>Ga0335076_10004972_pt1 | contig 13466 bp, 17 predicted proteins | sample Lox_Sample_25_FD_206717 | JGI IMG/M metagenome (GOLD analysis project Ga0335076, IMG submission 206717) | Soil microbial communities from Loxahatchee National Wildlife Refuge, Florida, United States - Lox_Sample_2.5 | ecosystem: Environmental > Terrestrial > Soil > Wetlands | place: USA... | reverse complement strand
AGCATCCCATCATCTCCAAAGGCTTCATACATCCCAACACTTGCGGCGACAAACAACTCCGAAGTAACAGCATTTTTATACCTTGCCCAGCGACCCCAAACCATTCCTCCTCCACAAGTTCGCTTATCCCACCCCGCACTCGCAAGATCATAAAACACCGCAGCCCGTTCCAGGAAAGGGCCAACCCATTCCGGTTCGTGTCCAGCCGCATAGACCGCGCCTCTCAAAAAGGTAAGCACAACCCACAATTGGTCGTCGTAATTTTGGCGGATCAAGCCAGTGACGTTCTGATTATGGAAGAACGCGACGAGATGAGAAAAGTATCGGTGATCGCCCGTCTGTTGAGCGTAGTTTATCAAGTGCGTTGCTAGGACTGTTGATGTCCAATCAATAGCCGTGGGGAAAGAGCCGGATTCCGGGTTGAAGAACAGGGATTGTTGAACTCGGACGAGCGATTGAAGACGAGTCAAATGTACCGACACTGGCGCCGTTTTGGGAGGGTCAAACTCTCTCCCGGGGGGAAGAATATCAAACGATTGCCTGGAATCAGCCGAGAAAGGGTAAAGCATAATACAACCGTCCTCGTTGACTCTTGAGCTCCCTTGCACTCTGCATCAGGCGATCGACTTCGGCATCGAGCTCCTGCACAAACTCAGGCGATGATGAAACAGAGGCATCCCAAGTCTTCGTACCACCTTTGCATCCACATCCGCACCCCGATTTTCGCGCCAGATCCCTCGTTTCCCCGATTTGGCCCATGTCTTCGAGGAAATCCAATTGATGGCATCCAAAAATGAGCTCTGTTATTTTGAGGCTGCCGGAGCGGCAACCGACGATTTTTAAGGTTGCGCGGGATCCTGGTTGAGATCGAGATAACCCTCGACCAGCGTCACCCATATGCACATAATGTCCTGTGCCTGTAACTGAGGCTGTAAGGCTGTAAGCGATCAAGAGGTCGTCAGCGTTGTCGGTCAAAATTCTCCGCTACTAAAGCCGATTGGGGGCTATGCCGCTCTTTGTTAGCAAGCCAAACATCGTCCGGGAAATTGTCAGGGACAAATATGCTTTGCCGGGTGTGGCGAAGACGCATGTCACCACCGAAAGTTCGAAACCCTGGAATCATAGGGAGAAAGCCCTTCCCATCTCCCATATCGGTTGCGTTACGGGGCTGTGCCACAATTTGCCGGCAAATCAGGTCCATCTCACGAGTGACGTCACTCTTCACTATGATCGTCTTAACTAGTGTAAACCTTGGCAGCCTCACTCAACACCACCTTAGCCTGATTATAGGCCAAGACTATCTGGGATGACGTCGCAACATAGATATATAAACGAGACCCCTTCCCCCCTTACGACCCCAGTGAACTATACCGAGACATCCACATTATCGCCATGCCAATGCGCCGATCTGACCGACGCCAAGTAACTACCAGGACCCGAAAGCCCAACTTCATCGACCGCCTTCTCAACACGGGAGGCTCGACAGATCATACCAGCCGTACCTCAACCAAAGGCTCCAGTCCGCTTTTCAGCCGAAAGAAGAAGTCCCATACCCCTGTCATCGGCTTGTCCAATAACAACACCCCCACCATCGGTTCGAACTCAAACAAGAACCCCATCACCGGCAAGAAAAAGTCTGGTCCCTTGTTTGGTCGCAGGAAGAGAACGGGTCCTGCGGCGATTGTAAATCCAAACAACTCGGGACGCCAAGAGTCTATCGGCGAAAAATTCAATCGAATTGTATCTGGTAAACCTCGAAAGAGTGGGCTTCAAAGGAAAATGGACCAGATAACTACGCCTGGCACCAAACGCAATCGCTGGTTCTAAAATCGAGTATATCGATAGTTCAGGATATTGGATTGAATTTTTAGTGCTGTTGAATAGCAATGGGATCCATGGAATATATTTAAAACCCGTACACGCGAATTATTCCTATTATCTCTGTAACATTTCCCAACAAAACAGCACAAACCATGCCTCAACCAACAAAACACGAATTTACACAAATACAATAGGTCCCATTTCAAACATGACTCCAAGCCAATCAACGCGCCTCCATCTGCCTTCAATCTTCCCATGTGCATGAGGATTCAACCGAATTCCACCCTGCCGTTTAAAAATCTCCTGCAACAAAGCTTTCGCCTTGGGGAAATTCGTGCCCCAGGTGACATAACTCATTTCCTCGAGGACATGAAGAATAAACTCTTGATCGTTGACTTCGCGACATTCGAGTCCAGCACAAACAAGGGGGAATAACATAAATCGTCGCTCGCGTTCGGTTTTAGTCTTGACGATGTCGCGGGTTACGGTGAGAATGTCTTCGACAGCTTGGGCGATGCGAGGGGGTTGTTCGTCGACTCCGTCATCCCAGATTGCGCCCGGTCGTCCGTGGTGTAGTAAATACGGTGACTCCATTATTTTTCGGTCTGCTTTGACTCGCCAAAGGAAAATGATCATTGCGCGATGAAGTGAGGCGACTCTCTGTGCAGTCGGGATTCCCCGTCTCCATCGCGTTCTAAATACTTCATCCGCGGAATCAAATGTCATCAGATCGTCGATGAGAGCAGGACGTTTGCGTTCCCATAGGTCGTCAAGGTCGACTTCGAGCTCGTGAACCGTCCTGTCGAACTCTTCTATGGACATTATAGCAGGATCAATGGGATATCCCGGGGCAGGGAAAATTCGACTTCGATGAGCAAGTTTGGAGATGCGGGCGAGAATGAAAATTAAGAGGCGTTGAAAAGCGTGCATGGGACCGACGAGGGTGTATTCCGCTTTCTCGTCTTCGGATTTCTGAATATCGGGATAGAGAAGTCCCTTTCCGGGAGGAACCATTAGATTATTATACTAGAAGGTGAGAAATGATAGGACTTGGATAATTGGAAATACCACCAGGAAATCGAGAAGAGGAGTTTCGCCAGTGGTGATGGACGCCAAAGTTTCCCAGAAGGCCATGTGGGTGCTTATGAAGGGAGTATCACGACCTCTGGGAAGACCACTAAGAGCCTTTTGACGAAGAATCTCCTTTGCGCCAAGCATATGCCTTCGCCATTCCATACCATCCATATTGCTCATCTGCCCATTAGTGCACTATACGAAAGGGAATCTACCTCGTGAAGGAATAGAAGACATATTGTTGCGAGAGCCTCGTCTGCGATTATATTGCTGGGTTCATTCAATGCAGCAGCGAGCATGGAGACGCAACCTTGATAATGTAAGAAAGCTTCGTAGGGAGAGGAATTTCGGTCGTAGCGTGATAAGTCCGCTGCCGAAATGGCGAGAATTCCGTGCAACAAGGGAGGGAAATCAGTGGCCAACCGCGCAAATGCACTTCGAAAGGGATTGTTCTTGCCGCGATCGGGAGTTGTGATTCGAGCGGAAATGACATGCAGATAATGATGCAAAAATTTCCGTTCATTGTCGGTCGCGATGCCGGGAGGAGCGATAGATGGCAGCGAACGATGAACGACAGAAGTCGACATAGATGGAGGCCCAGAGGAATAATCGCCGTATGAAGACAGGAACAATGGCTCTTCATGGATATCAAGATTCGGGCCAAAATCTGGGGTGGAAGTGCTCAGGAACGGGCTTGTAATCTGGTTACTGCGAGAGGCACTCTGATCTGGCGTGAACGTGCCATCACTTCCAGGAAGGCCGGGCGGTTCAGAGTATGCTCCCTGTGAGCCTAATGGCATAGGATCAAGGAAAAAGGCAGTCTGGTGTTTAACGCGTTCGAGTTCCATAGCATTGGATGCCCCGAGCGCCAAAAGGCTTTCAAGGATGATTTCGGTTTCCGTAATCTCATCCAATCGAGAGTTGCTTCGAGTATGAGAGGGGGACGGGGTGGCAGGGTCCGCGTTGAAATCGGCCTGGTAGTACGCGCCGCCTTCCTCGAAGGCGGACGGGAGGAGCATTTCGACGATTGGAAGGTCGCCTTCTTCATTTCCAATTTGAAGGATTTGGGGGTAATGTTTTCGGGATAAGGTGTCAAAGATTGGGTTTCCGTGGAGTGATATGATGCTAGACATTCGCTTCATCACCCGGCGGGTATCTACACGGTCAGCGAAGGTATAAACAATGCATGCACACCGTCTCGAAAGGACAAACGCATGCCGTATCCTTCGCATTTCAACTGTAGGCGAGTGCATTGCCTACAAATAGGGCGCATCTCGTCACATTTCACCTTCCGCACCTGTCTATTAACACTGGGGACATCTGTCTGACAAAGTACTCTGCAAGTCCTACACAATTCATTAGGCGACATCCATATTTGAAAACGGGACGGTCTGTTACCAGCATCCTTTTCTGCTGCGTTTCGAAATGGCAGTCTCGCGCGGCGTCCTCGGACTGCCGCCGGACGATGATGATCCAGGCATGCAGAGTATATGCCCCGCTCAGGGGGTGCTACGTCACAAACTGCTCAAGGGGTGGCAACCACGAGCCAAAAAGGAGTTTAAGGAGAGGATGAATAAGATCACCGCACAAAAACGGCTTACAGCACACGAATCCTCTTTCACAGACTGCGATACAACACACGTTCTCCGCACTCGGCTCAGCCGGTTCTCGTTATCGAGCCAACAGACTGTCCCGTTGGCCCTTTGTGACCGCTGCAGGTCGGTCGTCAATGTGAGAGAGTTTTGCCGGCCATGTGCAGGAAAACTCGAAACGTAAATTGGGGATCCCCGGCCACCCTGTATTTTAGTGTGGAACGAGCACGTTTTGAGGCATTTCTAGCCGGTCGTCCAAAAATGCCTCATTTCGAAGACATAACATCTCTGTGTGATTGGCTGGAGTGCAAAGGCGTGGCGGCAATCTTTGTAATCAATATCAGACAATCATCCGCGAACAACAATTAAATGGGAGCGGCCCTCAGTATGGACGGGGAAGATCAATCTCGTGAAGCGAGGCCGCTCCCTAACCCGCTGATGTCACCCCACAGCGTTGGGATCCCCATCGCTTATTATGATACGTTAGCTCTCCTCCGAGGAAAAGTCGTTTGGAAATTCCTGGCCATAAATTATGGCAGAGTTATAACGCCCTTGCAAAGAAAAATACAGGTAAAAGTGCAAGTTGAATTGCGTGGTTCACAAAACATAACCCCCACCTTTCTCCTCTCCCATTTACGCCTGGCAATTCCAGCCCATTCAAGGATTATAATACTTTTCCCTTCTCCAGTAGCGGCGCCGTCCCGATTCGCTAGTACCACAACAGCTTCCCAAACAAAATCCAAAGAACGCAGCCAAAATACAAACCGTCGCAGTCCACGAAAACGCAAACATCGTCGTCCCCAAATTCGCCGTCACACCCAACTGAGAAACCGAAATATTGATAGCATCCCGGTAAATAGTAAAGATGACCTGCGCAAGTACCGTTGCGGCTCCAAAGAACAAAAACCCGAGAAACGAGACGAACAAAGCGAGCACCGACCCGAAGAGGAGACCCAAGGCAAGGAACCCCATAAGGACAGCGAGAAAGATGAAGACGGTGCCGACGATATAAAGGCCAAACATCCAATGACTGGCAGTGTGGACTTTATCATGATTGTTTTGGATGACGGAGGGGATGCTGACGTTTTGGCCCGGCGACAATTCGGCTTGGAAGATTTGGACGATGTCAAAGGAGTACCCTGCCGATGGGTGCGAGCAGTTCGTGACGGCGTCTCCCGCGTATCCTTCACAGTATCCCCACAAGGAATTTTGGTAAAAGTCATGGAGACCAATCTTCTCGGCAGTGGTGTTACCCGTGCCGCCAGGAGTGTCCGCAGGGATAATATCGGTCGTATTAACCTATTTTACATTAGTCAAAATTGCATAGAACAGGAGGACGTACTCGCAGGAAATATATATCAGCAAGCTGGTTGTTCGCACTTACACCCGAAATCAATACGAGGATCGCAAAGGCAAGAGATGCCAATGCAAGCAAGAGTGGGAGAATATTGCAACACACTCGAAGAACACCCATGTCGATTCCCCTGCCGTCGTTGATGTGTCTGCCAACGATTCCTGAGTACAAGGGGACGGGCGGCGGGTGGATGCTGCCAACTTATATGCCAGAAGGCCAAGGATCTGGCGCGGTAAAATCAACCTCGTCGCGGGTATGACGTCGGTGCTTGGCACTCTGATTTGGTGGACGCGTGCCGGTCCGTAGGCATTAGCCGCGCAAGAGGCTGGTGACACCAGCATTAAGAGAGAGAGAATTGTATCCATAGTTCATGATAAATTCACACCCTCACATTACAATGCCAGTGTTACGACCAAGCTATTGCTATGAATCAGTAATACCGGCGGGATATCCTCGCACATCAGTTCCAACCCGCTGACATATTCCACACTCTTCTCCTCATCCTGATGCGTCCCAGGCGGGGGTGCCGGTAAAGTCGTAAACACCACTGCCGTGTCCTCACTATGACTCCGTATCAAATCGTTCAAAATGAGATATTGTGCCTTGGCAGGGAGATTATTGAAATCAAGCTCGAGTTCAGGATGATGATCGAAAGGATGAGGGGCCTTGAATGAAACATGGGGTTTATCTTCGTCATCGACGTCGAGGGAGGCATGAGCAGATGCCGAGAACGCGGCTCGTTTTCCAGCTGCTAATTCATCGAGCGGAGATTTGGGTGTTCTTGGGGCTTCCGAACCACTGCTGAAGTAGGATGAGGAAAAGTATTCTGGTTGAGGTTCGGAGATAGGGTGGGCCTCATCATCAGATTCATCAGGAGCAATCGCTTCATCCGTATCCGAGATAGGGAATTCGCTATCCATCTCACTTTCATCTTCGCTCGACGATTCGCTGGAAGTATGATTGAAATAACCTGGTTTCGAGACGCTCATGCGCATGGTGAATGACTGTGGGAGAACACCCATGCTCTGTCTTCTTTTCGGACGACCAACATTGACAATGTCAGGATGACTACCGGATGAAACAGATGTTCGACGCGAGAGATGGCCTGTCATCCGTTCTCCCCGATTCACGGGATGAGAATCAGCGAGACTGTGAACAAAGGCACGACTCGCATGGCGAAAGGCACTTGCAGCCCCTGGCGTTGAGGAGGCGGACGCTTGGCGTACTTGCTTCAGATATATCCACCATTGGTCTTCGCCGAGGACCTCGTCCACTCTTCCACTAAGATCGTTTTCGCCGTTGACAATGCATTTGTACGTTTGTGTTGAGGAGAGACATAAGACAATGAGTATGGCGTCAATACGTAGGTTTTCTAGGAGCCGTTGAACGCGAGCTTTTTCTTCTTCGACGTCCATTCTATGCTCCACAAAGACAATCACCCGAAGTTTGAATGATTGCTTCCACGCTGGAACAGAATGGATGATGTATCCCTAGACTTTAGACGATTCCGGTTCAGAGGTGATACCATCTGTAATATCATCGTATACGTATCAAAGTTGCTCGTAACGAGATTCTTTTTCGATTCCTCGGAGCCGCTTCCTCTTCTCCTCCCATCATCCGTCAACTCTGCACTCATCTGTATCGGCCAAAGATCAACGTATTGTTTCGTCGACTGCCACTGTCGACGCCGAAACCAACCGCCCCTTTGCTTCAACGTGGGCAATTCCAATTCATCCATCCCCTTCCCAATCGCAATATTCATATTCAACCCCAAAAGGAGATCCTCCACGATATTAACCCAGGTGGTCACTGGAATCGGCCGTTCCGGCCGAATATCGTCCGTAGGAAGGTTCATCTCGACCCGATGATGGACACGTAAACTCGTACTCCTCTTCAAATACTTATCACGGTCGGTTGTATATCGCGAGGAGGGGTGTAAACTTCGCCAATCATCCAGATCGAAGAAGCCCATCACAATCAAGTTGGGGTGAAGTCCGCCAAGGCCCGCATTCAGAACCAGGTTCCTCATGCCCCAGACTTCAGACGGCGAAACGGCGACTTGATGGAAGGCTTTTACACCCGAGACTTTAATGAAATCAAGCCAAGCGGACTTTTGTTTCTTGATTTCTTGGAGACAGGCGTCGAAGTCGGTTGTTACGATGATGTGGCCGATGATGTATAGAGCACCCTTTTTCAGGGCGTTGCAGAATTGGATGAATTGCCATTGGTTTCGAGGATTGCCCACGAGAAGCAGAATTTGAGGGCGCCAGAATTTGACATGTTCTGTTTGTTAGCGGGAAATGGATCGGATCGTACCCTTCCTGGTATCGAGACGTAATAGGAACTTCCTGACTTGGTGATAGATGAGAGATTGAGTGACGTCGCCCCAGGCTTTCGGTGGACAAAAGTAATGGATTAGGAGAAAGAGAGCAAACATAAATCCGGCGGCCACAGTTGCATAAACTCCATCCACAAAATACATTGTCACAAAGGAGACAATGACGCCAGTGAATGCAGTGTACCATCTGAAATAATGGAAACTTGGTCGAAAGTTCGGCGCGCTTGATATTCTAAGAGTTAATGGACGTTTAACAAGGGGTTACGTACTTGAGGAGGAAACAGGCGAGATTCACGGCCATGAAAGTCAGGAGAAAGGTCATTGTCACAAAACTGGCAATTTGATTGATGTTGCTGAAGAGAGTGATTTGGGTGAGGATATATGTTACGATGACTGCCACCGTCGGCTCATCATCAATCGGGGTCCCCTGACTGAAGGGGTGCAGAATGCTTAGAAGATTGTCCCTGAACGATTAGTAGACATACGGCGTTGTATCCACCTGGCGATTGCTTGCAAGAGTTTTGCACATCCAATGATACCAAGCAGAGAAGAGAAAAACGCAGAGCCGAAAGCGCCGATCAGAATAAAGTAAGGCGACAAATTAATCTCAAGTCAGATGAAGCTTTGCGGAGACATACATCTTGCATAACGCTGATGTCCGTATAAAGGGTATTCCTGGTAACCGTGGCGGCCATAGCAAATATGACCGCAACATAAGTGAAAAACGTCAAGCCCATCCCACCTAACGTCCCTCTCGGAATCGAAACACTCGGATTCTTCAAATCGCCCGACATACTCGCTCCAGCAAATATGCCAGCCGTAGCAGGGAAAAACACCCCAAAGACACTGGCAACAGTCTCTTTCCGAAGAGGATTCGAACTCCCTGCTGCACCGGACGTGAAATGTGGCCAGAAATTCTCTTGCAAAGATTCCAAGGAAATGCCTGTGTACGTGATATCGCCACCAGAACGATTGACTTTGTTGAATGGCATTACAAGGAAAGATGACAGGGGTATGGAAATGGACGAAACGATAAGGATAAGGAACAGTAGTCCCGAAGCTCGTGAAAAGGCCTTTGATCCGACGAGAGAGATGATGGTGACGACGAGTAACATCAACGAAGCATACATAAACTCCCACCATCCACCCTTTCGTCAGCAAATCTTTGACGAAGGAAAAACCTCGGGAAGAATCGATCCGAGTTCGCCGCCACTCTCTCCGAAATTCGAGAGGAGCGGTTCTACGAAACCAATGACGTTCATACCCGCATTCAACACCTGTCCAATATAAAACACAAGTCCGATACTTCCACCGAATTCAGGTCCCAAAGACCGTGAAATCATGTAATATGCCCCGCCACCTTTGACTTTGCCATTTGTCGCTATCGCCGACACTGAGAGTACCGTCAACAAGTTGATTGCATACGACACAACAAGCATGCCAACCATACCGATCACCCCTGCCTGTCCAAGAATAAACCCATACTACCCGTCAACACCAAACTAGAAGTAACAGGGGGAGGCTACACGAAGGTACATGAGGATGCTCAGAACGTTGAGCGTGGTCGGGATGAACACACCGTAGATAGTCCCCAATTTCTCCGCCCGTTCAGACCTTTGACCCTTTGCGGGCTCTGAGACAGGACTATCAACACCCTTGCCATTGTTTCGAGTCCAGAAACCGCGCCGTTGGGCGGAAGACTGGGCTTCGATACTTGCCCCAGTTGCAAAGGGTCCTGGCTGTGACGTCCCTCGAATGACGTCAATCGACTGGTCTCGGTGCTTTTTGAAGGGCGAGAGTAGAGACCTGAAGAACGACATTGTGGAAAGAATATGTCGTGGCTAGCTTAGGTCGGATTATGGTCCCTGCAAGTTCCGAGGCATACGCGAGCATGAGCTTATCGTCATGGGTGCGTGAGCAAGATTAGAGTTCCGAAAAATCATGTGGGAAAAATCATGTGGGCTCGGATACGAATGATCTGATCACCGGATCGCAATTATAATAATCTATATGCATCTGTTACATATCTCCTAAATCATACTCATTTCGACCTTCCCTTTTCATTTGCACTCCCTTTTCAGTTACGATTGCCGTTATAAGTGACGCCGGGGTAACGTCAAACGCAGCATTCCAAACACCAATACCCTCGGCGGCAATACGTATCGTCCGCACGTCATCCCTCAAAATTTCCTTGTTCGTTGACACGACCGGACCTCTTACCGTAACAAGTTCATGAGGCGGTCTCTCCTCGATTTCAATCCCGAGTCCTGATGGAGTATTTAGATCGATTGATGTTGTAGGGGCAGCGACAAGGAACGGGATATCGTGAAACTTTGCTGAGATAGCCAGTTGATATGTTCCGATCTATTGTTTAGTCCACATTATAGAAGAGGGAGGAACCTTATTGGCAGTATCCCCATTCCGGGCAACCCGATCTGCTCCCACGATAACAGCACGAATCATCCCTTTCTCCTTCTTAAACAGAGCACTCGCCATGGAATCCGTAATCAACGTCGCTGGAATATCCTCGAAGACAAGTTCGTAGGCGGTCAACCGTGACCCCTGATTATAAGGCCTCGTCTCCGTACAAAAGGCATGTTCCAGGACTCCAGCGGAATGGAGAGATCGAATTATCCCCAGCGCCGTGCCATACCCCGCCGTGGCCAGTGATCCGGTATTACAGTGCGTAAGAACTTTGAACCGCGGAAACGCTGGATTCCGTTCAATGAGCCATTTGGCGCCGTGGTAGCCGATGGCACGGTTATCGGTGACATCGTCAGCGAGCATCTTTTCCGCAGCACCAATGTACGAATCGAGGATTGCGTCGACCCTTGATGTGTGCGCTGCCGCCGTTAGCACGCAGTCCCGCAGTTTCGCCGTTGCCTCGAAAAGGTTCACTGCCGTTGGTCTTGATCCTTCGAGATACTTAAGCTTCTTCACGATGAAGGCTGCGACGTCGGCTTCCTCGCGGAAGTTGTCCGCTCGCATACTTTGAAGTTCAACGGCGAGGGAAAGAGCTGCGACAATGGCGATGGCAGGGGCTCCTCGCACTGTCATCGATCTGATTGCGTTGAACCCATCCTCTGCAGAGGTGATCTAGACCATGTGAGGCTCCATCCTTGATCGTAGATGATCGATACCGCAACGTATCTAGTTTCATGGGGAAGCGCAAGTTGGTCTAGAATTGAAAGGTTTCCACGAGAGTACTTGATCGCTTCCAGCGCTCGATGACCGTCCACTGTAGACGGAGCCATCATTCGAGTCCTCTGCTCTTCGGTCCTGGGCCTGCTGTCTGTTGTGCCGTTCGTCCGTGGTCCGAGTTGCCAACGCAATTTCGCCAACCTTTTTTGGACCCTTCATTTCTGCACAGCCAATCAATCGCCCCCACGTCCCCGACCTTCGTTTCGCGACGTCTCCAGTAAGCAGCCAAACACTCGAAAACACATCCGCTGGAAGCTTGGAAGCTTTGAAACCCCTGGTTTGTCCAGAAGCAAGCCCAGTCAACGCTACCTGTCCCCGAATCCGACGCTATCGATCTGAATAGAACTTTCACATTAAACCGCTGCAATTTGGCATAAGTCCAACAACACGGGTCCACATCTAGACACAATGCATGTGCGATAAAGACTTGCCCAGTGATTGATTGTGCTTCTCTGGCCCGTTTAGTCGCGTGATTATTATGGCAACTTTTCGGTCGACGGATCCGCGAGAACCTTCAAAAGACAGTCAACTAGCTGATTACATCCCTTTACGGGGAGTCAAACGGAATTCGCAGAACAAAAATGTATGGAATGAGGATGGTGACGATGAAAACATCTCAGAAACTCTACAGACCGACCGCGTTCGTGTTTCATGGGAAGAAAATGTAGTGGGTCGACAGAGTCTGGAGAGCAATGCGTCCCTCGACGTCGAAGATCTGGACCCCGACGCTGAAAGCACAGAGCGATTGATTCAAGGACATGTATGTATATCTTTTGGCACATCTTAATGGGCAGCCTTTATCTAGGAACGACGCGAATGGACCGCGCTTGTCATCAATGGACTCATTGGATTTAGATAAACCTCTCGACGCTGAGGGCGTCCTCGAAGAAGCGAGCCTCTACGAAGACGATTCACCCTATGAAGAAGTTAGAGCGGCCGTTTCCAACACCGACGACGCTTCCATGCCCTGCGTAATAACATTTTCCAGTTGGCAGAATTGATGTTTAGGAAACCTTTCGCGTTTGGGTTATCGGTAGTATTTTTGCCATTGTCGGATCAAGCGTTAATACCCTCTTCTCCATGCGTGCCCCGACAATCGGCGTATCGACGCTTATTGCCCAACTCATCGCCTATCCCATCGGCAACCTATGGGGTGATTACATGCCCTCCCGGACCTTTCGAACTTTCGGTCGGGAATGGTCTCTCAACCCGGGTCCTTTCACAATCAAAGAACACACTCTCATTACTGTCATGGCCAATGTCTCCTTTGGCGTAGCATAGTCCTTCCCAACTATCTGTTTGCAATACCTAATTCTAGTGCAACGGATATTTTGATTGCCCAAAAAGTATTCTACAAACAAGACTTTGGATATCTTTTCCAAATTCTATTGACGATGACAACACAAATGCTCGGGTACGGAATCGCGGGGATCTGTCGTCGATGGCTTGTATATCCACCATCCATGATATGGCCGGCTCTCCTCGCGACAACGACCTTTCTCAACACCCTCCACAATCGTCGGAATCCACCCGCAGACGGCTGGACTATGTCCCGCTATAAATTCTTCTTGTATGTCATGGGAGGCTCGTGCCTGTGGTATTTTCTACCCGGATACATATTCCCGGCCTTGAGTACATTTGCTTTTGTAACATGGATGGCGCCAGATAATATCATTGTGAATCAGATTTTCGGAATGACGACAGGAATGGCATTGTTCCCTCTTACCTTGGATTGGAGTCAGATTTCTGGGTATCTCGGAAGTCCGTTGACAACGCCATGGTTTGCAGCAGGGAATATTGTTGTTGGACTTGTGCTGTGGTATTGGATTATTGCGCCGATTCTACATTTCACCAACGTGTGGCAAGGGCTTTATTTCCCCTATAGTTCGTACAGTCCCTTATTTCCTAGACAGTGCTAACAGAAGGTCCGTTTCCTATGATAATACCCAACACCAATACGATGTGTCGAAAATCCTGACTCCGGAGGTAACGTTGGATGAAGTTGCGTACAAGGCTTATTCCCCACTTTACATGTCAACAACCTTTGGATTCAGTTATGCCTTGTCATTCGGTGGGCTGACGGCCG
>Ga0335076_10004971_pt1 | contig 13468 bp, 12 predicted proteins | sample Lox_Sample_25_FD_206717 | JGI IMG/M metagenome (GOLD analysis project Ga0335076, IMG submission 206717) | Soil microbial communities from Loxahatchee National Wildlife Refuge, Florida, United States - Lox_Sample_2.5 | ecosystem: Environmental > Terrestrial > Soil > Wetlands | place: USA... | reverse complement strand
CGAGAGCCTGGCCTACGTCAAGGGCTAGGGCAACACCACAGCAAACCGGAGCGGCCCCGTCGGCCGCGGCTCATGCCTCGCGCCCGGTCCACCGCACCGATGGTACTGGTGACCGGCCGGCGCGACGAAACGACCTCACGGCGCGGCGCCGATGTCACCCCGGCAGGCCGAGACTGACGCGCTCAATTAAGCGGCCCGGCGAGCGCATCCGAACAGCCTCGGGTGTCCGCGGCACTCACCGATCCAGGTGGTGGGCCATTCCGCGCGGTTGTCTGCTAGCGGTAGCGAAGCGACGTCCGGTGTTAGTCTGCGTCGGTGGGGGAGGTTGGTTCAGCAGGGCCGGAGGTAAGCGCGAGGGTTCGCCGCGCTGAACTTGTCGCCCTGTTGTCGCTCGGGACCGACCTGGGTCTCGGGCAGCCGATGGAGCACATGATCAGGGCGTGCCTGATCGCCCTGCGGCTGGCTGAGAGCGCGGCCGCCGACGATGCTGAACGAGGCGTCGTGTACTACTCGGGCCTGCTCGCGTGGGTGGGCTGCCACACTGACGCGTATGAGCAGGCGAAGTGGCTCGGCGACGATCTGGCGGTCAAGCGGGACGCGCACTACGGCTATGACTTCGGCAAGGCAGGGCCGGCGGCCGCGTTCCTGGTCAAGCACGTCGGGGGTGCGGGCCTGCCGTTGCGGCAGCGGGTGCTTACCGGTGTGCAGTTCCCCGGCGACGGGCGGCGTGCGCTGGCTGCGCTGGCGGAGAACCACTATCTGGCTACGGACCAGCTGGCCGCAAAGCTTGGTCTGGGTGAGCAGGTGCGGGCCAGCCTGAAGCAAAGTTACGAGCGGTGGGACGGTAAGGGCGCCTACGGCCTTCGCGGTGACCAGATCGCGGTGAGTTCGCGGCTCATCAACCTCGCCGATGTGGTGGAGGTGTTCCGGCGTACCGGTGGCATCGATGCGGCCGTTGCCGTCGCACGCGAGCGCAGTGGCACGCAGTTCGATCCGGACGTGGTCGACATGTTCTGCCAGCGGGCGCCGCTGATCTTTGGCGACCTCGACGCTGCGACCAGCTGGGATCTGGTGATCGAGGCTGAGCCGTCACTGGCAACCGTCGTCAGCGGTATCGAGCTGGATGATGCGCTTTCGGCGATCGGTGAGTTCGCCGAGCTCAAGTCGCCATGGCTGATGGGTCACGCGTGGGGGGTAGCCGAGCTGGCTACCGAGGCGGGACAATCCTATGGGTTGCCGCAGGCCGACGTGTCGGGGCTGCGCCGGGCCGCGTTCGTCCACGACATCGGTCGGCTGGGGGTGTCGAACACAATCTGGGACAAGCCCGCCAGCCTGACGCATTCCGAGCTTGAGCGTGTCCGGCTGCACCCGTACCTGACCGAGCGGATGCTGTCGTTCTCTGCTGGCCTGGCCCCGCTCGGCGCCGTCGCCGGGCAGCATCATGAGCGTCTAGACGGCTCGGGCTATCCGCGCGGCCTTTCCGGCGACGCAATCAGTACAGCTGGCAGCATTCTGGCCGCGGCCGACAGCTACCACGCGCTCACGGAGGCCCGCCCACACCGGCCACCCCGGTCTGCCGCGGACGCCGCCGCCGAGCTGCGTGCTGAGGTCAGCTCCGGGCGGCTGGAAGGCGCCGCGGTGGACGCCGTGCTGCGTGCGGCCGGCCACCGGGTGCGGCGCCGCCGCGAATGGCCGGCCGGCCTGACCGCGCGCGAGGTCGAGATCGTGCGGCTGCTCGTGCACGGCCTGACCGCCAAGGCCATCGCCGGGCAGCTGGTGATCTCGCCCAAGACGGCCAGCAGCCACATCGAGCACATCTACCAGAAGACCGGGGTGTCGAACCGCGCGCAGCTCAGCCTGTTCGCAATGAAGCACGCGCTGATGGCCGAGCCGAATCCGTAGCGGCCGGCAGGAACATCGGGTGAATCCCCGATGAGCCGTACAGTCTGTGGCTCCTACGTTTGCCGTACACGTTCCCGCAGGCCAGGAGGTCCACAGTGACGGCGAACAGCGGCGGCTTCATCCGCGCGAACGGCATCGACATCCACTACGTCCAGGCGGGGCAGGGAATGCCCCTCATCCTGCTGCACGGGGGCTTGGTCTCGACCAACCCGATCTGGGCTCCCACACCGGTGTCCTATGCCGGACACATGGAGACCCTCGCGCGCCGCTACCGGGTTATCGCGCCGGACACGCGAGGCTGTGGCAAAACTGTGCACGACGGCGGAGTCGTCACCTTCGACCAGCTCGCCGACGACGTCCTCGCGCTGGCCGATGCGCTCGATCTTGACCAGCCGCTGATCGTCGGCTTCAGCGAAGGCGGGATAACCGCGACCATCGCCGGCATCCGCAACCCGGACCGGTTCCAGGCGATCGTCAACGACGCCGGCTATGACGGGTTCAACCCGCAGGCGCCCAGCGCCGCGATGATGCGCCAGCTGCTCGGCGGCAGCCCAACCGCGACCGAGGCCGACCCCGACGCGTTCGCCCAGATGATGACCAACAACGAGCAGATGAGGCCGATGTTCGAGCTGCTCAAGGCCGACCAGGACGGCGGGCAGGGCAACGGGCACTGGGCCGAGTACCTGCGCCTGGCGTTCCCCCGCACCACCCAGCCCCCCGGCTACACCTTCGAGGACTTCGCCAAGATCACTGCCCCCACGCTGATCCTCGTCGGCGACCGCGACGACTACTGTACGCTCGACGACGCGGTCACCGCCTACCGGCAGCTCGCCCACGGAGAGATCGCCGTCCTGCCCGGCACCGGGCACATCATCACACCCGCCAAGCTCGACCAGACCCTCGGCTTCTTCGACCGGCACCGGCAAGCGAGCTGACCGCCATGACCACCATCCGCATCACCACCGAGTGCGCGCTCCCGCCCACGCGTGTCCTGTATGCCGCCTACGACTTCAGCACGCGGCGCACCCAGGTGTGGCCGGCCGTCCGCGCCGAGCACCTGAGCGTCCACCATCTGGGCGAAACGACCGCCGACGTCACCGAGGGCACCCCCGTCGGCATCGGCATCAACTGGGAACGATGCCACTACGACTGGTCCCAACCCGGCCGGGTCACTGCGACGGTGACCGGTTCCAACGTCTACGCCCACCCTGGCAGCAGCTGGCAGCTCACCACGACGCTATCTGAGCGTGGCAGCCGGGTCGAGATGGTGTGGCAGCGCACCTTCCGCCGCAATCCGCGCGGGCTCTTCTTCGGCACCCTGTTCCGGATCGCCGGCCGCCCGACCTTCGGCCACTACGCGAGGCAGGTCATTGCCAATCTCGAGGCGCTCGAACGTAACCCGGCTCCGCATCAGATGGCCGGCCGGCCTAGCGGCACGCAATCCGCAGACCAAGGCTACTGATCAGCGAACCCGAACCGCCCAGTTCTGCGTGCAACACTCGTCGCGTGCCAAGCCGCGGCTAGACCAACCTATCGGCGGTTCGCGAGCTTTTCTGATCGGTCACGCTCGGGGTTCCGGTACCGGCCCGCCTGGCCAGAATCCCAGCCAGGCGGGAATGTACCAGCATGGAGACGGGTTACCGGGCGGCTCCGGCTACGTAAGCGGCGACGATGTAGGTGGCGTGGCGGTCCAGTGAGGCGCGGGCCCGGTCGTACCTCATCGTGGTCCGCGGATCGGCGTGGGATGCGGCTTCCTGGACGTCGCGCAGTGGCACCCCGGCGTCCAGCGCGGCGGTGATGAACGCGTGGCGCAGGGTGTGCGGCCCGACGTGCTTGGTGATCCCCGCGCGGCGGGCTACCCGCCGGACGATCCGTCCGGCGCTGTGGCGGTCCAGCCGCCGGCCATCAGCAGCCTGGAAGATGGGTCCTTCGGTGCGTTCGCCGATGGCCAGGTCCAGGGCCCGGGCGGTGCGCGAGGCGAGCGGGATGGTGACGACCTTCCCGCCCTTGCGGGTGATCACCAGAGTGCGGTGGCCCCGCTCGATCCCCAGCGCCTGGATGTCCGCGCCGGTGGCCTCGGAGACCCGCAGCCCGTTCAACGCGAGCAGCGAGACCAGCGCATGCTCGGTGGGTGGCCCGAGCCCGGCAGCGACCAGGAGCGCGCCGAGTTCGTTGCGATCCAGGCCCACCGCGTGGGACTCATAGTCCACCCGCGGCCGCCGCACATGCGCGGCGGGTGAGTGATCCAGGAGTTCCTCCTCGACAGTGGACCGGTAAGACCCGGCCACCGTGCAGAGCCGGCGGGTGATGGTGGCCCGGGCGCGGCCGAGGGCTTCCAGGTCCCGCGCGAAAAACTCGACATCCGCGCGGCGGGCGGTGAACAGGTGCAGCTGGTGCTTCTGGCACCAGCTGGCGAACTGGCGCAAGTCCAGCTCATATGCCTGGCGGGTCAGGCCGCTGTATCCGGCCAGGAATCCTGCAAGGCCAGCCGCTCGCTGCTGGTGAACACCGGCGCGGCCTGGACGAGCGCGGTGGACGGGACCGTGGTGGCCATGAGGCACCTCCGGGGACTCAGGCTGAGACCCCGATGCTGGGCCAGCCGAGGCCCCAGCAGACGATGAGAACCCTACGATAGGACGACCCCGCGGTCACGCCAGGTCACCGCCGGTCCCTCGCGGTAGTGAAGTAATCAGCCAGCGACCGCCCCCGGGCGCCGATTTTGCGTCCATGACTTCTCGCGGTATGTGGTCCGCACCTACGCGCAGATTACCCAGTTCAGTCGTGGGGGATGCCGGCGGTGGTGGCCGCGCCGCAGCTGGCTTCCTGGTGGCGGGCGGCGATACTGATGGGGTGCGGCAGGTGCTGTGCCCGGTGCTGGTGGGGCGGGACGAGGAGGCCCGTTACCTCGAGGCTGCCTTGGCCGAGGCTGGTGCGGGAAAGGGCGGCATGGTGCTGGTCACGGGGGAGGCTGGCATCGGCAAGTCTCGGCTGGTCCGTGAGGCGGCGCGGGTTGCTGGTGCCCGGGGGTTCGCCGTGCTGACCGGGCGGGCGGTGGCGGGGGATGTGCCAACGCCGTTCCGGCCCTTCGCCGAGGCGCTGGCGGTGGCGGGGCGGGCGGGCCGCCTGCCGGACGGTGAGGAGCTTGACCCGTTCCGGCCCGCGCTGAGCCGGCTCGTTCCCGGGTGGGGGCAGGCCGCGCAGGTGGAGGCCGATAGCTCGCTGGTGTTTCTCGGTGAGGCGGTGTTGCGGCTGCTGCGGGCTCTGTCGCCGGAGGCCGGCTGTCTGCTGATCCTCGAAGACCTGCACTGGGCCGACCAGGAGACGCTCGCGCTGGTGGAGTACCTGGCCGACAACGTGGCATCGGATCGGGTTCTGTGCCTGGGCACTTTGCGTGAGGAGGACGGCGCCGATGCGGCTGAGCTCGCGGTCACGCTTGCGGCGCGCGGTTCCGCCGCCGTGCTGCCGCTGGGCCGGCTGGGCCCCGTGGACGCTGCTCGCATGGCGGTGGTGTGTGTTGGCGCTGCCAGCTTGCCGGGCGAGGTCCAGTCGCTGGTCGCGCGGCGCGCCGAGGGCCTGCCGTTCCTGGTCGAGGAGGTCTTGGCCAGCCTGATCGGTGATGGGTCGCTGGTCGAGCGGGACGGCGGCTGGGACGCGGGAGACCTGACCGGAACGCCGGTGCCGGGCACGTTCGCCGACGCGGTGCGCCGCCGGCTGGGCGGGCTGGACGCGGCTTCCCGTCAGGTGATCAGCGCCGCGGCGGTCCTGGGGCGCCGGTTTGACTGGCCGGTGCTGGGCCCGGTCACGGGCCTGCCCGATGACGCGGTCGTGGCGGCGTTGCGGCAAGGGGTGGGCCTGCAGGTCTTCGCCGCCGACGGGGACGCCTTCCGGTTCCGTCACGCGCTCACCCACGAGGCTGTGCTCGCGGGGCTGCTTCCGCCGGAGCGGGCCCTGCTGGCTGGCCGGGCTCTGGCCGCGATCGAGGAGGCACACCCGGGCCTGCCGGGGGCGTGGTGCATGCTGGCCGCGGAGCTGGCCCGGAGCGCGGGCGACACGGCGCGGGCGGGTGCGCTGCTGCTGGAGGCCGGCCGGCGTGACCTGTCGGTGGGTGCGCTGGCCAGCGCGGAGCACACGCTGATCCGTGCCCGGGAGCTGACCGGCCCGGACGACCCGTTGCGGTGCGGCCCGGTCGATGAGGCGCTGACCGAGGTCTTCGCGCTGTCCGGGCAGGTGGACCGTGCGATTGAGACGGGCCGGACGCTGCTGGCCCGGCTCGGCGGCCCGGCGGGCCCGGCGCGGGCCGGCCAGCTGCACCTGGGGATCGCCCGGGCAGCGATCGCCGGGGCTCGCTGGGCAGATGCCGCCACCAGCATCGAGATCGCCCGGGGTTCGGCTGGAGCTGGGGCAGCCCAGGTGGACGCCTGCGCGGCGCAGGTCGCGGCCGGCCGGGGGGACCTGGCCGGAGCGGATAGGCTGGCGCGGTCCGCGCTGGCTGCGGCCGAGGACGGCGGGCTTGCCGAGGTGGCTTGCGAGGCACTTGAAGTCATCGGCCGGGTTGCCCGGCAGCGTGACCTGGCGGCAGCGGAGCAGGCCTTCACCCGGGAAGCCACGGTGGCGGCCGCACACGGGCTGCGGCTGTGGCAGGCGCGCGCCATGCACGAGCTGGGCACGATCGACCAGCTCCGCACCGAGAGCACTGATCGGCTGGAGCAGGCGCGGGACCTGGCGCTAGCCGCGGGAGCGCACGCGCTGGCGGCGACGCTGGACTTGCAGATCGCGGCCGGGCTGGACAAGCAATTCCGGGCCGGCGAGGCGCTGGACGCGGCCCGGCGGTGCGAGCAGGCGTCCCGCCGGTTCCGGCTGGCCACGCTGCCGATGGCGCTGATCTTCCAGGCCACCGCGCACGCGATCCGCGGCGAGAAGGACGCAATGGAGGCCAGGATCGCTGAGGCGATCTCGCTGGCCCCGGAGGACCCGGACGTGGTGGGCTGCTCGTGGGGCCACTGCCGGGCCACGTTCTCGCTGCTGGCCGAGGATCTGCTGGAGGCCTACGCGCAGCTGACGACGGGTGCCGGGATCTTGCTGAGCTCCCCGGCGACGATCGCGCCGCCCTTCCTGGGAGTGTGGCCGCTGCTGGGCGCGTTGCTGGACCGGGAGGCCGAACTTGCCGCGGCCCGGGTCCGGGCCGCCCGTAGCACCCGGCACCTGGTGGTCAGTTCCCTGCTCGGATACGCTGATGCGATCTTGGAGGGGCGCCGGGGCGGGCGTGACACAGCCAGCGCCCTGTTCGCCGCTGCGGATGGGCAGATGGGGCCGCTGGTGGCCTGGTACCGGCACTACGCCCGCCGGATCTGTGCGCAGGCGGCGCTGGCCGACGGGTGGGGGGAACCAGTCACCTGGTTGCGTGAGGCCACCGATTACTTCGCCGCTCGCGGCGATGACCGGGTGGCGTCGGCTTGCCGGAGCCTGCTCCGCGAGGCTGGGGCGCCGGTGCCGCGGCGGCGGGCCGGGGGCTGCCCGGTGCCCGGGCGGCTGCGCGCCCTGGGGGTAACGGAGCGGGAGACCGAGGTGCTGCGGCTGGCGGCCCGGGGGCTGGGCAACCGCGAGATCGCCGAGCGGATGTCCCTGTCGCCGCGGACCGTTGAGAAGCACTTGGAACGACTGCTGGCCAAGACCGGGGTGCGCCGCGATCAGTTGGCTACGTACTCGTCCGACCTGGATACGTGACCGGTGCCGCCCGAATTACGGGCGGCGTACCGATGTGCGGGCCAGCGGCCGCGAGCCACGATGCGGGCATGGAAACTGAGGCAGTCGTCACCGCCGGGGTGCTGGCCTTGCCCGGAGCCCGGCTGGCCTACCAGGTAGCCGGTGACGGCCCGGCCGTGGTGCTGGTGCATGGCTTCGGGCTGGATATGCGCATGTGGGAGGCACAGGCCAGGAACCTGGCGGCGCGCTACCAGGTGGTCAGCTACGACTGCCGGGGGTTCGGGAGCTCGGGCCCGTTCGATCCGGCTGTCGGCTACACCCACGCTGGTGACCTGCTCGCCTTGCTGGAACACCTGGGAATCGGGCAGGCGGTGCTGGCCGGGTTGTCGTTCGGCGGCCGGGTGGTGCTGCAGGCCGCGCTGGCCGCCCCGGCCCGGGTCCGCGGCCTGGCGCTGCTAGGCGCGGTGCTGGATGGCGTCCCGTGGGATCGCGACTCGCAGGTCGCGATCGACCTGGCCCACGACGTGGCCCGGGCCCGGGGCCTGGGGGCGGGCCGTGCGGCCTGGCTGGCGCATCCTCTGTTCGCCGCGGCCCGGAACCAGCCCGAGGTGAGCGAGAAGCTGGCGGCGATGGTGGCGGCCTATCCGGGTCAGCACTGGATCGGCCACGATCCGCACGAGCAGGCTGGGCCGTCGCCGATCCACGTGCTGGAGGAGCTCGCCATGCCGGTGCTAGTCATGGTGGGTGAGCACGATGTCCCCGGATTTCGAGAGATGTCAGCGGTGCTGGCCCGCCGCATTCCCGGCGCCCGGTACCACGTCGTGGCAGGCGCCGGCCACATGGTCAGCATGGAGCAGCCGGCCGCAGTCAACGAGGTGCTGACCCGGTTCCTCGACGAGCTCCCGCCGCCCGCGGCGGTACCGCCCAGCGCCGGGGGTGCGCGATGGGACCGGTGAAAGTGGCGGCCGTGCAGGCCACCCCGGTGCTGGCGGACCGGGACGCGACGATCGGCAAGGTAATCGCTCTCGCTGAGACGGCCGCGGCCGACGGCGCCCGGCTGGTGGCGTTCCCGGAGGCTTTCGTGCCCGGCTACCCGGACTGGGTGTGGCGTACCAAGCCCTGGGACGCCACCGCCACCGCGCTGTACGCCCGGCTGCTCGACCAGGCGGTGGTCGTCGGCTCCCCGGCCACCGACCTCCTGGCCGAAACCGCCCGGCGGCTGGGGATCTGGCTGTGCACGGGCGCCGACGAACGGGACGAGAACGGCTCCACCGTCTACAACACGCTGCTGTGCTTCGCCCCGGACGGCACGCTGGCCGCCCGGCACCGCAAGCTCATGCCGACTGGCGCCGAGCGGCTGGTGTGGGGCACCGGCGACGGCTCCACCCTGACCGTCACTGACACCGGGTTCGGCCGGCTCGGCGGGCTGATCTGCTGGGAGAACTACATGCCGCTGGCCCGGGCCGCGCTGTACGCCCGCGGCATCGATATCTATCTGGCGCCCACCTGGGACAACTCCGACGTCTGGGTGCCGACGCTACGGCACATCGCCAGAGAAGGCCGCTGCTACGTGATCGGCGTTACCGCCTGCATCCGCGCCACCGACCTCCCCGGCGACCTGCCAGGACGCGCCGACCTCTACGGCGGGCCTGAGGACTGGCTGTCCTGCGGCAACAGCATGATCGTGGCCCCGGACGGGGAGATCCTTGCGGGCCCGCTGACCGGAGAGGACGGCATCGTCTACGCCGAGATCGACGCCGGTGCGGCCCGGACCGCCCGCCAGCAGTTCGACCCGGCCGGCCACTACAGCCGCAGCGACATTCTGCGGCTTACCGTCGACACCACGCCCCGCACAGCCGCGTCCTTCCGCTGTGACGGCCCCGGACGGCCCACCTCCCAGCAGTCCGAGGCGGGGTGACGGCGATGGGCGTGCTGCGAGTGGCCGCCGTCCAGGCCAGCTACGTGCTGATGGACCGCGACGCGACCATCGGCCGGGTGGCCGAGCTGACCGCGGCAGCGGCCCGCCAAGGAGCGCAGCTGGTGGTGTTCCCCGAGGTGTTCGTGCCGGGCACGCCGATCTGGATCGACACCCGCCCGATATGGGACGGCGACGAGGACTGGTATGCGCTCCTCGCCGACAACGCTGTAGTGATCCCGGGCCAGGCGGCCGACCAGCTCACCGCGATCGCGGCGGAGCACCAGGTGTGGCTCGTGATCGGGGTCGACGAGCGGGAGCCACACGGCGGCACGATCTATAACACAGTGCTGTACTTCACTCCCGGCGGAGAGCTGGCCGGCCGGCATCGCAAGCTCATGCCGACGGGGTCCGAACGGACCGTGTGGGGGATGGGCGACGGGTCGACGCTGCCGGTCGTAGACACCGGGCTCGGCCGGGTCGGCGGCCTGACCTGTTGGGAGAACTACATGCCGCTGGCCAGGTTCTACCTGTACGCCCAGGGCATCGACGTGTGGCTCGCCCCGACGCTGGCCGTCGGCGATGGGTGGATCTCCACCATGCGGCACCTGGCCCGGGAAAACCGGATGTACGTCATCGGCGTCAACCCGGTACTGCACACCGACCAGATCCCGGCCGGTTTCCCGGGAGGTGACCGCCTGGTCCCGGCCGCGCACCTGGAGGCCAGCGGTCCGTGGCTGGAGGAAGGCAACACCGTCATCGTCGCTCCCGATGGCACGGTGATCGCCGGCCCGGTGCGCCGTCGCGAGGAAACCCTGATCGCCGACCTGGACCTGCGGCAAGTCACTGTCCAGCGCCGTCACCTGGACCCGGTCGGCCACTACCACCGCCCGGACATCTTCCGGCTGCACGTGGACACCTCACCGCGGCCGGTCATCACCCAGACCGTGATTGGAGGCACCGATGAACACCGCGCCAATGGCGAACCCGCCAGCAGCAACCCGTGACAGCGTCCTCGTCGACGCCGCCTGGCTGGAAGCCCGACTGCACGATCCCGCAGTACGGGTCGTCGAGGTCGACGTGAGCCGCGCGGCCTACGACGACTGGCACATCGACGGCGCCGTGCTGTGGAACATCTACTCCGACCTTAAGGATGGCACTACCGCCTGGCCGGCCCGGCGGCGATGGCACGACTGTTCGCCCGGTCCGGGATCGGCCCCGACACGACGGTCGTGTTCTACGGCTACGGCCCGGCCATGGGCTTCTGGCTCATGAAGCTCTACCGCCACGCCGACGCGCGGATCCTGAACTGCTCACGCGACAGCTGGCGTAGTGCGGGCCGCCCGGTCAGCGGTGCCGCGGCCGACCCAGTCCCATCCGCCTACCGTCTCGGCGAGCAGGACGCGCGGCTGCGCGCCGGCCACAAGACGGTCCGGGCCGCCATCGCCGACCCGGACACCATGCTGCTCGACATCCGCACGCCAGAGGAATACCCCGGCGAGCGGTTCTGGCCCTCAGGCGGCACAGAGCCCACAGGCCGGGCCGGCCATGTCCCCGCCGCGGTCCGTCAGCCCATCGATGGCATCTACGACGACCACGGGGCGTTCCGGGCCACCGCCGACTTGCGCGGCGTGTTCTCCGGGCTCGACCTCGACGGCGACGCGCCATTGATCACCTATTGCACGATCGGCGGGCGCGCCAGTACCGCCTGGTTCATCCTGACTCACCTGCTCGGCCGCCGGAACGTGCGGGTCTACGACGGTTCATGGGCCGAATGGGGCCGCATGGCCGACACCCCCGTGACGACGGCCTGACAGCGGGCAGGGCCGTCATCACCCCCACAAGAGGAGGACATGACATGGCAGGACTCTTCCGCAAGAGCCTCGACTCGCCCGAGGAGGTCCGCAAATTCGAGGCGGGCAGCGGCCACCTGGAACTGGTGAATCTGGACGCCGGCCCGGTCGGCCGCGCCACCTTCCAACCCGGGTGGCGCTGGTCCCTGCACGTCAAGCCGATCGCCAAGACCGGCAGCTGCCAGGCCGCCCACACCGGCTACTTCGTCTCGGGCCGGATGAAGGTGGTTATGGACGACGGCGAGGAGATGGAGTACGGGCCATGCGACTTTGCCATCATGGCGCCGGGACACGACGCCTGGATCGTCGGCGACCAGCCATGCGTGGTCATCGACTGGCAGGGGTTCGCTGACTACGCCAAGCCGTAGACCAGACCGCTGCCGACGCCATCAGCCGTTGCGCCCTGCCCACTGGCGGCTTCAACGACAGGACGACAGTCAGCGGGGCCGGACAGCAGATATCGCGGCCCCGCTGCGCAGTAACCGGCAGCGGCGGGCCGATGACGATGATCCCATCGCTCCATTCCGTCTGCGTCACCGCCATGCAGAACGGTTAGCTCCGCTCTCCACGGCCCTGCCCGGATCAAATGACGGCTCCGCCACCAGCAAGTAGGCACGCGCCGCGTGCACTGCCGGATGCCCGCCGGGCCAGGTCACTCACCGCCGACAGCCCGCGACTACACCCGCCACACCGACCGTCTCCCCCACAACCACAAGTGCGGAGATCAGCCAACTGCCAACCCGCTGAACAGGCAGAGATCACGCGAGCAGTCGCGCCACGCGATAACCCCGGCTCGGTTCCATTCAAGCCCCAGGGCCTCCCGCTCGAGAAAGCCGCACCGAACGGCGGCTCGGCGCGCGTTATACCTTGCGTCCCGGCTACCTTCTGCAACGATGGTCACCTCCCCGGGCCTGCTGTCAGAGTGCACTTTGGCGGTCTGGATGCGTAGGGGCCGACCGGGGTAACCCGAGCGCAGGCTCCGCCGGGGACGCTCGGTCGGCGGCTAGAAGCGGACACGTCGACCTTGCCTAGCCAAGACGCTCTCCATCAGGGTTCGGTCTGGCGCTGGTTCTTCTTAACGGGACCAGAGACCGGCTCGATAGCCGGGGACATGAGAATCTCATCGGTGGCGGTCATCAGCGCGGGTAGCTGCGGGCGGTGTTCCTGGGCTCGGCGGGAATCAGGGTCCGCGCGGACAGCCGCTTCGATCCGTTCGTAGGCGGCCCGGTCGCCGTACTCCCAGATCGCGACCACCCGCCCATCCTCGGTTTCCCAGCGGCCGACCAGCCGGGCACCATGCCGGAGCTGGACCGGGAACAGGAAACCGCAGAAGAATTCATGGAAGACCGGCAGGTTCTCCGTGACCGCCTGGTAGATGCGCATCCGGTGCAGCATGGGTCCTGACTATCCGATCCCCGCAACACGGCAGAGGCCCCGTCTGTGGCATGTCCGGACGTTCCGGCGCTTTGTGGCCGCGGATGTCTATGCGTCATCATCTTCGGCTGGCCGGCAAGACCGCCGATATACACCGGTGGCTCGGGTGTCGTGTTACACGATCTGGATTTCCTTGGTGGGCGAAGTGATTCCATTGGCGACCACGGCGAGGTTCCAGCGTCCGGCGGGGAGGTCAGCCGGCACCTGGACCTCGGTGGTGACCTCCATGCTGCCGGTAGCGACTCCCATGCTGGAAAAGCCGAACGTGCGTAGGTATTTCACTGTGCCTGAGCCGCGGGTCAGGCGGACGAGGGGGAAGTTCGTCGGCGATTGACAGTCGTCGCCATAGCTGTTGGCCTGGGACATGCCGTTGAACCGAACCCCAGTGATCGTGGCAGTGTGGCCCCGGGCCAGGCGTGTCGGGCAGGTGGAGATTCGGGGCCGCCAGGACGCTTGGGGGTTGAGATCGGCAGCGTCCGGCGTGTATTCAGCCAGGGTCTGCAGCCTGCAGGAATAGAGCACGTGGCCGTTGGGCAGCAACAGAAGGCTGGCGTACCAGGTGTCGTGGCCGCGGTTGCGCGGCTGCTTCGCCAGCCGCTGGAGCGTTCCGGCTCTGGAGGTAGGGTCGTACACCAGGAACTCAGTCGGGCCGGACCAGTAG
>Ga0335076_10004970_pt1 | contig 13470 bp, 12 predicted proteins | sample Lox_Sample_25_FD_206717 | JGI IMG/M metagenome (GOLD analysis project Ga0335076, IMG submission 206717) | Soil microbial communities from Loxahatchee National Wildlife Refuge, Florida, United States - Lox_Sample_2.5 | ecosystem: Environmental > Terrestrial > Soil > Wetlands | place: USA... | reverse complement strand
CAGTGTGCCGTATCTGCCGTGTCAAGGCCGGCTCCTGCCGCTCAGGCAGAGGGTCAGCGAATGGCAAGCTATTTCCGTCACCCAGGGTGAGATTCCTCGTGACGCTTCATACGTTCACGACGCGCATAACGCCGATTCCGGGCGGCTTGGTTTCTGGCTAGCGTTCTGGCCGCGGCGCGTACAGATTCTCCGGTTCTGGTCGGGCGTGGCCCTTGACGTTGTGCGGGCGCGGGCCTGCCTGCTTGGTATCCCTGGCCGGCATGCGCCCAGGTGCGTGATCCTCGTGCGGGGGTGCGCATCAGCTGGGCTGGGGTGCCGCGGCGGTGTCGGGCGCATCGGTTGAGGGCCCTATGCTTGTGGCTGTGAGGCCAGGGCCTGCTGGTTGTAGCCGGCAGCGGGCTGTCTCGCCGCGCAGCCGCGCGAGCGAGGCGCGCAGGAACGCGATCGCCGCCGGGGACGTTGGCCAGCACACTCACGGGCCGCCCGGCGGTCCGCATAGGGTTCTTCGCCGCTGACCGCAAGGGCGCGCTCGGCGTCATCGAGCAGGGCCCTGGAGTGCTTCTATCTGGAAACCCTGGGCGGCGCCGAGGGCCTGGGCCAGGCACAGGCGCGGACGGTCGCGCAGAGGACCCTGCCATCCGGGGTGGAGAACAGCAGAGAGGCCGCGGCCGGGTCTGACTGGGCCGGGCCCACTGCGCGCCATGACGCCCCATGGGTGTTGCGGCCGAAGTGGCTGGGCCACGCCGCGGGCCAAGCCGCTGGCGATAGGGGACAGGTGGTTATCCAGGTCCCCGCTGCCATCAGTCCGCGGTACCTGATCGGAGGCCGACGGTGGCTGGCGTTCCTGCTCATCGGTGCCATGGCCCAGGCGGCGAAAGGTTGATTGCGGCCGATGGTCAGAGGAAGCTGGAGGACGGCAAGCCGGCCAGGGCAACGGAAATGGCTGAGCCGCTCCCCCGCGAAGCGCAGGCCGGCTCGCGATGGTTCCTTTCTCAGTAGCTATACGGAGGGCCGCGGAGGCGCTAGCGCGTGCAGGTCGGTGATGGTTGAGTCGTCGGAGGCGGCGCCGGAGCGCGATGCGCTGCTGGCTACCAAGCTGCACATGCCCGCCTCGCGCCCCGGCCAGGTGCTACGGCCGCGGCTCACGGCACGGCTCGATGAGGGCCTAGCGCGAGGGCTCATCCTGGCCGCCGCCCCGGCCGGATACGGCAAGACGGTCATGCTCACCGACTGGGCCCGGCGCGGCGAGCACCCGGTTGCCTGGCTCTCGCTAGACGCGGGGGACAACGACCCGGCCCGGTTCTGGCGCCACACGGTGGCCGCGCTGGACCGGGCCCGTCCGGGGACCGGCGAACGGGTGGCTCCGTTGCTCGGCCCGCCAGCGCCGACATCGTTCCAGGGCTTGGTCACGGCGCTGATCAACGATCTGGCCGGGGAGGAGGCCCTGCTCGTCCTCGACGACTACCACGTGATCAGCGCGCCGCAGGTGCACGAATCGCTCTCATTCCTGGTCGAGCACCGGCCGGCCGGGATATGCGTGGTACTGGCCAGCCGCAGCGATCCGCCGCTGGGGCTGGCGCGGCTGCGGGCACGCGGTCAGCTGACCGAGATGCGCGTGGCCGAGCTGCGGTTCACGCCCGCGGAGGCCGGGGACCTCCTCCAGCACGCGGCGCCGGCTCTCCCGGATGCGTCGGTGGCGGCGCTGGCGGCGCGGACCGAGGGCTGGGCGGCCGGGCTGGCGCTGGCCGCGCTGTCACTGCGCGGACATGACGATGCCGCCAGCTTTGTTTCCGCGTTCACCGGCAGCCACCGGTACGTCCTGGACTACCTGGCCGAAGAGGTGCTCGAGCGGCAGGACGAGCAACTGCGCACGTTCCTGCTCGAGACCTCGGTGCTGGACCGGCTCAGCGGCCCGTTGTGCGACGCCGTCACCGGCCGCGGCGGCAGCCAGGCGCTGCTCGAGCAGGCGGAACGGGTGGGCCTGTTCCTGATCCCGCTGGATGAGGTGCGGGGCTGGTGGCGCTATCACCACCTGTTCGCCGACCTGCTCCGCGCCCGCCTGCAACAAGAGCAGCCCGGCCGCGCAGCTCAGCTGCACCGCAACGCCGGAGCCTGGTACGAGGAGCGGGGGATGGCCGACGACGCCATCGGCCACGCGGCCGCCGCCGGCGAGATGCTGTCGGCGGCCCGGATCATCGAGCAGCACTTCGACACGGTCTACTACTGGCGCAGCGAGGGAGCGACGATCCGGCGCTGGGTATCGGTGCTCTCACCTGACCTGGCCATGTCACGTCCCCGGCTGCTGCTCGTGCAGGCACTGATGGCCGCCACCGGCAGCAATTTGGGGGCCGTCGAGCCGTTTCTCGGCGCAGCCGAGCGCGCGGCCGCAAGCCAGGCTGAGGAGCCATTCGAGCCTACGGCCGGGCGGGCGGGGAGCATGCTGGTCAACGTCCCCGCGCTGATCGCGCTTATCCGCAGCTATCTCGCCAAACTTCGCGGAGACGCCGAGAACACGGCCGCGTTCGCGCGACAGGTCCTGGCCGAGCTCGGCGGAGGCGAGCGGCTGGTGGAGTCTCTCGCCCAGTGGAACCTGGGAACCGCCGAATGGCTCAGCGGCCGGCTCGCGGCACCCGAGCGCGCCTTCGCGTCCAGCATTGCCGCGTGGCGAACGGTTGGCCAGCGCACGATGGCGGCGTTCGGCGGGTATCAGCTCAGCCAGGTTCAGCAGGCCCAAAGCCGTCTGGACGCGGCCGTACAAACCTGCGAGCAGGCCCTGGAGTTCGCCGGCCAGCCAGCCTCGCCGATGGCGGGCCCGGCGTATGTGGGCTTGGCCGAGGTCGCCTACCAACGGGACGAGCTGGATGCCGCGCTGCGGCACGCGACCGAGGGCATCGCGCTGTGCCGCCGGTTCGTCTATTCCGCGCCGCTGGCCGCGGGCCTGGTGACGCTGGCCTGGATCCGTGAGGCTATGGGTGATCCCACCAGGGCCCGGCAGGCGATGGGCGAGGCCGGAGAAGCATCGCCGGGCCCAGCGGGTCCGCTGAATCCCGTGTTGGCCCGGCGGGCGCGGCTGCTGCTGGCCCAGGGTGACCTGGCCGCCGCGGCCGGTTTTGCGCAGGACAACGGCCTCGGCCCGGACGATAAGCAGGACTATGCGCGCGAGCCCGGGCACCTGGTGCTGGCCCGGCTGCTGCTCGCCCAGGGCCGGTCCGGGCAGGCGCTGGCACTGCTGGACCGGCTGCACGCCGCGGCGGCCGCCCAGGACCGTAACGGCAGCCTGATCGAGATCGGCACCCTGCGGGCGCTGGCCCTGACGGCCAGCGGTGATGAGGCAGGCGCGGTCACGACGCTCGCCGGGGCGCTTGCGCTCGCCTGCCCGCAGGGATACGTCCGGGTCTTCGCCGACGAGGGCCCGCCGATGGCAGCGCTGCTCGGCCGGCTCATCGCGGCCCAGCGCACCGGCCAGGCCGCCGCCGAGGTCCCGCTCGGCTACCTGGCCCGGCTCCAGCGGGCCTTCGGCTCCGGGCGGCCAGCGCGCGATCACGTCCCTTCCGGCATCGTCGACCCGCTGACCAGCCGCGAGATCGAGGTCCTGGGAATGATGGCAGCGGGCCGGTCGAATCAGGCCATCGCCGACGAACTCGTGGTTACCCTCGACACCGTCAAGAAGCATGTCGGCCATGTCCTGGGCAAGCTCGGCGCGGCCAACCGCACCGAGGCCGTCGCCCGGGCCCGCGAACTGGACCTGCTGTGAGCGCGCGGGCGGATGCCGCCGGCCGGCCGTCTCAGGACACCGCGAAGATGCGCTGCGTGACGGCCAGGACGAGGCCGAACGCGCAGATCGCCGCGATCGCGGCGAGCAGCGGGAGCGTCCACTGGCGGCCCCTGGCCGTGGTAGCGGCGCCTCAGTTCCCGGAACCGCAGGGCTGCCCCGGGACGCCTTCATGCCGCCGTCCGGACTGGGCCGGCGGTGCCCGGAGGCACGGCCCGGCCGCCGGGAAGCAGCGCCCCACCGTGGTCAAACAACACCACGCCGTTGCACAGCAGGGTCCATCCCTGCCCGGATGGTTTGCCACGATCCTGGCCGCGCTGCGACCTGGTGAGAGAGCATCCGGGCAGCGCGGCCGATGCTGGCATTCCGCTTTCCGGCCCGCCGCGCGTCACCGGCCCCGGCGGCCTGCTCCCAGATGTGGCCGGCGGTGAACTGCCGCCGCATAGCTGAACGCATGGTGCCCTCCTCGCGGAGTCAATCTGGGTTAATCGGGACCGAGCCGGCGGACCGAAATCAGAACCAGGCCCAGATCGCTGACCCGGTTCAGCAGCCCGTGCAGGGCAGCCTGGTCCGCGACCGGGCCAAAGATGACCGTCTGGCTGTCGTCACTGCCGATCGTCAGGCCCTCGAACCAGGCCGTCCAGCGCGGGTCCAGGACCCCCTCGACGCGGATCTCGTAGCGCGATGACCGCGCCGTGTCGCTCATCTGTACCGTCCTTCCTCAGGTTCCGTGATCTGCACGCTAGGCAGCAGCGCGCGGCGTGGCGTCACCTGAAAGTGGGTATTCCGGGTGGAATCCTCCGCGGCGGCCCCGGGTGTCCCGTCCGGCTACCTGGCCCGGCTCCAGCGTGCCTGCGCCACCGGGCCACGCGCCTGATCCCGGCCCTCCGGCATTATTGACCGCTGACCGGCCGCGAGCTGGAGGTGCCGGGGATGCTGGCGGCGGGCCGACCGGACCAGGCCATTGCCCGCGCACTGGTGGTCACCCTGGACACGGTCAAATGCATGTGGGCCATGTCCTGGGCAAGCTCGGCGCGGCAAGTCGCGCCGAGTCCGTGGCCCGGGTCCGCGTAGTGAGCGCCGTCCCTGGTCGGGGCCTGGCGCAACCCCGGCCCGGTCACTGCATCCCCGCGACGGCCAGGCACCAACGCCGGGCAGGTTACACCTTGGTGCCCGGTGCTCCCGGAAGACTCCACCCGGCATGTCCACCTCCGGGTGATGCCTGGCCCGCCGGATCTTCCTAGCGTGCGGAGAACGGAACGTACACGGGAAGGAGGAAGCGCAATGGCCACGGTCCAACCCCACGCGTCCAGCGGCAGCACCGCGCTCACCCGCACCGCCGCGGCCCCCGCCAGCTGACCCCGCCCTTATCTCCGCAGTCAGGCGGCTCACCCCTCGCTATTCTGTCTTGCTAAGTACCAGTAGCTAGTGCTACTGTGTACCGGTACTCAGTAAGACTGAATAGCTGCGAGAGGAGGTGTCCATGACCAGGCTGGTGACCGAGATGCTCAAGGGGACGCTGGAGGGCATCGTTCTGGCGATCTTGTGCGGCCGACCCACGTACGGCTACGAGATCACGGCATGGCTGCGGGAGCAGGGTTTCTCGGACATCGCCGAAGGGACCGTCTACGCCCTGCTCATCAGGATCGAGCAGCGCGGCCTCGTCGACGTGGAGAAGGTCGCCTCCGAGAAGGGACCGCCGCGCAAGGTCTACTCCATCAACGCCCACGGACGCGAATATCTCGACGAGTTCTGGAGGACGTGGAGCTTCCTCACAGAACGGCTCGAACAGCTCCACGAAGGAGGCAAGTAACTATGTCCGACGTCGAAAAGGGCGGCTTCATCTCAAAGGTGGTCGGCGACAAGAAGCGCTGGAGGGCGTACAAGGCACGCGTGAGACAGCTTCCGCCGGACTATCGAACGGCGGTCGATGCGATCGAGCGGTACCTGATGCATTTCGTGCCAGCCGACAAGGACAGCGCGGCTTCGGAGTTCGAAGACCTCGCTGACCTGTTCGAGCAGGCCGCGGTGGACGGAACGCCGATCCGCGAGATCGTCGGAAAGGACCCGGTGGAATTCGCCGAGGCGTTCGCCCAGAACTACTCGGAGGGTGGCTACGTCCCCGCCCGCGAGAAGAAACGGCTGACTGGCGCCATCGCGCGCGCCGAGGAAGAGAGGCCCCGATGACCGCACGCACGACCTCCGAACCGGCGATCCGTGTGCGGGGTCTGGAGAAGTCGTACAAGGAGCTGCGTGTGCTGCGTGGCGTGGATTTCGAGGTGGCGCGGGGCAGCATTTTCGCGTTGCTTGGCTCCAACGGCGCGGGCAAGACCACGATCGTGAATATCTTGTCCACGCTGCTGAAGCCCGACGCGGGGACGGTCACCGTTGATGGTTTCGGTGTCGGCGCGCAGGCTGCGGACGTGCGGGAGTCGATCAGCCTCACCGGGCAGTTCGCGGCGGTGGATGAGATCCTCACCGGGCGGGAGAACCTGGTGCTGGTGGCCCGGCTGCGCCACCTGAAGGGCGCCGGGCAGATCGCGGATGACCTGCTGGCCCGCTTCCAGCTCACCGACGCGGCAGGGCGGAGGGTGGCCACGTATTCCGGCGGCATGCGCCGCCGCCTGGACATCGCCATGAGCCTCATCGGGAATCCGCCGGTGATCTTCCTGGACGAACCGACCACCGGGCTGGACCCGGAATCTCGCCTCGAGGTGCACAACAGCGTCAAGCAGCTCGCTGGGCGGGGCACGACAGTGCTGCTCACCACGCAGTATCTGGACGAGGCCGAACAGCTCGCCGACCGGATCGCGATCTTGCACCAGGGGCGGATCATCGCCAACGGCACCCTCGCCGAGCTGAAACAGCTCCTCCCGCCCGCCCAGGTCGAGTACGTCGAGAAACAGCCCAGCCTCGAAGAGGTCTTCCTCGCCATCACCGGCCACGACGGTAACGGCAGCAACAACGGCGACGGCAGCCGGCTGGCAACGACGCCACCCACAACAAAGGAACCACAATGACCACGCACATCTCCGGCGACACCGCCCTCTTGACGGGCCGGTCCCTGCGCCACATCACGCGCAGCCCCGACACCATTATCACGACCGCGATCACGCCGATCGCCCTGCTGCTGCTGTTCGTCTACGTGTTCGGCGGCGCGATCCACACCGGGCCGCAGCGGTATGTGACCTACCTGCTGCCCGGAATCATGCTCATCACGATCGCGATGGGCATCTCCTACACCGCCGTCCGGCTCTTCACCGACATGCAAAGCGGCATCTTCGGGCGATTCCAGTCCATGCCGATCGCACGCTCAAGCGCGCTGTGGGCGCACGTGCTGACCTCGCTGGCCGCCAACCTGATCTCGCTCGTGCTCGTCGTGCTCGTCGCCGTCGCCATGGGCTTCCGCACCGGCGCGCCAGCGACGGCATGGCTGGCCGTGGCCGGCATCCTGGTCCTGTTCACCCTGGCGCTGACGTGGATCGCCGTCATCGCCGGCCTGTCCGCCAAGACCGTGGAAGGCGCGGGCGCCTTCTCCTACCCGATCATCTTCCTGCCCTTCATCAGCTCGGCATTCGTGCCCACCGCCACCATGCCAGGCCCGGTACGCGCGTTCGCCGACAACCAGCCGGTGACATCCATCGTGAACACGATCCGCGACCTGTTCGCCCAGCAGCCGGTCAGCACCAGCATCTGGCCCGCCCTCGCCTGGTGCGCCGGCATACTCATCGTCGCCTACGCCCTAGCCATGGTCACCTACCGGCGCAAGATCGCCTAAGTCCTGGTGACCCAGCGCGACCTCAACCGCTGACCTGGGCTCGTGCCTTCCCGCTGGAGCCCCCGACCGGAATGACCACGCCCCCGCACCGGGCAAGACACACCGAGGAACAGACATGGTAAGCAGCAAACACCCATCTGCGGCCGGCTCCGCGGTCCGCCGTACGGCTGGCGGCGGGCGCAGGCCGGGCGCGGCAGGCCAGGGCCCATTCGCGGCGCTGGGACGGGCCGTGGTGCACCACCCCTGGCTGACGATCCTGGCCTGGGTGGTGGTCGCGGTCGCCGTGATCGCCACGTCGCCGGGGCTGCCGACCACGACGAACGAAAGCAGCTTCCTGCCGAAGAGCTACGAGTCGATCCGGGCCGCGAGCCTGCAGGACAAGGCTTTCCCGCAGGCCGGGCACGTGACCGCGTCGGCGGCCATCATCGTGTTCTCCCGGGCCGATGGCGCCAAGCTGACGCCCGCCGACTCGGCCAGGGTCGGCTCGATCGCGTCGTCGCTGGACGGCAGGCATATCCCCAACATCGTGGGCGTCACGCCGGGCCCAGCCTCGCCGAACCGCCTGGTGCAGACGGCCCTGGTGGCCATGCCGGACAACGTCGTCAACGGGTCCAGCACGGCGGCCGGTGACGCGATCAAGGTCTTGCGCGCTGATATCAGGCCGCTGGTGGCCGGCACCGGCCTGCGCGAGGGGGTGACCGGGTCGGCGGCCCAGCAGCTGGACAGCCAGCAGTCCAGCCAGCGGGCCGAGCAGATCGTCCTGCTCGCCACGCTGGTGCTGATCCTGCTGCTGCTGCTGGTGATCTTCCGCAGCCCGATCATCGCCGTGCTGCCGCTGCTCGTGATCGCCCTGGTCTCCCAGGTCGCGACCGGCCTGATCAGCGACGTGAACAAGGCGCTGGACCTCAATACCGACAGTTCTATCTCGACGATCCTCATCGTCGTCCTGTTCGGCATCGGCACTGACTACATCCTGTTCCTGATGTTCCGCTACCGGGAACGGCTGCGCGGCGGCGTGGACCCCAAGCAGGCCATGATCAGCGCGGTGGCCCGGGTCGGCGAGGTGATCGCATCGGCCGCGGGCGTGGTCATCGTTGCTTTCCTGGCGCTGCTGCTGTCCACGCTGAGCGTGCTGCGGTCGATCGGCCCGGCGCTGGCCATCGCCGTCGCCGTCACCCTGATCGCCGGGCTGACCTTGGTCCCGGCGGTCGTGTCGCTGCTCGGCCCGCGCGTGTTCTGGCCGTCCAAATCGTGGCGCCGCGAGCCGCAGGCCGCCTGCTTCGCGGCCATCGGCCGTTCCCTCGGCCGCCGGCCCGCCACCTACGCCATCGTCTCCGGCCTGGTCCTGGCGGTCCTGGCCATCGGGGCGTTCGCCTACAAACCGACGTTCGACCTGTCCTCGGCGGGCATCCCCGCCCACGCCGAATCACAGACCGCGCTGAAGACCCTGGAGAAGGGACTGCCACCGGGCGCCACCGACCCGACCGTGGTGCTCCTGCACAGCACGTCGGGCCAGCCGCTGACAGCGCCGGAGGCCTCCTCGTTCCGCACCAAGCTGAAGACGCTGCCCGGCGTGGGCGCGGTAGCGCCACCCACGCCGAGCGCGGACCACGCCACGGTGGCCTACTCGGTGACGCTCTCCTACAACCCACAGTCCACGGCCGCCGTCAACGTGCTCAAGAACCAGTTCCGCCCGGCCGTGCACGCGGCGGCGCCCGCCGGGACCTATGCCCTGGTCGGTGGCACTACCGCGGTGTTCGCCGATATCCAGCGGGCGGTCAATCACGACTACGCGGTCGTGTTCCCGACGGCGGCGATCATCATCCTGCTCATCCTGGGGCTGCTGCTGCGCAGCGTGGTGGCGCCGTGGTACCTGCTGGCGTCAGTCGGGCTCGGCTTCGGCGCCACGCTCGGGGCCAGCGTGCTGGTGTTCCAGGTGCTGGGCGGCCAGACCGGCCTGGTGTTCCTGCTGCCCGTCTACATGTACCTGTTCGTGGTCGCGCTCGGCACCGACTACAACATCCTGATGATCGCGCGGCTGCGTGAGCAGGCCAGGCATGGCATGCCGCCACGGCAGGCGGCCGCCGTCGCGTTCCGGCACGCGGCACCCACGATCGCGGCGGCCGGGCTGATCCTGGCCGGCACCTTCGCGTCGCTGACCCTGGCCGGGAACACGATCCTGGCCCAGCTGGGATTCGCGGTCGCCTGCGGGATCGCGCTGGCCGCGTTCGTCATGGCGATGTTCTTCTCCCCCAGCCTGACCGCGCTCATCGGGCGCCGGGCGTGGTGGCCCGGGCACGCGGCTGAACGCCGGGCACCCGCCAGGCAACTGACCCGGGAGACCACCCACTGAACCCGTCCCGACCGCGCCAGCGAGACTGGATGGAAACAACACCACCGTCCGTTCGGAATACAGGCCCTTGACCGAACGGACGGTGGTATCACGCACACAGCGCGGCCGTTCCGCTCAACCAGCACTCTCAGGGCGGGACAGGCTTCGTGGCGGTAGCTACCCTGATGGCTGCACCTAAACGCCAGTTCTGTCCTTGCCACACTCCAAACGCTGAGATAGGCCAACTCGCGCAGATAACGGCGGCACTGCGCGCGTTCCCCCGAGTCTCCCTTGTCACTCGGGGTGATCTTGTTGACCAGTGGGTTGCTGGGGATGTCCGGTCCGCCGTACCTGGCGGGCGCTCGCCAGTAGCCTTGGCGGGTGCCGGGTCAGCGGATTGAGCAGCGTCCGCGGTTGCGGGCTGAGGAGCCGCCTGCAATAGCAACGGTGGTTGTACGGGGTGGTCGTGACACTCCGGAGAAGCTGCGCAGCCATGTTCAGCGGACCGCGCGTGCCTGGTCGCTCGATGGGCAGCCGTTGCTGGGCATCTCAGTGTTCGCGGTCCTCGGCGAGCCACTCGGTGATCTGCTCCGGCGCCGGTTCGCCACGTTCCGGAGTATCTACCTGCCCACCGTCGGCGGCCTGGCTGATCGCGGATTCGAGTTGCTGGCCACCGGGCAGCGCCCGCATTTCACCGTGCGGCTGCGCCGGGCCGACGAGCAGGAGCTCGGGGAACTGCTGGAGGCCCTCGGTGCTGCGCAGCGCAATCCCGCGTACGCTGGAGGAGAGCTTTAGCGAGGGGAGGACTGAAGATGTACCTGGTGGATATCACTGCTGACCTGAACGACGAGGACGAGACCGGCTACGTCTGGACCTTCCTTGATGAGGCCCGTGATCCTGCCCAGATCCATCCTGGAGCCCTTGTTGTCGCCGGGGACGAGGAAGCCGCCGCGGTGTGCCAGGTCATCGATCTCGTGCCTGCGGGCGATGGCATCATCGTGCATCTGCGCCTACTGCCCGGCTTGGTCGACGATTACCGCGCCTTGGTCGAGCGTGCGCTTGCCAGCTGACCCCAGGGTCCCGTTGCAGTCTGCCGATCTGTGCCCCGGCGGGGCCTGCCCTCCACGGAGTACAGCATGGAAGTACCGCAACAGGTACGGATCTGGAGGGACGCGGATACACGCTCCGGGATGGTGACCTGCGGGGATGGACGCGGGTGGACGTGCTGCCTGTTGTTTGCAAGCAGGGGGTCAGGGGTTCGAGTCCCCTTAGCTCCACCTGGTCAGAAGCCAAATTCGAACAGCCGGACCTGAGAGTACAGCAAAGTACCGCAACCGGCCCCGCGTGAGATGCCGCACAAGCGTTCGAGATGGACCTCACCCCTCATGAGTTGGAGCGGCCCGCGGCAGTCTTGGACTGAGCTCCGGGCTGCTGAGCAGGAAGAACACGTTCGGTGAGTTTCACCGCGGTGCCGGGCGGTCAGCGAGCGGTGTTCTGAATCTGTCGCTTCAAGACCAGTTCTTGCCGCTCATACAGAGGGTCAGCCCGGGGGGACTTCCCAGGTAGTTCGTGTCACCGACGGTGAGCTGCCCGCCAGGTGTCATCAGTTGATGGCGCGCATAACGCCGAATATTTGCTTGCCGCACCCAGGGTGACGGCTTGAGGCTCATGCGTGCAGATCATCCAGTTATGGACGGCTGCGGGGTGTCCTCGACGCTGGCCGGGCTAGCGGTTTTCCAGGCCTGCGCTGAACTGCCGGGACCGACACCGACACCGACACCGATGCCACGCCATGCCTATGTCTGGCCGCGTATCGCCTCCGAGCTGATTGGTCAGGTGCCGGTTGCGAATCCGCCGTTGCTGTAGAGGACCTGGCCGGTGATCCAGGCTCCTGTATCGGACATCAGGAAGCGCACCAGGTCGGCGGTGTCGGCAGGCGTGCCCAGGCGGCCGGCTGGAGTCTGGGCCAAGCACGCTTCGCGGATCTCCGGCGTCATCCAGCCGGTGTCGATCGGGCCCGGATTGATGACATTCGCGCGGATCCCGCGGCTGCCCAGCTCCACTGCCGCGGCCACGATGACCCGGTCCAAGGCGCCCTTGCTCGCGCCGTAGGGCAGGTTATGCGCGGTGTCGTCGCTGGTCAAAGCCACGATCCGGCCCCGCACTTGCGTGCTCGCCTCGCTGGGCAGGTGCTCAGCGAATGCTTTGATCAGCAGCCACACGGCCCGGGCATTGACGGCGAAGTGGCGATCCCAGCTCTCGAGGGTCGTGTCGAGAATCGAGCTGTCCACGCTCTCGCCGTGCGACATCACCAGGCCATGCAGATCGCCGGCCGCGGCGGCTGCTTCGACCAGGCGGCCCGGAACGCCGGGCTCGGCCAGATCGGCAGCCACCACCTCGACCCTGCCGCCGCGGCGGCGGCACTCGGCCGCCACGTCCTCGGTGTCGTGCTCGCCGCGCGCGTAACTGACCCGGTCGTCGTACGGCGCCCAGTAGTTCAGGACAAGATCCCACCCATCCTCAGCCAGGCCGAGCGCCAGGCCAGCGCCAATCGACCGCCGCCGGCCGACCCCCGTCACCAGCACCGTCCCGCGATGTACACCAGGCATGATCGCCCTCCTGGCAGAGCAGACGAGAACGTGAGTCAGGCAACCACGCCCCGGGCCGGCCAGGCAACCCGTCGTGTCTGGCCGCGCGGGCGCTCTGGGTGTTGGTGGCCGGGCCGCGCAGCGGGTTATTGCTGAGTTGCGGCCCGGCCCGGTGGCTTGGGTTCAGGTGGTAGGGGCGTGCACCTTGCGCGCCACCCAGGCGCGGTCGAGTAGCACGGCCAGGAGGGCAGCGGCCAGCGCAGCCGCGGCTGCGATCAGGGCGATCTGCCAGCCGGGCATGCCGCCGACGATGATTGTGTGCACCTGGGATTGCGTTGGCCCGGTCCCGCCGGGTGGCGGCATCCGGATGGCGAACGCGGCCGGGGCGGTGACCGCGAACACTGCCGGCGCGCCGGCGAAGGTGATCAGGGCGGTGAGGACGCGGCGGATGTGATTCATGATGTCTTCCTTTCATCGGACCGGTGGGGTTAGAGAAAGAACCCGCGGAGGCGGGGACGGCGGGGTCGCGAGGTGGCTTTCGGCGCTTGCCCAGGTGTGGCTGGTGGCCGCAGGCCCCGGGCGGCCAGCACGGCGAAAACGCGGCGCGCGAAGTCTGCGGCCAGGTCACCGGCCACGAAATGCCTACCGTGCGGATTGCGGATGAGCCTGGCGGTCCGGGCTGCGCGGTCACGCTCGGCTTGCTGGCGCAGGTCAGCGCCCGACGCCTTGGCCAGTTCGTAGTGCAGGGTGGGGTACATCGCGGTCTCCTCGGTGGGCGTCTGCAGGGCTGTGTTCCGAGGATGCGGCGAAGGCAGGGCCGCGCGGATCGGGCGATCGTGCTGGTTTGGGATTGCGGGGTCTTTAGATTTCCGCCAGGAGTGTTTAGGCCTGGGTGTCGAGCAGCCCGGCGCGTTCCGCCAGGGCGGCGGCCTGGACCCGGTTGGTGACGCCGAGTTTGCGCAGGATGTTCGTGACGTGGACGCCGGCTGTTCGGGGGCTC
>Ga0335076_10004969_pt1 | contig 13476 bp, 11 predicted proteins | sample Lox_Sample_25_FD_206717 | JGI IMG/M metagenome (GOLD analysis project Ga0335076, IMG submission 206717) | Soil microbial communities from Loxahatchee National Wildlife Refuge, Florida, United States - Lox_Sample_2.5 | ecosystem: Environmental > Terrestrial > Soil > Wetlands | place: USA... | reverse complement strand
TCGCCCGCCGCGTCGTCGACCGACATGAGGCCCTGCTCGCCGAGGTGCGGATCACAGCGCGCTACCCGTACGAGCGGCTGACGCCGGTCACGCGGCTCGCGACGCAGGAGATGGTCTCTCTGATCGGGATCGCCGCCGCTTCGCGCGATCGCGTCAAGCGTGTCGTCGGCGTCGAAGCGACCGGGATCAACGCGTGCCCGTGCGCGCAGGGGCTCGTCCGCGGGGCCGCTGCCGACCGCCTGCTCGAGGCGGGCTTCGAGGACGGCGACGTCGAGCGGATCCTCGAGCTCGTCCCGCTGGCGACGCACAACCAGCGCGGGCGCGGCACGCTCCTCGTCGGCACCGCGGAACGCCTCAACGCCGAACGCCTCGTGGAGATCGTGGAAGGCTCCATGAGCTCGCCGATCTACGAGCTGCTCAAGCGGCCCGACGAGCTGTTCGTCGTCGAGCACGCGCACCTCCAGCCGCGGTTCGTCGAGGATTCGGTCCGGGTGGCGCTCAAGAGCGTCCTCGACGGGCTCCCCCGGCTCGGTGAGGGCGACTTCGTCCTCTCGCGCCAAGTCAACTTCGAGACGATCCACGCCCACGAGGTCGTCGCCGAACGGCACGGCACGATCGGTGAGCTGCGCGCCGAGCTCGCAATGGCTGCAAGCGTCGCCGGCCAAGCCGGCGACGCGCGGCCAAGAGCGGGGGGCGCCGGCCACGGCCCGGCCGCCCACACCGGTCTGGGGGATTGGCTCCGTTCGTAGCCGTGGCTATGATCGCCGCGGCTCTTGCGGCGGTATGAGGTCGAAGGGGGTCCGAAGAATGAGAGGAACGGTTCTGTTGGCCGGCGCCGTTGCTGCGGGCATGGTCCTGTGGGCTGCCGCCGCGGGAGCGTCCGACGGTCGACAGCCGGCCCAGAGCGCCGCCGTCGGCGCGCACACGATCCCCCTCTCCGCCGTGCGCCAGGACAAGAAGCCGCGCGGACTCGCCGGCGTGCCTGCGACGGGCAGCTACGCGTTCCTGCTCAAGCTCGACGTCCAACCGACCGCGCACGTGTACGACGCACACCTCTCCCAGGGCCGAAGCGCGGCTCGCGTGGCTGCAACGAACCAGCTGGCGAGTGTGCGCACCGCCGAGCGGAAGGTGATCGCGGCTCTGCCCGGCGACTCGGGTGTCCTCTACCAGACGCACGCGGCTCTCGCGGCCGTCGGGGTCTACACGAAGGTCGCGAACCTCCCGGCCCTGCAGCGCATCGCCGGCGTCGCAGCCGTGTACCCGATCGCTCCGAAGACGCCGTCCCTCTCCTACTCGGTCCTGCTCCAGCATGCACCGCAGGCCTGGGCGACCTACGGCGACGTGGGCGCGAACACGACGATCGCGATCATCGACACCGGCGTCGACTACACCCACGCCGACCTCGGCGGTCCCGGGACGAAAGCGGCGTACCAAACCGCGCTCGCGAACGACACCTCGACCCCCACCTATCCGGATCCGACCAAGATCCTCGGCGGTTATGACTTCGCGGGCGACAGCTACGACCCCGACCCGCAGGACTCGGCCTACCAGCCGACTCCGCAACCCGATTCCAATCCGCTCGACTGCGACGGCCACGGCACCCATGTCGCCGGGATCGCCGCCGGATACGGCGAGAACGCCTCAGACGGCAGCACCTACTCGGGCAGCTACACGTCGCTGCCGACCACCTCCTCCGCCTACCAGGCGCTCTTCCGCATCGGGCCGGGAATGGCCCCCAAGGCGAAGCTCTACGCCTACAAGGTCTTCGGCTGCCAGGGGAGCACAGATGTGATCGCCGCGGCGATCGACAAGGCCACCGACCCGAACGGCGACGGCAATCCGTCCGACCACGTCAACGTGATCAACATGTCGCTCGGCGCCGACTTCGCCTCGCCGGAGGACGGCGACGCGGTCGCGGCGAATGCCGCGTCGCAACTCGGGGTCACGGTCGTCGCCGCCGCAGGTAACGCCGGAGACCTGTACGACGCGGCCGGTTCTCCCGGGAACGCGACTCGGGTGATCGCGGCGGCGGACACCGTCGATGCCTACTCGCAGATCGACACGCTGCACGCCACCGTGAACGGCGTCCCGAAGACCCTCGGCGCTCAGCGTTCGGTCGCCTACGACTGGGCAACCGAGCCTGCCGGGGATCTGTCGGGCACCGTCGTCAAGCTCACCGACTCGTCCAACCTCGACGGGTGCGACCCGATCGCCCAGAACCTCAGCGGCAAGGTCGTGTTCCTGGAATGGACGGACGACGACGCCACCCGGCGCTGCGGCTCCGCCGCCCGTTCGCAGAATGCCGAGATCGCGGGAGCGACAGGCGTGATCCTCGGCGAAGACGAGGAGACGTTCGGAGCCGGCATCACGGGAAGCGCCGTCATCCCGGTCGTCCAGGTCGTCAAGTCCGCCGCCGACACGATTCGCGCCGCGCTGAATGCGAGCCAGCCCGTGACCGTCACCGCGACGTCGGCAGGGGACTTCCAGCAGCTCATCCCCGGCGACGACGACGAGGTCGCTGACAGCTCCTCGCGCGGGATCGGCGACGCGGGCGACCTGAAGCCCGACGTGGCGGCCGTGGGGACGAGCGTCTTCTCGGCCGCGATGGGCACCGGCAATGAGGGCGTCTCCTTCACCGGCACCTCGATGGCGTCCCCAATGGTCGCCGGCTTGGCCGCGCTGGTGCGCGCGAAGAACCCGGGCTGGAGTCCCGAGCAGGTCAAGGCCGACATCATGAACACCGCCGACCAGGACCTCTGGACCGGCGCGAGCCACACCGGAAGCCGCTACGGCCCGGAGCGGGTCGGGGCGGGCCGCATCGACGCGAAGGCGGCGCTCGACAACCAGGTGCTCGCCTACGTCGCCGGCGATCCCGGGGCGGTAAGTGCGTCGTTCGGGCCGATGGCGGTGTCGACGGTCACGACACTCACGAGAACGATCGACGTCGCCAACACGAGCGGCGGCTCGGCGACGTACTCCGTCGCCTATGACCCGATCACGCAGGTGCCCGGTGCGGCGTACTCGGTCAGCCCGTCCTCCGTCACGATTGCCGCCGGCCAGACGAAGACGGTCACGCTGACGCTCACGATCACCCCATCTCAGCTCACGAAGCCGATCGACCCGACCGTGACTCGGAGTCAGGGCGGGTTCTCCCGCGACTACGAGGCCGAGGCGAGCGGCCGGGTGCTGCTCACCCGCTCCGGGCAACCCACTCTCCGAGTGCCGGTCTACGCGGCCCCGCGACCGGCGGCGACCATGACCCAGCCGGCCTCGGTCGAGATGCCGACCGGGAAGGTGCAAAAGGCCTCGCTGCCGTTGAGCGGCGGCGCGATCAGCCAGGGCAGCGGCCTCGACTCGATCACTTCGCTCGTCGCGGGATTCGAGCTTCAGGGGATAAGCGCAGCCTTGCCGAACTGCAGCGGCTCGGTGACCAGCCATTGCATCCACGCCGCCGACGAGCGGGCAGCCGACCTGAAGTACGTCGGCACGACGTCGAACGCGCCGGAGCTCGACTCGATCGGACAGAGCCCGCTCGGCGCGGCCGGGCGCGAGTACTTCGCGATCACGACGCAAGGGGCCTGGCGGACACCTGCGTCGGAGAACGAGTACGACGTCTACATCGACACGAACGGCGACGGCGACCCCGACTACGTGCTGTACAACACCGCGATGTCCGGCGCCGACGTCTTCGAAGCCGAGCTGTACGACCTGAAGGCGGAGAAGGTCGTCGACGACCAGCCGATCGACGATCGGTTCGGCAGCACCGACGCCGCCGTGTTCGACAGCGACACCCTGGTTCTGCCCGTGGCGATCGACAAGCTGGCGGGCATCTCGAGCGGTCACTCCCGGATCACCTTCGGCGTCGTCACGTTCGGGTCGTTCTCGTCGGATCCGGTGGACAACCTCGGAGTCAGCATCTTCGGCAGCTCCCTCAGCTTCAACGGGTCTCTCAGCACCGACGTGCTCAAGCCCGGCGTCGCCGTGTCCGGCGCGTACAACGGAAGCGGCAGCGCGCTGCTCTACCGAGACGCGCCGAGCACGACGCTCCAGATCCGGCGTGATGCTTCGACCTACGCGACGGACCACGGACAGGGTGCGTTGCTCGTTCACTTCCAGGACGCGGTGGGGCACGCCGCCCAGGTCGTGAAGCTCACGAGTGACACCACGAAGCCGAAGGCGTCGGGGCTGAAGGTGAAGGTGAACCACCACAAGCGGACGGCCAGGGTCACGTTCCACGGCACGGATCCGGGACACAGCTCCAAGGGTCTGCACTTCAGGTGCAAGCTCGACAAGGGGCACTTCAAGAGCTGCCGCTCGCCGAAGCTCTACAAGCACCTCCGCCACGGCAAGCACAAGGTGCAGGTCGAGGCGATCGACAAGGCCGGCAACGTGTCGAAGCCCGTGAAGCGGGGGTTCAAGAGTTAGGAGGTCTCGGCGGCGGAGCCGCGCTCTTCACGGTTCCGCCGCCGCAGCTCGAAGCGACTCTCCTCCCCCCGCGCCAGCCGCCGGATGTTCGCGCGGTGGAGGAAGACGACGCCCGCGCCCGCCGCGGCGCCGAACGCGATCACGGGCCACGGGTAGCCGAAGAGCCACGCCCACAGGGGAAGTGAGACTGCCGCGACGATCGACGCGACCGAGGCGTAGCGCGTCAGCGCGAAGACCAGGATCCAGACGCCGGCGCCCGCGGCCCCGACGAGCGGCGCGACGCCGAGGAAGGCGCCGCCGGCGGTCGCGACCATCTTCCCGCCTCGCTGAAAGCCGAGGAAGATCGGCCGCCAATGTCCGAGCATCGCGGCCGCTCCGGCGAGAACGCCGGTGCCGTGCCCGACGACCGCTGTCGCTGCAAACGCGGGCACGAAGCCTTTTGCCACGTCGAGGATGGCGGCGGGCAGGCCGAGCCGCGGGCCGTAGACACGCCAGACGTTCGTCGCGCCGACGTTGCCACTCCCCTTCGTGCGGATGTCCTCGTGGCGGAAGAGGCGTACCAGCCAGTAGCCCCACGTCAGCGAGCCGCAGAGGTACCCGGCAGCGACGAACGCTACGGTGACCACGGCAAGCCCCTACGTGGGGATGCCGTACTGCTCGATCCAGCCGTTCACGACGTGCCAGTCGAGATTGGCGAAGAACGCGTCGATGTAGGAGGCGCGGTCCGTCTGGTAGTCGAGGAAGTAGGCATGCTCGTAGACGTCGAGCGCGACGAGCGGGGTCGCGTTCCAGACCGGGAACGTGTTCTGCGCATCGCCGACGTAGTTGAAGACGCGGCCCTCGTCCCAGTCGTACGCCGTCCACGCCCAGCCGCGGCCGGCCATGCCCGTCGCTTTGAGGTCGGCGCGCCAGGTGTCGGCCGAGCCGAAGTGGCGCTCCACGAGCTCACCGAAGGCGCCTTCGGGCTCTCCACCGCCGCCGCCGAGATGTCCGAAGTAGAGCTCGTGGTTCTTGATTCCGCCGATGGCGAACGTCAGGTCCACCTTGAGCGACCGGAGCTCGGAGAACGTCTGGTTTGCGGCGGCGAGGTCGGCGTCGGCAAGCCTGCCGAGGATCTCGTTCCGCTTCGCGACGTACCCCTGGTACAGCTTGTAATGGGCCTCGACCGAAGCGCGGGAGATCCCCTCGAGCTCGTACACCTCCGGCCGCAGGGGGCGCGGCGCGATCTCTTCGAACCTGTAGACCAGCGTAGACACGAGCGCGGAGCATATCCTCCGCGGCAGCGAAGAGAGCCGCGAAAGGAGCCGACGAGATGGCCTTCGAAGTGCCCGATCTGCCGTACGCGTACGACGCGCTCGAGCCGCACATCGACGCCGAGACGATGCGCATCCACCACGACCTCCATCACGGGGCCTACGTCACGAACGCGAACGCCGCGCTCGAGGGAACGTCGCTCGCCGACGCGTCCGTCGAGCAGGTGCTCACCAACCTCGACGCGCTGCCCGAGGAGAAGCAGACCGCCGTCCGGAACAACGCCGGCGGCCACGCGAACCATTCGCTCTTCTGGGAGATCATGAGTCCCGACGGAGGCGGCGAGCCCGGAGGCGCGCTTCGTTCGGCCGTCGACGATGCGTTCGGCTCGTTCGAGGAGCTTCGCTCGGCCGTCAACGACGGCGGAGTCAAGCGCTTCGGCAGCGGGTGGACCTGGCTCGTCTGGGACGGCACCGGCCTCGCCCTCTACTCGACGCCCAACCAGGACTCGCCGATCCTGCAGAGCGATGTGCCGCTCCTGGGGATCGACGTCTGGGAGCACGCCTACTACCTCTCCTACCAGAACAAGCGTCCCGCCTATCTCGAAGCCTGGTGGAACGTCGTCAACTGGCCCGAGGTCGAGCGTCGCTTCGCCGAGGCGCAGAACTAGGGCACGGGTTGCGCAGCGCCTGGTGATGGTGCTGCAATCCGAGGTGCTGCAATCCGCTGGAGGCTCGGATGCGTAAGGACAGAGGCGACATGGAACTGGCAATCGATGTACCGAAGCCCCGTCTGCGCGTAGTCCCCACGGACTCGGCAGTTCCCACGGACCCCGTGCCGCCATCGCCCGACCCGGACCCCTCGGATGCCGAGCTGCTTGCGCGCATCGGCAAGCGCGACCGACAAGCCTTCGAGATCCTCTACGGTCGGTATGTCCGGCCGGTCTTCGGTCTCGCTCTGCGCAGGCTCGGCGACCGAGGCCATGCCGAGGACGCTGTCCAGGAGGCGTTCGCGGCAATCTGGCGTTCCGCCTCGACGTACCAACCGGAGCGCGGCGCGGCCGGCGGCTGGCTCTACACGGTCGCCCGGAATGCGATCGTCGACCGGCTGCGCCGCAACGGACCCGCCGCCGACGCGGAGCTACCGGAGCTCGCCTCCGCCGAGCCCGGACCGGCAGACCAGGCAGAGGACTCCTGGGTCTCGTGGCGCGTTCACCGCGCCCTCGAGGAGCTCCAGCCGCGCGAGCGCGAGGTGATCGAGCTCGCCTACTGGAGCGGCATGTCGCAGAGCGAAGTGGCCGAGTACCTCGGGCTCCCGCTGGGAACGGTGAAGACCCGCACGCGAAGCGGTCTTGCGAGACTCGCGTCAGTGCTGGAAGGAGAGTTGGCGTGAACCGTGAGCCGAGCCTGGACGAGCTGATCGGCACCGAGGAGACCGGCGCGGAGCGGCAGCGGCTGCAACACGTGCACGACCTGCTCCTTCAGGCGGGGCCGCCGCCGGAGCTGAGTCCCGAGCTCGCCGCGGGGCCGACGCTCGCAGCCACTCTCGGACGGAGGCGGCGATCCGTGAGGCCTCGGGCAATGATGCTCCTGGCGGCCGCGCTCGTCGTCGCCCTCGTCTTCTTCGCGGGCTACGTCGTCGCGAACAAGGGAGGCGGAAGCACGAGCGCGACCCGCATCAAACCGGTCGAACAGCTTGCGCTGAAAGGCACGTCCGCGGCGCGGGGTGCGGAGGCGACGCTGCAGGTGTGGCACTCCAGGGACGGCAACTGGCCCATGACGCTGAAGGTCGAGGGGCTGCCGAAGCTCCCCCCGCAAAACCAGTACGAGGTCTATCTCGTCCGCAACGGTAAGCCGTGGGGCTCGTGCGGGACGTTCCGCGTCATCGGCTCCCAGGGCACGGTGACGGTGACGCTGAACGCGCCGTACTCGCGGCGACGGGGCGACTCCTGGATCGTGACGCGCGCCGCGCCTGGCGGTGCGGAGCCGGGCCAGACCGTGCTCCAGCCCGTCACCGCGTAGAGCGCGGCGCGCGGTCACTCCACAACGGCGCCGAGCGAGCGGGCGAGCTGGACGGCGCCGGCCAGGTCGAGGCGTGCCTGGGCGACCCGTGCCGCCGAGAGGTCGACGCCGTCGACCACTGTCTCCCGCAGGTCGGCCCCGGCGAGCGTCGTGTTCTGCAATCGCGCACGCGTGAGGTCGGCGCCGCGCAGGTCGGCGTCCGTCAGGTCGGCTTCCGAGAGATCGGCTTCGTGGAGTCGAAGCCGGCGAAGGTCGAAGCCGGTGAGGTCCTGGCCGCGGAGCAGGACATAGGACCAGTCGCCGCCGTCGGCGGCCAGACCTGTCAGCGTCGCGCCCGCGAAGCTCGCGCCAACGAGCCGGCAGTCGGCGAAGCGCGCGCCGAAGAGGTTGCCGCTCTCGAAGATCGAGTTGGCGAAGTCGGAGCCGAGATGCTCCGACCCGTTGAGCTGGGCGAGCGTGAAGTCGCAGGCGCGGAACGTGCACCGGGTCGTGCGAAGCCCGGAGAGATCCTCGCCGCGGAAGCTCTCGTTCTCGTAGACCTCGTTCTCGAGCTCAGCGTCCCGCTCGGGCCTCATTGCGCATCTCGGAGAGCAGCCTCTCGAGGCGAGGCTCGGTCGAGTCGTCGACGAAGGTCATCGCCGCCGCGACACCGGGATGGACGGCGGCGATGGCGTCCCGCATCTGAAGCGCGACGGCACGGTAGGACGGATGACCCTCGCGGCCGGAGCGAAGCTCGATCAGGTGGAGCGCCTCGCGCGCGTCGAGCTCGAGGACATAGCGGATGCGATAGGCGAGGCACAGCGCGTACGGCGCCTCCTCGACGAGCCCCTCACCGCGCAGGCGCTCGTACTCGGCGCGCGAGGTCTCGAGCGCGCGCGCGTAGTCCGAACCGAGGCCCGCCTCCTCGACCTCGTGCGGGACGTCGGCGCCGAGGTCCGGCGAGAGTCGCTGCCACTGGCAGGTGAGCAGGCGGTGCCGCTGCAGGTCGCGGAACGCGCCGTAGTCGGAGACGATCTCGAAGCGGTAGGTCAGGGTCTCGAAACCGCGCCCGGGCCGGTGGCGCCGGTTCTCGCGCGTGGCGACGAGGTCCCGGACCAAAGCAGTCCGCTCCTCCGGCGACAGCTGCGCGACGGCCGCGAGCGTTTGCTCCTCGCCGGCCGCCGACGCCTCGTAGAGCAGCGCCGCCAGCAGCTCCTCCTCGCTGCCGTGCGCGCGAAGCAGGCGAACGGATGGAGCCGTCGTCTCCTCGTCGACCTCCCCGAGCCCCAGCCGCTCGGCCACTTCGACGGCCGCCTCGTTCCGCCCGCGCAGATACTCGATCCAGCGGCCGCCGCGGTCGGGCCGCAGGACGCGGGCGACGAAGCTCGGCATCACCGCCTGCAGCTCCTCGAGCAGCATCTCGCCGTAGGCGCGAGCCTCGGAGAGCGGATGCGCGAGCAGGTGGAGGACGAGCTGCTCGTACGTCTGGCCGGTGGCGTAGATCCCGACATGCGACAGGGACGCCGCCGGGAGGATGCCGCGGACGAGGTCGAGCGCCTTCGCGCGCACCGCGCGCCGGTGCGCCGCCGGCGACTCGCCTTCCGCCGCTGGGAACCGCTCGTCCGCCCAGGCCGAGACGCCCTCGAGGAGGTTGGAATACGCCGCGAAGAGCTCGTCCATCGCGGCCTCGTACGCGGAGCCGAACCGCGGGTCACGGTGGTAGCGATAGCCGAACCCGTCGAGCTGCGAGTCGTACGCGATGTACCGCGTCGACTGCTCGAGGTAGGCGGCAAGCCGTGGCCGCTGCAGGATCTTCGTGAGGAGGTTCGACGTCCACTCGCACGCGATGTGCGCCCCGCCGAGCTGCGCGACGGAGTCGTCCCCGTAACCGAGGAAGATCGTCTCGTAGAGCTTCGCGGCGCGCTCTCCCTCGGCGAGATCGACGACGGGCACCTCGGGCAGCGAGTCGGCGAACTCGTCGAGGAACAGACGGCGCAGCGTGCCGGCGTAGCGGGAGTAGCGGGCGAAGAGTGCGCCCTTGACCGTCTCCGGCAGGTTGACGAGCGCGAAGACGGGCCGGTCGAGGTTCGTGAAGTGCGGAACGAGCCGCGCCTGCTCCTCGTCCGTGAACTCCTCGAGCGGGTGTGTCACCGTGTCCATCGTGGGCAAGGGATCGCAGAGAGTAAAGCGCGTGTCGGTCGGCACCTCGGGGTGGTCGTACCCGAGCTGGCGGCCCGGCTTCTATCCCGCCGGGCTCGATCCGTCCGGCTTCCTCGCGTTCTACGCCGGGCGCTTTACGACCGTCGAGCTGAACACGACCGGCTACCGCCTACCAGCCGAAGAGCAGTTCCGGCGCTGGGCCGAACAGGTGCCTGACGGGTTCGAGTTCGCGCCCAAGCTCCCGGGTGAGCGGCCGCGCACCGTCGCCGAGTTCGAGAGCCGCGTTCGCCACCTCGGCGACCGGCTCGGGCCGGTGCGGATCTCGCTGAAGTCGAAGCGCGACGACGGGATGCTGGAGCTCCTGCTCGGCTCGCTCGACCCGGCGCTGCGGCTCGCGTTCGACTTCGAGCACGCGTCCTGGAACGGAGTCGAGCCGCAACTCGCGGAGGTTGGCGCCGTTCGCGTGAACGACCTGGAGCATCCCGCACCGTTCCGCTACCTGCGTCGCCGCGAGGCGCCGGACGCCGCGTTCGCAGCCGCGGTGGCGGCCGCCGGTGAGCCGGTCTACGTCTACTTCCGCCACGACGACGAGCCAACGGCTCCGGCTCACGCCGCGCGCCTGATCGAGCTGCTCGAGTCGCTCTAGCCGGCGGACTTCAGAGCGGTAGCCCGCATCCGGGCGATCGCGCCCGGCGTGCTCGCGTCGTGCGAATAGGTGGGCCACGAGTACGGCGTGGACGTCTTGAGCGGGCAGCCGATCGTGCAGCCGAGCTTGGTGCCCTTCGCCGTGGTCGAGAACAGGCCGGTGAGGAGCCGCCGCACCGCCGCCGCGCCGTGCTTGTGGCGGACGACGTTCAGGATCTCCCAGTCCTCGATCCCCTCGCGCAGCACCTCGAGCCGCGCGCTCGCGATCGGCCCGTTGGGACCGGGGTAGAGAAGCACGTACGAGCCCTTCTCCTTGTTGTTGGACACGAGCGGATTGCCCTTCGCGTACGTCGTCGTCCCCTGTCCGTAGAGCAGGCCGGTGATGCCCTCGAGGGCTGCCCAGTCGACGAAGATGCGCGGGTCGGAGGCGGGCTCCGTGGCGGTGAAGCCGGGCGTCGAGTGGGAGGCGGCGTCGTACGTGTACGTCCAGATCTGCTTGTGGTGGCGCCGGGCGGCGTCGATCAGCTTCAGCTCCTGGTTGGCGTGCGAGATGCCGCGGCGAGACAGCGCCGGATTCGTGTACTCGCCGTAGTACCGGCTCGCGAGCACTGCCCAGGCGTCGACATCGTCCTTGCCGCCGTTCCAGAGGAAGTGGTTCTGAGCCGTCGGCATGCCCGTGACGATCACGTGGCTGCCGGCGAAGCACGAGTGAGCCGCCTTCGCCTGGCGCTCGACGACCCTGAACCGGGGCAGTCCGGGCTCGTCCATCCCCCACAGGTACGGATACGAGCTCAGCCAGCCGTGCTGCTGCCAGAAGCCGTGCACGGACCGCAGGTACGAGCACCACGTCTGCGGCTTGTACGGCGACCGCTCGCCGACGTAGTTCTTGCGAGTCGCTCGATTGCTCGAGATCGGGATCCACATCGAGGCGAACTGGCCGGGATCGCCGGCAGCCGCGATCATCTGCGCCGACTTGTCCAGCCACCAGTGCTTGTCGCTCGTGTAGCCGGAGGGCTTCTTCGGGTTGCCGTAGCCCCAGCTGTTCGGCGCCAGCCGGTAGGAAGCCAGGAAGCTGAACAGTCCGGGGAGCACCGAGTTTCGCGAGACGCCGTACAGGTCGTACGCCTTGAGCGAGTACGACTGCGGCGAGAAGTTGAACGCGGTCAGCAGGCTTCCCGAGACTTGATTCGTCCGCGGCAGCGTCACCGGCGCGACCGTGACGGCGAGCGGGACGGAGAACCGGTTCCCGTCGGCGACGATCACGACGGAGCCGCTGTACGTGCCGGGAGTGGTGCCGTAGGGGACGCTCACCTGCAGCCAGAGCGGCTGGTTCGTCTGCTCGGTCGAGTGCTGCGAGCCGTCCCAGGGCATGAGGGCGTCGGGCACCGGCTTCCCGTCGACCGAGACGTAGTGCGCGAAGAAGAGCTTCAGCTCGAGCGGCGCGGCGATCGCCGGTGAGACGATCGAGACCTGCTGCGCCCCGCGGACGAGAATCGTCGCATCGTCGACGCCGCCGATCGGCATCGCGAGCGACACCGAGGACGCTGCGTGGGCCGGCGCGGCCGAGGAGGCGGTGAAGGTCGTCCCCGACGGATAGACGCCCACGGTCGCCTGCAGCGGGCGCGCGGCACTGGAACCCGCGCTGAACGCGAGAACAGCGAACGAGAGCATGGCAAGCCGCCGCACGACCCATTCGTCGGCCTCGTCTGCCTATCGCCCAATCCTCAGAACGAGGCAACGGCGCCGACGTGGCGCTCCCACGCACCCGTGGCCACGATCCCGGCGAGCTCGGAGACCGCGTGTCGCACCTCGTCCTCGGTGTTGAAGAAGTGCGGTCCCAGCCGGACTCCGCCCACGGGCTCGGGACGGAAGTCGCAGACGATCCCGCGCTCGCCGAGCTCGCGATGACACGCAGCGTGGTCGGGAGTCGAGACGGTGACGGTGCCTCCGCGGCGCTCCGGCTCGCGAGGCGAGACGACTCCGAGCCCCGCCTCGCCGCAGAGATCGATCAGGAGCTGCGTGAGCGCGAGCGAGCGCTCGCGGATCCGCGGTACGCCCACCTCCTCGATGACGTCGTAGCCCGCCGTGGCTGCGTAGAGCGCAGGGACGTTCGGGGTTCCCGTGAGGAAGCGTCTCGCGCCCGCCGCATATTCGAGCTCCGGCTCGAAGGCGAACGGCCTGGCGTGCCCTTGCCACCCGACGAGGGTCGGCTCGAGGCGTTCCGAGACGTCGGGCCGCACGTAGAGCCAGCCGGCGCCGGGCCCGCCGCAGAGCCACTTGACGCTGCCGCCCACGGCGAAGTCGACGCCGAGCTCGGTCAGGTCGAACGGCACGACGCCCGCCGACTGGTAACAGTCGAGCACGACGTACGCCCCGGCCTCCCGCGCGCGGCGGATGATCGGCTCGACGTCCTGGATCTCGCCGTTCTTGAAGAGAACGTGGCTGATCGGGACTAGCAGCGTCCGCTCGTCGATCGCGTCCGCGACGGCCGCGTCGTCCTCGACCGCGACAACGGTCAGTGAAGGCTGGGCCTGGTAGAGGTAGCGCACCGACGGGAAGTTCGCCTCCTCGTAGACGACCCGGTTCCGCTCACCTGCGTCCTGGAAGCAGGAGAGGACGATCGCCTCGGCGACCGTCACGTTCTGGTGCATCACGATCGAGCCAGGCGGCGCGCCGAGAATCCGGCCGAGCTGGTCGCCGACCCTGACCGGCATCTCCCACCAGCCTTCCGCCCAGGCTCGGATTCCGCGCTCGCGCCAGGTGCGCGCGTACTCGCGGAGGTTGTCCTCCGCCGCCGCGGGCATCGCCGCGAGCGAGTGGTTGATGAGGTACGTGCAGCTCTGGAGGATCGGGAAGCGGTCGCGATACTCGGTGGGGTCGATCATGCGAGCGAGGCCATCGCGGCGTCCTCGGCGGCGTAGTCGAGCGTCGCCTCGAGATACGTCCCCTTCCAGTCGCGCCCGCTCTCGAGCTCGCTGACGATCCACGCGCACGT
>Ga0335076_10004966_pt1 | contig 13484 bp, 16 predicted proteins | sample Lox_Sample_25_FD_206717 | JGI IMG/M metagenome (GOLD analysis project Ga0335076, IMG submission 206717) | Soil microbial communities from Loxahatchee National Wildlife Refuge, Florida, United States - Lox_Sample_2.5 | ecosystem: Environmental > Terrestrial > Soil > Wetlands | place: USA... | reverse complement strand
GCCGCCCTGGGCGCCGGAAGGCGGACTCTGCGATCGCACAGCTTCGACGCCGCCCTCGGCGCCGGAAGGCTGTGTCTGCGCCTGCATCTGGCGCGCCAGCTCGCTGGCCAGCCCGATGCCGCCCCCGGCGCTCACGCCTTCGGCGAGCGCGGTGGGGACCATGCCGGAGAGCACGCTGTTCGCAGCGCCGGCGCCGCCTTCGCCTTCAGCGCCTTCCGCCCCTTCGGACAGCGGTTCCCCGCTCGCCGTCAGCGAGGAGGTGAGCTGCTCCAGGAGCATCTGTTCGAACTCGAGCCCGAGCGCGTACTCCTGCTGGACCTTGGCCGAGCCGTTCCGGACCCAGCCCGGCTCGTTCAGGCGGGCCGCGGCCGACGCCGCCGAGATCGATCCCGCGTTCTCGGGGCTCATGAGCGCAGCTGGTTCGCGATCGACATCATCTGGCTCTCGGTCTGGATCGCCGTGCTCGACATCTGGTAGGCGCGCTCGGTGGTCATCATCGTGGTCATGTCGCGGCCGAGGTCGACGTTCGATTCCTCCAGCGCTCCCTGCTGCATGCGCCCGCCGGCGAGAAGGCGCGGAGCGCCGCTGGCGGCGTTCGGCGCGAGCAGGCTGCCGCCTTCGGGGGTGAGGTGGTCGGGCGCGGTGACGTTGACGAGCGCGATCTGTCCCAGGCGTTTGCCCTGCGCCGAGACGGTGCCGTCCGAGGAGATCCGCAGGTCTGAGGCGTTGACGCCCGCCGGCAGCTTCAGCGGCGGGTCGAGCAGGTCGCCGGAGGCGTCGCCGATCGCCCCGTCGGCGCTCACCGTGAAGGCGCCGTTGCGGGTGAGGACGGTGGTGCCGTCCGGGCGGCGCAGCTGGAAGAAGCCTTCGCCCTCGACAGCCAGGTCCAGGGGGTTCCCGGTTTCCTTCAGCGTACCCTGCGTCTGGCTGCGCCCGATGATGCGCGCGGCGGCGCCGGCGCCGGCGGTCGTTTCGGTGCCGGCCTTGTCCACCCGGTTGTAGAGCAGGTCTTCGAAGCCGACGCGCTCGGACTTGTAGCCGGTGGTCGACACGTTGGCGATGTCGTTGGAGACGGCGTCGAGCTGGAGCTGCTGCGCCGACATGCCTGCTGCTGCTGAGAAGAGCCCTTCGAGCATGCGCCCGTCCAGTCCTCTTTCGTGATCGAGGGAACACGGGCGCGGGCACGAGGGCGGCCCGGCGATCCGTGCCTTGCCCCCGGGTGATCGGCAGTCGATGCGGCGACTTGAGCGCTGGAAGCCGGGCTGCGCGGGCAGAAGGACGCGGCGCGGCGCGGCGAGGCCTCAGCCGCCGCTTCCGAGCGAGCCGACCTGCGTCGAGGCCGCCTGCAGTGTCTGCCCGATCGCCTGGATCGCCTGCTGTCCCGACTGGAAGTTGCGCAGCGAGCCGATCATTTCGACCATCACCGTCGCGGCGTCCACGCCCGAGGACTCCAGCGCGCCCTGGCGGATCGCGCCCTGCGCTTTGCCGCCCGCGGCGCCGGTGTAGAGGTTCTGGCCCTGCTTTTCGGCTCCGCTCAGTTCGAAGAGCCCCAGCGCCGAGGCGCTGAGCGTGCCCGCGGCGGGGACTTTGATTTCCGCGCCCGAGGAGCTCAGCACCGGGTTGCCGTTGGCGTCGGTGAGGACGCCGGCGGCCGACGCGGTGAACTGGCCGTTGCGCGTGTAGCGGGTGCCCTGGGCGGTGCGGACAGCGAAGAAGCCGCTGCCCTGGATCGCGAAGTCGAGCGGTTCCCCGGTTTCGTCGATCTCGCCGGGCGCCAGGTCCGTGAAGGTCTTGCCGAGCGCGACTCCCTGCACCGTCGAGCCGACCGTGGCGCCGCCGAGCGTGTTCGCGAGCAGCACCTCCCCGAAGCTGTGCTGGGGCGAGGAGTCCGGCTTGTAGCCGGGGGTGGTGGCGTTGGCGAGGTCGTTGGCGAGCTGGTCCTGGCGGGTCTGCTCCGCGACCATGCCCGAGGCGGCGATGAAGAGGCCGACGTCCATCTGGACGCGTCTTCGGCCGCCGCCGGCGTTTCTTTAGCCGCGCGCCCTCATGTGGCGGCGGCGCAAGCCTCTATGCAGACGCCCTCAGCCGACGGCGCTGAATAGAGCGCTCTCGCGTTCGAGGTGCTCGTAGAGCCGGCGGCGGAGCTGCGAGTGGATCTGCGAGACACGGCTCTCGGAGACCCCGAGGCGCTCGCCGATCTCCCGCAGCGTCCGGTCCTCGACGTAGAGGAGCACCGCGATTTCGCGCTCTTGGCGGCTCAGCAGCGCGAAGGCCTGGCGAAAGCGGCTCTTCGCTTCGCGGCGCTCGGCGCTCGTCACCGGGTCGCAGTCGCGGTCCTCGCTCTCGAGCGTGTCGATGCGCTCGACCGTCGCGCTCTCATCGGAGCGGACGATGCGGTTCAGCGAGCCGATCTCGGCCAGCACGGCCTGGTCCATGCGGCGCGTGAGCTCGAGCGGCGTCATGCCGACGGCGGCCGCGAGCTCCTCGCGGTCGGGCTGGCGTTCGTGCTCGGCCATGAAGCTCTGGCGCGCCGCGTCGATCGTGCGCTCGTCCCGGCGCAGCGAGCGCGGCGCCCAGTCGTGCCGGCGCAGCTCGTCGAGCACGGCGCCCTGGATGCGGGTCCACGCGTACTGCTCGAGCGTCGCCCCGCGCTCGGGGTCGTAGCGGTCGATCGAGCGGATCAGCGCCTCCAGGCCGCAGGAGAGGAAGTCCTCGACCTCGCATTGGGGCGGCACCTCACGCACCTTCCTGTAGACGATGTAGCGCACCATCGGCAGGAACATGAAGATCAGGCGGTCGCGCAGGTGCTGCTCGCCCGTGCTCCGGTAGCGGCGCCAGATCGCAAGGACCTCCTCCGAAGTCGCGCGAGCGCCCCGCCCAGCCCCCTGTGTGGTCCTCTGCATTGCTCTGCCTGCCGTCTCTCGTCAAATCGAACGGCAGTTGATTTCGCCTCCGTCGTGCAATCCCCTGCCCGGCACCAGGCCGAGCCGATGCCGGTGTGAAGCGCGTGTCCGGGGGGTAGAGGAAGAACCGACGTCAGGCTTCCGCGCCGCGTCCCGAGGAGGGGGCGCCGTCGCACGCAATGCGGCGAGCAGGCGAGGATCGGCTTAAGTTTTCGTGTCCGGCGTCGATCACAGGCTCAGAACGCAAGCGCGCGGCGGCCCAGGGAACGGGCCGCACGAGCCGTTTTCAGGGAGAAAACGCACGATGAGCTCGCCGTCGGCACCACCCACAGACCAGCGCCCGGCAGAGGGCGGCCCCCCCGAGCGCGACAGAGAGCGTGGGATCGACGTGACCCACGGTGAGCCCCCCGCCGAGCTGCTCGAGCAGATGGCGCACGCCGATGAGCTCAACATGCGCCTGCGCCGCAGCGGCCGCGAGCTCTGCTTCGCGCTGAGCGGGGACGGCCGCTCCGTCCAGATCGAGCTGCGCGACACCGACGGGCGCGTCCTGCGGATCCTCTCCCTCTCAGAGGCGATCGAGCTCGCCGAAGGCGGAGACCTCCCCGGCTAGCGCGATGTCGAGCGGATCCGTCAGCACGAGCGGGACGACGCCGATCTCCGTCACGGGCCTCGCCTCGGGGCTCGACACCAGCTCCATCATCCAGGCGCTGCTCGAAGCCGAACGGCAGCCGATCACGCGCCTCACCAACCAGGAGGAAAAGCTCTCCGGGCAGCAGTCGCAGATGCAGAAGATCCAGACGAGCCTGATGTCGCTGAGCTTCGCCGCCGAAGAATTCGTCCTCCCCTCGCTGTTCGAAGGCGTCCAGAGCGCCAGCTCGAGCGAACCCGCGCGCGTGGGCGCCACGATCACCGGCGGCGCCGGCGTGGGTGGCTACCAGGTCGAAGTGACCCAGCTCGCGAACTCGGCCCAGCGGTCCTTCGCGTTCGCGAGCCCGGCGGCCGAAGACACGATCACGATCGACGGCCGCGAATACACGCTCAAAGCGGGCGCGACCGCCAAGGAACTCGCCAGCAAGATCAACAGCGACGGCAAAGGCACGGTCTACGCCGCGGTGCAGGGCAAAGAAGAAACGATCGTGCTCTCCAGCCGGACCACCGGCGCGGTGGAAGGTGAATTCATCGAGGTCAGCGACCCCGGGGCCGTGCTGAGTGAAAAGGCGGGCAGCGCGAAGGAAGGCAAGAACGCCGAATACACGGTCGACGGCGTCAAAGGGAGCTCGACGTCCAACACCGTCACCGAAGCGATCGCTGGGGTCAGCCTCACCTTCTCGGGCCTGACGAGCGCAGGGGCGGTCACGATCGCCGTGCAGCCGCCGGCGCCGAACCTCAAGACGATCGAAACCCAGCTCGAATCGTTCGTCAACACCTACAACAAGACGGTCGAAGAAATCGAGGCCCAGCTCACGACGAAGCCGGTCGAACGCCCGCAGAGCGCGAGCGAACTGAGCATCGGCTCGCTGTTCGGGGACGGCGAGCTGACGAGCATGCTCTCGAGCATGCGCGAGGCGATGTACGAAACGATCAAAGGGCTGCCCGAAGGGATGTCGAGCCCGCTCGACCTCGGACTCAGCACCGGCGCCGGAACGGGCGCGAGCTCCTCGCAGTCCTCGCTCTCGGGGCTTTTGAAGATCAACACGGCGACGCTCGCGAAGGCGATCCAGGAAAACCCGGGCGGCGCAGCCACGATGATGCAGCAGTGGTCGCTGAGCTTCTCGAAGACCGTGCGCGACGCGGCAGCGCCGGGCGGCTCGCTGGAAGCGCGGGTCAACGGCGACGAAAGCCAGATCCGCGAAATGAAAGAACGCGTCGCGACGATGAGCGAGATGCTGCTCGTGCGCCAGAAGGCGCTTGAACAGACGTACTCGCAGCTCGAAGAGATCCTCTCGCGCAACAGCGCTCAGAGCGCGTGGCTCACGAGCGAGCAGGCGCAGCTCGAAGCGAACGGTTAGCGCCCGATCTAAACTCCCTCCGGCCGCGCGCCGATCTAGGGAAGGTCGATGAGCAACGTGGCGGCATCTCCGCAGGCCTACCGGCGCGAGGCGGTCCTGGCGGCCTCGCGGGGCCAACTTGTAGTGATGCTCTACGACGGGGCACGGCGCTTCCTGCGCCAGGCCGCGGCGGCAATGCGAGCGCGCGAAGTCGAGCGCTCGCACACCACGCTGCGACGCGCGGAGTTGATCATCGCCCACCTGGACGGGACGCTGGACTTCGACCAGGGGGAGCTCGCCGACCGCCTCCACGTGCTCTACGCGTTCTGCCTGCGGCACCTCAACGAGGGGCGCTTCGGGCTCGACGCGACGAAGCTCGACGAGGTCTGCGACCTGCTGGGGGATCTGCGCGAGTCCTGGGCGCAGGTGGCTGCGGAGGCCGGATGAGCGCGGCCGGCGGCGCACCGACCGGCGAGGCGGCGCCGTATCAGGCGCTCGTCGCCCATGCAGAGCTCGAACTGGAGCTCGCCGTCCGCGGGCAGCTGAGCGAGCTCGCAGCGCTGGGTGAGCGCTTCCAGGAGCTGGTGGCCGCGCTGCCCGCGCACCCGCCCGCAGACGCGGCCGCGCTGCTGGCGAAGGCAAGGCTGATCCACGAGCGCACGCGGGTCGAGCTGGTGTGCATGCGCGAGGCGCTGCTGCGCGACGTCGCGGGCGCCGCACAGGCGAAACGGACCGCCGCCGGATACGCCGGCGCGCTCGCGCGGACCAGCGCCACCGCGCTCGACCGCTCGGCTTAGCCCGCCGGCTCGCGCGGGCTCGGCCGCGCAAGCGCGCTGTCACGCCGCCACCGGCCCTAAAGAACTGCGCCCGGCGGCCGATCACTCCGAACGCAATGTCCCTCGTCGACCCGACACAGCAGCTGTTGGAGGCGGCGATGCGCGGTTCGTGGCTGCGGCAGACCGCGCTCACGAACAACATCTCCAACGCCGAAACCCCCGGCTACCGCCCTGAGGAAGTCGACTTCGAGTCCACGCTGCAGAGCGCGGTCGAAGCGGGCACCTCGCCGAGCGAAGTCGAATTCTCGATGCACGAAGTGCCGGGCGAAGCCGGCCCCAACGGCGCCGGCGTGAGCATCGACCAGGAATCCGCCCGCCTGGCCGAAAACGGCCTCGACTACCAGGCCCTGACGGACGTCGCGGCGACGCGCGATTCGATCATCCGCTCCGCGATGGGGATCCTCTGATGGGGCTCTTCGACGCCATCGGCATCGCCGGCAGCGGCCTCACGGCCGAGCGTATCCGCATGGATGTGACCGCTGAGAACCTCGCGAACGCCGACACCACCAAGGGCGCGAACGGCCAGCCCTACCGCCGCCAGAGCGTCGTCGTCTCGCAGGCCGGTCCCTCCGGCGGGTTCGGGGGCGCACTGTCCGGGGCGCTGCAGGAATCGGCCGGCTCTCCCCCCGGGGGCGTCGCCGTCACCGGCATCGTCAGCGACGCCACGCCGGACAAGAAGGTCTACGACCCGTCCAACCCCGAAGCCAACGCGCAGGGCTACGTCGAAATGCCGAACGTCGACACGGTGACGGAAATGACCGACCTGATCTCCGAGCAGCAGTCCTACCAGGCGGACGTGACCGCGATGCAGGCCTCCAAGGCGATGTTCACCTCCACCCTGGGCATCCTGAAGTGATCGTCCCCTCGATCGGAGGCCTCGCCGGCGCGCTTGGCAACGTCGGCGCCAACGCCGCCAGCGGTCACGCCGGCGAAGCCCCGGCCGCGCCGGCGGCGGGCCAAGCAGGGACGCCCCAGACGCTGGGAGCCGAAGGTGCCGAAGCCGTCGGCGGCGGCACGCCGAGCTTCGGCAGCGCATTGACAGAAGCGATCTCCTCGCTGGACTCGAGCGAGCAGAGCGCCGCCTCGGCCTCGCAGGCGCTCGCCACCGGCAAGGTCAGCGATCCCGAGGCGGCGATCTCGACCGTCGAGGACGCGGCGCTCGAGATGCAGCTTGCTGCTGAGATCCGCAACAAGGCCACGGAAGCGGCGCAGACGATCTTCAACACACAGGTCTGATCGGTGCCGAACTTCGGACAGCTCGCCTCCAGGCTGACGACCCGCGGCTGGCTCGTGCTCGGCGGGGCTGCGATCGCCGGCATCCTCTTCATCTACCTCTTCCTGCACATGGTCTCGGCGCCCGGCTACACGACGCTCGTGAGCGGCGTCGACCCTGCGCAGACCGGCAAGATGACGAGCGCGCTGAGCGCTCACGGCGTCAGCTACCAGCTCCAGAACAACGGCACCGCGATCGCCGTCCAGGACAACCAGAGCGCGCAGGCGCGCGTCGCGCTGGCCGGCGCCGGCCTGCTGGGCAACACGCAGCCGGGCTGGGAACTCTTCAACAAACAGAACCTCGGGGAAAGCAACTTCCAGCAGCAGGTGACCTATCAGCGCGCCCTGCAGGGACAGCTCGAAGCCACGATCAACAGCGTGCAGGGCGTCTCCGGGGCGCAGGTCGAGCTCGTCCTGCCGAGCGCCCAGAACCAGATCTTCGGCGAAGGCCAGAGCGATGCCTCGGCCGCCGTGCTGCTGTCGGGCACGAGCCTGCTCGACCCCAGCTCGGTGCGGGGGATCGCGCAGCTCGTCGCCTCGAGCGTGCCGGGGCTTCAGCTGAGCAAAGTCACCATCACGGGCGCCTCCGGCCAGCTGCTCTGGCCCTCGTCCTCGGGCGGCTCGGGCGGCGGTGGCAGCAGCCTGCAGGAAGCCGAGCAGCGCTACGACGAGACGACCGCGGCGAGCCTCCAGACGATGCTCGCGCAGACGCTCGGCCCGGGTAAGGCGCAGGTCCTCGTCTACGCCAACATGAACGTCGACCAGACGACCAAGGAATCGCTCGAATACGCGAAGGCCGGAACGCCGCTGCAGCAGACGAAGTCGCTCGAGACGCTCACCGGCAACGGCTCGAGCGCCGCCGCGACCGGCACGGCCAACCTGCCCGCCGCCGCCCAGAACGGCGGCAAGTCGAACTACAAGCGCGAAACGAGCACCTCGCAGAACGGCGTCTCGAAGACGGTCACGCACTCCACGGTGGCGCCGGGCACGGTCGAAACCCAGCACGTATCGGTGCTGCTCGACCACTCGGTGCCGGCCTCCGCGATCCCCGCCATCAAGGAAGCCGTCACGAACGCGGCGGGCATCAACGCCAAGCGCGGCGACACCGTCTCGATCGGGCAGATCGCGTTCGCGAAGGGCGGCGCGGCGGGCGCGGCGGCCACGTCCAGTCCGCTCAGCTACGCCAAGTACGTGCTGCTCGCGATCGCCGCCGCCGTGTTCCTGTTCTTCACCACGAAGTCCCTGCGCAAGCGCGAGCAGGAGACGATCCCCGAGCCGCGCTGGCTGCGCGAGCTGGAGGCGCCGGTGCGCCTCTCCGAGCTCGAGCGCGAGCTGAGCGCGCGACCGAGCGAGCTGACCGCCTCGGCCGCCGCAGGCAACGGCAACGGCGCGCGCGCCGGCGGCTCCGCGACCGACGACATCCGCAGGCAGGTCGAGCAGCTCGCGGACAGCGACCCCGACCGCGTCGCCCAGCAGGTTCGCAGCTGGATCCAGGAGGGCTAGCCGCTCGTGGCCGGCGAGTCGTTTCCGCAGGTCGGTCCCGGGAGCTCGGAAGGGCTGACCGAAGAGCTGCCCGCCGTGCGAGAGGTCTCGGGCGCGCGCAAGGCGGCCGTGCTGATGGCCGGGCTCGGCTCCGAGCGCGCGGCCAACGTGCTGCAGCGGCTGCGCGAGGAGGAGATCGAGAGCCTCTCGACCGAGCTCGCCCGGCTGCGCGCGGTTCGAGCCGAGACGACCGACTCGGTCTTCAGCGAGATGGCCGCGGCCGGTGCGGCCCCGGCGGAGGGCGGGATCGACTTCGCGCGCGAGGTGATCGAGCGGGCGCTGGGACCCGAGCGCGCGGCTGAACTGCTGGGCAAGATCGCCGGACCGGCCGAGACGCGGCCGTTCGAGTTCCTGCGCAGGGTGCCGGTTGAGCGGATCGCGACGCTGCTGCGCAGCGAGTCCCACCAGATGATCGCGCTGGTGCTCGCCAACCTGCCCACGAACCTCGCCGCCGCGGTGCTGGGCAAGCTGCCCGAGCCGATGCAGCCCGACGTCGCGCTGCGCATCGCGCGAATGGGCGAGACCACGGCGGCCGTCATCGAGCAGCTCGAGAACGCGCTGCGCCAGCGCCTGAACGCCTCCAGCGACCGCGAATACGCCGTCGCGGGGGGCACCAAGGCGCTCGCCGGGATCCTCAACCACGCCGACCGCACGCTCGAGCGCAACGTGCTGGACAACCTCGCGGGCTCCGACAAGGAGCTCGCCGACCAGGTGCGCGGCATGCTGTTCGTCTTCGAGGACCTCGTGAAGCTCGAAGAGCGGGCCGTGCAGCAGGTGCTGCGCGAGGTCGACCAGAAGGACCTCGTGCTCGCCTTGCGCGGCGCCCCCGAGGAGGTCAAGGAGGTCGTGCTCGCCAACATGTCCGAGCGCGGCGCGGCGATGCTCAAGGAGGAGATGGAGATCCAGCCGCCGCAGCGAAAAAGCGACATCGATGCGGCCCAGAGCAGGATCGTCGGCGTCGTCCGCCGCCTGGAGGAAGCCGGCACGATCGTGGTCGGAGCCGAGGAGGACGGCGAGGAGGGAGAGGCGGTTGTCTGACGCGGTCAGCTTCTCCCTGGAGCAGCTGGAACCGTCCGAGCGGCCGCCGGCCGACGCGGCCGCGCGCGCACTCGCCGAGGCGGAAAGCGTCGCGCGGGAGCTCCGCGAGCAGGCACGAGCCGAGGGCTTCGAGGAGGGACGGGCGGCCGGGCTCGAGCAGGGCCGCGCCGAGATCGAGGCCGCGGCTTCGATGCTCGCCGACGCGGCGCGCGGGGTCGGCGAGGTGCGCGAGCAGACCGTCGAGGCGGTCGAACGCGACGCGATCGAGCTCGGCCTGGCTCTCGCCGGCAAGATCCTCCCTGCGGCACTGCTGGCGCGCCCCGAGGTCGTCGCCTACGCGGTGCAGGGCGCGCTGCGCCGGGTCAGCGGGCAGCGCACGCTGACGGTGTTCGTCGCGCCTGAGGATCTCGAGACGGTGCGCGCGGCGCTCGGGGAGAAGCAGCAGCCCGGCGCGAGCGAGCCGTTCGATCTGCAGGCCGACCCCCGCGTCCGGCGTGGCGGCGCGATCGTGCGCACGACCGACGGCGAGGTCGACGCGCAGGTCCAGACGCAGCTCGAACGCGCCGCGGAGGTCGCCTTCGCCGAGCTCCCGGGCGGCGAGCAGGCGTGAGCGCGCAGGAGCCCGGCACGCGGGTGCGGCGCGCGACCGCGGCGATCGACGAAGCCGACCTGGCGCGCCGCCACGGCTTCGTGAGCAATCTGATCGGGCTGATCATCGAGGTCACAGGGCTGCAGGCCGAGATCGGCGAGCTGTGCCTCGTCGGGACCTCTCGCCGCGACGAAGGTAGCCCGGCGCTCGGAGCCGAGGTCGTCGGCTTCCGCGAGGGCCGCACGGTGTTGATGCCGCTCGGGGAGCTGCACGGGATCGGTCCGGGAACCCGGGTGCTGGCGACCGGGCAGCCGTTCCGGATCGCGGTCGGAGATGACCTGCTCGGCCGCATCGTCGACGGCCTGGGGCAGCCCGACGACGGCCGCGCGGCGTCTGCGGGAAGCCCGCGCTCGACGATCGCCGCGCCGCCGACGGCGCTCTCGCGGCCGCGCATCCGCGAGCGGGTCGGGCTCGGAGTGAGGGCGCTCGACGCGCTCGTCCCCTGCGGGCGCGGACAGCGCCTGGGGATCTTCGCGGGGTCGGGCGTGGGCAAGTCCTCCCTGCTGGGCATGATCGCGCGCTCCACCAGCGCCTCGATCAACGTGATCGCGCTCGTCGGCGAGCGCGGCCGTGAGGTGCGCGAGTTCATCGAGCGCGATCTCGGCGACGCGCTGGAGCGTTCGGTGGTGGTCGTGGCGACCTCCGATCAGCCGGCGCTCGTGCGGATCAAGGCCGCGTTCACCGCCACGACGATCGCCGAGCACTTCCGCGACCAGGGCCATGACGTGATGCTGATGATGGATTCGGTGACGCGGTTCGCGATGGCCCAGCGCGAGGTCGGGCTCGCGATCGGCGAGCCGCCCGCCACGCGCGGCTACACGCCGAGCGTCTTCGCGCTGCTGCCGCGGCTGCTCGAGCGCGCCGGCACGAGCGCCGAGGGCTCGATCACCGGGCTCTACACGGTGCTCGTCGACGGCGACGACATGAACGAGCCGATCGCCGACGCCGCCCGGTCGATCCTGGACGGCCACGTCGTGCTCACGCGCTCGCTGGCCCACGCGGGCCACTACCCGGCGATCGACGTCCTGCAGAGCGTCTCGCGGCTGACCTCGGAGATCGTGGAGCCGCGCGTCGTGGACGCCGGCCAGCAGCTGCGCGCAGCGCTGGCCGCGCTCGCCGAGAAGGAGGACCTCGTCGCGATCGGCGCCTACCAGCACGGAAGCGACCGCCTGCTCGACGCCGCGCTCGCGCACCGCGCCTCGATCGAGGCGTTCCTGCGCCAGCCCGTGGAGGAACGCAGCGACCCGGCCCAGGCCGACGAGCGGCTGCTCGGCATCGCCGGCTCGCTCGAGCGGATGCTCGCGACCGAGGAGCAGATTCCCGACGCACAGGAGGTGCCCGACGGCGCGGAGGGCGGGACGGTGCCCGCGCTGCCGCCGCTCGGGCTCAGCATCTGAGGCCGGTGGGTGTGTCCGCCGAGGCGCGTGCAGGGCTAAAGAACCCCAGCGGCGGGTCGATTAACGAGCCGTGACCGGACCCTCGTTCCGCTTCCGCTTGGAGCGCGTTCGCGCCGTGCGCGAGCGCAAAGAGAAGCTCGCGCAGCAGGAGCTGGCGCGGTCGATGTCGCGTCTGGGCGACACGCGCGCCGAGCTGCGTACCGCCGAGGAGTCGGTGCGCAGGGCGCAGGCCGAGCAGCGCACCGCGAGCGCCGCCGCCGAACCGGTCGGGGCCGCCGAGCTGCAGGCCCGCCAGGCCTTCCTCGAGCGCGTCGAGGAGAACCGCTCGCGCCGCGCACAGGACGTCCGCCGGGGTGAGGCCGAGGTCGTCGATCTCGGCGCGAAGCTCGTCGTCGCCGCATCCGAGCACGAGATGCTCAACCGGCTGCGCGAGCGCCGTCGCGGTGAGCACGACCGCGAGGTCGCGCGCACGGAGGGCAAGCTGATGGACGAGATCGCGGCCACGCGCAGCGGCAGGAGCGTCGCGTGAGCACTCAGGCGCTGGGCGCCCCAGGCGAAGTCAGCTCGCCCGGCGAGCAGGCTGCGGCTGCCCGGGTCCGGGCGCTGCAGGAACTGATCGCGCGCACCGAAGCCGTCTCCGACGGCGCCGGCGCCACCACCGCGAGCACGACCGCGGCCGAGCCCGCGTCTGCAAGCGCGTTCGCGGCGGCGCTGCAGGCCGCGAGCGCTTCGGCCTCCGGCTCGGGCTCCGCCTCCGGCTCCTACGACGCCCTGATCGAACAGGCGGCCGCCCGCAACGGCGTCGACCCCGGCGTCCTCCACGGCTTGATCCAGCAGGAGTCGGGCTTCGACCCCTCCGCACAGAGCAGCGCCGGCGCGATGGGTCTCACCCAGCTGATGCCCGGCACGGCGTCCTCGCTCGGTGTCGCCAACCCGCTCGACCCGGCCGAATCGATCGAAGGCGGCGCGCGCTACCTCGCGCAGATGCTCTCCAAGTTCGGCGGGAACACCGAAGACGCGCTCGCGGCGTACAACGCCGGGCCGGGTGCCGTCCAGCAGTACGGCGGTGTGCCGCCGTACTCCGAAACCCAGTCCTATGTCCAGAAGGTGCTCGGGTACGCCGAAAGCTGGCGCCGCGAACACCCCTCGGCGGCCGGGGGGATCGCATGAGCCTCGCGCCCGCACCGCCGCCCTCCGCGCTTCCGCCGCCGGCAGGCGGCGCCCCGCCGGGGGCGCCACCGGGGGCGCCGCCTTTCGGCGGCGCGCTCGAAGGAGAGCTGGCCCGGACCGCACTCGCGGAAGGCCACAAAAGCCAAAGCCCCGGCTCAGAGAGCCGGGAGGAACGCCGGGCCTCGCGCGCGGACCGCGAAGGTGCGGCGCCGGCGATCACCGCTGCAAGCACCTCCGGAGCGGCCACCTCGGCGCCGCGGCCGAACACCACCCAGGGCGTCGACGAAGGGCCGCCGGAAGGCTCGCCCGACGGCGAGGCGACAACGGCCGTTGCGGCTGCCGGTGCGCCCCCCGCCGGCGCCTCTCAGGCGCCCCCGGCCGCTGCCAGCCCCGCCGCGCCCGAACCGGCATTGCCGTCGCCCGCTCCGAGCCAAGCGCCCGTTCGGACGCTCACAGCGGAGGGCGGCGTTGCGGCGTCCTGCGCGCCCGAGCACCAGAGCGGCCCGGCCGAAGCGCCGGAACACGACACGCCCGCGACCCCCGCGCTCACCGCACCGCTCGCGCCCGCCGCCCGGCAGGGGAGCGCAGCCGACGCCCAGCGCACCGCGGCGCCCGCGGGCACCGACGTGCTCGTCAAGGGCCAGCAGGTCTCCGCGCGCGAATCGCAGACGGCCATGCCCGCGGGCACG
>Ga0335076_10004961_pt1 | contig 13490 bp, 11 predicted proteins | sample Lox_Sample_25_FD_206717 | JGI IMG/M metagenome (GOLD analysis project Ga0335076, IMG submission 206717) | Soil microbial communities from Loxahatchee National Wildlife Refuge, Florida, United States - Lox_Sample_2.5 | ecosystem: Environmental > Terrestrial > Soil > Wetlands | place: USA... | reverse complement strand
CCTGGCGATCAACCCCAACGGCCAGGTGCCGGTGCTAGTCGCCGACGGCCGGCCCCTCAACCAGATCGTCGCGATCCTGGAATTCCTCGATCGCAGCTTTCCGAAGGCGAAGCTGCTGCCCTCGGAGTCCTGGACGCGCGCGCAGGCGCTCTCGCAACTCGCCTGGCTGAACAACACCGTCCACCCGACCTTCACGCGCGTGTTCCGCAAGGAGGAATTCGCCGAGAGCGAGGCCGCTCAGGCCGAGGTCAGGAAGCTCGCGCAGGCGCGCTTTCGCACCTACCTGGAGCGCATCCAGGGCATGACCGCCGGCGCGAAGCCCTACTGGTTCGGCGACCACATCACGCCGCACGACGCCTACGCCTTCACGCTGCTGCGCTGGGGCGGCTACGCGGGCATCGACCCGAAGTCGCTGCCCGGCCTGCTCGCCTACGTGGAGCGCGTGACGGCTGCCGCGCCCGTGGCCGCGGCGCTCGAGCGCGAGCGGGTCAAGCTCGACACCTACAAGGCGGCCTGATCGCGACTCTCGGGAGCCGACCGTGCTCGATCCGCAAATCTCCGCGCTGCTGCACGAGCTCGGCTACGATCCCGCGATCGTCGAATCGCTGATCAGGTGGTCGATCTACCTGACGATCGCGAGCGTGCTTGCGGCGATTCCCACAGGCGTGATCGCCAAGCGCAGGGGCCGGTCCGTCGCCGGCTGGGTCATCTTCGCGCTTTGCGTGCCGGTGCTGCCGATGCTGCTGGTCTGGCTGCTGCCCGGGAAGAAGCCGCCCGCGCGGTGACGAACGGCCTCGGGGCAGGGCGTCTCAGGATTTCTTGCCCACCTCGATGCCTGCGGCCCTGGCCAGGTCGCGGTGGATGCGCGCCACGCGCTCGACCTCGCCCTTGGCCGGGAAGCGCTCGTAAAAGCCCTCTTCCTTGAACATCTTGCCCATCTCGCCCCAGGGGGCGAGCCGCTCGCTCCAGCGCGCGAGACGCTCGGAATCCGGCGCGTCGTCCTCGCGCGCGAGGTCGGCGCACACGCGGATCAGCGCCTTGATGGTCACGGGCTTGGTGACCATGTAGCCGTCCTTCGCCCACACCCCGTCGCCGAACGCCGCCTTCGCGGCCTTGAAGAAGTCTCGCACCATGCCGTAGTAGCGCGGCACTTCCTTGGAGCTGCCGCCGGCGAGCTGGATCGAGCGCCACTTGCCGCGCACCCAGCGGTGCAGCTCGTTGAAAAGCTCCGCCTGCAGCACCCATTTGTCCCGCTGGCTGCGCCCCCCAAGGCGGTTGATGCGGTAGCGCAGCGGGCTGTCGCCCTCGCTGTAGAGCTTCTCGACCATGCGCGCGGCGAACTTGCGGTCCGGCGCCGCCCAGGACACGCGCTCGTAGAGGTCGATGAGGTGGCTCTTGTTGATGCGCGTGGGCGTCGAATTGATGATCACGAACATCTCGGCGGCGAAGTCCTCGCTGCGGCCGTCGAAGATCACGCAGGGCACTGTGATGGTGGCCGCGTCCTGCGGCCGCTCCTGCATGTAGAAGTGCAGCGCCGCCAGCCGGTGCTGGCCGTCGATGATGAGGAACTTGGTGTTCGGCTCGGTCAGGTGCCCGCCGCCGTCGCCGTCAGCGCGGAAATTGAGCTTCTCGCTCGTGTACAGCAGCACCGTGCCGGGGATCGCCGGCTGCGTGACCGCGGTCTCGTAGAAGTTGATGAGCTGGCGCACCTTGGCGCGCGACAGCGCGCGCTGGAAGGCATGGTCGGTCCGCTCGATCTTGGAGATGAACTGCGCCACGTCGTCGTCCTGGGAGATCCGGCCGGCCGCGATCTCCTCGCCCTCGCCGTAGAAACGGCTGATGAAGCGCACGCGCCCGAGCAGGTCCTTGGCCCGGTAGCCGACGAAATAGAAAATCCCGTCCTTCTGGCGGATCTGCGTCGCTTGCATCGCCTCTCCCCGGGCCCCCACCCCTCCAGCGGGCAGCGCCGGGCTGGAATATACCCAAGAATGAGGCCCTTCGCAGGGCCTGTTAGAGGAGATTCGCGGGATCTAGCCCCGGCAGGCCGGCAGCATCAGGGCCTGCAGGACCTCGGCGGTGGCCCGGCTCTGGACGAAGGCGACCACCCCGGAGTTGGCCGGAACCGCCTTCGGCAGCAGCTCCAGGCGCTGGCGCTCGACGAGCTTCGCGCCCTGCAGCGCGAAGGGACCGGTCCATTGCAGCACGACGTAGTCATGTGGCAGCGTGCGGCCGCGGTTCTCACCCGCGGTTACCTCGGACACGAGCTTGTTCTCGTAGGCGCCGAGATAGAGCACGAGGTCCGCCGGCGGCACGCCGGCAGCGAGGTCCACCCGCGCTTCCACCTCGAGGGCGTCCTTGTGCCCGCTGTCCAGCGCGAGCGCGATGCTCGCCCGGGCCGGCCGCGCATTGATCCTCGCCACTTCCTGCTCGAATGCGGCGGAGTACCACTCGCGGAAATCCCTTCCCTGCAGCAGCACCTGGGGGGTGTAGACGAACGAGGCGCGCGCCAGCGCGGCCATCTTGCGCTGGCGCGCCGAGAACGCCTGGCGTGCGTAGGGGTCCTTCCAGCCGATGTAGTCCCAGTAGTCCACGTGCAGGGCGATCGGAACCACCCGGTCCGGGGCATAGCCCTTGGACCCGAGCGAGGACAGCCACCGGTCCGCGGGCGGGCAGCTGTCGCAGCCCTCCGAGGTATAGAGCTCGACGAGGGCGGTCGTTCCTGCGGCCGAATGTGCAGTGCAAGGCGCAGCTTGGGCGGTGCCCACGGACAGGGCGAGCAGTGCGATCAGGAGGCGCTTCATGGCGGTAGGTCGAAACAGGCCGCCTCCAGCTTACGCCGGGACCCATAATGGCGCCCCTCATGGCGTATTTCCCCTTCTTCGCCGCCTCCTTTGTCTGGAACTTCGGCCTGGGGATGACCTGGCTCGCCGTGCCCCTTTTCGGCCACGCCAAGGGCCTGTCGGGCGCCGAGCTGGGGGTGCTGTTTTCCCTGCCTGCCGTGCTGCAGCTCGTCATCAACCTCGTGGGCGGCGCCTACGTGGACCGCATGGGCGGCCGGCGCGTCATGCTCGCCTCCTGCGTGCTCATGGCGGCGGGCGCAGCCGCGATGGCCTTCGCCCGGGACTTCGCTTCCCTGTTCGCAGCGCAGATGGTCCTCGTGCTGGCGCGCGCGACCTTCTGGCCCGCGAACTGGTCGATCGCCGCCGAGCTGCCCGGCGCGCGCGGCGTTCAGGCCGGCCGGCTGAACGCCGTGAGCAGCGCGGGCCAGATCCTCGGCAACGGCAGCTGCGGCTTCGTGCTTGCGCTGGGCGGCTTCGACCTCGCCTTCGGCGCGCTCGCCGGGCTCGCGATGGGCGCGCTCGGGCTCGCGCTCGGCACGCCCCGGCGCGCGCGGCGCAAGGCGCACGACCAGGGCCTGTTCGACAGCTACCGCGTGCTGCTGCGCATGCCGGTGCTGCTCTACGGCGCGATGTGCGCCTACCTGTCGGCGCTGCCGTTCTCGCTGGCGATGTCGTTCTATCCGCTGCTGCTGCAGTTCCTCGGCTTCGGCGCCGAGGCGTCGGGCATCCTGCTCGCGCTGCGCGCGCTGGGAGGCATTGCGGCCGGGCTGGCGCTCGCGCGCTTCGTGCAGACGGGGCCGCAGAGCCCCTGGCCGCTCCTCGCCGGCGCCTGCGTCGCCGCGGGCGTGGGCATCCAGCCGATGGTCGCGCACTGGGCGCTGGTGGGCATCTTCATGTTCGCGCTCGGCCTCGGCTCGGGGCTGATCACGGTGTTCTTCCAGGTGACGATGGCCGAGCTCGTGGAGCCGCGCATGCTCGGATCGGCGATGGCGCTGGGCGGCGTGGGCTGGGGCGTATCGCACTTGACCACGCCGCTGATCATGGGATTCCTCGCCGACCGCTACGGCATCGCCGCGGGATTCTACGTGCTGGGCGCGCTCTCGCTCGCGGTCATCGGCGGGGTCGCGCTGCTGCGCGACTGGGCGTTCGCGCGGACCCGGCTCGGCAAGGACGGCGCGCGCGCCGTGGCGACATGAAGCTCTCCATCCTCGATCAGTCGCCGATCATCTCGGGCCACAGCCCGGCGCAGGCGCTGGAGGAAACGATCCAGCTCGCGCGGCGCGCCGACGCACTCGGCTACCACCGCTACTGGCTCGCCGAGCACCACGCCATCGCCGCGCTCGGCGACCCCTGTCCGGAGATCCTGCTCGCGCGCCTGGGCGCGGAAACCCGGCGCATCCGCATCGGCTCGGGCGGCGTGCTTCTGCCCTACTACAGCGCCTTCAAGACCGCGGAGGTGTTCCGCATGCTGGAGGCGCTTTACCCCGGGCGGGTGGACCTGGGCATCGGCCGCGCGCCGGGCGGCGACCGGCGCACCGCGCAGGCCGTGGGGGGCGGGCACTTCCCGGATGCCGAGCGCTTTCCGGAGCAGGTCTGGGAGCTCGTAGGCCACCTGGACGGCACGCTTCCCGACGACCACCCGTTCAAGCGGGTGCGGGCCCAGCCCGAAGTGGCCACCGCGCCCGAGGTCTGGCTGCTGGGCTCGTCGGACTACAGCGGCCTGCTCGCCGCGCAGCTCGGCCTGCGCTTTTCCTTCGCGCACTTCATCAACGCCCAGGGCGGCGATCTCGTGATGCGCGCCTACAAGGAACGCTTCCAGGCCTCCGGGCGGGAATCCGGACCGCGCACGTCGGTGTGCTGCTTCGTGATCTGCGCGGATTCGGATGCCGAAGCCGAGCGCCGGGCCAAGGTGGTGGACTCGCGGCGCCTGGACATGGCCTACAACCTGGACACCGTGGTGCCGACGCAGGAGCAGGCCGAGGCGCGCCCTTTGACCGACCCGGAGCGCGCGCACATCCAGCAGCAGCGCGCGCGCCTCGTGCACGGCAGCGCCGCGACCTGCAAGTCGAAGCTGCTGGCGATCGCCGAGCAGTTCTCGGCCGACGAGCTCATGGTGCTCACCATCACGGGCAGCTACGCCACGCGGCTCGAGTCCTACGAGCGTCTCGCCGAAGCCTTCGCGCTGCCGCGCTAGCGGAACTTCTCGAGGCATTCCGCGAGCTCCTCGTAGCCGCGCGCGCGCGACGTCGAGCGGCCGCTCGCGCTATCGCAGTCCTCGCGCGAGCGCTTCGGCGAGGTGCAGCGTGCCGCGCCCGGCCAGCCCCTCGATCTGCTCGCGGCAGGAAAAGCCGTCGGCGACGATGAGCGTGCCGGTCTCGGCGCTCTTCACCCTCGGCAGCACGGACAGGTTCGCGATCTTCACCGAGGCGGCGTAGGTCTCCTCGCGAAAGCCGAAGGAGCCCGCCATGCCGCAGCAGCCGAGGTCGGGCGCCTGCGTCTCGATGCCGGCCGCTTCCAGCAGCGCGACGTCGGCCTTCGTGCCGCCCAGCGCCTTCTGGTGGCAGTGGCCGTGCAGCAGCGCGCGGCCGCCGACGCGCGCGGGCTTCCATTGGCGCGCCTGCAGCGCCTCGGCGAGCGTGACCGCCTGCTTCGCGAGCTTCGCCGCGCAGGCATTGTCGGGAAAGAGCTTCAACAGCTCGTCCTTGAAGACCGAATGGCAGCCGGGCTCGAGCACCACCACCGGCGTGCCCGATTCGACCTGCGGCGCGAGCGCGGCGAGCACGCGCTCGAGCGACGCCTTTGCGCGCTCGAGCATGCCGACGTCGTAGTAGGGTCGCCCGCAGCACAGGGGCAGCTTCGGCAGGTCCACGCGGGCGCCCGTCGCCTCCAGCACGCGCACGGCCGCGAGCGCGGCCTGCGGCCGGAAATGGTTGCTGAAGGTGTCGGGAAACAGCACCACCGGATCGCCGCGCCGCGTGCCGCCCGCGCGCGCGGGGTCGCGCCGCGCGCGGTGGATCGCGTCGAGCTGCGCGCGGAAGCTGCGCGCGGCGAACCTGGGGAAAGGACGCTCCGGCGCGATGCCGAGAGCCTTCTTCGCAAGACCGGACAACAGCGGCAATCCCATCGCGCCGTTGACCAGGTTGGGCGCGCGCAGCGCGAGCGGCGCCCACTCGCCGATTCGTCCCATCGCGTGCGCGTGCAGCGGGCGGCGCCGGCGCTCGTGGTAGTGCGAGAGAAACTCCGCCTTGTAGCTCGCCATGTCGGTGTGCGTCGGGCAGTCGCTGCGGCAGCCCTTGCAGGCGAGGCACCAGTCGAGCGCCTGCTTCACCTCGTCGCTCGCCCAGCCGTCGGTGATCACCTCGCCGCGCAGCATCTCGTTGAGCAGCCGCCCGCGTCCGCGCGTCGAATAGCGCTCCTCCTTCGTCGCGCGGTAGCTCGGGCACATCGTGCCGCCCTCGGCCGCGCGGCACTTGCCCATGCCGATGCAGCGCTCGGTGGCGCGCGTGAAGCCGTCGCCCTCGGCGGACAGGAAGCTCATGCGGGTGGCGAAGGTCAGCGGCCGGTACGCGGGCCCCGCCCGCAGGTGCTCGTCCACGCGGTAGACCTCGCCGAGCGCGTCGACGAGCTTGCCGGGGTTCATGCGACCGAGCGGGTCCCAGATGCGCTTGAACTCGCGGAACGCGGCCATGAGCTCGGGCCCGTACATGAGCGGCAGGAACTCCGCGCGCCCCTGGCCGTCGCCGTGCTCGCCCGAGAGCGAGCCGCCGTAGGCCACCACGAGCTTCGAGGCGTCGACCAGGAACTCCCGCCAGCGGGCGAGCCCCTTGGTCGTGCGCAGCTCGAAATTGATGCGCGCGTGGATGCAGCCGTCGCCGAAATGTCCGTACAGCGAGGTGCGGTAGCCGTAGCGGTCGACGAGCGCCTGGAATTCGCGCAGGTAGCCGCCCAGGCGCAGCGGATCCACCGCCGCGTCCTCCCAGCCGACCACGGGGTCCGGCCCCCCCTGGGTCTTGAGCTTGAGCGCCGTGGCCGAGGCGCCGGTCTCGCGAATCGTCCAGAGCCGGTCGACGAGGCGCCGGTCCCAGAGGAGCGTTCCGCCGAGCGCGGACTTCAGCGCGTCGGCGCGCGAGATCGCCGCTTCCTTCGTGCCGGCGCCGAACTCGACCATCAGCCAGGCCCGGCCGTCGGGCAGCAGCGCGATGTCCTCGAGCTTCAGATTGCGCTCGCGCAGGCCGCCGACGATGCCGGTGTCCAGACCCTCGCAGGCGATCGGGCCCGCCGCAAGCACCTGCGGCACCGCGTCGCCCGCGGCGGCGATGTCCGGGAAGCCGATCACGAGCAGGACGCGCTCGCGCGGGCTGTGCACGAGGCGCACGAGCGCCTGCAGCGTGAGCGCGCAGGTGCCCTCCGAGCCCACGAGCGCGCGCGCCACGTTGAAGCCGTTCTCGGGCAGCAGCTGGTCCAGGTTGTAGCCCGAGACGCGGCGCCGGATCTTCGGGAAGCCCGCGCGGATCAGGTCGGCGTAGCGGTCGCGCAGGCTGCGCAGCTTGTCGTAGATTTCGCCCTGGCGCCCGCCGCGGCGGACGATGGCATCGAGCTCGGTCTCCGTGGTCGGGCCGCACCAGAAGCGCGCGCCGTCGTAGGTCAGCACCTCGAGCGCGTCGATGTTCTCGACGGTCTTGCCCGCCATCACCGAGTGCGCGCCGCAGGAATTGTTGCCGATCATGCCACCGAGCGTGCAGCGCGAGTGCGTCGCCGGGTCCGGGCCGAAGGTGAGGCCGTAGCGCTCTGCCGAGGCGCGCAGCGCGTCGCAGACCACGCCGGGCTCGACGCGCGCCGTGCGCGAGGCGGCGTCGAGCTCGAGCACGCGATCGAGGTATTTCGAAGCGTCGATGACGATCGCGGCGTTCACCGCCTGGCCGCAGAGCGAGGTGCCGCCCCCGCGCGCGAGGACGGGAGCGCCGTGCTCGCGGCAGGCCGCGAGCGCCGCGACGACGTCCGCGTCGCTGCGCGGCAGCACCACGCCGACCGGCACCTGCCGGTAGTTCGACGCGTCCGAGGCGTAGACCGCGCGCGCGCCGGCGTCGAACCGGACCTCGCCCGCCAGCGCGGCGCGCAGCGCCGATTCGAGGGACTCCGCGATCACGCCTCGAGCGTCGCCGGATCGATCGATTCGAGCAGCGGCGGCAGCGGGCAGTCGAGCACGGCGCCCACCAGGCGCATGAGCTCCGCCTCGACCACGCGGATCGTACCGTCGGCGGTCACCGTCGCGAACAGGCCCTTCACCAGCAGCGCCTTCTGCAGCGGCGCGAGCTTCTTGAGCTGCTGCAGCGCCTCGGCCGCGGTCTCCAGCGTGAGCGCGCCCACGGGCGCGGCCTCGGGCAGGCCGAGCTCCTTCAGGCCCGCGCGCATCGCCGCGGCGAGCCCCTCGCCGCGCGCACCGGTCGCGTCCTGGCGCGTGCCGGCGTGCGCAACGAGCGACAGCAGGATCAGCGCCGCGTCCTGCAGGTCCGCGAGCTTGCGGCTGCCCGCCTCGCCGGGCTTGCCACGCGGCGCGAGCTGGCTGCGCAGGAGCGCCAGCACCACGAATTGGTGCAGCGAGATGCGCCGGTCGGCGTGGATCACCGCCTCCAGCGCGGCGAGCAGCTCGTCGCGCGCGGCCTGCGGCGCGAGCTTCAGCGCCGGCAGCGCGAGATCGATCAGCGGCAGATGGAACGCCGGCCCGAGCCCGCGCGTGAGCGGCTCGGCGCGGCGCGCGCCCTCGATGAGCGCGCCCAGTCCCTTCGCCTCGACCGCCGCGAGCTGCTGCTCGCGCACGTCGTCCTTCGGCGCGAGCAGCAGCGCGAGCATCGCCGCGCGCGCGCCCTCCGGCGCGCGCAGCAGCTCGCGCAGCTCGCCCGGCATCGCGCCGAGCAGCCTCGCGGCATGGTCGACTTTCGCGCCGTCCATCGAGCCGACGAGCCGCGCGCTCTCGACCGCGGAGCGCCCCCACGCGGAGCCGATGTCCGCGCCGCGCCGGCCGATGACCGCCCCTGCCGCAAGGGCCCCGAGAGCAGCGGTTCGTCGCTTGTCGCCCTCCCCGGCTTCCTTTTCCTGATCTTCTGAAGGCACGGCGGCCGAAGCTCTTGACTTGCGGTAATGGTTGCGGTCGAAGCGCGCGTCGACGCGCGCGATGCGTTCGTCGATCGGGGGATGCGTGTCGAACAGGCCCGAGAGCCGCACCGTGATCCCCTGGCAGAAGAGCATGTGCGACAGGTCCTCGGCGCGGCGCGCGGCCACGAGCGCGCCCGCCGGCGCGAGGCTGATCTGGTCGAGCGCACCCGCGATGCCGTCCGGATTGCGCGTGAATTGCACGCTCGAGGCGTCGGCCAGGAACTCGCGCTGGCGCGAGGCCGCCGCCTTGATCAGGCGCGCGAAGAACAGGCCCACGTAGCCGATCACGAACAGCGCGAGCCCGGCGAGGAAGATCGGCGCCGCGCCCTTGTTGTTGCCGCCGCCGCGCTGGCTGCGCAGGAGGAAATCGCCCACCGCGCCGATGAAGACGATGCCCGCGAGCACGCCGATCATGCGGATGTTGAGGCGCATGTCGCCGTTCAGGATGTGGCTGAACTCGTGCGCGACCACGCCCTGCAGCTCGTCCCGGTTGAGCGCCTCGAGCGCGCCGCGCGTCACCGTCACCACCGCGTCGGAGGGAGCGTAGCCCGCCGCGAACGCGTTGATGCCGCGCTCCGCGTCCATCACGTAGACCGCCGGCACGCGCACGCCCGCGGCGATCGCCATCTCCTCGACGACGTTCACGAGGCGTCGCTCCAGCGGATCGCGCGTGCTCGCGTCGACGCGGCGCGCGCCCGCCATCTCGGCCACCACCTTGCCGCCGCTCGCGAGCTTCAGGATGTTGAAGCCGGTCACCGCGAAGATCACCGCGGCCGTGCCGACCGCGCCCCAGGCGTACGCCGCGCGGGGAACCAGCCGCATTTGCTCGAGCAGGCCCAGCTCGCGGGCCGCCGGCGGCCAGTTCGCGTTCGCCGCGTAGATTCCCGCGAGCGCGAGGTCCACCGCGACGATCACGCCGACCACCGCGAGGACGTACATCAGCACCAGCAGCTTGGTGTTGCGCCTTGCCTGCTGCTGATTTTCGAAGAACGAGGCCAATTACTTGAACGAAACCTTGGGCGCTTTTCTTTCTTCCGCGGATTCGGTGGCCTCCAGCAGCGTCGCGGCCTGGAAGCCGAACATGCCCGCGAAGATCGCCGCGGGGAAGGTCTCGCGGCCGGTGTTGTACTCCATCACGGAGTCGTTGTACGCCTGGCGCGCGAAGGCGATCTTGTTCTCGGTGCTCGTGAGCTCCTCCTGGACCTGCAGGATGTTCTGGTTCGCCTTGAGGTCCGGGTAGGCCTCGAACACTGCCATCAGGCGCCCGAGCGCGCCGCCGAGCTGGCCTTCGGCCTGCGCGAGCCCCTGCATCGCCGCCGCATCGCCGGGCGCTGCGGCCGCCTTCTGCGCCGCGCCCATCGCGGAATTGCGCGCGGCGACGACCTTCTCGAGCGTTTCGCGCTCGTGCTGGAGGTAGCCCTTGGCCGCCTCGACGAGGTTCGGGATCAGGTCGTAGCGGCGCTTGAGCTGCACGTCGATCTGGGAGAACGCGTTCCTGAAGCGGTTGCGCAGCTGCACCAGGCCGTTGTAGATCGCCACCGCCCAGACCGCGAGCGCGACGATGACCGCAAGAACGATCCAGCCGCCCATGACTGCCTCCCCGGAGGATGAGAATGCCTCGGCTACTATAGCGCATGATACCGGCGCAGGATTTCGGCATGAGCTTCCATCGCCGCACTTTCCTGCACGCCGCCGCAGCGTCCGCCGTGTCGTATTCCCTGTCCGCGCGCGCGGGCACGCCGATCTTCGGCAGGCAGGTCACTGCGAAGGAACTGCGCTCGATCCCCGGCCTGCCGAGCTAGCCTTGCCGAGCGCGAGCGAGAGCGCCAGGCACAGCGCGGCGATCGCGATAGCCGCGAGCGCGGTCGCGCGCAGCTCCATGCCGAGCGAGCGCAGCGCCGAGAACACCCAGCCGCCCGCGGTGTCGGCGCCGCGCACCACGACGATGTCGATCACGTTCTTCGCCTTGTACTTCTCCTCGCGCGCGAGCACCGTGAACAGCATTTCGCGCGCCGGGTTGGCAATCGCGAAGTTGGCCGTGCGCTGCAGCGCCTGGAACGCGACCACCACGACCAGCGTGGGCGCCGCCGCCAGGCCCGCGAAGCCGGCCGCGAACACCACCGGCAGCAGCGCGAGCGCCGCGCCGATGCCGAAGCGCGCGATGAGCCTGCCGGTCGCGAAGAACTGCACCGCGAGCGTGAGCAGGCCGACGGCGAGATCGATGCTCGCGAACATGCGCGTGCGCACCGCCGGATCGTCTGAGGCCGCGGCGATGATGCTGGCCTGCTGGAAATAGAGGAAGGTCGCCGCGATCGAAAGCAGACCCACCCAGGACGCGATGCCCGCCAGGTACGGCGAGCGCGCGAGCAGCGCGAAACCTCGCAGCCACCCGCCGCCGATGGCTTCAACGCGTCTTTCAGCAGTTCCGGCTTCCGAGGACGTCACTTCGATCCGCCTGACGCAAAGCACGGCGAATTCCAGGAACGACGCCGCTACGATCAGCAGGTGGGTCGGGCCGAGCAGCTCCGCCAGGCCCACCGTGAGCGCGGGCCCGGCGAGCGCGCCCGCGGTGCCGCCCGCCGCGATGATCGCGAACAGGCGCTTGCCCTGCTCGGGGCTGTAGAGGTCCGCCATGAAGGACCAGAACACCGAGACCGCGAACAGGTTGAACACGCTGACCCAGACGAAGAACGCGCGTGCAACGTAGACCTTCTCGACGTCGAGCGCGAGCAGCAGCCAGAACAGCGCGATGTTGGCGGCGAAGAAGTGGTAGACGAAGGGAATCAGGCGCCGCCGCGGCAGGCGCGCCACCAGCGCGCCGTACAGCGGCACCGCGGCCAGCATGACGACGAAGGTAGCCGTGAACAGCCATTGCAGGTTGCGCACGCCGCCCGCGACGCCCATCTCGTCGCGCAGCGGCCGCAGCACGTAATAGCCCGCGAGCAGGCAGAAGAAATAGGCGAACGACCAGCACAGCGCCTTGCCTTCGCCCGGGCGCACCGAACGCAGCAGATGCATGGGGTAACGGATTCTCCCTTCAGGACTTTACTAGAATGCAGCCATGAAGCGGCGCGCCTTCCTCGGATTCGGTGCCGCCGTCACCCTCGGAATCGCGCATGCGCAGGCTCTAAGAATCATGACCCGCAAAATTCCCTCGACCGGCGAAGAGTTGCCCGCCATCGGCCTGGGCACCTGGCAGGTGTTCGACGTGGGCGCGAGCGCGGCCGCGCGCGCGCCGCTGCGCGAGGTGATCGCCGATTTCCGCAAGGCCGGCGGCAAGCTCATCGACTCCTCCCCCATGTACGGGTCTGCGGAGTCGGTCGCGGGCGACCTGGTTGCCGGGCTCGGCCTGCGCGAGCAGCTCTTCATCGCCACCAAGGTCTGGACGCGCGGCCGCGAGGAAGGCATCCGCGAGATGGAGACGTCGTTCAAGCGGCTGCGCGTGAAGCAGATGGACCTGATGCAGGTCCACAATCTGCTGGACGTGGATGTACACACCCGTACGCTTCTCGATTGGAAATCAAAGAGCAAGATCCGATACGTCGGGATAGCCCATTACACCGCGTCGGCGCACGCCGAGGTGGAGCGGCAGCTGAAGAAGCAGAAATACGATTTCCTCCAGATCAACTATTCGCTCGCGGAACGCGATGCTGAAAGACGCCTGCTGCCCTGGTGCGCCCAAAACGGCGTCGCGGTGATCGCCAATCGCCCGTTCGCCGAGGGCGCGATGTTCCGGCGCGTGCGCGGCAAGCCGCTGCCGGCCTGGGCGGCCGAGGTGGGCGCGGCGAGCTGGGCGCAGTTCTTCCTCAAGTGGATCGTCGGGCACCCGGCCGTGACCTGCGCGATTCCCGGCACCGGAAGCCCGGAGCACATCGCCGACAACGTCGCCGCCGGCTTCGGCGCGCTGCCCGGCGACAGCCAGAGGCAGCGCATGGCGGCGTACTTCGACTCGCTGTGAGCAGCCGCGATTTCTACGCCGGGCTGCCGGTGCTCACGAGCTTCGACGCGGTGGCCGACATCGCGAACTTCCTGCCGCTGCCGCTCGACTGGCACGTGGCGACCTGCGACGTGCGCAATTCCACCCAGGCGGTGCAGGCCGGCGACTACAAGCACGTCAACACCGTGGGCGCCTCGGCGGTCACCGCGATGCTGAACGCGGCGGGCGAGCTTGAGATCCCGTTCGTGTTCGAGGGCGACGGCAGCGCGTTCTGCGTGCCGCCCGAGCTGCTCGAGGACGCCAAGGCGGCGCTCGTCAAGACGCAGGAGATGGCGCAGGACTCCTTCGGGCTGGAGCTGCGCGTCGCCACGCTGCCGGTGGCGAAGATCCGCGAGGCGGGCCACGACATCCTGGTCGCGCGCGTGCGCGTGTCGGAGAACTATATCCAGGCCGCATTCGCAGGCGGCGGCATGGCCTACGCCGACCGGTACATGAAGGACCCCAAGACCGCGCCCCTGTGCGAGGTGAAGCGCGGCAGCGTCGCCGCGCGCGGCAGCCTG
>Ga0335076_10004960_pt1 | contig 13491 bp, 12 predicted proteins | sample Lox_Sample_25_FD_206717 | JGI IMG/M metagenome (GOLD analysis project Ga0335076, IMG submission 206717) | Soil microbial communities from Loxahatchee National Wildlife Refuge, Florida, United States - Lox_Sample_2.5 | ecosystem: Environmental > Terrestrial > Soil > Wetlands | place: USA... | reverse complement strand
GCCAGCAGCGCCACGCCGCACCCGGTCGCGCCCGCGCCGGCCAGGACCGAAATCAGCAGCTGGATACGCAGGGGCCGGGCTAGGCGCAGCAGGCGCAGCAGCGGGCGGCGGCACGCCGGCGAGACGAGCGCGGCCCGCGCGGCAGGCCCGGCCGGCCCGGAGGGCGCGGCGGGCGCGGCGGGCGCCGAGCTCAACGGGGCACCAGCCGAGGGACGGCGCTCGCGGTCAGCCGCCCCAGGTCCAGGCGGATGGCGCGGCTGGCCAGTGCGGCCAGGCCCGGGCCGTGGCTGACCAGGATCACGGTGCGGCCGGCCAGCCGGGTCTCGATGACCTCGGCGATCCCGCGCGCGCTGGCCGGATCGAGGTGCGCGGCCGGCTCGTCGAGCAGCAGCAGCGGCGCGTCCCGCAGGAACGCGCGGGCCAGGGCGATCTTCTGCCGCTGGCCGGCCGACAGCCGCAGCGCCCGCTCGCCAACCGGGGCCGCGTAGCCGCCGGGCAGCGCCTCGATGAAGCCGTCCGCGCCGGCCAGCCGGGCCGCGGCCCGGATCGCGCCCGGGCCGGCGTCCGGGCGGCCCAGCGCGATGTTGTCGGCGACGCTGCCCGCGAACAGGTGCGGCTGCTGCGGTACCCAGGCGATCTGCTCCCGCCACCGCTCGTCGCTGGTCGCGGTCAGGTCGGCGCCGCCGGCCCGCAGCGTCCCCGCGGCCGGCGCGACGAACCGCAGCAGCAGCCCGAGCAGCGTGCTCTTGCCCGCGCCGCTCGGCCCGGTCACCAGGAGCCGCTCCCCCGGCCGGATGGTCAGGTCCACCGCGTCGAGCGCGGGCCTGCTCCGGCCGGGGTAGGCCACGGTGATCCCGGTCAGCGTGATCTCGTCGCGGCGCAGGTCGGCGGCGGCCGCGACCCGGCCGCCGCGCGGCCCGGCGACCAGAACCGGCCGCGGGCCCGCCGGCGACTCGGTGTCCAGGATGTCCAGCACCCGGCCGGCCGCGGCGGCGCCCTCCATGCTGGCGTGGAATTGCGCGCCGACCGCCCGCAGCGGCAGGAACGCCTCCGGCGTGAGCAGCAGCACGAGCAGCGCGGTCTCGTAGGCCATGTGCCCGTAGAGCAGCCGCAAGCCCACCTCGACCGCGACCAGCGCGGTGGCGATCGCGGCGGCCAGCTCGAGCACGAGCGCGGACAGGAACGCGACCCGCAGCGCGGACATGGTGGCGGTCCGGTACTCGCCGGTGACCCGCCCGATCACCTGCTCCTGGGCCCGGGCCCGGCCGAAGATCTTCAGCGTGGGCAGCCCCTCGACGACGTCGAGGAAATGCCCGCCCAGGGTGGCCATCAGCCGCCACTGTCTCTGGGTGCGTGCCTTCGTGTGCCAGCCCACCAGCACCGCGAACAGCGGGATCAGCGGCAGGGTGGCGGCGATGAGCAGCGCCGAGATCCAGTCGGCCGCGGCCACCCGCGCCACCACGGCGACGGGCACCAGGACCGCCAGCACCAGTTGCGGAACATAGCGCGCGAAGAACGGATCGAGTCCGTCGAGGCCGCGGGTGGCCAGCGTGGCGATCTCACCGGGCCGCTGATCGCGCAGCCAGGCCGGGCCGAGCCGGACGGAACGGTCCGCCAGCGCACGCCGTAGCTGCGACTTGACGGAGGCGGCCGCCCGCAGCGCGGCCGTCTCGCCGCCATAACCGACCGCCGCCCGCCCCGCCACGACCAGGATTAGCGCCAGCAGCGTGGCGGCGAGCGACGGGGCGATCGCGCCGGACCTGGCCGCCGTGGCCAGCGCGCGCGCCAGCAGGCCGGCCTGGGCCAGGATCAGGGCCGTGCCGGCCAGGCCGGCCGCGACGGTCGTGACCAGGTGACGGCGGGCCGCCCGGGCGTGACGCAGCAGGCGAGGGTCAGCGGGGCGCACGGCTTATCAGGAGCGCCAGCCAAACCGCCACGCTGACCGCGCCCCCGGCCATCAAGATCACGCCGATGTCCTGGAAGTTGATGTACACGATCCCGATGGCAGGCAGGCTGACGTGGCGAGGCTGCCAGGCGACCACGAAGCGCAGCACCGTGCCGATGACGATCAGCGCGCTGCTCTGGCCCACGCTCATGACGGCGACCTCCATAGGAACCGGTACCGCAGGACGAGGCGGCGAAAACCCGTCGCCGCGGCGCCAACTCACATTCGGCCCTGACCGCCCGGTCCGCATCGCCCGGGAAGGATGAGGCGTGCCCCGGCTTGCTCGGCGACCGTGACACGATGGCGGCCGGGATGCTGGCGCAGGCGGCCGGGCTGGCGCTGCTGTCGGCGCTGTCCCCGACCGCACTGCTGGTGAGCACCGTCTACCTGGGGTCGGCCCGGCCGCTGCGGACCGCCGCGTCCTACCTGGCCGGCGCGGCGGGGATGAGCGGCGCGATCGCGGTCGTGGTGGTCTTCGTGCTGCGCGGCGCGGGGCTGAGCCTTCCCTCCCGTCACCAGGCAAGGTACGACTTGCGGCTGGGCCTCGGCCTGGGGCTGATCATGATCGGCATCGGGATCGTCCTGCTCCGTCGGCGGCGAGCCGGCGCGGCGCCCGGCCGCCGGCCGGGCCTGCTGTCCAGGATGATCGCCAACCCGTCCACGGGCAGCGCATTCGTCGTCGGCCTGATCGTGTTCGCGCCCGGCGTGACGTTCCTCGCCGCGCTCGAGGTGATCGCCACCGCCCGGGCCAGCTTCGAGCTCACCGCGCTGGCCGTGGTCGTCGCCGTGGTCATCACGGTGCTCCTGGCCTGGCTGCCGCTGGTGCTCTACCTCATCGCTGCGGAGCCGACCGAGCGCTGGCTCAAGGCGTTCAACGGCTGGCTGCGCCGCCACGGCACCGCGGTGCTCGCCACGGCCATGATCGCGGCCGGGGCGATCATCGCCGCCACGGCCGCCACGGCCTGACCACCCGCTGCGGGTGACGCACCGCCGCCGCGAAGGCGCGACTGTTGACCGCGCGTGGCGGTGACCGCTCGGACCGACGGCGGACACCGAGGGCGGACACAGCGGAGGAACCCATGTTCAGGCGGCGACGTCCGGTCCTGCGCGCGGCCGCGATAGGCGGCGGCGCTTACGTTGCGGGCAAACGGGCGGCCCAGCGGGCGGCCGAGCAGGCCCAGCTGGAGGACGAGCAGAACGAGCGCCTGGCCACCCTGGAGCAGCAGCGGCAGGTGCAAGGTCAGGGACAACCTCACGGCCAGCCCGGCGGCGACGCGGCGGTGAACGGCGGGCCTGCGCCGTCCATGCTCGACCAGCTGAAGCAGCTCGCCGCGCTGCACCGGCAGGGAGCCCTGACCGATTCGGAGTTCAGCGAGGCCAAGGCCAAGCTGCTCGCCGGCTGACCACCCTGCGCCCGGGACTTGCGGACCCGATCTGGCGGGCCCGCATGGCGCCCGCCAGACCCGTCTCGCTGGCTACCGGCGCCGGGAAACGCGCCTTGCGGTGCGCCGGGCGGTGCGCCGGGCTACCCTGCGTGATCCGAACATCTCGTGCCTCCGTGTGCTGGTGCCGTCGCTGCGGGCTCCGGTGCGGTCAGCGGACCGCGCCCGCCGTCTCCAGGTCGTGCAGCTCCTTGGCCTCATCGGCCGACATCAGCCCGATGTCGATCAGGTCGAGCGGGCTGATGAACCCGTCGCTGATGCGGAATCCGCCGGCCCGGGCGATCGCGTCGCGCAGCGGCACAGCCCAGTGATGCTCCAGCAGGATGAGCGCGGCGGCGGAGTCGTCGGGTATGTCCTCCAGGACATCCCAGGCATCCTCCTCGTTGAAGGCTCGCACACCGCCGGACGAGGCCGCGGCCTCGGCGCCGGCCTCGGCGCCCGCCGCCATGCCCTCCTCGCCCTCGACGCCGAGGCCGATCAGCGCGCCGATCTTGCTGCCGTACTCGATCGCCTCCTGCTCGGTGAGGTTGCTGAGGTGCTCTACCGCGAGCCCGCCGTCGGCATCCTTGTAGACCGCGAGCGAGTCGATCACGCGCACGGTGTCGCTGGCGCGCAGCCGCTCCAGTTCTTCGATGATCTCGCCGTGAAAGTCGGGCTGGTTGAACCCCAGCACGAGGAGCTGCACAGGGCCGATTGGCATGTCCTCACCTCTCTCGCCTGATCGGCCGCGAGCCGCCGCGGCCGGGTCCGGGCCTCTTCCCCCGCATGATCCGTCCGGACCGGGACGCTGCACATCACTCCTCGGGGGTGGGCCCGCCCGCGCGCCGAGCCGCCCGCCGGGCCGTCACCCGTGATGGATGGCGGCAGGCCGCCGCCGACGCGGTTCACTGGCCATGTCGACCAGCCGCCGGAGGGCACGATGAGCGAGCGAACGACGGACCAGGACCGGCTGGCGGACACCGGCCCGCTGAAGACGCCGCGCGCGGCCGCGCTGGCCGGGATCGTCTTCTCCGTGCTGCTCATCGGCGCCCTGGTGATACTCAGGCTGGCGACGCCGGCCGACCCGGGCGTCGTCGGCTCCTGGCTGGCCGATCCGGCGCGCCGGGCCGCCGTGGTCACCGCGCTGAACTTCATCCCGTTCGCCGGGATCGCGTTCCTGTGGTTCATCGGCGTGGTGAGGGACCGGATCGGGCGGCGCGAGGACCGCTTCTTCGCCACCGTGTTCCTGGGCAGCGGGCTGCTGTTCGTTGCCATGCTGTTCGTGGCGGCGGCCCTGGCCGGCGGAGTGATCGCCGAGGCGGGCGCCGCGAGTCCCGGCTCGTCGGGCCGGGGGATCCTGGCCCTGGGCCGCAACGTCACCTCGATCCTGGTCAACATCTACGCGATCCGGATGGCCGCGGTGTTCACGCTCACCACGGTGACAATCGCCCGGCGCACCGCGATCGTCTCCCGGTGGGTGACCTTCAGCGGGCTCGCGGTGGCGCTGGTCCTGCTGGTCGGCAGCAACATCTCGGTCTGGGTCGAGGTGCTGTTCCCGGCCTGGATCCTGGCCCTGAGCCTCGACATCCTCATCGCGGACGCGCGCCGGCCGATCACCCCGCGTGGGTGACGCAGCCGGCCCGGCCGGCGGGCATCGTGGCAACCGCGGCGACGCAGGGTCAGACATGCCAGGGGCCAGAGAGGAGCCGAGGATGAGCGTGACGACGGCGACGCGGCCGACACGGCGGGCGGCCAACCGGGCCGCGGGAAGCCGGACTTCGGGGAGCGGGACCTCGGGGAGCCGGGCGGCGGGCAGCCAAGCCTCGGGCCGCCAAGCCAGGGGCAACCGCGCCACGGGCAACCGCGCCACGGGCAACCGCGCCACGGGCAACCGCGCCACGGGCAACCGCGCCACGGGCAACCGCGCCACGGGCACCCAGGCCGCGACGAGCGGCACCTCGGCGAGCCGGGCCAGCGGCACCCGCGCTACGAGCGCCCGGTCGGCCCGGCCGGCGCGCACCGGACGCGCGGCCGGTACCGGCCGCGCAACCAGTACCGGCCGCACCACCCGCACGACACCCCGCACCACCCGCACGACAACCCGCACGACAACCCGCACCACCCGCGCCGCCCGGCCGGCGGGCACGACCCGGGCCTCGCAGCCGCCCCGGCCGACGCGCCGCTACCAACTCGACGCGAGCGTGCGGCACCTCACGCCCGAGGAGCGCGCGGTCCGCGGCAAGAACGCCCGGGCCGAGGTCCCGCTGGACAGCCACGCGAAGTATGAGCCGCGGCCGGACCGCCCGGACCCCATCGCGCTGCTGGAAGAGCAGGCCAAGACCCGGGTCCCCGACCTGGTCCCGGTGCGCTACGGCCGGATGATGATCTCGCCGTTCAGCTATTTCCGCGGCGCCGCGCTGCCGATGGCCAGCGACCTGGCCGCCACGCCGGTGTCCGGCCTGGCCGTCCAGGCCTGCGGCGACGCGCACCTGTCCAACTTCGGCGTGTTCGGCTCGGCCGAGCGCCGCCTGATCTTCGACGTGAACGACTTCGACGAAACCCAGCCCGGCCCGTGGGAGTGGGACATCAAGCGGCTGGCCGCCAGCCTCGAGGTCGCCGCGCGCGGCAACGGCTTCTCCCAGAAGAAGCGCCGCGCGATCGTCGCCGCCATGGTCGCCCGGTACCGCATGGCCATGCGCGATTTCGCCGGCATGACCAACCTCCAGGTGTGGTACTCGATCGCCGACCTGGACGAGTTCCGGCAGCAGGCCTCGTCGATGCTGAAGGCGCGCCAGCGCAAGCAGGTGGACAAGGGCATGACCAAGGCCCGGAGCCGGGACAGCATGCAGGAAGTCGGCAAGCTGACCCGGATGGTCGACGGCCAGCCCCGGATCATCTCCGACCCGCCGCTGCTGGTCCCCATCGACCAGCTGATGCCGGAGGAGATGGACCGCAAGAGCTTCGAGTCGCTGATCACCGAGCTGATCACCGGGTACCAGCGCACGCTCGAAACCGACCGCCGGTACCTGCTCGAGCAGTACGAGTACGCCGACATGGCGCACAAGGTGGTCGGCGTGGGCAGCGTGGGCACCCGGTGCTGGATCGTGCTGATGCGCGGCCGCGACAACAATGACCCCCTGTTCCTGCAGGTCAAGGAGGCCCAGGAGTCGGTGCTCAGCCGATACGTCGGATCCAGCCGATTCCCCAACGAGGGTCAGCGGGTGGTGGCCGGGCAGCGGCTGATGCAGGCGTCCAGCGACATCTTCCTGGGCTGGCAGCGCAACCCGTCCGGCCTGGAGGGCCGGGCCCGCGACTTCTACGTGCGCCAGCTGCGGGACTGGAAGTTCTCGATGGACATCGAGGCCATGGTGCCGCGCGGCATGCGGCTGTACGGGCAGCTGTGCGGCTGGACCCTGGCCCGGGCCCACGCCCGCTCCGGCGACCGCATCGCGATCGCCGCCTACCTGGGCGGCTCGGACGCGTTCGACCAGGCCATCGCCGATTTCGCCGCGGCCTACGCGGACCAGAACGAGCGCGATCACCAGGAACTGCTGACCGCCGTGTCGGCCGGACGGATCCACGCGGAAAAGGATCTGTGATCTCGGTCCGACGCGCCCGCGACCCGGCGCGGTGACCAGCGCGCCCAGCGCGTCGAGCGCGGCGGACCCGCTCGCCCCGCTGCGGTCCCGCGGTTACCTGGTGCTGCTGGTGCTCGCGGCGATCATCGGCGTGCCGATCTCGGCGGCCGCCTTCGGCTTCCTCGCGCTGGTGTCCCACCTGCAGGGGTGGATCTTCACGAGCCTGCCCCGGGCCGCCGGCCTGGGCTCCGAGCCGCTCTGGTGGCCGCTGCCGTGGCTGGTGCTGGCCGGGATCCTGGTCGCGCTCACGATCCGGTACCTGCCCGGCACGGCCGGGCACAAGCCGGCCGGGGGATTCAAGGCGGGCGGCGCGCCGGAGCCGATCGAGCTGCCCGGAGTCCTGCTGGCCGCGCTGGCCACGCTGTGCCTCGGCGTGGTACTCGGGCCCGAGGCGCCGCTGATCGCCCTCGGCGGCGGGCTCGCGATCTGCGCCATCCGGCTGGCCAAGCGCGACGCCCCGCCGCAGGCTCGCACCGCCGTGGCCGCGGCCGGCAGCTTCGCGGCGGTCAGCGCGCTGTTCGGCTCGCCGCTGGCCGCGGCGTTCCTGCTGATGGAGGCGTCCGGGGTCGCGGGCGCGACCCTGGAGCTGGTGCTCGTGCCCGGGCTGCTGGCCGCGGGCATCGGCTCGCTGATCTTCCTCGGCCTGGGCCACTGGACCGGCCTCGGCACGTTCTCCCTGACCATTCCGCACCTGCCGCACGTCGGGGCGCCCACCGCGGCCGAGTTCGGCTGGGCGCTGGCGATCGGGGTGGCGGCGGCCTTCGTGGGCCAAGGGATCCGGCGTCTCGGGCTGGCGCTGCAGGCCGTGGTCGAGCGGCGGATGCTGCTGGTCCTGCCGGTTGCGGGCGCGGCCATCGGCGGCCTGGCCGCCGCCTATGGCGCTGGCTCCGGCCGCGGCCCTTCTGACGTGCTGTTCTCCGGGCAGGACGCGCTCGGCCCGCTGATCACGCACGGTGCCTCGTACACCGCAGCGGTGCTGGTGCTCCTGGTCGCCTGCAAGGGCCTGGCCTACTGCATCTCGCTGGGCGGCTTTCGCGGCGGGCCCGTGTTCCCGTCGCTGCTGCTCGGGGCGGCCGGCGGCATAGCGATGTCGCATCTGCCCGGCCTGCATCTGGTGCCCGGGGCGGCCATGGCGATGGGGGCGCTGTTCACGACCGTGCTCGGCCTGCCGCTGACCGCCGTCCTGCTGGTGACGCTGTTCCTCGGTTCGGACGGCGTGACCGTGATGCCGCTGCTGATCGTCGCGGTCGTGGTGGCGTTCGTGGTCTCGGCCCGCCTCGCGCCGCCCAAGGCGGAGCAGTCCACCGGCCCGGCCCCGGACGGGGATCAGGATGTCAGCGCCGCCGCCGCTCCGGCCGCTCCGTCCGGCCCTGGCGGCTGACCGGCGAACGCTGGCGCGCGCCCGGCGGCGGCCAGCGCCGCCCGGGGTCCGGGCGGTCCCGGTCCCCCGGGCCCCGGTACGCGGCCACCAGCCGCGCGACCAGGACGGCCAGGAACACCTGGCCGCTCAGCGCCTCGATCACGGCCAGGGCCCGGCCGCCGTTCCCGGCCGCGGTGAAGTCCCCGTAGCCGAGCGTGGTCAGCGTGGTGAAGCTGAAGTACTGGAACGTCTGCGTGTTGGCCGGCTGCCCGTTGACGAAGAAGTCCCCGGCCTGCAGGTGCTCGATGGCCCCGTAGAACGCGGCGAACATCAATCCGATGATCAGGTAAGCGCTCAGCGCGCCGTAGATGCTCTGGACGGTTACCGTCGGCTTGGACAGCACGCGCTGCACGATCAGCGCCGTGGTGAACAGCAGGACCAAACCCTTCCAGATGTCGGCCGCGCCGACGCCCGCCTGGGTGTGGGTCAGCGCGGCCGCGATCGCGCCGGCCGACCCGACGAACGTCACCAGCAGGGTTACCGACAGCACCCGGCGATCGGCCTGGGCGGTCCGCAACACCAGCACGACCACCCCGAAGAACAGCACGGTCTGCAGGTAGGCGGCCAGGGTGGACAGGCCCGAGGCCGACAGCAGGTAGGTAACGATCAGCAGCGACAGCAGCAGCCCGTACCGGCCGGCCGGCTGGGACGGGCCGCCGGGTCCGCCGGGTCCGCCGGGGCGGCCGGGTCCGCCGGGGCGGCCGGGTCCGCCGGGGCGACGGCGCCGCGCGTTACGCGGCGTGGCCGTGCAGGGCCTCCTGCAGCTCCTGCTCCCCCTCCTTGGACAGCGAGGTCTTCAGCACGGTGCCGCCGTACTTGCTCATGGCCTCGACGGCCTTGTCCGGGGTCACCTTGTCCACCATCAGGAACAGCGCCGACGTGCCCGGCTGCAGCATGCCCCGGACCTGCTCCTGGAAGTTCTTGTCGATGCCGGACTTGGTGACCTTGCCCATCAGCGCGCCCAGGCCCGCGCCGATCGCGATCCCGAACACCGGGATGAAGAACAGCAGGCCGAACAGCAGCCCCCAGAACATGCCCCAGGTCGCGCCGGCGCCGACCGGGTTGTGGCTGGTGTGGACGTGGTAGCTGCCGTCGGCGTCGCGATCGATCACCGCGATCGCTTCGGGCTCGATGATGAGGTCGCGCGCCAGCCTGCGCGCCTCATCCGCGGCCGCCTCGGCGGTCGCCCGGTCCGGATAGCCGATGGCGATCAGGTCAGCCATGGGATCCTCTTCTCCTCACGCGGAACGGTCCGGCCCAGTCCACCAGCGGCGATCCGCGTCCGCCCCACCCCGGACGGGTGATGTTACGCCCTGGCTCCTGCCGCATCATTGCCCGATCAGGGGAGATCGGGTCGAGGGCGGCGGGCCGGGAGGTCGGTGTTGGCACGGCACGGGGAACGCCGCACGCCTATGCAGCGGGCGGCGGCCGCGCTGGCGCTGGTCGCCGCCGTCGCCGCGGCCGGGCTGCTGCTCTTCGGGGTCGTCCTGCACGTCGTGGCCGTGCTGACGGGCATCGTGAGCATGTTCGTCGTGGTGACGGCCGGCTGGTACGCGGTATCCCGGCGGGGCCTGCGGCGGGTCGTGGCGCTGATCGTCATGGTTCTCGCGGTGGCCGGGCTGGCCACGGCGCTGGTGTTCGAGAACCTGAACGGGATAGCGCTCGGGCTGGCCATCGCCGCGGCCGCGGTGTCGGTGGCGTCGGCGCGGTACGCCCTGCGCCCGGGGCGCGGCGCGACCGACGAGACCGGCGCGCCGCTGCGGGCCGCGATTCGGCCGAGACGGGGCGTTCTGATAATGAATTTGAAGTCCGGCGGCGGGAAGGCCGAGCGCTTCCACCTGGCCGACGAATGCGAGAAGCGGGGCATCGAGCCCGTGGTGCTGCGGCCCGGCGACGACCTGCTCGAGCTGGCCGAGGGCGCGATCGACCGCGGCGCCGACGTGATCGGGATGGCGGGCGGCGACGGCTCGCAGGCGCTGGTGGCGACCGTCGCCAGCCGGCGGGGCGTCCCGCACGTCTGCGTGCCGGCCGGGACCAGGAACCACTTCGCGCTCGACCTCGGTCTCGACCGCGGCGACGTGGTGGGCGCGCTGGACGCGTTCACCGACGGGGCCGACCGGCGGATCGATCTCGCGTCGGTCAACGGCCGGGTGTTCGTGAACAACGCCTCGCTCGGGCTGTACGCCAAGGTGGTGCAGTCGCCCGAGTACCGGGACGCCAAGGTCAGCACGGCGGCGGCGATGCTGCCCGACCTGCTCGGGCCGGACGCGCAGCCGCTCGACCTGCGCTTCCGCGGGCCCGACGCGGATTATCCGACCGCGCACCTGATCCTGGTGTCGAACGACCCCTACAAGCTGGACCAGATCGGCGGCCTGGGCACCAGGGAGCGGCTCGACCGCGGGGTGCTCGGGATCGTGGCGGCCCGGATCGCCGACGCGGCGCAGGCGCGGCGGTTCGTGGCGCTGCAGGCCGCCGGGCAGATCCGGCGCTTCCCCGGGTGGCTGGAGTGGCGGGCGCGGCGGTTCGAGGTCGGCTCCGGGGGCCCGGTCGAGATCGGGATCGACGGAGAGGCCATGCTGATGGACCCGCCGCTGGTGTTCGAGTCGCTGCCGGGCGCGCTGACCGTCCGCCTGCCCCGCCGCGCGGCGCACCGGGGCGCGAAGGCGCGCACGGTGCACGTGCTGGACCGATCGACCGTCAGTGAGCTGGCCCGTGCGGCCGTGGGTCGCTGACCGACGGGCTGGGCCGGGCCGGGTCCGCGCCCGATAGCGGGCTGCGCGCCTCCAGCGGGTGGGTGTAGACGTCCTGGAACGTCCGGACGTCCTGGATGGTGAAGGCCCGCTCCTTGCGGCTGTCCTTGGTGAAGGTGAACCACCAGGTGAGGATCGCGCTGAGCCGGTTCCGGTAGCCGGTCAGGAAGGCGACGTGGATGAACAGCCAGATCCACCAGCCGATGAACCCGCCGGTCTGCAGCGGCCCGGCCTGGACCACGGCCCGGCCGCGGGAGATGTAGGCGGCCGTGCCCAGGTCGCGGTACCGGAACGGCTTGACCTCCGCCCGGTCGGGCCCGCTCTGCGCCTCGCCGGCGGCGCGGTGCCTGATCCGGTGGCCGGCGTACGCGCCGGCCTGCATCGCGACCTCGGCCACCCCGGGCAACTGGTCCAGGCTCATGATGTCGCCGATCACGAAGATCTCGGGATGTCCGGAGATGGTCAGGTCGGGCCGGACCAGGATGCGCCCGGCCCGGTCCTGCTCGGCCCCGGTGGCCTCTGCCAGGGCCTTGGCCACGGCCGGCGCCTCGACGCCCGCCGTCCACAGCACCGTGCGGGCGTCGTAGCGGGTGGTGAGCCCGGCGTGGTCTTTGACCTCGATCCCGCCCCGCTCGACCTTGGTGACCCTGGTGCCCATGTGCTGCTCGACGCCGAGGTCGCGCAGGATTGCGGCGGCGCGCTCGGACAGCTTGGGCCCGAAGCTGGCCAGCGGCGCGCTGCCGCCGTCGAACAGCAGCACCCGGGCGTCCTGCGGCATGATCATGCGGTACTCGGCGCGCAGCGTCTTGGTGGCCAGCTCCCGGATCTGCCCGGCCAGCTCCACGCCGGTCGGGCCGGCGCCGACCAGGGCGAACGTCAGCCAGCCCGCCCGCTCGGCCGGGTCGGTGGCCGTGTCGGCCAGCTCGAACGCGCCGTACACCCGGCGCCGGATGGCCAGCGCGTCCTCCAGCGACTTCATGCCGGGCGCGATGCCGGCGTACTCGTCGTGGCCGAAGTAGGACTGCTCCATCCCGGCGGCCACGATCAGGTCGTCGTAGGGGTACTCCACGTGCTCGCCGCCCGGCCGCCGGGCCAGCACCCGCCGGCTCGCGACGTCGAAATCCGTCACCTCGGCCAGCACGCAGTCGAGGTTCTTGTGCCGTTTGAGCAGGTCGCGCAGCGGGACCGCGATCTCGCCCTCGGACAGGATCCCGGTCGCGCACTGGTAGAGCAGCGGCTGGAACAGGTGGTGCTGGGCCCGGTCGATCAACGTGATCGAGACGTTCGCGCGCCGCAGCGCACGACCCGCGTAGAGTCCGGCGAATCCCCCGCCGACGATCACCACCCGGCGGCGGCCCGATTGGTCCGTCATCGTTACGCTCCGCTTCCAGTTGTCGGCCCCGCGGCCGGGGTCAGCCCGCCGGGTTGTGCCACATGTCCCGGTTCACCAGCAGGCGGTCGGCCTCCTTCGGGCCCCAGCTGCCCTTGGCGTAGGGGTGCACCGGCGTGATGTCGCCGAGCACCGGGTCGACCACCGCCCAGGCGTCCTCGACGGTGTCCTGCCGGGCGAACAGCCAGGCGTCCCCGTCCAGCGCGGCGCCGATGAGCCGGTCGTAGGGGCGCATGTCCGACCCCTCGCGCTCGGTGAATCGCAGGTCTTCCGGCTGCGGCTCCAGCGCGCCGCCCGGCCTCTTCCCGGCCAGGCTGAGCCCGACCTGGGTCTCCGGCCAGACCCGGAACCGCAGCGAGTTGCCCACCGCGAAGGGCTCGATCCCGAACACGTCGTGCGGCGGCCGCCGGAACTTGATCTCCACCTCGGTCGCGGTGACCGGCATGCACTTGCCCGCGCGGATCTCGATCGGCACGTCGGCCCAGCGCCAGGTGTCGCAGGCCAGCCGGACGGCGACGAACGTCTCCACGTCCGAGTTCGGGTCGACGCCGGCGACCTGCCGGTAGCCCTCGTACTGACCGCGGACCGTGACCTCGGGGGTGAGCGGCCGCAGCGCGGCCACCACGGCCGCCTTGGCGTCCCGCCAGGAGCCCAGCGCGGGCCCGGACGGCGGTTCGGCCAGCACCGTGGCCAGCACCTGCAGCATGTGGTTCTGCAGCACGTCGCGGATCGCGCCGGTCCGGTCGTAGAACCTGCCGCGGGTGGACACGTCGAACGCCTCGGCCATCGTGATCTGGATGCGCTCCACGTAGGTGCGGTTGAGCAGCGGCTCGAGAACCGAATTCGCGAACCGCACGAACAGCACGTTCTCCACCGGATCCAGGCCCAGCCAGTGGTCGACGCGGTAGATGTGATCCTCGTTAAAGT
>Ga0335076_10004958_pt1 | contig 13492 bp, 10 predicted proteins | sample Lox_Sample_25_FD_206717 | JGI IMG/M metagenome (GOLD analysis project Ga0335076, IMG submission 206717) | Soil microbial communities from Loxahatchee National Wildlife Refuge, Florida, United States - Lox_Sample_2.5 | ecosystem: Environmental > Terrestrial > Soil > Wetlands | place: USA... | reverse complement strand
ACCTGAGAGACCCGCAGAGCGTCCTCCAGCGCCAGCAGCCAAACCAGTCGCTGCCCCCGCTCATCCGAATGACCGGTCGCCAGCGCATCAACCTGCACCAACACCCGCGCCTAAGCCCGCCCCTTCGCATCCGAATGACCGGTCACCGGCGCATCAACCTGCACCAACACCCGCTCCAAAGCCCGCCCCCGCTCATCCGAACGACCGGTTGCCAGCGCATCAACCAGCACCAACACCCGCTCCAAAACCCGCCCCTTCGCATCCGAATAACCGGCCACAGCACTCGCCGCCACCGGCAGCGAGACCGACTCCGGCTCAACCCCACCAGCCGCAGGCGCACCAGCCCGCGCCCGCTCCAAAACAACACCCAGCACCCAAACCTCCGCATCCGGCGGCAAACGTTCAGCCTTCTCACGAACACAACGCGGAACGCCCGAACCGGTGACGCTGGCTGAGTGCACATCCACTGTTGTGGGAAACGCGAGGAGCTGAGCCTTCAGGCTTGGCTCCTCATAGTTTACGCAGCGTCGGAATCTTCGTCGGGCTGAATGTCGAGCTTGCCCTTGGTTTTCTTGGCGAGGAGATAGGAGCGCATGAAGGGATCAAGATCGCCATCGAGGACGCGGTCCACGTCGCCCACGCTAAATTTTGTGCGGTGATCCTTGATGAGGCGGTAGGGCTGCATGATGTAAGAGCGGACCTGGCTGCCGAACGAGATATCCATCTTGGTTTCGTCGAGCCTGTCGGTTTCATCGCGGCGCTTCTGCATTTCCAGGTCGTACAGCTTGGAGCGCAACATCTTCATGGCCATTTCGCGGTTCTTGTGCTGGCTGCGTTCCATTTGACAAGCCACGACGATACCGGTCGGAATATGGGTGATGCGGACGGCGGTCTCCACTTTGTTGACGTTCTGGCCGCCCTTACCGCCGGAGCGGAACGTATCGAGTTTTAGGTCGTCGGGCTTGATATTGACTTCGATGCGATCGTCGACTTCGGGGATGACGAAGACCGATGCGAAGGAGGTGTGGCGCCGCGCGGCCTGATCGAACGGCGAAATGCGGACCAGGCGATGCACACCGGTTTCGCCCGCTAAGAGCCCGTAGGCATTTTCGCCGCTGAACTGAATGGTGGCGTTCTTGATGCCGGCTTCTTCGCCAGGAGTTTCGTCGAGCACGGCGGCGTTGATCCCTTTGCGCTCGGCCCAGCGGAGATACATGCGGAGCAGAATGGAGGCCCAATCCTGCGATTCGGTGCCGCCCGCGCCGGGCTTGATGGTCATGATGGCGTTGAGATGGTCGTTCTCGCCAGAGAGCAGGGTCTGGGTTTCGAGTTCGCCGACGTAGGTATCGGCGGCAGTGAGTTCGCGGCTCAGTTCCTTGAGAAGATCTTCGCGCTGCTGGGCATTCGATTCGGCCTTGGCCAACTCGATGTAGGTTTCAATGTCGCCGACTAAGGAGGCCAGCTTCGCCTCCGCGGCGAGCTGATCTTCAGCGCGTTTGCGCTCTTTCAAGACAGCTTGCGCCTGCTCCTGATTGTTCCAGAAATTAGGATCGGCGATCAGCTGTTCGGTGGATTTCAGGCGCGCGCGGTTCTGTTCCGGGTCAAAGATAACTCCGGACCAGAGCGATTCTCTGCTTCAGAACTTCATATTGATGCTCGAAATCTTCAATCATCAAGCTCATGGATGGGGCGCTCAAAGGCGAGCGTTAATTTGCCTTTCGGAATGTAAGCAGAACCAGAATAGCGGAAATGGCCACGCACATCCAGGCGAAGCAGTCGTTGAAGCGGGTGTAGAGGGTGGTATCGGTGCGGAAATCGTAGGGCAGATCGGCGGAATCGCGGAGGTCGCGGGCCATGACGCGGGTCATATTGCCGTACGGGTCTATGGAGGCGGTGATGCCGCTGTTGGTGTCGCGAACCAGCCAGCGGCGGTTCTCGACGGCGCGGACACGGGCCATGCGCACGTGTTGCTCGGCGGCTTCGGACTTACCGAACCAGCCATCGTTCGAAATGTTGATGAGCAGTTGCGCGCCGCGGTGCGCGAAGTCGCGAATCTCGCCGGGATAGATAGTCTCGTAACAGATGAAGACGGAAAAGGTGTTGCCGTTGGGGAATTTGCCGACGGCACGCTCGTTGCCTTTGTGAAAGCCTCCGACTTCCTGGGAAACACTGGTGACGACCTGGTGGATGAAAGGAAAGGGTTCATATTCGCCGAAGGGCACGAGATGAATTTTGTCGTAACCGAAGGTTTTCTGGCCGAGGGCGTTCAACATGGCCGCGCTGTTGTAAGGAAGCAGGGTGTTGCGCTCCGCGCCGTTGATGAATTGACGGCCGGGTTTCCACTCAATCACGCCAACAATGATGGGATGGCCAAAGTCAGCGGCGAGCCGCGAGATGTAAGGGCCGAAGTGCGGATCCTGAAAGGAAAAGGGCGCCGGCGCTTCCGGCCAGATCAGCAAATCCGGTTGCTGAGGGCCAGGAGTGGGCCGCAAGCTGAGCTTCTGTAGTTCGGCGAGATCGCCCTGGTGTTCCGCGTACCAATCCCCGGCGTATTGGGTGTTTTCCGGAAAGTTGGGCTGAACAACACGGGCGAGGTGGCGCGCTTCGGCGTGAGGCACGAATCGTGGTCCGATCCAGTAAACAAGGACGAGCGCGAGGATCACGCCGCCGAGAATGGCAAAGCGGCGTTTCGATTCCGCCTGGGGGCCGCAGTCGCTCCAAACCAGCAGCGCGTTGAAGGCTGCGGCGAGAAACGATAAGCCATAGATGCCCGCCACAGTGGTGAGCTGAAGCAGCGCGGGATTTTCGGCGGGAGCATAACCGAGCAGGGCCCAAGGAAAACTGATGTCGGGCAAGTACGCGCGGAAAACTTCGGTGCTGATCCACAGAAATGGCGCACCGACCAGGGCGAGTGTGCAACTGTGCGTCGATAGACGCTGCATGGCCCAGGTGGAGAGGCCCACAGCGGTGGACCAGACCAGCGCAATCACCAGCAGCACGCCCCAGCCCGCAGCCAACGACATGCCGCCGTGAACGGAGAGCACCTCGGCGATCCACGGCACACAGGTCACGACAAACAACAGCGCGTGCAGAAATCCGCAGCCAAACGCGACGCGCGGCCGTGCACCCAGAATGCTGGAGAATAGCAGCGCCGGGCAGAACCAGCCGAAGATGCCGGGAAACGATCCGTGGAACGAGAGGGAGAGAAGTGCACCGCTGGACGCCGCAATCAGCAAGCGCACAACGGCCGGCGTTTGCGGGGAACGGTGCGGGAAAACGTAGGATTTCCAGGCCGAGACAGGCATCAGTGCTTTACGTAAAACGCTTTGAAGCCCTCACCTTCGAGGCCCTTCTTCGCGGCATCGGCGGTCTTCTGATCCTTAAGCGGACCGACTTGCACACGATAGTATTTGTCTTTCGTGGGAGTCTGCACGTAGGCAGCGTAGTGTTTCTTCTGCAGGCTTCCGGCGATGGCGAGCGCGTCGTCTTGCCGCTGCAACGCCGCGACCTGCAGCACGTAAGCGCCACTAGGAATCAGCGGTGCGCTGACAGGCTTGCTGTTTTTCACGGGCATGGGCGCGGGGATGGCGTCGGGCTTGGCTTTAACGCTCAGAGTTTTCGATGGCGGCGGAGCCTGGTGCGTCTTCGGTGGCGGCTCGAGATGCGGCTCGCTGCTTGCGGGCTTGTTCACGTCGGGAAACGACCACACACCTTTGCCGTTCGTGGAGGGGTCGTTTTCCTCCGGAGCAGCCGCGGGCTCGGCGGATTTTTTCGGCGGGGTCTCGGATTTGGGCGACACGGTGCTTTCCAACTTGTTCATTCCGCTGGAGGCCGCGCGCACTTGCCCGTCATACTGGCTGCGACCCATCACATAGCCGAGCGTAAAAAACACGCCAGAGAATAGCAGCATCAAGAGAAACAGGCCGATCACGTGCTTGCTTTCAAGCACACGTTCTCCGGCACTCCGTCTTCCCCCAGAAGCCATACTTATTTGGACGACCCCCCGATCGTCTTCACCCAACTATTAATAATATCTATAGGCAGGGGGAAAACAATCGTTGTGTTCTTTTCGACACCTATCTCGGTGAGGGTCTGCAGGTAGCGCAACTGGATGGCCGAGGGCTGCGTGGCGAGGACTCTGGCGGCATCGGCCAGCTTGGCAGAAGCTTCGAATTCCCCTTCGGCGTGAATGATCTTGGCGCGGCGTTCGCGTTCGGCTTCCGCCTGCTTGGCGATGGCGCGCTGCATCTGTTCGGGAATGTCCACCTGCTTGACTTCGACTTTGCTGACCTTGATGCCCCACGGCTCAGTATCCTGGTCGAGGATAATCTGGAGTTTGGCGTTGACCTTATCCCGTTGGGAAAGGATTTCATCGAGTTCAAACTGGCCGACGACACTGCGCAGGGTGGTTTGCGCCAATTGCGAAGTGGCGTATTGATAGTTCTGAACTTGAGATAAGGCGAGATTGGCGTCCACCACGCGGAAATAGCAGACCGCGTTGACTTTCACGGAAACGTTGTCGCGCGTAATGATGTCTTGAGGCGGCACATCCAGCGTTTCCAGGCGCAAACTGACTTTGTAAAGCACCTCGATCGGCCAAAACACCAGCCGCAGGCCCGCTCCTTTCGCTTCCGGCAGCAGTCTGCCCAAGCGCAGCACCACGCCGCGCTCCCATTCCTTGATGATGTTGATGGAATTCCAGATCCACAACAGGATAAATGCCCCGACAATCAAGGTGCCGATTCCAAAGATTTGAAACATTAAGACCTCCCTCGTTTTCGCAATCGTTATTTCTTATCTGAACCCGCTCCCGCAAACGGCTCGACGTTCAGCTTTAAGCCTTCCACACGGACCACGCGGATCGCCGCGCCCTCAGTGATGGCTTCGCCCGAGGTTGCGCGCCACAGTTCGCCATGGGTGCGCACCATGCCTTCGCCGTGGAGTGGAATTGCCGATGTCACCACTCCGACTTCTCCGATCAACTCTTCCTTGCCGGTCGCGGTTTTCCACTTTCTCGACTTCAGCACCAGGCGCATCAAGAAGACAGTCAGGAACGCGAAAGGCAAAGTGGTCGCGAGCGCAACTCCGACCGTCACTCCACCCGGAGTCAGTGGTGAACGGATCAGGAAGATCGTGCCGAGCAGCATAGACACAATTCCGCCGACCAGCAGCACGCCATGACTGGTCAACTTCGCTTCCAAAATGAACAGCAGCAGCGCCAGCGCAATGAGCAAAATGCCCGTGAAATTCACCGGCAAGAGTTCCATGGCATAGAGCGCGAGCAACATGGAAATGCCGCCAATCACGCCCGGCGCCACCATTCCGGGATGGCTGAATTCGGTGTAGAGCCCCAGCGTGCCGATGATCAGGAGCAGGAAGAGCGCATCCGGCTGGACAATTCGAGTGAGGAATTGTTGCCGCGCGGAGAGGTGAAATTCCACGAGGGTGTAATGGTCCAGATTCAGTTTGGTTTTGGAGCCGCTGAATCGCGTGATCTCGCGGCCATTGATATCGCGGAGAAGTTCGTCTTTGGTGCCGGCGACGAGATCGATCAGCTTTCCGTCGAGCGCTTCTTTCTCCGTGAAGGCGCGGGCGTCAGTAATGGCAGTTTCCGCCAGTTTGGGATTGCGGTCGCGTTTTTCGGAGAAGCTGCGCAAGAAGGCGGTGGCATCGTTGTTGATTTTCTTTCGCAACACCTCATCCATGGGCATGGAGAACCAGCCGTTCATCAGGATGGGTGTTGCGGCGCCGGCGCGCGTTCCGGGAGCCATCGCGGCCACGTCGGCGGAAAGCAGAATGAGAAACCCTGCCGAAGCACCTCGAGCACCGGCCGGCGAAACGTATACGGCTACCGGTACCGGCGAATCGAGAATGTGATGAATGATGTCGGTCATGGAATCGCTCAAACCACCGGGCGTGTCCATGGTGATCAAAACCAGGGCGGCGTGACGATTCGCCGCATCGGTCAAACCTTCATCGATGTAATTCGTCAGAATCGGGGCGACCACGCCATCCAGCTTCAACTCCACTACCAGCGGCGACGGTGACCCAACGTCCGCCGCAACCGGTACAAGAGCCAGGACCAGCAAAATCGCAAGGTAAATCGCGACGGCGGCTCCAACGCACAAACGAATTCCACGCACAGCCCCACGAGCGCTCATGAAGGACCTCCGGTGGCCCTGTTCTTTTCCAAACGACCGAGTAATTCCTTCGCTTCCGGGTAGTTGGGAGCGAGCTTGACCGCTTTTTGCAACTCCGCGCGGGCCAGGTCCGGTTTATTCTGCTGCAGATAAATGCGCGCCAGGGCGGTGCGCGCCGACGCGGAATCGAGTTCGGAGAGCGAAAGCTGCAATTCCTTCACGGCGTCGTCCAACTTGCCGCGGCGACGGTAGATTTCGGCAAGTTCGCGGTGAGCCGCGGCGTTATGAGGATCGCTGGCGAGGGCGGCGCGGAATTCGCGTTCCGCGACGTCGAGGCGGCCAGCGCGCATCTGTTGGCGTCCCTGACGGAGGTGCGCCGCCGCGCCGTCGCTGGACATGGTCACGGACGCGGCCGCGGCGGACAGCACGGGCCCTTCCAATTCCAAACGCAAGGAAGTGGTTTCCAACTCCGGCTTCACGCGCTGGAATTTCGCCAGCGAATCGGGGTGCTTGGAATCGAACTTCAACGACGGCAGACCCTTTTCACCGAAGTCTTCTTGCGCCGCTTCGCGAGCCGCGCGCAGTTCGTCTTTCTTGCCAGCTTTCTCCAATGCGTAGATCAGGAAGGCGTGATCTTCCGGGTTGTCGGGCTGGCGTTTTACGGCTTCCGTGAAGTAAGTCACCGCGGCGGGCAGATCTTTCTGTTGCAGGGCGAGGAGGCCGAGGTTGAACGGATAGTCGTCTTCATCGGGATCAATATCACCGGCGCGGCCGATGGCGGTGCGAGCCGGCGCCAGATCATCCTGGCGCGCTTGAGCAATCCCCAGGTTGTTGAGAATTTCGGGGAGGTCGGCGCCGCTCACCAGGTTTTGCTGCAAATCTTCGCGCAGGGCCTTAAATACTCCCTGCGCTTTGTCGGGTTGGCCCATGCGCAGGCGGCACACTCCCGTGGCGAAGACGGCCTCCACGCTCAGGGCATGCGTTCGTGGGACTTTCGCGAACCACGGCAGGGCTGCCGGACAATCGTTCTTCTGAAAATAAACTTGCCCGATGGCGAAAGCCGGATCGGGCCAATCCGGTTCGAGGCGCGCCGCTTCTTTCAAGTTGCGGAGGCGGGTTTCATCGTCGTTGGCCAGCAGGCCGCGGACATATTGTTCAAAAGCGGCCAGCGTCAGGGGCCTCTGCAATTTCGCAAACTCATTCAAGCTCAGCGGGTAACTACGATCCGCTGCGGACAACAGGCGCCACACTACTTTCGTAAGCAATTCCATCAGGGAAGTCAGCGGGCCGGTTTCCGTGACCAGCGGAAACAAAGTGACGGGACTGGTCCGCAAGATCCTCGCGCGGACAGTGAGGCTGGTGCCGTCGGAAGAGAAATTCCCGAATACAATGTAGTCCGCATCCAACTCTTCGGCGATGTGCAGCATGGTGGCGCGGCTGAGCTTCGCCGATGACGGGATGCCGTAGAGATCCATCTCGTTCAACCGCCCGGCGTGCGAGTAGACCTGCTGCCCGGCAGTGGAAAGCCGCTGGATGGTCAATTCCTCGAGGCCTTCGCCGATCCAATCGAGGCGCGGCGGCGCACCCACATTTTCGAACTGAAAAACAAGGATGACGCCTTCCGGAGCGGCTTGCGGGTGGGGGAGCGCTGCGGAAACATCCGATGGCCGACTATTGGATCGCCCGGCAGCCGTCAGGAGGCACATCGCCGCGATCAGTAAGCGGGCTCGCGGCAGGCGAAACACGCGGATTCTCATTCTGCGCTCATTGTAACAGACGGAAGGGGAGAGTTCTCCAGGCCGCGCGCCCGAAGAGCGATGTCATCGAGCGAAGGTAAATGCCGAAGACGACAGCGAAGGCGTCTACTGTTGAACCGTTTCGGGCGGACGCACCACGAGAAGTTCCTGCACCGACGGGTCCTTCAATGCGCTGGCAAACGCGGGATCAGACTTCACCGAATTCATGTCCTGATAGCCTTCGTCCTTGGCTTTTCTCAGGTAGATCACGCAGCGGTCCACATTTCCGGCCTGGGCGAAAGATTTCGCGAGCAGGAAGTAGAACTTGGCCCGATCGGCGCTGATCGAACGGTCCTGGATGATCGTACCCGATCTGGATCTCGACGCTTCCAGCGCTTCGGGGTCGATTTGCAGGGCTTTGCGGAACGCAGCGATGGAATCCTCGTACTGTTTTTCTCCAAAGTAGGCGTAACCGAGATTCAAGTAAAACGGAGCGAAGTCTGCCTTCAGCCCGATGGCCTTCTTGTAGTAGCGAACGGCCTTCGAATATTTCTTGCGTTCGTAATAGACGGTGCCGGCATTGTTCACCGCATCAGCATACGTTCGATCGAGCTTGGAGGATTTCTCGTAGCACTTCAGGGCGCCCGAAAGATCGGTCTGATTATGCAAGGTAATGCCTAACTCATTCCAGTAGACCGCATTTTTCGGTTGCTCGATGGTCAATTTGTGGAAGACTTGCTGGGCCTCGCGGTACTGCTTGCGGACGATGTACAAGCGGCCCAGTTCTTCGTTAGAAAGGTTCGGTTGCTCGGGCGCGGCCGCGGGAGCGTTCGCCTGGGCAGGAGCAGGATTCGCCGGAGGGTCGGTCTGAGCGTTCGCCGGAAGGAGTGCAACGAACAAAAGGAAGCAAAACCCTGGAATCGCCAAGCATCTGAGCGTCATGGCGAGTCTCCTTTGTCCCGAGACGGTGGTGGCTTATCGGGCTCTTTCTTCTTCTTACTGCCAAAGATACCAAAAATCTTCTGCAGCGGCCCCTTTTTCTTTTCCTGGTCCTTGGCGGCAGCGGTAGCTTGCGGATCGCCGGAGGATTGCGTGTCTTTCAGTTCGGGTTGCCCGTTGGCGCCATTCGCGCCCGGAGCGTTTGCGGGGGGCTTAGCGGTTCCTCCGCCGAATATATGGGAGAGGAAGGAGCCGACGGCCGTGGCGGGTCCATGTCCGCCATGCAGCTCGCAAAGCTGCGTCGGTTCCGAGCCCGCGACGTAGACTTCCTCGCGAGTGGAGGGGCACGACGGCGTAGCCACCTCCAGCGTATCGGTGTCGATCGTGATGGAGTCGACGCCCTCCGGCTTTTCGAAATCCTTCACGTCGCGGTAGGCGGGCATGGCCGTGGCGCGCAGCATGAAATCCGCCCAGATTGGCGCCGCCGTGGAACCGCCGGCCAGCCCCAAATCGTGATTGTCATCGAATCCGATCCAAATGACTCCAACTAGATTGTTGGTGAATCCGGCAAACCAGCCGTCGCGCGAGGTGCCGGTTTTACCGGCCGCCGGCAAGGAAAATCCTTTCGCACGAACCTGCGCGCCAGTGCCCTTGTTCAACACGTCTTTGAGGATGCTGTCGACCAGATAAGTGACGCGCGGGTCGAGCACCAATTTGTTCACCGGAGTGTTCTTCTCGAGGACCGTGCCTTCGGCGCTGACGACGGAGCGCACGAACATGGGATCGGCGCGCGTTCCCATGGTGGCGAAAGCGGTGTACGCGCCGGCCACTTCCACCGGAGTGAGTTCGTAGGCGCCCAAGGCCACCGCCGGAGTGGGGCGAATGTTGGATCCCAAGCCCATCTGACGGGCAATCTGGACGACGCGGCCATAGCCGACCATTTCGGCGACTTTAACAGTAGCTACGTTCAAGGAGTTTGTGAGCGCCTGGCGCACGGTGACCTTGCCCATGAATCTTTCGCCGTAGTTGTTGGGCGTGTATTCCTGGCCGTCGAATTCGAAGACGGTGGGCTCGTCCTCAATGGTAGTGGCCGGGGTGACGAGCGGCTGCGCGCCATCCACGGCGTTGTTGAATGCGGCGGCGTAGACGAACGGTTTGAACACCGAACCGGGCTGGCGGTGCGCCAGCGCGTGATTGAGCTGGCTCTGGCCGTAATCCCGGCCGCCGATGAGCGCCTTGATTTCTCCGGTGTGCGGATCGATGGCCACGAGCGCGGCTTGCGCTTGCGGTATGGGGGGTGGTTCTTCCGCAGCCTTCTTCCCTTTTGGCTTGCGCACCTTTTTTGCAAGCAAAGCATCGACGTTCTTCATGCCCGCTTCAATGGCGGCCGCCGCAGCCCGCTGCAATTGCGGATCGAGAGTGGTGTACACGCGGTAGTTGGAACTGAGCAACTCCTGTTCGGTGTATTTCTCGAGGAGGTGGTCCTTCACCATGTCGACGAAGTACGGCGCTTCGTTGCCCGTGACCGACGCGTGCGCCAGCTTCAGAGGAACGCGCTTGGCATCCTGCACATCCGCCTCGGTGATGTATTTGTTCTCGGCCATCTGCGCCAGCACGCGATCGCGAGCCTGGGCGGCACGTTCTGGACGGCGGTCCGCGACCGAGTAGTAATTGGGCGCGCGGATCAAACCAGCCAGGAAGGCGCATTCGCCCAGGGTAAGCTGGCGCAAATCCTTGCCAAAGTAAGCGACACTGGCTTCCGCGAAGCCGCGGATACCGAAGCTGCCGCGGTTGCCGAGATAAACCTCGTTCGCATACATTGCGAAGATTTGCTGCTTGGAGAAGCGCTGCTCGAGTTCAAACGAGAGCATGGCCTCGGCCGTTTTGCGCTTCCAGGTGCGGTCGGTGCTCAGAAAGTAGGTTCGCGCCACCTGCATGGTGATGGTGCTGGCACCCTGCATGTGCTGGCTGTGGCGAATGTCGGCCCAGGCCGCGCCGAAAATGCGAATGAAGTCAAAACCGGGGTGTTCAAAAAAGCGCTTGTCCTCGGCCGACAGGATGGCCTGAACCATCTGCGGAGGCATGTCTTCATAACGTACCAGGCGCCGCTTGTCGCGAGAGCTGTCGAAGAGGTTGGTGATCAGTTCCGGCTCAATTTCCGCGGCGCCCATATCGGGCCCACCCGAGAGCGGGCGAATGGTCTTGATGGACCGGCCATTGAACTGAACGGCGAGGGCGTTGGTGGCGCCAAAATAAGAAAACTTCGAGGGCTTGATGGCGACGACGTTGCCGTCGAGGGTGTACTCCCCGAGTGCGCTGTCGTCCGCCCCAGGACGATATCCGGAACGTTGCAGGTACATCACCAGGTCGTCGGCACCCCAGGCCTGGCCATCGGCGATATGCGCGGGGGCAGAGAAAATCTGTGTGGTGTTTTGCAGGAAGTGCCCGGAGAGCCGGGCATCAATCATGCGCGAGTATTTGATGTAGAAGAAGGTGAAGGTACCTGCGGCAACGAGGAAACAAAAAGCCACAAAGCCGAGCAGAACCAGCCCGAACGTGGACGTCCAGAAACCCTTTTGAAGGCGAAAACGCAATGAAAACTCCCCCCGCCGCTGGACAACTACTATTCTCTCGCAATCCGGAAATGGTGCAAAATCGGGTTCCAATCGGGAGGAGCAAGGACCCCCGTTTCGTACGGTACGACGAAAACAACTACTTCATAATATCGACGCCTTCGGAGGAAGGCGAGAAGTTCAGCTCGGTCTTATAGACCATGAGATCTACGGGAACAGTGTAATTGACGGAGATTTCGAGACCGTGATTGGTGTTCTGTACCTTTACGTCCTCGCGCTTGGCGGGGATATCCAGATCCTGAATGGTTTTGAAAATATTGTCGCGGATCTGGTCCTCGGTGTAGCGATTGACGATCGCGAACTTTGCCTGCTCACTCATTTTGTCTTTTAACTGATACTCGGCGACAAAAGCCGGCACGACCTTGACGGCACAATAAACCGCGGCGATAAGAACTGCGGTGTACACCAAGGCTTTCAGCTTGCCACTGCCCGTTTGAGCGCGAACCGACGACTTGACGTTAGACATCGCGAAAGGAACTCCATTTGCCGCGGGCGCACCAGCGCCAGACGGCCATAAAATCGTGCACCTAAGAACTTACGCTAGCACTGTGCCAGCACGGTGTCGACACATCGGAGGAACAGGTGTGCTTCGGGGTAACCCCGCGCCGTGCGGTTCCCGCTAATATGCCCGGGCAAAAATCGCCCGCATGGTCGCCGGTTTCCCGCAATGGACGCAACTGCCGGAGCCCGTACCCGCACCATTCCCCAAAACGGCCGCCGCATCCAGTGGGATGCAGCGCATGGTAGCGCGGGTTTCTTCCTTGATTTTCTCTTCGCAACCGCCCGAGCCACACCAGAAGGCGTAGGCAAAGCCGGTCTCGACGGCCGTCTTGAAGTCGCCGTAAGTGTTGGTCTCGTGGGTGTTAGAGCGGCGGAACGCCAGCGCCTTATTGAAGAGCGACTGGTGGATTTCGGCGAGCAGCTTTTCGATGGTAGAAGGCAGATCGGCCAGCGAGGCGCTGACCTTGCCTTCCTTGCCGGGACGGTCGCGACGGGCCAGCATGGCGGCTTGTTTAGCAACATCCTTGGGACCGAGTTCGACGCGCAGAGGCACGCCGCGCATTTCCCAGTCGTTGAACTTATAGCCGGGGCTGAACCCTTCGCGCTCGTCTAAGGCCACGCGCAGATTGGCGCTGATGAGCTGGCCTTTGAGCTCCTTCGCCACCTTGAGAACCGAGGACTTCTCTTCGTCGCTCTTCCAGATGGGGACGACGACAATCTGCGTGGGCGCCAGTTTGGGTGGCAGGACCAATCCCTGGTCGTCGCCGTGCACCATGATGATGGCGCCGATGAAGCGGGTTGAAAGGCCCCAGGACGTCGTCCAGCAATGTTGCAGCACGCCGTTTTTGTCGAGGTATTTGACTTCGAAGGCCTGGGCAAAATTCTGGCCGAGGAAATGCGAGGTGCCGGACTGCAGCGCCTTGCCATCGCCCATCATGGCTTCGATGGAATAGGTGACGTCGGCGCCGGCGAATTTTTCCGAATCCGATTTTGCGCCGGGAATGACCGGGATGGCGGCATCGTTGACGGCGAAGTCGGTGTAGACGTCGAGCATCTGCCTGGTTTCTTCGACGGCTTCTTCGCGCGTGGCGTGCGCGGTGTGGCCTTCCTGCCAGTAGAATTCAAGCGTGCGCAGGAAGAGCTTAGTGCGCAGTTCCCAGCGGACCACACTGTTCCACTGGTTCATCAGCACAGGCAGATCGCGGTAGGACTGGATCCATTTCGCCCACATGTGGCCGATAATGGTTTCGGACGTGGGCCGGACGATCAGGGGTTCGGCGAGTTCTTCGCCGCCGCCGATGGTGACCACCGCGAGTTCCGGCGAGAAGCCTTCGACGTGGTGCTTCTCTTTTTCGATGAAGCTTTTGGGGATGAGCAGCGGGAACGCAACGTTCTGGTGGCCGGTGGCTTTAAAGCGGCGGTCGAGCGCCAGCTGGATGTTCTCCCACAGCGCCCAGCCATAAGGGCGCACGATCATGCAGCCCCGCACCGGCGCGTAATCGGCAAGTTGCGCCCGCAAAACCAGCTGGTTATACCACTCCGA
>Ga0335076_10004957_pt1 | contig 13495 bp, 12 predicted proteins | sample Lox_Sample_25_FD_206717 | JGI IMG/M metagenome (GOLD analysis project Ga0335076, IMG submission 206717) | Soil microbial communities from Loxahatchee National Wildlife Refuge, Florida, United States - Lox_Sample_2.5 | ecosystem: Environmental > Terrestrial > Soil > Wetlands | place: USA... | reverse complement strand
TGGGCGCTGCTGGCGGCCCAGATGTTGATGCCGGCCTCCACGGCGTCGCGGTCGATGGCGGCCAGTTCGTCGTCGGTGAAGGTGCCGTGCCCGGCCGCGGCGAGGTTCTCCTGGAGTTGCCCGACGCTGCTCGCGCCGATGAGTACCGAGGTCACCCGCTGGTCGCGCAGCGCCCAGGACAGCGCCAGCTGGGCCAGGGACTGGCCGCGGGACGAGGCGATCTCGGCCAGCGCGCGGACGTGCGCCAGGGTCTGTTCGGAAATCTGGCCGGCCGACAGCGAGTCGTTCAGCGCGGCCCGGGAGCCGGCCGGCACCCCGCCCAGGTACTTCCCGGTCAGCACACCCTGGGCCAGCGGCGAGAACGCGATGCAGCCCACGCCCTCCTGGCCGAGCACGTCGAGCAGGCCGCCCTCGATCCACCGGTTCAGCATCGAGTACGACGGCTGGTGGATGAGCAGCGGCGTACCCATCTGCCTGAGCAGGGTGATCGCGTCGAGGGTCCGTGCGGCCGAATAGGACGAGATGCCCGCGTACAGCGCGCGCCCCGACCGCACCGCGGTGTCCAGTGCGCCCATCGTCTCCTCGAGCGGCGTATCGGGGTCGAAGCGGTGCGAGTAGAAGATGTCGACGTACTCCAGGCCCATCCGGTGCAGCGACTGGTCCAGGCTGGCCAGCAGGTACTTGCGCGAGCCGTGGTCGCCGTAGGGGCCCGGCCACATGTCGTAGCCGGCCTTGGTCGAGATGATCAGCTCGTCACGGTACGGGCGGAAGTCCTCCCGCATGATCCGGCCGAAATTGATTTCCGCGGAACCATAAGGCGGCCCGTAGTTGTTAGCCAGGTCGAAGTGCGTCACTCCCAGGTCGAACGCACGGCGCAGGATGGCCCGCTGATCCTCCAGTGGCTTGCCGTCGCCGAAGTTCTGCCACAGTCCGAGCGACACTTCCGGCAGCATGATCCCGCTACGCCCGCAGCGGCGGTAGGGCAGCCTGCTATAACGATCATCGGCGGCGACATAGGTCATGGCGGAAGTCTTTCACCTTACTCCCGCCGGTGCCCGCCGACGGCGCCGTGAAACCATGGTGCCGGCTGCATGCGACACGCGAGAGGACGGGCGATGTATGACGCGATGCCGGCCGAGACCGTAACGATCACCGGTCACCACGGCGACGCCATCGAGGGAACAAAGCGCCGTCCCCGGAGGAGGTCGCGGAGCTCGAGCAGGCACTCAAGGCGCACGGCAAGACCCATGAGTTCCACGTCTACGACGGTGCCGGGCACGCCTTCATGCAGGTAGACCGGCCCAACTACCGGGCCGAGGCGGCTGTGGACGCCTGGCGGCGGATCTGGGCCTTCTTCGGCCGTTACCTTTAACCGAGAGGAGTCGCACATGTGCACGTACCTGACGGAGAGGGTCTCGATCAGCGGCAGCGGCAAGGGGCCGTCCGGCTGGTTCCGGCTGACCGACGCGAGCGTGTACTTCGACCACCCGGTGCACGCGCAGGCCGAGCACACGCTCAACATCGACTTCCTCGACCCGGGCGCCGGCCCGTCGGCGCGGGTCGCGGTCGAGCTCACCGCGGAATCGGCCCGGGCGCTGGCCAAGGCGATCGAGGCCACCCTGGATTCGGCGCCTCCCGGGCTGTGTTAGCCCCCTGCGGGGGCGACTCCCCGGACCCCTCGTGAGGGTTCAGGGCCCCAAGACCGCGCGTACGTTCGGCAGCCCCGGAAATGTCAGTGCCTCGTGCGAGTATGCATGTGAGGCACCCTGCGGAGGGTGGCATACGCGCGATGGAGGCGGCAGGGGAAATGCGGTTCATTGTCGAACGGGACGTGCTGGCCGATGCGGTGGCATGGGTGGCGCGCTCGCTGCCGTCGCGGCCCGTGCTGCCCGTCCTGTCCGGTTTGCTGCTCGAGGCGTCGCCAGGCGCCCTGACCCTTTCCTGTTTCGATTACGAGGTGTCGGCCAGGATCCAGGTGGACGCGGAGGTGACAGAAACCGGCATGGCGCTGGTGCCGGGGCGGCTGCTGGCCGAGATCACCAGGAGCCTGCCGCCGCGCCCGGTCGAGGTGGACCACGAGAAGGATGACGTGATCGTGACCTGCGGCCCGGCGTCCTTCACCTTGGTGACCCTGCCGGTCAAGGAGTATCCGAGGCTGCCCGATCTGCCCCGGCTGGCCGGCGCCGTCGACGGTGGCGTGCTCGCTACCGCGATCGGCCAGGTCGCCCCGGCGGCCAGCCGCGACGACACGCTGCCGGTTATCACCGGGGTCAACCTCGAGATCGAAGACGACGTCATCAGGCTGGTCGCGACCGACCGGTACCGGCTCGCCATCCGTGAGCTCGGCTGGAATCCGGCTCATCCGGGCTCGCGCGGCACGCTGCTCGTGCCGGCCAAGACGCTGGCCGACGCGGCGCGGATGATGACGCCCGGCCGGCTCGTCCGGATCATGACGCGCGGCGAGCAGGGCGCCGCGGATTCGCTGCGCGCGGCTGATGCGATGATCGGGTTCGAATCCGGCGGGCGCCGGCTGACCACCCGCCTGATCGCGGGGGAGTACATCAAGTACATGTCGCGGTTCCCGGAGGATTTCGGCAGCCGCGGGGACATGCCGGCCATCCCGCTCGCCGAAGCGGTCAGGCGGGTGGCACTGGTGGCGGAGCGGGGCAGCTCGGTGCGGCTGTCGTTCGGCCACGGCAAGGTCACGATCGAGGCGGGCACCGAGGGACAGGCGCGGGCGCGGGAGACGGTCGCCGCCGACTTCTCCGGTTCGGAAACGGCGATCGCGTTCAGCCCGCATTACCTGATGGATGGCCTCGGTGCGGCCCTGATCGCAGCCACCGGCGGGGACAAGCCCCAGACCACAGGGAAGGCAGAGGCCTCTGGGAAAACGGAGAACGGCGGGAAAACAGAGAACGGCGGGAAAACAGAGAACGGCGGGAAAACAGAGAACGGCGGGAAAACAGCGAACGGGGGGAAAACCGGGAGCACCGAGAGCGGCGGGGCGCCCGTGCCCGACGAGGCGCGGATCCGGCTGCAGTTCACCAGCCCGACCAAGCCGGCCCTGATCACCGGCAGCGCCGGACCCGACGACGAGTCAGCCCCGGACTACCGGTACCTGGTCGTGCCGCTACGCGCCCTGGCCAGCGCCTGACGCAGGCGCCCAGAGGCAGGTGCCCAGACGCAGGCGCCTGCGTCATGGCGCAGCAGGGCCGGATGCGGTGGCCGCCGGGGTCGCTACGGGTTGCCCGGGGGCCGGGGGAACTGGGGATAAGGCCCGTACCAGGCGGAGTGCCTGGACATCCAGGCCATGATCAGTATCCAGGTGGCGAGCGCGAAGAGCAGCATCGCGAAGACGAGGAACCGCGCCGCGTCCGGCTGCGCTCCCGGCGCGGCGGTCTCGGGGCGGCCGGGCCTGGGCGGCCGGGGGAGGTCGGCCATCAGGCCGTCGATCTGGCGCTGGGTCTTGGCGGTGAGGGCGGCGTCAATCCGCTCGGTCAGCTCGTCGAAAGTCAGCCGGCCCGCGACGAAGTGCTCACGCAGCTGGGCCATGGCGGCGTCGCGCTCGATGTCGCCGATACGGAGGTCATAGTCGTACCGGGTCCGGCCTGGCACGTGCCAGCCGGGTACCAGCCCTTCGCGCGGCTGCCCCGCGTCAGGATCCTCGTCTATCATGCCGGTTCGAACGTCATATCGCCTTGTCATCGGCTCCCAGTATCTGCCAGGCCGACTGCCTCACAGTTCAACGATAAGTCGAGCCGGCCCGGCGCGGAACCCGGACTTGGTGATAATCACCGGCGGCGTGGTCCCCGCGGAGCGCGCGGCGCGCGGTATCCGCGCCGCCGCCCGAGCCCGAAGAGCCGCCTGACCAGGGCCAGGGCCGCGATGAGCAGGACGATCGCCAGCGGCCTGTCGCCGCCACCGAGACCGAACAGGAACACGCTGGCCAGGATGAGGAGCACCCAGACCAGGCCCATCAACGGCGCGAACAGCCCGGATCCGCCGCACCGCCGCTGGCTTCCGGTCCATCCCCCGTGGCCGTAGTCCTGACCAGGGCGGGAAGCCATCGGTCCGGTCCAGCCCGGTCCCGGCCAGGCCGTGCTCCCGTATGGCACGCCAGCGGCCGGGCGCGCCTGCGGGAGGTCGCGCATCACTGTGTTAAGGTCAGCCTTGGTCTTGGCCGCGAACGCCTGGTCGAGCCGCTCGTTGAGTTCCTCGAGCGTCAGCCGCCCGTCGGCGTAGTGTTCGCGAAGCTGAGCGGTGACTGCCTCCCGATCGGCGTCCCCGACGCGCACGTTGTATCCCGAAGTCATCGTGCCCTCCGTAGCAAGAACCGGGGAATCCCCAAGTAGTTAGCACGATATATCGCGATCGATCGGACGGCAAGCTGAGTAGCCGGAGGCGTATCAACGGTGCCGGAACTGCCTCCTATTTCTAGGAGCAGTCCAGGGGGGAGACCTGTCATGCGCCAGCACGTGTGGCCGGAGCGCGGCCGCGGCGGCCCGGTCGCCGCACTGGGCGGGATGACCTGGCTGCGAGCGGGAGCTACCGCCATCAGCACCCGGCCGGCCCGTGCGTACGGCCTGGGCGCCATCGCCTGGCGGCCGCGGGTGCCGCGGGGGGCGCGGGCGCCGCGGGCATCGTTCCGGCAGCGCCTGGCCGGCTGGCGGGCGCGTAACTGGCGCCGCGCCGTGCTGGCCTGGTTCGCCTTGTCCCTGATCATCGTGGCTATCGGCGCCGAACCCAGGTCGGACTTCCCCAAGGCGCAGGCCGGTTCGGTGCCCGCGGTGCGGATGGTCCTGCGCCTGGCCGACGGCCTGACCCTGGCCGGCGTCCCCGTCCTGCTCATCGCCCTGCCCTGAGGGTCGCCCTGCCCTGAGGGTCGCCCTGCCCTGAGGGTCGCCCTGCCCTGAGGGTCGCCCTGCCCTGAGGGGGCCCTGGGGAAAGGCATACTCCAGGCTAGCCATTTTTATCCCGAACGGACCTGGCGCGTTCCCCGCCGCACCCGCGAGCCCGGTGATCCTATCAACGCCAGCACCCAGGTGCTCGACGCGGTGGCCCGGACCCTCCGGCTGGACCGGGCCGAGCGGGAGCACCTGTACCGGCTGGCCGAGGCGACGCCGCTGCGCACCGAGTGCTCGCGCCAGCCGGTGCCGGACGCCATCCGGGAGATCGTCCGCTCGCTCGACCCGCTCCCGGCGTCATTGATCAACAGCCGCTTCGACATCCTGCTGTCGAACGGCGCCTCCGAGGAACTGTTCTGGGATTGGCACTCGATGCCGTGCATCCACAAGAACACCCTGTGGTGCTGCGTCACCGAGCCGACCGCCCGGGGCAAGTTCCCCCAGTACGACGCGCACGTCCGTTATCTGGTGGCCCGGCTGCGCTCGGCGTACAGCAGGCACATCGGCGAGCCGGACTGGGAAGAAGACATCCGCAGGCTGGCCGGCTTGAGCCGCGAGTTCGCCGACCTGTGGGCCAGGCACGAGGTGGCCGACGCCGAGCCACGGGACCTCACCTTCCGGCACCCGCAGGCCGGGACGCTGCGCCTGGCCGTCAGCGAGCTCGAGATGCCGGTCATGCCCGAGGCGCGCATCGTCGTCTACACGCCGCGGGACGAGGACACCCGGGCCAGGCTGCCGCTGACCCGCCGGACCGCGGCCCCGGCCACGGTCAGTTGAGGAAGTAGCTGCTGCCGCCGGATTCGGGGTTGGTGACCATGGCGAGGATGGTGACCGTGCCCGCGTCGGCGAAGGTCAGCCGCAGCATGATGTCCTTGCCGTCGTGCATGGCCCCGGCGCCGGTAATCAGCAGGTGGAAGGAGTCCGGGTTGAGCAGCGTCATCGAGTGGGCGGGCAGCACGATGTCCGGCACGGTGCGCATGGTCAGGGTGCCTGCCACCCGCCCCGCCGGAGCGCGCAACTGCACCGTGCCGCCGACGCTGGTGTGCGCAGAGATCAGCTTGTCGGCCGGGCCGTTGTTGCGGATGTCCAGGTAGGCGACCGTGGTGCCCGGGGTGGTCGGCTGCGGCACGTACGCGCTCGCGACGACGATCGACGACGCGGCGCTGGCCGACGCGCAGCCGGTCAGCGCGAGCGCGGCCAGCAGGCCGGCGCCTGCCATGCCGAGGACCGCCCTCAGTCTGCGCATGGTCACAATGCTAGCCGGGAGGCCGACCCGCCAAGACCCCCCGCTCTTGCTTCCGCCGGGGACCCGTCCCCGCGGACCCCCCTTGGGTCGACGGCGGTGCCGAGGAGGCCGAGCGGCGGGGACCCGAGGTCCAGCATCGCCTTGTGGAAACGCTGCAGGGTGAAGCCGGTTCCCCAGGTCTTCCTGGCCTGCTCGCGGAGCTTGAGGATCTCCAGCTTGCCCCAGGTGTAGCGGCCGTAGGTCGGGTCGAACGTGGCCCGCCTGGCCTCGGACAGCGCGGCCGGCCCGGACAGGTGGGTGTCCGCCTGGAACCGGCGCGCCGCGTCGCTGATCGTCATCCCGGCCGTGTGCACGCCGATGGCACAGGCCAGCCTGGTCACCCGCACCAGCGCCTCCAGCCAGACGCCGACACCGATACGCGGGTCGTCGGCGCCGAATCCCTCCTCCACGCACAGTTCCTCGGCGTAGTGCGCCCAGCCCTCGATGAACGCGCTGGACTGCAGGGTGCGCCTGACGTCGGAGGTCAGGTGCCGCATCGCGCGGCCATGCGAGAAGTGCCCGGGAGCCACCTCGTGCGCGGTGATGCCGGGCAGCGTCGTGTGGCTGAACACCTTGAGCCACCCCTCTTTCTCCCGTTTCGGCCAGGAGTCCTCCGGCGGCGTGATGTGGTACCACGACGGGCCTTCCGGCTCGCCGGGCGCGGCCCACGACATCATCGCCATGGCCCATCGACGCGACTCGGGCGCGAGGCCGACCAGGCACACTCCGTCGTGGTAGGGGACCAGATCGTGGTCGCGAGTGAACTCCATCACCCGTTCGGTCCAAAGCCGGGCCGCGTCGATGACGCCGGCCCCGTCGGGATGGTCCCGGACCAGGTCGCGGGCCACCTCGAGCGCGGGCCGGCGAGGATCGATCCGGGCGCAGCCGTCCGCGAGCAGGGCGTGCAGCCGGTCCCGTTCGGCGTCGGCCTGCTCGGTCAGCCTGCCCAGGTCGACCGGCATGGCCTCGGCGCTGCTCATCAGGGCCGCGAGTCCGGAACCGCCGAGCGCCGGGTCCGGATCGCCGGCCGCCGCCGCGTGCTCCACGTGCGCGACCAGGCGCGCGTGCGCGGCCCGCGCGGCCGCCACCGCCTGCTCGGCGGCGCCCGGCCGCGCGGCGAGCCCGGTGGCCAGCCCGCGTATGCCGCCGAGCAGCGCCTCCGCGACCGGCCCGCTCACCTGGTCCAGCGCGGCGATGGCCGCGTCGGCCACCCGCGGCCAGGCGGCGAGGTGCTCGGCCCGGGCGGCGTCCCGGTCCTCCTTGGCGGCGTACTCCCGGTCGTAGCAGGCCAGGTCCAGCTCGGCGAGATGCCTGATCGGGTTCCTGCGGTGCAGCTCGAGCTCGCCGTAGCTGACCCGCTTGTGCTCCTCGGCGGCGGACAGGTGGGCCTCGTCGTGCGCGTCCGCCAGCCGCGCCCCGCCGCGCCGCGCCGCCGCCAGCCGGGCGAGCCCGGCGCGGACGCCGGCCGGGGACAGGTCCTGCGGCTTGCCGTCGTATTCGTGCCGGCCCGCGTACTCGCGTACCTCGGAGACGTCCAGGTCGCAGACCGCGCGTACCCGCGGGGAGAGATCCATGCGGGAGACGTTACCCGAGGCGCCGGCCACCGGACCGAGCCCGGTCCCTCAGGGCGTCGTTCCCCCCGATACCCGGCCCGGCCCGGACCGGCAGCACGGTCAGCAACGGCGCTCGCCGGCGAGCACGCGGCGGAATCGCGTACTCCGGCGCCCGCCGCCGGCCGGCACGCGGGCCGTCCCCCGTCAGGCGTGATGAGAGGATCGGGTCCATGGGCGACATTCCGGAGTTCACCACGAGGCCGGAGCTGGCCGGCACGTTCGGCATGGTGGCCTCGACGCACTGGCTCGCCTCCGCGGCCGGGATGGCGGCGCTCGAGCACGGCGGCAACGCGTTCGACGCGGCGACCGCCGCCGGGCTCGTGCTCCAGGTGGTCGAGCCCCACCTGAACGGGCTCGGCGGCGAGGTCCCGGTCATCGCCCACCACGCCGGGCGCGGCGAGACGTTCGTGCTCTGCGGGCAGGGGACCGCCCCGGCCGCCGCCACGCCGGAGGCGTTCGCCGGCCTCGGGCTTGACCTCGTGCCCGGCAGCGGGCTGCTCGCCGCCTGCGTGCCGGGCGCGTTCGGTGCCTGGATGCTGCTCCTGCGGGAGTTCGGTACGCTCCGGCTGCGGGACGTGATGGGCTATGCGATCGGGTACGCGGCCAGCGGCTATCCGCTGCTGCCCGCGATCAGCTGGGGTATCGCCAGCGTGGCCGGGCTGTTCCGGGACCACTGGCCGGGCTCGGCCGAGGTGTACCTGCCGGGCGGCCAGGTGCCCGCGCCGGGCTCGCTGTTCGCCAACCCCGCGCTGGCCGCCACCTACCAGCGCATCCTCGACGAAGCCGAGGCGGCAAGCCGTGATCGCGACGAGCAGATCGAGGCGGCCAGGCGGGCCTATTACGAAGGCTTCGTCGCCGAGGCGATCGCCGCCTACGTCGCCTCCGCCGAGGTCATGGACGTGACCGGCCGGCCCCATCGCGGGCTGCTTTCCCACGCCGACCTGGCGGGCTGGCACCCCCGGCTGGAGGAGCCGCTGACCTGCGACGTCGGCGGCCTGACCGTGTGCAAGACCAAGCCGTGGGGCCAGGGTCCCGTGTTCCTCCAGCAGCTGGCCCTGCTCGGCGGATTCGACCTGGCGGGCATGGGTCCGGGCAGCGCGGATTACGTGCATACCGTGACCGAATGCGGCAAGCTCGCGTTCGCCGACCGCGAAGCCTGGTACGGCGATCCCGACTTCACCGACGTGCCGGTCAACACGCTGCTGTCCGCCGAATACGCCGACCACAGGCGCCGGCTGGTAGGGGCCGAGGCGTCGTCCGGGCTCCGTCCCGGCGCCCCGGAGGGCAGGCCGCCCCGGCTGCCGGACTTCATCACCGGGACGTTCGCCGGGACTGGCGGCGGCGGGAGCGCGGCGCCCAGCCTGGACGTGCCGCCGCCCGCGCCGCGGCTGGATCCGGGCACCGGCGAGCCGACGATGCGGACCGGCGGCCCCGGCTCGCGAGGCGGCGCGGCCGCACCCAGCTACCGGGCCGGCGACACCTGCCACCTCGACGTGGCCGACCGGTTCGGCAACATGGTGTCGGCCACGCCGAGCGGCGGCTGGCTGCAATCCTCGCCTGTCATCCCCGGACTGGGCTTCTGCCTGGGCACCAGGGCGCAGATGTTCACCCTCACCCCCGGGCTGCCCGCCACCCTGGCGCCGGGCAAGCGGCCGCGCACGACGCTCACCCCGAGCCTGGCACTGCGGGACCGCGAGCCGTACCTGGCGTTCGGCACACCCGGCGGCGACCAGCAGGATCAGTGGTCCCTGCTGTTCTTCCTCAACCACCTGAAGTTCGGCATGAACCTGCAGCAGGCGATCGACTTCCCGGCCTTCCACTCCGCGCACATGCCGTCTTCGTTCTACCCGCGCCAGGCGCAGCCCCGGGTGCTCGACGTCGAGTCGCGGGTGAGCCCGGCGGTGATCGAGGAGCTGCGGCGCCGCGGCCACCTGATCAACGTCCGCCCCGCCTGGTCACTCGGGCGCGTCAGCGCGGTGGCCCGCCGCAACGGCGTCCTGTACGCCGCCGCCACCCCCCGCGGCATGCAAGGCTACGCCGCCGGCCGCTGACCAGCCTCCGGCGCCACCCGGCGCCTCCGCCCCGCACGCGGCACGTCACCACGGAGGGGATGACGCATGTCATGGGAGGTTCCTGAGCGACGGCACTACTGCCGCCGGCCGCCCGGATGGTGGTATTGGAGCACAGGGGGGTCGGGGCCGGACAACCCGGCCGGACCAGGCTGAAAACAGGGGATGACATGAACCACAATGAGACGGACTACGGCGGCTACGCCTCCGACGCCGGCCATGCCTCGCACGTCGGCCATGCCTCCGACGCCGGCCACGCCGGCCACGGCGCCACGCCGACGGCCGCGCCCGTCGGCTACGGAGCCAGCTCGGCGGCCGCATACGGAGCCAACCACGCCGGCACGCCGGTGGTCTCGTTCCAGAACGTGTCCAAGCACTACGGGCGGCTGCGGGCCGTGGACGGGCTGACCCTCGATCTGCGCGCCGGGGAGACCGTCGCCCTGCTCGGGCCGAACGGAGCGGGCAAGTCCACCTCGCTCGACATGCTGCTGGCACTGCGTAAGCCTGACGGCGGCAAGATCCAGATGTTCGGTTCCGACCCGTACCACGCCGTGAAGTCCGGCCGGGTGGGCGCCATGCTCCAGTCCGGCGGCCTGATGCCCGAGGTGACGGTGCGCGAGCTGGTGACCCTGGTGACCAGCCTGCACCCCAAGCCGGAACCGGTGGACACCACGCTGAAGCGGGCCGGGATCGCCCAGTTCGCCGGCCAGCGGGTGGACCGGCTGTCCGGCGGCCAGACCCAGCGGGTGCGCTTCGCGCTGGCCATCTGCGGCAAGTCCGAGCTGATCGTGCTGGACGAGCCGACCGCGGCGATGGACGTGGAGACCCGGCGGGTGTTCTGGTCGAGCATGAAGGAAGAGGTCGCCCAGGGGCGCACGCTGCTGTTCGCCACGCACTACCTCGAGGAGGCCGACCAGGCCGCGGACCGGATCCTGGTCATCAACCGGGGCCGGCTGCTCGCCGACGGCACGCCCGCCGAGATCAAGGCGCGGGCCGGCGCCAAGCGGCTCTCCTTCCGCCTCGACCGGGTGGACGAGCCGTTCCTGCTCGGCCTGCCCGGGCTGGTGAACCTCGAGGTCAGGCACGACGTGGTGCAGATCCAGTCCAGCGACTCCGACGCCACGCTGTACGCGATTCTCGACGCCGGCTACCGGCCGCACGAGATCGAGGTCAGCAGCCTCGGCCTCGAGCAGGCCTTCCTCGCCATCACCGCCGAAGACGACAGGAGCAACGGACACACCGACGCCGCTAACGGAACCAACGGACACGCGGCAGGGGAGACGAACTGACATGGGCGGCACGCTGGCCCTCACCAAGGCCGAACTCAGGCGCCTCATGCGGAACAGGCGCTACTTCATTTTCACCGTGGCTCTTCCGGTCGTCCTCTACCTACTGCTCGGCAGGCAGTTCACCGGGAACGTCTACGGCGTTTCCTTCGGGGCCTTCTACATGGTGGACATGGCGATGCTCGGTGCGTTCAGCGGCGCGCTGAGCGGCAATGCGCAGCGCATCTCCCAGGAGAAGAAGGACGGCTGGATCCGGCAGTTGCGGCTCACCTCGCTGCCCTCCTACGCCTACGTGGTCAGCAAGGTCATCGTGTCGATGGCGACCACGGTGGCATCCATCGTGATCGTGCTGCTGCTCGGCCGCTTCTACGGAAACGTGCACCTGGCCGCCTGGCAGTGGCTGGCCGTCGCGGTCACCATCTGGTTCAGCGCCACCATCTTCGCGGCGCTCGCGGTGGCCGTCGGTTACCGGGTCGCGCCGGACCAGGTACAGCCGATCACCTTCATCCTGTACTTCGGCTTCGCCATCCTCGGCGGCATCTGGTATCCGCTGAGCGGCGCGCTCAAGACGATCGGCCAGGTCACCCCCACCTACCAAGCCGTGAAGATCGGCACCGACATCATCGAGGGCGCGTCCGTGTCGGTCGGCCTGGCGATCGGCCTGGTGGTCTGGCTCGGCATCTTCATCGCCCTGGCCACTTTCGCGGTCCGCACCACCGCGGAGAACGTCTGACCGGACCCGGGGACGCAGGTGCCCGGCCGGCCAATCGGGGGCCCGGCCGGGCGCGGGGCGGGTAAACCGGCGCAAACGTGGCAGCATAGAAGGCGCAGCAGGAGGCGAGGTGACGGTGCGATGGCCATAAAGTCCACCGGGACCGCCGCAGGCAGAACCGCAAGCGGAACGGCCGATGCGGGCCAGGGGATCCGGGGGATCAGGGCCGGCACGGCGCGGCGCAGGGCCAGCCTGCTCAGCACCGGCGCCAAGCTGCCCACGCCCGGCACCGGCAGCTCCTGGCGCTGGGTGTTCTCGGGCGTCTGGCTCGTCTACCTGATCTCACCTGTCATCGACCTGTTCCACCACGGCGGAGCACTGTGGATCACAGGCGGCCTGGTCATCGTCGTCGCCTTCTGTGCCATCTACCTGCCGCTTCTTATGTACCACGAGGACCGGCCGGAGCTGGCTAAGGCGGGCGTGGTGACCATCGCCGTGCTGGCCGCGCTGGCCTGCGTGATATACGGCAACGGCTGGACGCCGCTGTGGATCTACGTGTCCGCCGCGACCGGCATGGTGCTCGCGGCGGTGGCCAGCCGCCAGGTGGCCTTTCTCGGCGTCCTGTTCGTCGGGGCCTGTTACCTGTTCTGCTGCTGGATCAGCCATTTCGGCCTGGGTAACACGCTGGCCGTGCTGCTACCCGTCCTTCTCATCGGCGTGGCCATGATCGGGTTCCGGCTGCAGCTCACGCTGATGCACGAGCTGGCCCAGGCGCGCGGGACCGTGGCCAGGCTGGCCGCGAACGAGGAGCGGCTGCGGCTGGCCCGGGACATGCACGACCTGACCGGACAGTCGCTGTCGATGATCACGCTCAAGTCCGAGCTGGCCGCCAAGCGCCTGGCCAAGTTGCCGTCCTCGGCCGAACGCGACGCGGTGCTCACCGAACTCGGTGACATCGGCCGGGTCAGCCGGCAGACGCTGCACGACATCAGGGAGGCGGTCAGCGGCTACCGCAGGCCGACGCTCGCGATCGAGGTCATCACGGCGCGCAGCTCCCTGGAGGCGGCCGGCATCGCACTGGACGACGACGCCGAACTGACGCTCCGTTCGGGCACGTTCGACCCGGAAACGGAGGCCGTGCTTGCCTGGTGCCTGCGCGAGGCCGTCACCAACGTGATCCGGCACTCCCGCGCCAGGCACTGCCGGATCCGCCTCACCGACCACCACGGCGAGCTCTCCCTCGAGGTCACCGACGACGGCCACGGTCTCGCCGGCCAAGACCCCGGCAACCGCTCGGGCAGCGGACTGCGCGGCGTGTCCGAGCGCCTGTCCGCCGTCGGCGGCTCCCTCTCCCTCGGGCCGGCCATGCACGGCCACGGCTTCCGGCTCACCGCGACCGCGGCCGTGCCCGGGACCGCGGCCGTGCCCGGGACCGCGGCCGTGCCGGCGACCGCGGCCGTGCCGGCGACCGCAGCCGGCCCCGGCGATACCGGCCAGCCATGACGGCCCCGCACGACCCGGTGCGGCTGCTGCTCGCCGAGGACCAGGTGATGATCAGGCAGGCGCTGGCCGCGCTGCTCGAGTTCGAGGGCGACATCGAGGTGGTGGCCCAGGTCGGCCGGGGTG
>Ga0335076_10004955_pt1 | contig 13496 bp, 11 predicted proteins | sample Lox_Sample_25_FD_206717 | JGI IMG/M metagenome (GOLD analysis project Ga0335076, IMG submission 206717) | Soil microbial communities from Loxahatchee National Wildlife Refuge, Florida, United States - Lox_Sample_2.5 | ecosystem: Environmental > Terrestrial > Soil > Wetlands | place: USA... | reverse complement strand
GTCCGACCCTCAACAGCCCCTCCACCAACAACGCGCTCTCCGGAATCCAACTCAACGGCCTTACCGAGAACAACGGCTACGGCGACGACTACCAGGGCGACACCAACTATCCGCTGGTCCAACTCGTCCAGGTAAATTCGCCGAACAACGTCTACTACGCCAACACTCACGACGAAACCACGCACTCCATCGCTCCCGGCACCGTCGCCTCCACGCAGTTTGACGTGCCCCCCGGCATGCCGGCCGGCAACTACACCCTGTATGTGGTGACCAACGGCATCCAGTCGAATGCGATGCCCGTTACCGTTGTGGCCTCCGCCGATTTCAGTCTCACCGCGAACCCGAGCAGCGTCACCGTCTCGCAGGGGAGCAGCAACACCAGCACCATCACAGTGGTTCCCGTCAACGGCTTCACCGGCAGCGTCAACCTGAACGCCTCCGGTCTGCCGACCGGCGTGACCGCTCAGTTCTCGCCCAACCCGACAACCTCAACCAGCACCCTCACCTTCACCGCCAGCCCTTCGGCGACGAAAGGTACGTCGACCGTTACCGTCACCGGCACCTCTGGAGCGCTGACTCACACCACGACCATCTCGCTGACCGTTTCCGCCGGAACTGGTCCCGCCGTCACCCTGTCGCCGACGTCCATCGCGTTTGCGAATACGATTGTCGGCAACACCTCCCCGGCTAAGTCCGTCACCCTGACCAATACCGGCAGCGGCACCCTGAACATCACCAGCATCGTTGCCAGCGGCGACTTTGCCATCAGCTCCAACACCTGTGGCACTACGCTCCTCGCCACCAAGAGCTGCAAATTCAAGGTCACGTTTACTCCGACCCAGCTCGGTACCCGCACTGGCGCTGTCACTGTCACCGATAACGCACCGAATAGCCCGCAATCGGTCTCGCTGACCGGCACGGGCACCGCGCAAGCTACCCTGACGCCCGCAAGTGCCAACTTCCCCAAGACGGCGGTTGGACAGACAAGCGCGGCCAAGACGTTCACCCTGAAGAACAAGGGTAAAACCGCCTTGACCGGCATCTCGCCCGCCACTACGGGTGATTTCGCGGTTTCGGGGACGACTTGCGGCGCAAGCCTCAACGGCGGCGGAAGCTGCACCATCAGCGTGGTCTTCCAGCCAACGCAGGTGGGAACCAGAACCGGTTCGTTGCAGGTCAGCGACAGCGCGGCCGGCAGTCCGCAGACCTCGACTCTGTCGGGAACGGGGAAGTAACCAAGCTGTAATTCAACTCAACAGGGTCGCGCCATGCGGCCCTGTTTTTTTTGTTTCAGGTAATCGAAGCGTCGGGATCGCGATCGGACTTACTCGACGGTCTGTGCCGCCACAAACTCCCCGTACTGCATGTCCGCCCTCAGTATGTGCTCCACCTGCCATCGCTGAAGAAAATCCAGTAACTTCATAGCGGCGTCCGCATTGCCGGCCTCATACTCTTTCTGCAGCTTGTCGATCTCCAGGGTCAGCACGTTATGTTCGAGCCGGTGCGCGGCGCTCCCCGGAAAGCCATGCTCATCCATGAAATTCTCTTCCGTCGCAAAGTGTTCGATCGTATAGCTCACGACCCGGGCTATGGCGCTCTCAATCAGAGCATGGCCATGACCGGCCACAATCGACCGATGTAACTCCTGAATAATGCGAAACAGTCTCTGATGCTGCCGGTCGAGTTCGGCGATATGCACACTAAACTCCGGCTTCCAGGTAAGGACCTCAGACATCCGATGAGTGTAAGCAAATTTTCCAGCCGGAATTTGTGATTTCGGTCACAGGGACAGTTACTTTTTACCCATCATCGTGAAATAGCCTTCCGCGCCTCCACATACTCTGCCCTTCCGGGACTGTCGCCACTCTCGCAAGTCTTAACCAGCTCGCGAAAATATCTCCAGCTCGTTTCGTCCTGTCCGGCGAGTTTGGCCGCGTACCCCGCCCCATATAACGAGCGGAAGCGTCCAGGTTCCCTCTTCAACGTCAATTCAAACTCCTGCAGCGCCAGGGAAGGCTGATTCGTCGCCAGGAGCATTTCACCCAATAGCTCTCGTGCCGGAGCTAGCGGTCCCGGCGTCACCGCGCTCTTTTCCGTGCCATCTTCCAATTCCGACGCCTGCTTCATCTCACTCAGCGCGTCCTTTTCTTTTCGCTCCGCCATCAACGCCCAGGCACGGACCTCATGCTCCTCGATCTCCACCTGCAAGGCCCAATATTTTTCGCCGGAAGCGTTCAATCGCTCCTTTATCTTCTTGAGCGCAGCCGCCGACTTATAGGCGGCCTTCGCCCGTCCCGCCCGAGCCGCACCCAATCCTCGCGCGAAGCAGGTGATCGCCTCGGTATGCGGAAATGGCGTCTCGCCCACGGTTAGCTGCGCAGCCTGCTTCCAATCCCCGCGTTCGAGCGCATATCGTGCCGGAATCGCCGCCAGCGCAAAATATCCCACCGAAGGGCTGGCGGCGCCACTCACAACTTTCTTGGCATCGAAACGCGATTCAATCTCCGCCAATGAACTCACCACCCGCCGCGCAGCCTCGTCCCGCCCGGTCTGCAGGTAGGCGTAAACCTCGTAATCGCTGGCATGCAATTCCTCAGCTGTCTCACCATCACGCTTTGCGGCAGCGGCTGCCGCAACATTCGACCGGATCGAATCCGCCCAATATCCGGTGCGCGTAAAAGTGTGCGAAGGCATATGCAGCGCGTGTGGCGCATCCGGCGCGATCTCCGAGTAGCGCCGCGCCGCCACCAACGCCCGCCCCGCCAGTGGAGGAACGTCATACGTATGAATGATGTAGTGCGCCAGCCCCGGATGATTCGGCTCCTCTTCAAATAGCTTCTCGAGGATCGCACCCGCCTTCAGCCGGCCGGCGTAAGTCTTATCCGCCGGATCTCCCGAAGCCGCGATTGCCAAAGCGTAGAAGATTTGCCCCTCGTGGTCGTCTGGATATTTGGAAGCCAGAGCCTGCATGGCATCGCGATATGCAATCAACCGCACCTGCTGCGGGCTATTCTCGAAGTTGGCATACAAAGCTGACGCAGCCGCAATGTACTCGCGTTCGCGTTCCGTCTTCGCGCCTGTAGTCGCGCCCTGTTCTGCGGCAGCACGCCCAGCCTGCAATTGGCTTTTGTCTTTGGCCCCCGGAGCAAACGGATTACTCCAGTCGCTCAGCGCGATTCCCCAATAAGCAACTCCGCACGCGGGATCGCTTTCCAGCGTCGCATTGAATCCCGCCATCGCGCGGCTGAACTCGAACGAGTGCAGCAAAGCCACCGCCCGGTCGAACTCCACTTGTGCTTTTTCGTTGCAAGAAGTCGAAAAATGCACCACGCCGAGCCTCTCGCTGGAACCATGCGTATGTTCCTGTGCCACGCCCAGCCCCGCAAGGATTAAAACGCAGCCGGCAATGTTTCGAGTCCACACAGAAGTTCTCTTCCCCATGCAGCAGCAAGGCGGGTATTTTATCGCGATGCTGATCTCGTGCGGCGCGCAAGTCACCCAGTGACTCGCAAACGAGAAGGTCTGGCCTGCCGTCGGCGCAGGTTTCTATTTTTTCAGTCCGTCCCACGACCAGCGCGGAATGCTGAGCCCGCTGGGCACATCCTTGGCGGATCGGTGGTATCGCGCCATCGTCGTCGTAGTCGCCCAAGCGAAGTAGTCATGCAGTACCTGTCGCAAAGCCTCATTGTCGGCTAGACCGCTATCGGCAAGAGCGTGGTCGAAACAGTCAATCGCTCGGCGATCCATTTCCCCGTGCTCCCCATTCCCGCTGTGTATCTTGACGACACGAGTTTCGTCACCATAGGAACCGGAATACGCGTTTGGCCCGCCAAGCGCCTCCGCAAAATAAGCCGCCAGCCGCTCGACATGGTCGGGACGGAAGCCATGGCTGAACGCATGCGCAACCACCTCATCGTCCATCACCCGCCGATGCCAGGCAGCAGCCAGACGCCGCATGCCCTCCATCCCACCAGCCGCCTCGAAGACGCTCTGCATTCCCTCATAATGACAATCGCCCCGGGCCTATGCAAGCCGTTAGCTACAAACCCCTACCGTCAATCCCCAATTCATTGACCGCACCCGCCCTAACTCAATTAAGATGTACCCACCGTGGGGAACCCTCCAACTCTCATCGGCCAAATCGTATCCCACTACCGCATCGTCGAAAAGCTGGGCGGCGGCGGCATGGGTGTCGTCTATAAGGCCGAAGACACCGAACTCGGCCGCTTCGTCGCCCTCAAATTTCTTCCTGACGAACTCTCTCGCGACCCGCAGGCCCTCGAGCGTGTCCGCCGCGAGGCCCGCGCTGCTTCCGCTCTCAATCATCCGAACATCTGCACCATCCACGAAGTCGGCAAGCATGGCGACCAGACCTTCATCGCCATGGAGTACCTCGACGGCGTCACGCTCAAGCACCTGATTTCCGGGCGTCCGCTAGAAAACGAAACTCTACTCGCGCTCGCCATCGAAATCGCCGATGGCCTCGACGCCGCCCACTCGCAAGGCATCGTTCACCGCGACATCAAGCCCGCCAACATCTTCGTCACCAAGCGCGGACACGCCAAAATCCTCGACTTTGGTCTCGCCAAAGGCATTCCCACCAGCACTCCATCGAGCGCCTCGGCCAACACGATGACCGTCGGGCTCACCGAAGATCACCTCACCAGTCCCGGTTCGACCATCGGCACCGTAGCCTACATGTCGCCCGAGCAGGCTCGTGCCAAAGACACCGACGCGCGCAGCGACCTCTTTTCCTACGGCGCGGTTCTCTACGAAATGTCGACCGGCCAGCTTCCGTTCCGCGGCGGCAGCTCCGCCGAAATTTTCAAAGCCATCCTCGACGGCGCACCCGTGCCGATCGCCCGTCTCAATCCCGACGCTCCCGCCGAACTCGACCGCATCGTTAACAAGGCTTTAGAAAAAGATCGCAATCTCCGCTATCAGTCTGCCGCCGACCTCCGCAGCGACCTCTCCCGCCTCAAGCGCGACGTCGACTCCGGCCGCTCCGGCACCGCCGCCAGCGCAGTATCCGCGAGCGGCACAACGCCGGCCGCGATCTCATCCGGCAGTGTGCCCGCAGCCGCTCCGTCGGCGGCAAGCGCATCCGCCATCACCGCTGCGCAGCCCGCGCGCTCACGCACGGCCCTAATCGCCGGAATCGTCGCCGTCATCCTCATCGCCGCCGCGGCCACTACTTATTTCCTGCGCAACAAATCGCGATCCGGCAAAATCGAATCCATCGCCGTCCTTCCCTTCGTCAACGCCACGAATGATGCGAAAAACGAATACCTAAGCGACGGCCTAACCGAAGGCCTAATCAGCAATCTCTCGCAACTCCCCAATCTCAAAGTCATGGCCCGCAGCACCGTCTTCCGCTACAAAGGAAAAGAAGACGATCCGCAAGCCATCGGCAAAACTCTCGGCGTCGATGCCCTTCTCCTCGGCCGCGTCATCCAGCATGAAGATCATGTCGCCGTCGAAGCCGATCTCGTTCGCACCTCCGACGGCTCCGAACTCTGGGGCGAGCACTACGATCGCGAGCCCGCCGACATCACTCACGTTCAAGGCGACATCACCCGCGATATCTCCGCCAAGCTCCGCCTCCAGATCACCGATGCCGGCCAGCAGCGCATGGCCACTGCCGGCACCAACAATCCCGAGGCTTACCGCCTTTACTTAGAAGGCCGCCAGCTCTGGCACGACCGCAGCAATGACGGTCTGAAGAAGAGCATCGATCTCTTCAAGCAAGCCATCGCCGCCGATCCCAACTACGCGCTCGCCTACGCCGGTCTCGCCGACACTTACACCGTAATTGGCAGCTACGATCCCGACATCACCTTCTCCGAGTCGCGAATTCAGGCTGACCAGGCTTCGCGCAAAGCTGTCGAACTCGGCGACTCTCTTCCCGAAGCTCACCTTGCTCGTGCCAATTCGCTCAACATGTGGGTCAAGTGGAACGAAGCGGAAACTGAGTACAAACGCGCCCTTCAGCTAGATCCCAACAATGCCAACGCCCATTACTTCTACGGCTGGGTCTTTCTCTCCGCGCAAAAGCGTTACGACGAAGCGGATCGCGAGTTCCACACCGCTCTTTCCCTCGATCCGCTCTCTCCGATCATCAACCTGAATTACGGCGTTCAGCTCATGATCGAGCGCCACTATCCCGAGGCTCAGGCGCAGATCGCCAAAACCATCGCGGCCAATCCCAGTTTTCTTGGCCCTCACCTCTATCTCGGAGTTCTCGACGCCATGACCGGCCGCTTCAACGACGCCATCGAGGAAACTCGCAAGTGGACGCCAATACCCGGGACTTTCTCTCCCGATGCCCGCGGACTCAATCAGCTCTTCCTCATCATCAACGCGAAGTACGAATCGACGACAATCCGCGGCGGCGCTCCCGCCTTCGTAGCCATCAGCTACGCTCTGCTCGGTGATCGCGACAAAGCCTTCGAATATCTCAACAAAGCTTATTCCATCGGAGACGAAGACCTGGTCCAATCCCTGCACTACGCCGCCTTCGACCCGTACCGCACCGATCCCCGCTACAAAGACCTGATGCACCGCCTCAACCTGCCAGAGTAATCCACGTTGTCGAGGTCGATGGTAGCGCCAGCATCCCACTGCGGTGACTGTCCGTTGTCGGTCCAATGAATCCAAGCCCTTTCAGATGACCCGATGACCAGATCGCCCGATGACTCAATCCCCGCTCGTTCGCGTTAGACTCATATCAACCCAACGGGAGACCCCATGAAACTCATCGTCCGCTTCCTCGCCATCCTCGGCGCTCTCTGGCTCGTCGGCATGGCCATCATGCTGTTCTTCGTCATCAGCTTCAAAGGCAAAGTCCCGTCGAAAACCATCCTCGAAGCCAACTTCGAAAAATCCTTCCTCGAAGCTGTCCCAGACACGCCCACCGCCCGCTTCCTGTCCAGCGATCGCCAGACCATCCGCGACGTAGTCGACGCCCTCGACCGCGGCGCAAATGACGACCGCGTCGTCGGTCTCATCGCCCGAGTCGGCGCCGCTCCCATGCCCATGGCGCAGGTCCAGGAGATCCGCGACGCCGTGCTCCGCTTCCGCTCCCACAAGAAATTCGCCGTCGCCTACAGCGAAACCTTCGGCGAATTCGGTCCCGGCAACGGTGCTTACTATCTCGCCACAGCCTTCGAACAGATCTACCTCCAGCCCTCCGGCGACGTCGGCCTCACCGGCCTAATCATGGAGTCGCCCTTCATCAAAGGCACTCTCAACAAGCTAGGGGTCAACTTCCATGGCGATCATCGCTATGAATACAAAGCCGCCCTCAACTTCTACACCGAATCGAAATACACGCCGGCCCACAAAGAAGAGATGACCGCCATCATGACCTCCTGGTTCAATCAGATGAAAGACGGCATCTGCCAGGCCCGCCACATCGAGCCCGATAAATTTCAATCCATAGTGGACGCCGGCCCCTACCTCGGCAAAGAAGCCGTCGACGCCAAACTAATCGACGGCGTAGCCTATCGCGACGAAGTCTACGGCACGGTAAAAAAGCAAGCCGGTAGCAGCGCCGGGCTTCTCTATCTAGACAAATATCTCGACCGCGCCGGCCACCCGCACGATCACGGCAAGCGCATCGCGCTAGTCTACGGAGTCGGCGCAGTCACGCGCGGCAAAAGCGACTTCGATCCCGTCCAGGGCGAGCAAACCATGGGCTCCGACACCGTAGCCTCCGCCATCCGCGCCGCCGCCAACGACGACCGCGTTAAAGCTATCCTCTTCCGCGTCGACAGTCCCGGCGGATCCTACGTCGCCTCGGACACAATCTGGCGCGAGGTAGTCAACGCCCGCAAAGCAGGCAAGCCCGTCATCGTCTCCATGGGAAATCTAGCCGGCTCCGGCGGATATTTCGTCGCCATGGCTGCCGACAAAATCGTCGCGCAACCCGGCACCATCACCGCCTCCATCGGCGTGCTAGGCGGCAAGATGCTCACCTCCGGTCTCTGGGATAAAGTTGGCCTCACATGGGATGAGGTCCACGACGGCGACAAAGCCACAATGTTCACCGGCACGCACGACTACACGCCCGCCGAGTGGGCCCGCTTCGAAGCCTGGCTCGACCGCGTCTACGTAGACTTCACCGGCAAGGTAGCCGACGGCCGCAAGCTTCCCAAAGAAAAGGTTCTGGAAATAGCCAAAGGAAGAATTTGGTCCGGCCAGGACGCAAAAACTCTGGGATTGGTAGACGAACTGGGCGGCTACGACACGGCGTTAAAGCTGGCGAAAAAAGCCGCGAACATCCCCGAAACCGACGAAGTAAAAATCGAAGTCTACCCGCAAGAAAAAAATATCTGGCAGACGCTGCTCCAAAGAAACGAAGCCGACAACAGCGACAAAGAAGCCGCCGCCCAAACCATGGCCAAGGTTTTGCAAGAGATCCAGCCGGTAGCAAAAGAACTAAAAGCGCTGGGAGTGGCGAGTACAAAAGATCAGGACGATGTGCTGAAGATGCCGGAATTCGAACAAGGAAGATAACACGCCTTATCGAGCCTCCAGGCAGATTGACAAGAAGGGCAGCTTAACAAAGGAGGGAACTGGACTGACCACTGACCTGGAGGTTTTTACTTCTGCAATCTGAAATCTGACCTCTGCAATGGGTTTAAACTCCCAGCTTCTTCACCTCATCGTTGTAATACTTGCGGTAAAGAATGGTCCATTCTTCCGACCCTTCAATAATCGTGCGCTTCTGGCTCTCGATCTTCCGCCGCGCCTCCTGGTCGATGCGCGCCTCCTGCATCAGCAGTTCTTCCAGAATCTTGCGCACTTCAAGCCGGACCGTGTTCCGGTCTTCAACAAACTCGACCTCATCCATGTCCGCCACCGCGTCGGTGACAACATGTGCCAGCTTGTTGACTTTATCGCGCGTCAATCGCACTACAACACCGCCTTATACTTCTTCACCAGTTCCGACTTCACCTTCCGGAACATCTCCTGATAATTCGCCCCGCTCTTCTGCATCTCGTCGGAATACGCCTCGAGAATCACCCGCACCTCATCGTTAATGCGGTCCTCGAGCGACAGCTCATCGTTCAGCGCGGCGTGTACCTTCTCGTTGAGCGCGGACACAGCCTTGGTCTCGATGAGACCACTGGCCATCAATTTTTTGGAAACTTCGCGGGCCAAATAGCCCACATACTCTCTGGAAAAAAGCATGTCAGGAAATTTGAGTGAAACAGAAGTTTAACACAGCGATAACAAGCTGTGAGCCGCGAGCTCTCGGCCACGAGCCTCCCGCGTCGATCAGATCCGAACCGGTTGCGCAGTAGCTCAAAGCCCGCACCCCATAGCTGATTCCCCGCTGCAGGCCGTACAATAGATGAAATGTCCCCTCATCCCGACGATCTAACCGCCATGAAAGACGACATGACGGCCTTCATCGAAGGCTTGGGCATGCGCCGTTTCTTTGGCTATGTGGAATGTGAAGAGGTTCCCAGCGTCCTCTGGGATTCGGGCCCCAATCCCGACGGCTGGAAGGATTTCGTCGAACTCGCCAAACATACGAACGCCGCCTTCGTCACCATGCACTCCTGGGTCCTCGACCGCGAAGAATACGACAGCCTCACCGAGCGCCTGGCCGAAGGCGACTACTCCAGCGACGAAGATCTCGAAGAAGGCCGCTGGCTCAAAACCCACGTCGGCAAGACCGGTTTCGTCCAGCTGGCCTGGGCCTACCAGGGCTGCATGTTCGTCTACGAAGCCGCCACCGAGTGGTACCAGCACTACCAGCACCTGCGCGAGCTAGCCGACGACAGCGGCGGCTTTCTAATCGACGAGACTGGCCCCGACGAAGAACCCTAGCGATTGCAGAAGTCAGATTGCAGATTGCAGATTTGAAACTCATGCAATCCACCGCTCCGCCGTATCCTGTGTAACCCCGTGCATGCAGGGGTTCAGGCTTTTCTCTGCGAACTCCGCGGCTTTTCTCCGCGCCCTCTGCGGTTAAAAGCTCTTCCTCGGCACGATCCCAGCAATCACGAACAAGCAAGAATCCCGAAACGATCCCGGTCCGAAAACGTCCAATCCTATCGACACCGTGAACTATGATTGAGCCACGAATGTGTCAGCCTCAAGCTTTGAACTGACGGCTGATGGCTGATGGCTAGAAATGCCCCTAGACCTCCAAACCTGCTCCCGCGCCCGTCTCTCCCGCGATCCCCGTTTCGACGGCAAATTCTTCATCGGCGTCCGCGGCAGCGGAGTCTATTGCCGCTCCATCTGTCCCGCGCCCACCGCCAAAGAAAAAAACTGCCGCTACTTCCCCACCGCCGCCGCTGCCGCCGAAGCCGGATTCCGCCCCTGCCTCCGTTGCCGTCCCGAATGCTCTCCCGGAACTCCAGCATGGCAAGGCACCTCTACGACGGTCTCAAGGGCATTGCGTCTCATCGGCGAAAGCGGCTTAGAAGATGGCGGAATTGAAAATCTGGCCGACCGTGTTGGCATAGGCTCGCGCCACCTCCGCCGCCTCTTCATCCGCCATCTCGGCGCAACGCCAAGCGCCGTAGCTCAAACGCGCCGCCTGCACTTCGCGAAAAAGCTGATCGACGAAACAAAGTTGCCTCTCGGTGAGGTCGCTCTAGCTGCCGGCTTCGGATGCGTCCGTCGCTTCAACGCTGCGATTAAGAAAACGTATAATCGCCCGCCCAGCCAAATCCGGCGCCTGGCGCGCCAAACGGAGATGCAACCGGAAAACGAATACGTCTTCCATCTTCGCTTCCGACCGCCCTATCACTGGAAGGGCATGCTTTCGTTCCTGGCCGCCCGCGCCACACCAGGCGTCGAGATCGTCGAGCAGAACACCTACCGCCGCTCCATCTTCATCAACGGCTGCCAGGGACACTTCGAGATTTCGCCCAACACGGTTGAAACAAATAAAGAGCAGCACTCGCTAGCGGTGCGCGTCCAAATCGCCGACCCCCGCGCGCTCTTCACCATCATCGAGCGCATCCGCGCCATGTTCGATCTGAATGCCGACTGGAGCCTGATCGCAAGAGCCCTCCGCAACGATTCCCATCTCCGTGCGTCATTGCGCACCGAGCCCGGTCTTCGTGTCCCCGGCTGCTGGGACGGGTTCGAACTCGCTGTGCGCGCCATTCTAGGCCAGCAAGTCACAGTCGCCGGAGCCACGACGCTAGCTGGACGTGTCGCCAAAACATTTGGTCAGCCGGTCACCAAAGCCAACGGCCTCACTCACATCTTCCCCTCTCCAGAAGTTCTCGCCTGCGCGAAGTTCATCGGCATCGGCCTGACCGAAAAGCGAGCGCAAACAATCCGGGCCCTAGCGCAAGCAGTCTGCGAACGCAAAATCACCTTCGACCGCGCGACCGCCGCAGAATCGTTAGTCAGCCATCTCTGTGAAATCCCCGGAATAGGCGCATGGACAGCGCAATACGTAGCCATGCGCGCCCTGGGCGAGCCCGACGCCTTCCCCACCGGCGATCTGGGCCTATTGCGCGCGCTGAATCTCAAGAGCCCGCGCGAGCTAGACAAGCGCGCAGAACCGTGGCGCCCATGGCGAGCCTATGCCTGCATGTACCTCTGGGCCTTCGCCCATAACTGAACCATCAAAGGTCCACAAGTAAAGGGATTGCTGTTCCTCTGCCATCTCCGCGGCTTTCTCGGCAAGCTCCGCGTTTAAAATCTTTTTTCTGCAGCACCAAAAACAATCGCAGAATCCCATAGACCCCAAGCCCACCAAGGTTTAATCTTTGCTGTTCGGACCTTGTATCCACGCAATTTCTCAACGGATACAACCCGGCATAAATCTCTAATCGCAACTCGCAACTGAGAACTGACAACTGACAACTCCCCTCAAATCCGCCCGTCCCGGCACGCCCGTCCTGCTAGGCATTCCCTTCGACGCCAATTCATCCTGGCTTCGGGGAGCCGCCGGAGCTCCGCCTATCATCCGCGTGGCTCTCCACTCCGACGCCGCCAACGCCTCCACCGAATCCGGCGTCGACCTCGACACTCCCAACGCCTACTGCGATGCCGGCGATCTCAAATTTCATTTTCAGGAACCCTTTCCCGCCATCGAACAAAAAGTCGGAGAGCTCCTCGACCAGAATCTCCGCCCGGTCTGCCTTGGCGGCGATCACTCCATCACGCTGCCCATCGTCCGCGCCTTCGGCCAGCGCATCCCCGATCTAACCATCATCCACTTCGACGCCCATCCCGACCTCTACGACGAACTCGAAGGCAACCGGCACTCGCACGCCTGCCCCTTCGCGCGCGTCATGGAGTCCGGCGCGGCCAAGCGTTTGATTCAAGTCGGCATCCGCGCCATGAACACGCATCAGCGCGAGCAGGCAAAAAAATTCGGAGTAGAAGTCATCGAGATGCGCCACCTCCCCGCACTCGACCGCATGAAGGTCGAAGGACCCATCTACATCTCGTTCGACATGGACGCGCTCGATCCCGCCTTCGCCCCAGGCATCTCGCATCGCGAGCCCGGAGGCCTGTCCACCCGCGAAGCCATCGCTCACCTCCACGCGATTTCCGGGAGGATCGCAGGCGCCGACATAGTAGAGTTCAACCCCGCCCAGGACCACACGCAAATCACAGCCGCAGTAGCCGCCAAACTCCTGAAAGAGATCCTCGGCAAAATGATTGCGGGTTGATGTGCTCGGGTCGGGCGGACATTCTTGTCCGCCAAGACGAGCCAAGCTCGGCACCTTTATGGAGGCGTGGGGGCACGAGCGGCCCGCGCGTGCATGCGCAGAACCGGGCAAGAGCGCTGCTAGGTAACGGCGCCGTTTTTGGGTGGCGCAGCGCTTTAGCGCTGCGATTCAGACGTTCTCAGCGGGCGGCTTTAGCCGCTGGGGAGAGCCGCGAGCCGCGAGCGCGATTTCCATGCCATAATTCCCCCTTGCCCGCGAACCCCAATCGCGCCCGTGACCACCTCGCCAACGAACGCACCTTCCTGGCCTGGGTGCGCACCGGCATCGCCACCATCATCTTCGGATTCGCCATCGGCCGCTTCGCCATCGCCCTTCGCGAATTCATGAAGTTTCAGGGCCGCGACTCCGCCACCTCCAGCGTCACAGCCTGGTTCGGAGTGATTTCAATCGTCGGAGGAGTGCTGCTGGTAATCGCAGGCCTGGTCCGCTATAGAACAGCGCGCAAGCAGATCGACGAAGATGCTTTCGAGCCAGCCGGCTTCGTAATCGACATAGTGTCGTATCTCCTGGGCCTCTTCGGGCTGGCATTGGCGTCGTACTTGATCTATATAGAGCTAGTCAGAAAATAAGCTCGACTCAAATCGCTTTTCCTGAGATCTAACGCCTGAAACCTAAGACCTTCTCTATGAAATAATATCCAGTCTTCCAAACCCCATGTCCCACGAAAACGAAAAAGAACAAGCCGGACGCGCCGCCGCCCAACTCGTGCACGATGGCCAGATCGTCGGCCTCGGCACCGGATCCACCGCCTACTTCGCGGTCATCGCGCTAGGCGAG
>Ga0335076_10004953_pt1 | contig 13504 bp, 9 predicted proteins | sample Lox_Sample_25_FD_206717 | JGI IMG/M metagenome (GOLD analysis project Ga0335076, IMG submission 206717) | Soil microbial communities from Loxahatchee National Wildlife Refuge, Florida, United States - Lox_Sample_2.5 | ecosystem: Environmental > Terrestrial > Soil > Wetlands | place: USA: Florida... | reverse complement strand
GGTCACCGGGAGCTTTTAACGAGCTGTTTGCGCGCTATCGAGAGCCCATCTACGGGTTTTTCCGCAGGCGGCTTCCCGACCGTCAACGCGCGGAGGACCTGACACAGGAAACGTTTCTGGCGGTGATCTGCGGGGCGGCGCGGTACGAGCCGCGGTCGCTGGTTCGGACCTATCTGTACGGCATCGCGCTCAAACTGGTGGCGTCGGAGCGGCGGAAGTTCGCGCGGACGAGCGGGTCGGCAGGGCCGGAGCCGGTGGCGCCGCCGCCGTGCGAAGCGCGGATCTGGATACGCGAAGCGCTGCAGAAACTGGATGCCTCGGAACGCGAGGTCCTGATGCTGCGTGAATACGAGCAGCTCAGCTACAACGAAATCGCCGCGCTTTTGCGGCTGCCATTGAACACTGTGCGGACGCGGCTTTTTCGCGCACGCCTGACCTTAAAGGAGGAATTGCATGCAACCCATTAATCATTTCGAACCACTGGACTTGATGGCGTACCTGGATGGCGAACTGCCGGCCGATCAAGCCGTGGAGGCCGCGGCTCATCTGGAGCAATGCGCCGAGTGCCGGGCTTTGGCGGCGGAGTTCCGCAACGTGTCGCAGAGCCTGGCCGAGTGGGAAATCGAACCGGCCGGACCGATGCTGAGCCGTCCGCATTTGCCGCCGGCGGAGTCGGTGAAGCCGAAGCGGCGTGGCTGGTTCGGGATGCCGCGATGGGTTTGGGCGATGGGTAGCGTGAGCGCCCTGCTGCTGGCGGTGATGATGATGCAGAGACCGGGGCCACGGCCTGACGCGGCGTACTACGCGGAAACGCGGAGCATGAATGGACCGGTGGCTCCGCAGGCATCGCCGGCGCCGCCCTTGGCCAAGCCTCAAGGCGCGATTGCCGATGAAATCGCAAGCAACGGGCCGATGATCGCCCGCACCGCGGAGCTGACACTCGTCACTCGCGAATTCGACCAGATTCGCGCGCAGATCGACGCCATCCTCAAACGGCATAACGGCTACTTCGGCGAGTTGACCGTCAACACGCCTGTGGTTGCGGGGCGGACGCTGCAAGGCAAGCTCCAATTGCCGGCCGACCAGCTCGATTCGGCGATGAATGAGATCAAGCAACTGGGGCGCGTGGATAGCGAATCGCAATCGGGCGAGGACGTCACGGCGCAGTACATCGATCTGGACGCGCGGCTGTCCAACGCGCGCCATACTGAGCAGCGCATCCTGGACGTGCTGCGCGAGCGCACCGGGAAGCTTTCCGATGTGATCGAAGCCGAGCAGGAACTGGGGCGAGTGCGGGGCGAAATCGAGCAGATGGAAGCGCAGAAGCGCGCCATGTTGAAGCGCGTGGCCTATTCGACACTCACGCTGACTGTCAATGAGGAATACAAGGCGCAATTGCATGTGGCCGACAGCCTGCCCAGGCAATTCCGCAACGCCGCTGTGGATGGATTGCGCAGCGTGGCCGGAAGCCTGGTGGCGGTGGCGCTGTTGGCGATGTCGGCAGGCCCGATGGTTCTGGTGTGGGGCGCGATCCTGTTCTTTCCGGCGCGGTACGCCTGGCGGCGGTGGCGTCCGCGGCAATAGCTGCTCATAATGAGCAGTGATGAACCGCACGTGGTGTTTGGCGATGCTGCCGGTTGTGGTGGCATCCGCGGCGCACGCGCAAAGCGTAGCGGGCGACTGGCAGGGCACCCTCAAGGACGGATCCACCGATTTGAAGACCGTGCTCCACATCGTTTCGGGCGGCGGCGCATTGAAGGCCACGATCGACAGTCCGGATCAGGGCGCGTATGCCATTCCGATTACTTCGGTTTCCTTCAAAGACTTGAAACTGACGTGGAGTTCGGATGCCCTGGGAGCCACTTACGAAGGCACTTTGAGCCCTCAGGGCGATTCCATTCAAGGCATGTTTACGCAGCGCGGGCAGACGGTGGCGCTGGACTTCAAACGGATCACGGGTCCTCCAGTCCAGCCCTCCGATATCGATGGAGAGTGGCGGGGAATACTGGAAGCTGGTCCGACCAGGCTTCATATCGCACTACACTTCATCAATACCGCCGATGGGTTAAATGCGACACTCGACAGCCTGGATCAGGGCGCGATGGCCATTCCGGCCACCGTGGAACGGAAGGGTGACTCGCTCAAGCTGGTCTTCAAGGCCCTCGGCGCCACTTACGAGGCCAAGATCAAATCTGACCGCAGCGCGATCAGCGGCACGTTCACGCAGGGCGCCACGCCGATGGCACTCGATCTCACGCGGGCGAACCCGGCAGCCCAGGCGAAGCGCCCGCAGAATCCGGTGAAGCCTTACCCGTATCGTGAGGAGGACGTGGTATACGATAATCCCTCCGCACCCGGGGTCAGGCTGGCCGCTACCTTCACGATTCCGAAAGGACAAGGGCCGTTTCCAGCGGTATTACTGATCACGGGCTCGGGGCCGCAGGATCGGGACGAGAGTCTGCTGGGCCACAAGCCATTCCTGGTGCTTTCAGATTTTCTGACACGCCATGGGATCGCGGTGCTGCGCGCGGATGATCGCGGGACCGCGAAATCGACGGGCAATTTCGCGGCGGCAACGTCGGCCGATTTCGCAACAGATGCCGAGGCGGGCGTCGCGTGGCTGAAAACGCGGGCGGAAGCGAACCACGCGCGCATCGGCCTGATCGGCCACAGTGAAGGCGGCTCGATTGCGCCCATGGTGGCCGCACGCAATCACGACGTCGCGTTTATCGTGATGCTGGCGGGATCGGGAGTGAGTGGAGAGGACATGATGGTGGCGCAGGTGATGGCCCTGAACGAAGGCGGCGGCATGAGCCGCGCGGATGCGCTCAAGACCGGCGAAATGGAGCGGACGATCCTGAAGGTGGTCGAGTCGGAGCCCGATCCAGTGAAGTTGAGGGAGAAACTGGCGGCCTACATCCCGCAAGAACAGCTCAATCGGGAGGTGGCGGCCCTCGGGTCGCCATGGTACCGGTCTATGCTGCGGTACAACCCCGCGGCCGACTTGCGCAAGTTGACTTGCCCGGTGCTGGCGATCAATGGGTCCAAAGACACGCAGGTGGTGGCGAAACAGAATCTTCCGGCCATTCGCGAAGCGCTGGAGGCGGCGGGCAACAAGCATTTCGAAGTTGTGGAGATGCCCGGGCTGAATCACCTGCTGCAAACCGCGAAGACCGGCTCTCCTTCCGAGTACGAGGACATCGAAGAGACCATGTCGCCGGCCGTGCTGGAGAAGATCGCGAACTGGATTCAGGGGCTGAAATGAGATCTTTTATCAGGCGTGTCTGGCCGGCCAAAGGAGCGACGATCCCGAACAGTATCGCGCTATCGGATGGTGCCGAGGCCGGCGCGGCACGGCTCAAACGAAAAGCAGAACGGGCGCTGCGGTGGGCTTGAAACCGCTGCGTGCCGGTCCCGCACAACCCACGCGGTATCATAACCAACATATGGACGAAGTTGGCGTGGGGGTGGTGGGCCTGGGTAATGTCGGGTCCAGCACGCTCACCATTCTGACGGAAAATGCCGATCAAATCGCGCTCAAGCTGGGATTCCGCTTGCGCGTGGTTTCGGTTTGCAGCCGGCACGTCGATTCCAGGAAGCTGCCGGCGGCGCTCGGCGGCGTTCACAAGACTGCGGACTGGCGCGAAGTGGTCCGGCATCCCGATGTGCAGATCGTGGCTGAACTGGTTGGCGGTACGGATGTGGCCTCGCAGATCGTGGACGCGGCCATCGAACATCGCAAATCGGTGGTGACGGCCAACAAGGAACTGATGGCGGCGTGCGGGCCGGAGATTTGGGATCGGGCGATTCGCGCGGGCATCAACCTGGCCATGGAAGCCAGCGTCTGCGGCGGCATTCCGATCCACGCCGTGCTGCGCGAGGGCATCTCGGGCGACCGCGTGATGGCGCTCTACGGCATCCTGAACGGCACCTGCAACTACATCCTCACCGAGATGGAGAAGCGTAATACGCCCATCGAGGACGTGCTGGCCGAGGCGCAGCGTCTGGGCTATGCCGAAGCCGATCCCGCGGCCGATATCGACGGCTATGACGCGCGCTCGAAACTGGTGCTGCTGGCGGCGTTGGCCTTCGGCGAGAAGATCACACCTTCCGACATCTTCATGGAAGGCATCCGGCGTATCCTGCCGATCGATTTCCGGTACGCGCTGACGCTGAAGCACACCATCCGGCTGGTTTGCGGCGCTCGCATTACTCCCGATGGCCTGATTCTGTTCGTGCGGCCGGCGTTGATTCCGGTGTCGACGATTCTGGCGGGCGTGCAGGGTCCCTACAACGCCGTATGGGTGAAGGGCAAGTACGGCGAAGACACGTTCTACTACGGCTGGGGCGCCGGCCATCCGACGGGAGTCGCGGTGGTGAGCGACCTGATGCGGGTGGCGCGCGAGATTCGTTCGGGGAGCCCGGAGCGGGTTTCGCCGTTCGCGCACGAGCGGCTGGGCGAGAACAAGCCGGTTTCGATCAATCTGCAAAGGTGCGCGTGGTACCTGCGATTCCGCGTCAACGACCGGCCCGGGATCATCGCCAAGCTGGCCGGCATCCTGGCCAGCAAACAGATCAGCCTGGAAGCCATGCTGCAGGAACCCTACGAAGGCAAGCACGATCTGCCTTTCGTGATCACCGTGGAGCCGACATCGGAGCAGTCCATTCGCGACGCGGTCGCGGAGATGTCGCAGCTCGATTTCCTCACGGATGCGCCGCTGGCGCTGCCTATGGAGACTCCCTTATGAAAAAGACCGCCATTTTCACAGCGCTGCTACTGGCCGCGGCGCTATCCGCGCAGGTTGCCACGAAGGCCAACGCGGGATATCAGACGCCGGAAGACCGCTCGAAAGTCGCCAAGGGCCTCTCGGACCCCAAGCGCGATCAGCAGCAGCGTCCGGCGCTGTTGATGCGCCAGATGGGCCTGAAGCCGGGGATGTCCGTGGCGGATGTGGGGACCGGCGTCGGGCATATGCTGCCGTTTCTGAGCAAGCAGGTCGGCGACCAGGGTCATGTGATCGCCGAAGATATCTTCGACGATTTTCTGTCGGCGGCGAAACAATTGGCGGCCGATCAGAAGCTGACGAATGTGACGTTTGTGAAGGGCGAAGAGGCCGATCCCAAACTGCCCGAGGGCCAACTCGATATGGTGCTGGCTTTCGATGTCTACCATCATTTCAACTATCCGGAAAAGATGCTGGCGGGCATTTACAAAGGGCTGAAGCCGGATGGCCGGCTGGTGGTGGTGGAGTATTACAAGCGGGAAGGCGCCATGCCGAACGGCTCCGCGCTTACGCATATCCGCCTGGACATGCCGGATCTGATCAAAGAGATCGAAGCCAACCATTTCCACCTGGTTGAGGAACTGGAGAGGATCAAAGACGTGGAATATATGTTGGTCCTCGAAAAGAGATAGCTGCATGAAGAATTCGTTTTTTCGCATCGTCCCGATCCTGGTTCTGCCATTCGCGCTTCTGATGCCGTTGTCGGCGCAAAAGAACAAGAGCAACGCGGCGCAGGCCGCCCCTCAGGAGCCGGGCATCACGCGCGAGCAGGCCGACCAGATTCTGGAAGAACTGCGCCAGATCCGCCAATTGCTGGAGAAACAGCAGGGCAAGCAGGCAGGCCCGCCGGAGCCGGCGCGGGCGCAGATCAATATCGAGGGCATGGACATGCTGGGGTCGAAATCGGCGCCGATCACAGTGGTGGAGTTCACGGATTATCAGTGCCCCTTCTGCCAGCGCTTCCACACACAGACTTTCGCCGACCTGAAGAAGCAATTCATCGACACCGGCAAAGTACGGTTCCTCAGCCGCGATCTGCCGCTCGATTCCATCCACCCGAATGCCATGCGGGCGGCGATGGCGGCGCATTGCGCCAGCGATCAGGGGCAGTTCTGGGCGTTACGCGACCTGATGGGCAAGCATCCCGACAAGCTCGACATGGACAGCATCGTTACCGAAGCCGCGTCGCTGCACCTGAATACGGACAGCTTCCGGTCGTGCGTGGAGGGCGGGAAGTACAAGGAAGCGGTGCAGACGAGCGTGATGGAAGCGCTGAAGTTCGGAATTCAGGGGACGCCCTCGTTCGTCATCGGCAAGAGCACGCCGGAAGGCGTGACGGGCGAAGTGATGGAGGGCGCTCTGCCGTTGACGGAGTTCATGAAGGTGTTCGCCAAGATCGACCAGGCGAAGTAGCGCCGCGGGCCTCAAAGCCCACGCGGGATGAATCCCGCCCGCCTACGGCACCTGGATGCGATAGGCGAGCGCAGCCATCTGTCCTTCGGCGCTCTCGATGGCCACCGCACGCAACCGGTAGCTGCCACCGGGGGCTTCCAGCGTAAGCGCGGCATTTACGCCGCTCTGCAGCAGGCTCTGGTATTTGGCATCGCTGAGCGCGAAGTCCATGGAGCCTTCCCGAGCGCTTACGATGGCGTCCTTGTCATCCAGCAGCGCGAACACGAACGTGAGTTTCTGCGTGCGGCGCGCATTCTGCTGGCCGAACTTCAGCGCCTTCAGATCGACGTGCATCTGGATATGCACGGGCGTCGCCCCGGCCGTATTCTTTGGCCCGTACTGCATCCGAACTGTAGCCGGGAATTGCTGGACGGTCTCCGACCGGATGACTTGCCGGTCCAGCTCGGCGCGGCCTTTGTCCTCAACCGGCGCGGTGCGCCGCATGGCGAAATATCCCGGGCGGGCCTCGATGGTGTAGGAGTTGGAGGCCGCCAGTTTCACTTTCAGCTTGTGATATTTGCTGTCGAGCGAGGCGTCTTCCGGGCTGAATCCTAACAGGTACGTCACCTCCGGTATCGACCCAAGTTCGCGGAAGCCAAATGAGAAATCGTTGTTGTGGTGGAAGAAGAGTCCGCCGGTGGCCTCGGCCAGATCCGCCAGGATGGCCGTGGGAGTTTCGGCGGCGGCGTTCTGCGTCATGGTTTCATACATCGTCACGAAGGTCGGAACGTTTTCCATTTGCACGGGCTCATCGAATGGGCGCGCCGGGCCTTCCACGTACAGCCCTTTCGCATCCATCGCGTTAATTACTACGCTGGCCTTCAGCGCTTGATCAGCCAGCGAATCCTCCGTTTCTTCCATTGTTCCGCTAAGGAAACCGGACGAAACCAACAGCAACGTGCGCGTGCCATTCTGTTTCGAGAGATCGGTCAACGCATCGGCCAACGAATCCATAGTCGCCTGTGAGGCGATCTTCACCTGCTCCCACATTTGCGCGGCTAGCTGGCGAATGAGGTTTTGAGCGGGATTCATGGCATCCGGCTGGCCGGGTCGGGGTAACCCTCCCCGGCCGCCTGCGGGGGCGTACTGCGGCGGCGTCCCAGCGCAGGCCAGCAACTCCAGAATCTTCGCCTGCAATGCCTCCTGGCTGAGATAGTTCGCGATCAGGTATGCGTCGTAAGGAGTCATGCGCGGACAGTTGGAGTTACCGCCCGGTGGAAATCGCGGGTGCGCCTGAACTTTTTCGATGGCAGCCGCGATCTGTTCTTTGTTGGTCAGAAAATCGGTGAAGCGTCCTGCACTGCTGACGACGATGGCCATCCGGTCGCCCGGGCTCATGCCTGCTTCCACGAATCGCGCTGCATCTTTTTTCATCCGCGCCAGGTCGCCCGCGGCCGTGCCGATATCGTCGAAGTACATGGAGATGAATCGCGGCGGATGCGGCCGCTCCACCGGCGTCGGCGCAGGGTTGGTTCCGACTTCGGCTGTTTCGCGGCCTTTGCCGGCGACTACCCCGGCTCCGCCCGGCACGTCGCGGGCGTCGACGGTGAAGCTGGTAATCATGCGATCCTTGCCTTGGTCTGTAAGGCGAAAATCGTCCTTTTGCAGCCCCGAAACGGCGCGCCCCTTGCCATCGCGTACCACTACCGCGATCTGTACAACGGTCGTTTCAGTGCGAAGCTGGAACGGCACATAGGGCCGGCTGCCGACGCGGACTTCCTCGGATCCGCCGGGCGCCTGCGCCAGGCACAGCGCCGCCAGCAGGAATGCGGGCCCCATCGCCAACCGGCTTCCCAAACGGCGCGGTCGCCAACCACCGCCGCCGCCCGAGCCGCGTTGAGTAGCTGCCATACTTCCCCCTCCCGGCCGATTCGGACCGGCGTCTGATCGCTTCTATTGTATTCAGCCCCGACGACGCCCTGGAGGAGTCTCCTATGTGGCGGCGCGCTCGCCGGCCAGGGCTTCGCGGATTTTCCTGCCCAGGCTGCCGGCAGTGAACGGCTTGTGGAGAAACGGCGCGCCCGGCTGCAGGACCCAGTTGCCGGTCATGGAATTGTCGGTGTACCCGGAGGTGTAGAGCACTTTCATAGTGGGTCGGCTGGCGCATAGTTCCCGCGCCAGGTCGAAACCGCTCATATGCGGCATCACCACGTCTGTGAGCAGCAAATGGATCGGTTCGGCGAACTTGTGCGCAATCTCAATGGCCCGGTGCGGAGTCTCAGCTTCGAGCACGCGATAGCCCCTGTTGATGAGCATGTTGCGCACCAGCTTGCGGATGCCGGCTTCGTCTTCGCAAAGAAGTATGGTCTCGTGGCCGAACAGCTCGGCGTGGCCATTCTCCACGGCCATAACTTCCTCTGCGGATTCGGCAATCGGAAAATAGATTTTAAACGTGCTGCCCTGTCCGGGCTCGCTGTAGACCAGGATCTCGCCCGAATTCTGCTTGACAATCCCATATACAATCGACAGGCCCAAGCCGGTTCCGCGGCCTGCGTCCTTGGTGGTAAAGAACGGCTCGAAGAGGCGGTTCTTGACCTCGGGACTCATGCCCGCCCCATTGTCGCTGACCGCCAACATGGCGTAAGGGCCGGGCGACACACCGATATGGCGCCCCGCATAGTTCTCGTCGAGGACAACGTTGGAGGTTTCAATGGTGAGTTTGCCGCCTTTGGGCATCGCGTCGCGCGCATTGACCACCAGGTTTACCAGCACCTGGTCGATCTGGTTGGGATCCACCTTGACCACGCCCAAATCGGGATCGAGGTGGGTGGCGATTTCGACATCCTCGCCGATTACACGGCCCAGCATCTTGACCGAGTGCTCGACGACTTCATTCAAGCGAAGCACTTGGGGCTGGCTGATCTGGCGGCGGCTGAAGGCCAGTAATTGTGCTGTCAGGGCGCTGGCGCGATTGGCGGCATATTGAATCTCCTGAGCGCTGTCCAGAATGGACGCCGAATTCCCGGCCTCCAACATGATCATTTCCACATAGCCGAGAATGACGGTCAACAGATTGTTGAAATCGTGGGCGACGCCGCCGGCAAGGCGGCCGACTGCCTCGAGTTTTTGCGACCTGCGGACCTGATCCTCGAGTTGCCTCCGCTCCGTGACATCGCTGTCGATCGCAATCGTGCCCGTGACCTGGCCCGAAGCGTCGCGAATGGGAGCGGTCCAGATACTGACCTCGATCTTCGAGCCGTCCTTTCGCTGCCGGGCACGTTCGACGGCGGCCATGGACAATCCAAGCCGAAACCGTTCCAACCATTCCCGATATTCGGCCCGGGCGTCGTCGGGAATTACCGGCAGCGGTCTGCCGATGACTTCATCTGCGGTCCACCCGAACATCCGCTCGGCCGCGGGACTCCAAAGTGTGACGCTGCCGGCGAGATCCACCGCCCAGATGGCCAGAGGAGACGACGAGATCACCGCTTCGCGGACCGCATTCGATTGACTCAACTGTTCGTTGGCGGCCTGCAATTCCGCGGTCCGTACCCGCACGCGCGATTCCAGTTCGGCATGAGCGGCCCGCAATTCCTGCTCGCGCGCGACCAGCAGTTGGGAGGCTTTACCAAGCGTTTGGCCAAGCCGGGCGATCTCGTCGCGGCCGCCGACAGCGCCATCAACCGGAATGCCTTCAGCGACTCTGCCGGCATCTGCTTCAAGGTGGCGAACCCGGCGCACAATGCTGGTGGAAAACAGCAAAGCGGCCACCACTCCACCCAGCAGTCCAAAGATGCCGCCGGCGAAAATGAATGATTCCAGGTTCCGCTGCGCTTTCTGTTCCGCGACAGTGCGGCTTTGCAGTAAGACTAACTCCTGGTTCTGGATCTCGGTCACCTCGCCGCGTAGATCCTCCATTTGCTGGCGCCCGGCCTCGAGATGAGCTATCGTATCGGCGGCATTGGGTGCGCCTCCGTCCTGGCGGAGCATCTCCCAGGATTTTTGCGCCTCGGCCGCCAATCCGCGCACATGGTTGAAGCGCGCTGTCTGGGCCGGATTGTCGGCCAGCAGCGCGGTGAGCTCGTCCAATTGCTGAGGCAGCGATTGCCGGGCCTCAAAATAGCGCGCGAGAAATTCGTCCTGGCGGGTGAGCAGGTACCCGCGCGCGGCGGTTTCCTGGTTGAGAAGCAGGTTCATCGCGCGACGGACACCGGCGCGAATCTGCAGACTATGTTCCACCCACTCGCGGGCTTGATTCGATTGGCGCTGCAGTTGGGAAAACACCGCCATGGCCGCCAGCAGGGCGGCTACGGGAATCGAGACCACCAAAATACCCTTCGCGGTCAGCGAGAGATCGCCCAGTGGTGCCGAACGTTCGAAGCGGCGTCGAACCATGGATGTGTGATCGCTACCAGGCGGCCTCGCGCAGACCGTCGCCGGTCACACCGCCAATCCGTAGATCTACCATAACATTGGCCTCACGCGAGTGGGCGAGGGTAGCTTTAAGATAATTTTCCGTGAGCGCTGTGCCGGCCTGGTGCAGCGTAACCGCGGAGAGCGTCCGGCCCACCATGCTTTCGCGGAAGGAGCGGTTCTTGCCGTCGGCCAGCTCCCGCAGCATCCGATTGCGCTCCTTGCGAACGGGCATGGGGATCACTTCGGATGATTCGGCCGCCGGCGTTCCGGGGCGCTCGGAGTACGTGAACACATGTAGGTAAGTAAAAGGGAGTGCGCGGATGAATGCCACGGTCTGCTCGAAATCGGCATCGGTTTCACCGGGAAAACCGACCATGACATCGGCCCCGATGGCGGCGTCGGGCATGAGGGAGCGAGCCTTCAGCACGCGATCGGCGTAGTGGCGCGGCCGGTACTTACGGTGCATGCGCCGCAAAATCCGGTCGGACCCGCTTTGCAGCGGCGCGTGGACATGTTTCGCGATCCGGGACTCTGCGGCCATCAAACCCAGCAGGTCGTCGGAGAAATCCATCGGCTCGACGGAGCTGAGGCGCAGCCGCTGGACGTTCGTTTCCGCCAGCAACAACCGCAGCAGACCCGCCAGGCGCATGGTGCTGCCCGGCTCGCGGCCCCAGCGTCCGAGGTTGATGCCGCTCAGGACGATTTCGCGATACCGCTGCGAAAGATTGCGGACCTGCTCCACCACCCGCCCGGCGGGCGCGCTGCGGCTGCGGCCGCGAACGAACGGAATGATACAGAAGGAACAGCGATTGTTACAGCCATCCTGGATCTTCAGATTGGGCCGCGTCCGATCGCCGGCGGCATCCTCCACCGGCGCCGAAAGGAAATCTTGCTGCGCGAAAATGTCGCCTACGAGAATGTTGCCGTGATACGGAGCCGGGTCGGGCGAGGGCGCGAGGGTGACCAGGTTGGCGATTTCGGTCTTGTGCGAATTGCCGACCACCCACTCGACACCGGGCATGGCGGCCAATTCATGCGGCGCGCGCTGCGCGTAGCAGCCGGTGACGAGAATTCGGGCGGAGGGATTTTCGCGGTGGACGCGGCGAATGGTCTGACGCACGTCGTCATCGGCAGAGGAAGTGACGGTGCACGTGTTGAGCACCACGAGGTCGGCTTCGGGGCGGTCCGCGGCGGCGTCCAGACCTTTGGCCGCGAGCAGCGATTCCAAGGCGGCGCCGTCGGCCTGCGTGGCGCGGCATCCGAAATTCTGAACGAAGTATTTCCCCACCTAAGTTGATTATAGGTGGAGGGCGGCCTTCAGGCCGCGCGTGGCTTCAGTCTCGCCCTTCGCCGGCTGAAGACCGGCCTCCGTGCGATATAGTGAGTAGCCATATGAAGCCGGAACGATTTTCACGCCGCGGATTGGGACGCCGAACAGCGCTGGCGATCGCCGCCGCGGCAGCCGCTCCCGCGCAACCTCAGGGCCAGCAGCCGCTGGATGCATCCGACCAGGGCGAAGTGGACGCCAAGCTCGCGGAGGTGGTCCGCAAGTATGGGAGCAGGCTGTCCGACGAGCAGAAGAACCGCGTGCGCGGCGTGCTGGGACGCCATCAGCGGATGCTGGCGCGAGTCCGCGCGTTCGACGTTGAAAATGGCGATGCTCCGGCCACCGGGCTTCGCCTCTACCCCTCCGATACCGGTGTTCAGAAGAAAGGATAACGGTGCTCAGCGAAGAGATTCTTTACCTTCCGATCCGCGAATTGGGCGCGCGTATCCGCAAGCGCGCGATTTCGCCGGTGGAGCTTGCCGAGAGCTACCTGGACCGGAGCCGCAAGCTCGGGCCGAAGTTCAATGCGTACGTGACGCTGACCGAGGAGCGGGCGCTTGCGCAGGCTCGCGCCGCGGAAAAGGAGATCGCCGCCGGACACTATCGCGGCCCGTTGCACGGCATCCCCTACGCCGCCAAGGATCTGGTCGCGGTGAAGGGGTATCCGACCACGTGGGGCGCGCCTCCGTTTGCGGAACAGCGCTTCGACTCCGATGCCACCGTGATCGAACGGCTCGACCAGGCGGGCGCGGTGCTGTTGGGCAAGGCGGCCATGATCGAGCTGGCCGGAGGGCTGGGCTATTCCAACGGCAATGCGTCGTTGACCGGACCGGCGCGCAATCCATGGAATACCGAGTGCTGGACGTGCGGGTCGTCGAGCGGATCGGGAGCGATCGTCTCGGCGGGGCTGGCGCCGTGGGCTATCGGCAGCGACACGCGCGGCTCGATCATCTGTCCGACGACGTGGTGCGGGATTTCGGGCATGCGTCCCAGTTTCGGGCGGGTGAGCCGGCACGGCGCGATGGCCATCGCCTGGTCGATGGATAAGCTCGGGCCCATGGCGCGCACCGCGGATTGCTGCGGGCTGGCGCTTTCCGTGATGGCCGGACACGATCCGCGCGATCACGATTCGCTTCCGCCCGGGCTCGCGGAGTTCCCTTGGCCGCCCTCGGGTCCGGAAAGGCCGCTGCGCATCGGCAGGTTGACCAATGCGTGGACGCGGTTGGATGCCGGGCTGGAATCGGCCATCGATGAGGCGCTCAAGACGCTGGAGAAGTCCGGCGCGAAGGTCACGGATGCGCAATTGCCCGACGGGCCGTTCGAAGACGCGGCCGAGCTGACCATCCTGATGGAAGCGGCGTCGTCGTTTCAGAAGCTGGTGCACTCGGGCGGCTGCGCCAGGCTGGTGGACCCGCTGGGCCAGGTGAACGGCTATCCCAGCGAGATGATGACGGCGACGGATTATCTGCAAGTGCAGCGGGTGCGGACGATCCTGCAGCGGCGAATCGACCTGCTGTTCGACCAATTCGACGTGATCGCGGCGGCGGGCAGCAATTCCAAGGCGCAACGGCTGGTGCCTGCGCCC
>Ga0335076_10004952_pt1 | contig 13507 bp, 16 predicted proteins | sample Lox_Sample_25_FD_206717 | JGI IMG/M metagenome (GOLD analysis project Ga0335076, IMG submission 206717) | Soil microbial communities from Loxahatchee National Wildlife Refuge, Florida, United States - Lox_Sample_2.5 | ecosystem: Environmental > Terrestrial > Soil > Wetlands | place: USA... | reverse complement strand
TATTATCATTTTAGCTAATGAAACAGTATTGAGAATACTTTCAAGCCTATATAAATTGGTCTAGTTGCATACTAATATTTTCTCATTGCATGTACCTAAAACTCAGTTGCACAGTTTTGTTTTTCTGGTTTCACAGCGTCTAATTGACAGTCATAGTGCAAAAAATCTAAAAAAATCTTATGGTACTCAGTGTCAGGTGTCACAGTACTTAACTATTAATAGGACTCGACTAATAATTAGTACAGTTCCCTTCATACTAATACTCCTTCAAATGGCCCGCTTTCCCTAATAAAACTACGCCAGATATGAGATGAGAGTCACCGCAATTGCATTCAATCCTCAAACGGTCAACGTTTACAAAGCCATTTTCTCCAATGCGCTAGACAAAAACTCCAAATCCTGCCCCATGTCTTGACTCTGTTGGACTCTCACCAACAACCGCACCGTCGCCCTCCACTTCTGCAATACCCGCCGATCAAACGTCCCCTCCGTCTGTGCAACCTTGAGCAAAATCTCCAACCCCAAAAGGGCCCCATCCGTCCGTGCATCCCACGTATTTTCATCCACCCTTTCCGAGGACAGAGAGTCAATAATCGTCGTGGGAAATTGTCGGATTTCCTTTGCTGTGAGGAGGGAGGGTTGCTCTTCGACCATGATACGGAAGACGGCGGAGATTTCGCGGATCATTAACATTTCCTCACGGGGGATTTCTCGGGACTCGAGGGTCGATGAGACAGCCGCCAACAGCTTTACCAAGTCATGCTTGTGGGAAAGGAGTTCGGTTGATCCGTCCACTGTATACTGAAGGATTCCCTTGATTCCTCTCATGGCCCAAGTCGTCGCTTGAACATCACCGTTTTGACAAACCGCCAACAACGGCTCTAAAAGCCCGAGATTCTCGGTTTCCGCGTCGTTAATGCCACCACCCTCGCCCAGCCATCCGCCGATAAACTTTATGGCACTCCGAACTAGAGGTTCAATACTGTCATCCCCCTCAACCGCACCATCTTCCACTAGCACGAGTTTAAGTTGATCGTATCGGCTGCGGAGAAAACCGGACACCTGACTGAATGCAGCTGACATCGAGCCCTGTAAGAGTAGTGTCTCCTCGGGCGTCAAGACATCCTCGCCGATTCGCGGGGCGTCGTCAGCGCATGAAAGAAGCCATGCGACCGTGACATGGAGGATATCAATACACGCGACGAGCCGTTGCTTTTCAAGATCCTTTGTTTGGGGCGTGAGGTGACTATATCCGGTTTGTACACCAACACTCGCTATTCGTATTGTTAGCAAGATGAATGGCTTCGGTTTAATTCCGATATTCGGTGAGGGGGAGAATAAAAAGTCTGGGCCGAGATGGGATAGGAGGAGCGATAGGAGGATAAGTGTGTTTGTTCTTGCCGATTCGTCAATGTTCGAAAGCATGAGGGTTCGTAGACCTAGGTAGAGCGGGGTATGAATGTCCTTCGGGGGCGGTGGTGAACGGGCGAATTGCGAGATGAAAAAGGTCAGGAGGATAGTTGCAAGTTGCTGGTTCTTCGTTGTAGCGAATTGTTGAGATACGAGCTTAAGGATGCGCAGAGTGAGCGGCGAGGCGGGGATGTGGTCCAAAGCAGTGCCGATGAGAGATAGTGTGTTGTCGTCCAGGATTTTTGTGCCGTCTACGAGGGATTTCAGGACTGTGCGGAGAATCATATCGGCGCCCTTTTGCGTCGTAGCGAGAGTTTGGAGTGTGGCAACTGTATCCTGTCCATCTTCCTGAGATCTTTCATCAGTCTTCCCCAAGAGACAAGGTTTTTCATACTGCCGCTGTAACAACGCAAACAACGTGGGAATCCTCTGTACAATTTCGTCCTGCCCTTTCATCTCGTCCAACGTTGCAAACACGCCAATGACGGTGCACCCCAATTGACTCAACTGCGCAGTATCACCAGGCATGTCCTTCTCCATCTTGACATCTCCTACGTCAGTTCGCCCCTCAGAAACGACGGGCGTACCACTGCGCATCAATTTCTCCAGGAATTGATAGTCCGTCACCTGTGCACAGCGCAACAAGAACGAGCGATCAGCGTCACGCAGGAACCGAACCAATCCTCCGAGCGCGAGCAGCTTGTCATTTGGATCGTGGGAGTTGGAGAGCCGGGTGTACTGAGATAATGCGTCTTCTTTTGTCTGGGCATCGAAGGACATTCCGCGTGCAGGATGGTCGTGTCGTCGTGCGACTGGGAGAAAAGAGTTGTTGACGTGGAAACCAAAAAGATCGCCGCTGATTTTCCCGCTTCAGGCAACCCTCCGGACCGAGGAACGGAACGTGGGCTCCGCAGGACGGCCGTGTCGAGGCATGGAGAAGAGGCCAGTCAACGGCGTGCATTTGACTCTGCAGCCTCGGCTGGAGGCTCTCATATCGTCTCTCTACTCCTCGACCCCATCAGCGACCCCCACGCAAGGGTATTCCGCCATCCCTAACAATCGGAGAATTGATTTTGTTAGAGACGCCCTCTTCTCGGAGTCAATACACCTCCTGACTCTCCTAAACAATCCTCTCAACGTCGAATTGTTAACAAGACACATCCTCCAGTCCCCGGCAATATGGGCCCCTGCCTCTCGTCGTCCAGCACAACGATACGCTCGCATCGTCGCCGGATTTCATTCGGCCGTGGGGTGGAAGTTGACCGACTGGAATGAGGGCGAAGGCGGACTCAGCGTTGACGAGTGGATCCTTGCCATCGGACGAGGAGCCACGGGAAGCAGTATGTTGCACCAACTTGACGGGGTTGATTATAGCATTGCCATGGAGGCATCTCTTGCTCTTTTCGGGGTTAAGGTCGGCTTTGAAGGAAGATGTCCAAGTATCGACTAAGACCAAGAGGGCTCTGGAACACGCCTATGTCCGTGGTCTAATTGAGGCAATGGACACAGCGACCAAGGATATCTCGGAGGGTATAAATCTGTCAGAGAGTACTGTTGACGGGAAGCCATTTTGTATACGTTGGCTTTGATGGAACATATGAACCCGTTAATCATTGACCACATCGTCTCGTTCGGGAACCCGAATGCCTTACTTTTGTTCTTGGTCGCTTCAATGTTCTCCCCGTCCAACGGATTCTTTCGCGATTTGCCAATGGCATTGGCAGCTCTCGGGAACCCCGTCGAGAACGTTCCTCTTATCCAAGAATTCGAGACACATATCTTGCAGCCGTACGTTCCTCGTATCGGCGGTTACCTTTCCCGTGTCATCATTTCGGTCCGAGACCCTATTGCTCTTCTACAGGCAACTGAGATGTACCCCGTCGGTCAACGCCTCTTCTCTAATCATAGGATAAATGCGTTGTCCAGTGCGGTCCATTATGCATTCTCTTCCTTATCGGAGGACATAGCGACAAAGTTCAACACTGCCGGTGCCTCTCTCGACGTTGAAGGAGACGAAACTTTAATGCTCTGGGAAAGCCTAAAAAGATTACTCTTTGCCACGGTCATGTCACTCCAGGGCTTAATCGCCAATATCATGCATTCCGCACGGCTCCGAAATGGTAACCTGCCTTCACGAAAGTGTACATTAATTCTGGATAGACGCACCTACGCTGGCATCTTTAAATCTTGAGATACTAGGGAATATGGCGTTTGTGAGCGCGCGATTCGGGTACTCTGCCTTTGACGAATGGAATTTCGTGTATCTCGGATCGATCGATCTGCTCTCTCCTCTGCCTCAACAAGCCAATTCATTCTTAGAAAAGTGGATGCCGAGTACCACAGCCGCTCCCCACGCAAAAGGATACTAATGAATAATTAGGTCCGGATATACGACATCCAGTAGCTCAAGCAGCCGCTCTCTACTTTCTTGATACTCTGGAGCATTTTATCCCCATCCTTCCCCCGCCGAATATCGACTCTTTATTACCCGTTATAAGGCACTATTTGAATCCTTGGATGACGCCGCAGAAGCATCTCGAATCAGCACACAGCGTCTTCTTGGCCATTCTAGCAAGAGGCGACGTCCTATACGACCAAATCCTCCCCTACCTCGACCACGTCTACTCCGTACTTCCAACCAGCTGATACGCTGCTGATCTTTCAAGGCATTCCCACAAGCACTGTCATCACTGCAAGTCCGTCTTGCCTTTTCAACAGTCGTCAGATTATCCTCTGACCACCAAACGACGCAAATCCTCGATAATCTCCTACGACATGTTCAAACTGCAAGAACTGATCCGCTCCCGCCGAGCGTGGGTGCGGAAAAGTCGCCCACGGACGAACAATTAACGTACCTCCTCGCCTTTGTGGATTGTCTCCCGTGGGTCTCTGCACACGCACTAGAATTCTGGCTTGAACAATTCGTTGCCGCAGCACGATCGGTTCAGGGCGTACGAAGGGATAATTTGATTCGGACACTGTGGGATTGTGTTTCGGGTCGGATGGGTGGGGAAGCTGGATTCAAGGCAGTAGAATGGTGGGTTAACGGGGGGAAAACACGTATCCTCGCTCCCAAACTGTAGATGTAGAATACAAAAACACCTTCCATCTCCATCTGTACAAAATATGGCCGTTTGAGGCAGGGTGTGTGATTATAATTTCCTGCGGATGTCCATTCTTCGTTTTAATTTCATTGCCGCTTTCCGTTTCTTCTTCCAATCCTGCGTCAGGTCATACCTCTCCTCCTGCCAAATCCGTCTCTTCTCCTCCCTGCCCATTAGCCCCGTCTCCCTCAAATGATGGAAAAGCTACTCTGTGCGGTTGGTGTAGAAAAACGGTTCAGCGGGTTCCGCGAAGAGAGAGTTGGCGTTCTTGACTGGGTCATCATAGTGAGGGAAAAAGTAGAGATTTTGGCCTGTTCGCTCTATCGCCGGTGGTGTTGTTCGCGGTTGTGAGGTCGCGGGGAGGGGCGGAAGGGAATCACCGATTTCGATGATTTCCTCTGCGATTGTTTCACCGCTGAAGAGGGTAAATTGGCGGTCTGCTTTGTCGGTTGTTGCGAAGATGGACTGCAAGGAATCTAGTTGGACCTTTTTTGTTGGTTCGGTTGTCGAGCATGGTTTATTTGTTTCTGTTGAGATTTGAGTTAAGGTCTCTTTTTTCGCTTTTTTGCTTCCTGTTTTGGCTTTCTTCTGGGGAGAGTCAGCTTCCTCGCTCTGCGTTGCCTTCCGTCTCTTCTTCATGGTGTCTGGTCGAGAGAGGAAATTTGGAGGGTTTCGATTGGGCCGGCCACGAAGAACGGCGGTACGAGGCTTCATCGGCGTCTTCCGATTCCACACCTCTCCGTCTTCGACCGCTCTCCATGACCGCACTAAAGTAAGCCGTTCGCGTACTTCTCAGGCTGACACCGTAGACTAGGATACGTGCCTGAACACTTCCTAACGCCAGTCCTATTAGCACATAAGCATGGCCTCTTCTCAACACCAATCGACCTCTACCCCTGTCCCTCGGGAACGGGCCAAATGCTCGAAAAACTCCGCAACCGCGAAATCGGCATTTCCCTCCACAGGAATCCGAGAGTGTTAATGAATTTAGATGTAGCGATTGGACTGACCGAAGGTTGGGTAGCGGGAATCGTTCGCGGTGAACCTGTTCGAATTATTGGGTCTTATGTCAAGAGTCCGCTTCGTAAGATCTGTTCCAAGCAAGTGTCTCACTCGGAAGGATGGGCTATTTCTGCAGGTCCCGGGAGTAGGTATAATGAGATTTCAGACTTAAAGGGGTCTACCTTGGCGATTAGTCGAATTGGAAGGTACAACCCGAATCAGTGAAGCCTAGAATGACGGGTAGCGGATCCTATGTGATGCCGTTCGTTCTCGCAGATCAAAATGGTTGGCTTGAGAACGGCAAAGAACCGTTTAACTTCAGAGTGTTAAACAGCTTCGAAAATATGATCAATTCAGTGATGCAAGCTAGGATGTCTTGAAAATGTTCTGACTCGGTAATAGAGACGGCGGCTCCGCCGCTCTGATGTGGGAATACTTCACGACTAAGAAGCATTATGATTCCGGAAGATTGCGGCATATTGGAGACATCTACACTCCGTATCCCTCCCCCCTGGGTCCACAGACGTTTTCGAATTGAGATATTGACAAAACCGAGATGGCCCTCATGGCTGATCACAGCACATGAGTCTTTGGCTTTCTCTCGAGATCCTCGTCTGGCCAAATTTCTAGCGGGCGTCACTAAAGGCATCGATTATTTCTACTCTCACATCGATGAGGGTATCGAGTATATCGCCGCACATCTGGGCTATACAACAGAAGACGCGAGGGCATGGCTAAAGACTGTCGAATACGTGAATGATGCGTCGAAAGTCGATGCATCTGTTGTCGAAACGACGGTGGTCGTCCTTCAAAAGGCAGGGGTGGTCAAAAGTCCCGCACCTGTCGACTCGCTTGTCGCCAAAGACGCATTATATAAATAAATATCGAAAACGTGATTGGAGGATAAGGGGGATGTATGGATTATAGGAAAAGAGAAAAATGCCTTTGATTGAAAATATGCCTTTATCCATGATATATCCTACACAAAATAACAACAAACGCCAGAAAGAAAATAGGGATGAAACAGACATTAAGCATTGAATAATCTCACGACAATGAGGTTAATTGCGCTCCGATGTCCAGCATAGACTGCAAAGGGAGTGAAAAATGAAATAAAATAAAATAAAATAAAATAAAAATAAAAAAAGAAGGAAAGGAGAAACAAAAAGCATATAAAGGTAGAAAAAGAATTATAGGGGAAGGACTCGAGGTGGCCTCGGCCCCATGAGATCTGCTACGGCAGCTAAATCCCGGCCCACCACCTAGCCCGACTATTCGTGGGAAAAAACAATTGCATTCTATCCCCTTGGGTCGAAAAATTTGAGTGGCAAGGTTAACGTAGGTGATATCTCTAAGTACCTGCACTACCCGCTCGTCTCTTTTGCCATCTCTGTAGGTTCAGACTCTTTTAATTCATTTGTTTGCTGCACCGGCTTTGGCGGGTTCTTGAGAATTGAGACAACTTTGTCTTCCCAGGGTCCGCCTTCGGTGAAATCTTCCCACGGTACAGCATCTTCAAACGTGAAATCCCCCTGTCTCGTCCTTACCAATTCCGCCATATAAGCACCTGAATTCAATTTCGCCCCGAGATCGTAACACAACGACCGCACGTAAAATCCCCCAGAAACTGTCATGCGAAGACGACAAGCCGGTCTAGGTTTCCATGGATTACCAGGGTCTTCTCCCTCGTTCAGTTCTTCGTTCATCTTCTCTTCTTCCTCTTTTTTGTCATTTTCCACTGGTGACTTGGCCTTGCTCGTGGTTATGGAAACGAGTCTCTGTTCCAAATCTTTTTCGTCTTGAAAGGCTTCGTCTTTGGGAATAGGGAAAGAGGGCTCATCGATCCAATCTAGCATTTCGAGCTTTGACACCTTAACCGTTCGAAGGGCCAATTCACGCGGCAAATCCTTCCCGGCCCTCGCCAATTCATAGGCTCGAATTCCGTCTATCCGTAACGCCGAGTATCTACAATCACCTTGTAAGACTACCTGCCTTTGACAAACAAGGAGGAGTTACATTGGTGGTCGTTGCTGAATTTCCCCCTTGAATGACTCTAGCTCCTTCTCCACTGCCTCACGGGTAATTTGTGACGTCGTTGCCCGCCGTAATATCTTGCCCTCCGCATCATACGTATCCGTGACAATTCCAAATACGCAAGTAGCTTCATACTCCTTCCAACCACCTAGGAAATCGGCCAGTTTCTTGGTGCCTGAACCGACTCCAACCACCAACACCCCGGAGGCAAGCGGATCAAGTGTCCCTCCATGACCCATCTATCCAGTCAGCTCTCGGTTATAACAAAACACCGTAACTAAAAGCGTGGTGGAAGGACCTTGACTTTCTTTTCGGCGAATTTTCGTCGTTTTCCACGGGGACCTGGGGCATCGCGGGAGACGAGATGGTCTTTGAAGTGCGCTGAGGAGCGGAGGAGCGGTTGGATTAGATTGAGGACGTGCGCGGACGACATCCCCGGCGGCTTGCGCACTGCAAACAGTCCGTTCAAACTCATCCTCACAGGCCGTCTCCTTGTTGTGTTCCTATGCGTGATCGTCAGAAAATCTAAGTTTCTTGTGTCGGGAATTCCATTCGGGACGTTCAGAGAATCGAAGAAAACGAAGGAGCGTTTGGGAGACCCGTGGCCCAGCACTGTGTCTGCGAGGGCCACGTTGACAGCCTGAAAATCTCTACAAAGGGCCTACGATGATTGGTCCCGCCAGAAGAGTCATTGCCGCACGGCGATGCATTAATGCATTGGCAGCTACGGATGTCTATGTAAAGTCGACGCGGTTGCATCTGTATCGAAATGAAGAGAAGTCAACACATAAAATCCCTCTACATAAAAATCCTCCATCCTACAACGGGGTGGGAGGGCGGGTGCCGCGATGTGAGGTCTGAATCTGCGAGACTTCCCATCCACGTGAGGCGTAGCAAAATTTTTCAATTTGAGAAAAGCCGGAACTTGCCTCGCGGATTCGCTCCGAAGTTCATTTTTGCAAGATTCTCTTTCGTGCCCGGCAAACGAGGATGAAGGACAGCATACCCTCGGAGAGCAGCACTTCCTCGACTGTTGTGGTTAGAAATTTACCCTCGTCAACAACCTCGTCCGAACTTTCAGAGGTGTTTGGCGCGTTGGCACTGATTCAGCATGCTTTTGTCGTCACCAAGAAAACTGGCGAGGGAGTGCAATGCGAAGGCTATGGGTTCGTCACCTTTGCAACGAAACAAGATGCCGCTGCAGTCGTCGAGAAACAATCTGTTCCGTGGAAGAACAACGGGTCGGTAACGGTGGCGTATGCTAAACCCCGAAAACGACGACATTCAGAAATCGAAGGGGCGGTTGATGGATCTCCCCCCTCGAAGAGACCCGTTCAACCGTCCAAAGACCCCAACATTCCAAGCCTCCGTCCGCGTCTGATATTTCGAAATTTATCGTGGAAGATACGGAATCCAGAACAACTGGAGAAAATGTTCAGAACGATTGGGGTGCCCAAGGACATTCGGATTCCGAGAGCGAAACATGGCCGCATGACAGGTTATGCGTTTGTAGAAATGAAGACGAGGAAAGCGGCGGCTAGCGTCATTAAGGCGATTAACGGGAAGGAGATCGAGGGAAGACCTGTTGCTGTTGATTGGTGTGTGAGCAAGGATGAGTGGAAGGAACATCATAAGGATACCATTGCGATCACAGAGGAAGGGGGAGTTAAATCAGATGATGACGACGGAATTTCCGAGGAGACAAGTAACTCTGAGGAAGAACAAGGCATGGAACAGATGGAAGAAGACGGCGAAGAAATCGGCGACCTCCCTTCCCCAACGTCTCAAACAATCTTCATCCGCAACATCCCTTACCTCGTCACCCGCTCAACCCTCTTCAACCTCTTCCGTCCCCTAGGCCACATATCTTCCCTCTACCTCGTCACAGACCCCGTAACAAACCTTTCCAGGGGCACAGCCTTCCTAACCTTCTCCCGCCCCGACCCGGCAACCACCCTCCTCGCCTTCTCCGAATCCCTTCGCACAGGGACCGCCACGCCCGAGCAAATAGAGCATTACACCCTTGAAGGCCGAACCCTCGAATTCCTACCCGCCGTCTCGCATGCTGACGCAGATCGACTTAAAACCGAGCACGCTACGAAAAAACGCGAGGATAAACGAAATCTGTTTCTGTTGAATGAGGGACAGATCGATTCGAGGGATCCGCTGTACGCAGCTCTGTCAGGGATGGATTTAACATTGCGACGGGATAGTTTGAAAATGAGGAAGGAGCAGCTGGCTGCGAATCCGTCGTTGCATTTATCGTTGACTCGACTTGCTGTACGGAATATTCCGCGTTCCGTCACAGATAAGGGGTTTCGCGAGTTGGCCATCAAGGCCGTCAAGGAATTCGACGATGAAGTGCAAAAAGAACTACGAGAGGGTCTCACAGACGAGGAGAAAGCACGAGATGCAAATACCTCGAAACGGGGGAGTAGGGCAGTTATTCAGGCCAAGATTGTAGAGGAGAAGACAGGACGATCCAAAGGATATGGTTTCTTGGAGTATAATAGCCATGAGAATGCGCTCAAGGGGCTGAGATGGTTGAATGCCCGCGTCGTGGGTGAACGACAGGTCGATGGGGAGGGGGATCGGAAGAGGCGTTTACTTGTTGAGTTCGCAATTGAGAATGCCCAGGTTGTGAAGAGGAGACGGGAACGTCAGGAGGCCAGCAGGCGGAAGGCTGCTGCTGTCAAGAAAGAGGTTGAGGTCAAGAAAGAAGCAGGTCTCGAACGTCGGGAAAGAGAGAAAAGGCGGATTACGGTTACAGAGGGAGCTGAAGGAAAGATGACTAAGCCTAAGAAGAACAGAAAGAAGAGTGCGGAGGGAAAACCTCCGTCCTCGGATATCGGCAAGATTATTGGGAAGAAACGATATTTACGGAAAGTGCGTGGCAAGGCGGGAAAGTAATGTAGGACGAGATGCATGCCATCGTTAATTGAGATATCCTAAAGGTGCCCAATTTGTATTCTACAGACAATTTGAGAATGCGGTTCCAATGAGTTTGGACTTCACCGGCCGGCAAGGGTGTGCGTGCGAAACAAGAGCTTGTGCTGTCTCACATTTCGTGTTTACGTCCCGCACCAAAACTTTTCGAAAATTTCCGCGGCGGAGAATCAGCAGCAGCTCGACATCTCCACCATCTCGCCTCCATGATCCCACGCCGTCTCTACAAGTCCCGCCTTCTCCTCTCCTCCATCCAGCCGCACTCCTCTGCCCTCCTCCGCCATGCCAGCACATCCTCCACGAAGCCTGGTAATGGCACAGTAAACATCCCCCTCCCAAAGAAGAGAACCTTTCTTTTGGAATTGCTTGTGACACTTTGTTTAGGGAGTTGTCTTGCTTAATATGGGCGGTCCCTCGAAAATTCCCGAGGTCTACGACTTTCTTTCACGTCTGTTTGCCGACGGGGACCTGATCCCGCTCGGACGTTTTCAGAGTTGGCTTGGTCCGTTGATTGCACGGCGTCGAACACCCATGATCGAGCGACATTACAAGGAGATCGGAGGAGGCAGTCCCATTCGAAAATGGAGCGAATTACAGGCTCAAAAGATCTGTGAACGACTCGATGCGCTCTGCCCCGATACAGGTAGCCACAGCTCTCTCTTGTTCGCTTCCACAGAACTAAGTTGACAATTCAGCCCCACATCGACCATACGTGGCATTTCGATATGCTGCTCCTCTGACCGAGGAAACATACGCTCAAATGCAGAAAGATGGAATTACCCGTGCCGTTGCCTTTTCTCAGTATCCCCAGTACAGTTGTTCGACCACAGGATCCTCATTAAACGAATTACATAGACATATCCGAAAAATGGATCCCTCGGGACAAATAAACTGGAGTGTTATCGACCGATGGCCAACACACCCAGGACTCGTCAAAGCCATTGCGGGAAATATCAAAAAGTGTCTTGAGACGTATCCAGCTGAAGAACGAAACGGTGTGGTTCTACTTTTCAGCGCTCATTCGCTGCCCATGTCGGTCGTCAATCGGTATTACGCCGTTGCGAGAAATCCTTTCCTTTGGTGTTTTTGGACTGACAAGATGTTAGGGGCGATTCGTATCCAGCAGAAGTGGCGGCGACGGTGCATGCTGTCATGGACGAACTAGGTCATTCCAATCCGTATAAAGTGGTTTGGCAATCCCAAGTTGGTCCCTCGCCGTGGCTTGGTCCCCAGACGAACGCGAGTATCAAGGGTCTCGCTGGAAAAGGATGGAAGAATATTGCACTTGTGCCAATTGCATTTACGAGCGATCACATTGAGACACTGCATGAACTTGATAAGGAGTACATCGAGGAAGCGCAGCAGGTAACAAAACTCTACGAGAACATCAGAATTGGGCCGAGCGCTGACTTTCTGTAGGAAGGGCTAATGGGTGTGAAGAGGGTGGATTCGTTGAATGACAACCCGGTGTTCTTGGATGCTACTGCTGATCTCGTTAAACGTCATTTACAAGGGAATTATGAGACAACTAAGCAAATGTTCCTTCGATGTCCCGGATGCGTATCTCAAAAATGCCACGCTACGAAGGAATACTTTAAATCTCAGCCGGCATCACCAATATAGTTCAATAAGATTCAATTTCATGATATCAAATGCTTTCGATAAACTTTTTATTCCTTGATATTCCATACCGCGAATTCGTTGACGGTGAGATTAAATTTCTGGTGAGGATTCAGGATCACCTTGGGTTGCTATGTATTTGCGTTTGTACGTTCCGACGCCGACGATGCCTTCCGGTTGTGACTCACCGCCCAGCCATGGCTTCATCGCTTCTCCAGAAGGATTCCTTACAATAGTGTAATAGATGACCAATCCTGCGATCAGAGAAACGTAGCAAGCTAGAAGGAACCGCTGATAGTCATGACAAAGGCAACGGGGTACAACTTGTAAACATAAAAGCCAAAGAGTCTGATGCCGATGATGAGACCCCAGAAATCTGAGTCAGTGAGATCGATTAGTGGAAATACCGGATGTAAGCAAACTCAGATTGTAGAACATGGCCGATGAAAGTCGGAAGAGGATTGGAGCGAAGGAGTAGAGAATAAACATCGTCATCGTGTATCCGACAAGATACCCTGCAATTGCGCCACTCCACGGAGTCGTCGCAATTGAATTGCGCTCAAATATGGCGCACTGAATCCCCATGATAAACATCCCAAAGAATCCTAGCTATAAAGCCTTAATTGACATCCTCAAAGACACCATAGGTGAATTACCTGCCCAACAACTTCATACAAAGGCCGCTTGCTGACAAGGAATTCTTCCAGGACGTTAGAAAGCCCATAACAACAAGCCCCGAGAATCACGAACAAGTCACCCTTCACTGCATCCGAAGCGCCATAATTCTTTCCGCTAACAACTCAGAGAAAACCTTGGGGGAGGGAGATACGTAATTGCGTCTGAGGCAACGAGTAATCCAAGACCTCCCAAACAGACCAAAATCCCCAGAATCTGAGTCCAATGGTATCTCACCTTCATAAACAAAAACGACAAGACGACAACCGTGATAATCGAGCATGCATCCAGCAACTCGGCCGACAAAAGATTGGTATACCCAAACCCCTTGACCACAAAGTAGTTCTACTCCATCAGACTTCCCTTCCGAGAGAGAAGGGGCTATACGCCCTGAACATCTGCAAACCCAAGAATAAAGTACTTCCAGCCATCCTTCCACAATAAAAGCGCCCACTTTTTGAACCCATATCGATAAATGGTGTAACTCGAGTAGACCAAATTCAATAGCGCATAATTAAACACGGTTTGGAAAGCCGGGATATTCGCCCCGGCAAGCGCCAAATACTCGGTGAGCGTATTGGTCGAAACAATACACCAACTCAAAATCTGGCCCAAGATAAGGATCCCCCAAAATTGCCAGGTTGCAACAAAGCGGAAGGGCGTTTGATTCCCGTGAATCTGCGGTGCTGCGGTGCTGGGCGGCGGAGACGGGTCTG
>Ga0335076_10004950_pt1 | contig 13512 bp, 12 predicted proteins | sample Lox_Sample_25_FD_206717 | JGI IMG/M metagenome (GOLD analysis project Ga0335076, IMG submission 206717) | Soil microbial communities from Loxahatchee National Wildlife Refuge, Florida, United States - Lox_Sample_2.5 | ecosystem: Environmental > Terrestrial > Soil > Wetlands | place: USA... | reverse complement strand
CCCTTCGGTGGTGTTGATCGCTTCGCCGGCCAGCATCGCATCGCGCCGCGCCTCGACGCCGCACTCGCGCGCCAGCGCCAGCAGCAGCGCCAGCGCGTCTGCGTCGAGCAGGTTCTTCGACAGATCGGCGAAGACCTCGGGCGCTTCGATGCTCAGCGCATCGAAGCGCCGCGGATCGTGCGCGAATGCCGTACGCAGATCGAAGCGCCGGCCGTCGCGTTGGAAGTGGGCCTGCAATTCGGCCCAAGCGGTGCTGCGGTCGCAGCGCGGAAAGAGGGGGGTCGTCATCATCGTCGTCGTGAGCGGGGGTTGATCGGTCGTCGGTCGTGGCGGGATCTTCAGATCGAGAGCTCGGCACGTCGCGGCATGTCGGCGCCGCGCCGCGAGCACGTGATGGCGGCTGCCCGGCTGGCGAACGTCAGCGCCGAGCGCAACTCGCCGGACGCCAGTGCCGCCACGCGCGACGCGGGCAACGCCGCATGCTCGGCGAGCCATGTCAACAACGCGGCCTGAAAAGTGTCGCCGGCGCCGACGGTGTCGACCACCTCGACCGCCACCGGCGCCACCGTGACGTGACCCGCAGCTGTGACTCCGAGCGCGCCTTCGTGCCCGCGGGTGACCACGACCAGGGCGACGCCGTGCGCGATGGCGTCGGCAGCGAAAGCCTCGGGCGTGACGCCCGGCAGCATTTGCTGCAGGTCCTCTTCGCTGACCTTCAGCAGATGGCACCGCGGCAGCATCCAGCGCAGCATGTCGCGCCAACGCTCGAGGTCGGGCTCGACGTTGAGCCGGATGTTCGGGTCGTAGGCAATCAGCCTGCGGCCATGTTCGCGCTCGACCAGCATGCGCAGCGTCGACGCCACCGGCTCCACCACGGTGGCATAGGAGCCGATGTGGATGGCCTGCATCTCGGTCGGCAACGCGGCGATCGCGTCGAGGCCGAGTTGGCGGTCGGCCGCGCCGTGGCCGTAGAAGGCGTAGCTCGGCACGCCCTGGGCGTCGAGCCCGACCAGCCCCAGCGTCGTCGGGGCGGCGACGCGCTGCACGGTGGACGTGCGGACGCCTTCGCTGTCGAGCGCCTCCAGCAGCCGCTGGCCGAGAAAGTCCCTCGAGATCGACGACAGGAAAGCCACCGGCTGTGCAAGACGTGCCAGGCCGATGGCGACGTTGAACGGCGAGCCGCCGACCCGCGCATCCAGCAAGACCCCGGTGGCCGTCGCGCCGGCCGCGAACACATCCATCAGCGACTCTCCGCAGACAACGAACATGCCAGGCTCCTTCGATGCGTCACGGCGCAGGGGTGGGATCACTGCGGTCGGCGCCGGCGCTGCGAAGCGTGCACCACCGCCCGGTCGCTGGCATCAGGGAAATCCATTAATACATCGCCTTGATTTATTTAACCACACGAACCAGAATCACGCAAGCCGGTGGCAGCGCAGCCGCCGGCCTCGAAGCCCACCCTGATTCGTTCCTATCGAGGAGTCCCCGTATGACGTTGCCGTCACTCACCACGATCGCCGCGCTGCTGGCTGCAGCGGCAGGCGCTGCCAACGCCGCCGAGCCCGTGATCGGCCTGATCACCAAGACCGAGACCAACCCGTTCTTCGTCAAGATGAAAGAGGGCGCGGCCGCCGAAGCGGCAGCCAAAGGCGCCAAGCTGCAGTCGGCAGCCGGCCGCAGCGACGGCGACAACGCCGGCCAGGTGACCGCGATCGAGAACATGATCGCCGCCGGCGCGAAGACGATCATGATCACGCCCAACGACTCGAAGGCGATCGTTCCGGCCATCCGCAAGGCGCGCGAGAAAGGCGTGCTCGTGATCGCGCTGGACAGCCCGACCGATCCGGCCGATGCGACCGACGCACTGTTCGCCACCGACAACTACAAGGCCGGCGTGCTGATCGGCGAATACGCCAAGGCCGCGCTGGCCGGCAAGAAGCCTGTGATCGCGACGCTGGATCTGTTTCCCGGCCACCCGGTGGGTGCGCAGCGCCACAACGGATTCATGAAGGGTTTCGGTCTGACTGCGCCCGACGCCAAGGTCAACGAACTGGGCAAGGATGCGGCGATCGTCTGCATGGCCGACAGCTACGGCGACCAGGCCAAGGGCCAGACCGCGATGGAGAACTGCCTGCAGAAAAACCCGGACATCAACCTCGTCTACACGATCAACGAGCCCGCGGCCGCCGGCGCCTTCAATGCGCTCAAGAAGGCCGGCAAGGACAAGGGCGTGACCATCGTGTCGGTGGACGGTGGTTGCGAAGGCGTGAAGAACGTCGGCGCCGGCGTGATCGCCGCGACCTCGCAGCAATACCCGTTGAAGATGGCCGCGATGGGTGTGGCCGCCGGCGTCGAGTACGCCAAGACCGGCAAGAAGCCGAGCGGCTACACCGACACCGGCGTCACGCTGATCGCCGCCAAGCCGATGCCGGGCGTGCAGAGCACCGACGTGAAGACCGGCACCGATCTGTGCTGGGGCAAGAAGTCGTGAAACCGACGCTGCGGCTGGCCTGGCCGGCCGCAGCGTCCCGAGAGGAGACAACCACCATGACCACCGTAGTCGCGGCGGGGAACCCCGTGCGCTGGAAAGACCGCCTGCCGCCGCTGGGCACGCTGGGCCCGTTCATTGCGCTGCTGGTCGCGTGCGCGTTCTTCGCGTCGCAGACCGACCGCTTCCTCACCGGCGGCAACCTGTCGCTGATCCTGCAGCAGGTGATGGTCGTGGGCGTGCTGGCGATCGGCCAGACGCTCGTCATCCTGACCGCCGGCATCGACCTGTCGTGCGGCATGGTGATGGCGCTGGGCGGCATCGTGATGACCAAGTTCGCGACCGACCTCGGTATGCCGACCGGGCTGGCGATCGCCTGCGGCATCGTCGTCACCACGCTGTTCGGGCTGGTCAACGGCCTGCTGGTCACGCGCATCAAGCTGCCGGCCTTCATCGTCACGCTGGGCACGCTGAACATCGCGTTCGCGATCACGCAGCTGTACTCGCAGTCGCAGACGGTCAGCGACCTGCCGGCGGCGATGACGGCGCTGGGCAGCACCTTCGCGATCGGCACCACCGAGGTGGCCTGGGGCACGGTGCTGATGCTGGCGCTGTACCTGCTGGCCTGGTTCGTGCTGCGCGAGACTGCCGCCGGACGCCACGTCTACGCGGTGGGCAACAACCCCGAGGCGACACGGTTGGTCGGCATCCCGACGCAGAAGGTGCTGCTGGCGGTGTACGTGGTCGCCGGGCTCTTCTACGGCATCGCTGCGCTGCTCGGCGTGGCCCGCACCGGCGTCGGCGACCCCAACGCCGGGCAGACCGACAACCTCGACGCGATCACCGCGGTCGTGCTCGGCGGCACCAGCCTGTTCGGCGGCCGCGGGGTGATGCTCGGCTCGCTGGTGGGTGCGCTGATCGTCGGCGTGTTCCGCAACGGCCTCACGCTGATGGGCGTGTCGTCGATCTATCAGGTGCTGGTCACCGGCATCCTCGTGATCCTCGCGGTGGCTACCGATCAACTTTCGCACCGCGGAGGGCGCTAGCCATGAGTGCCGTACTGAAGGTCGTCGAATCGGCCGCGCCGCAGCGGCAGGTGGTGATGCAGGCCAGCGGGCTGGTCAAGCGCTACGGTCACGTGACTGCGCTCGACGGCGCCGACTTCGAGTTGCGCGCGGGCGAGATCCTCGCCGTGATCGGCGACAACGGTGCCGGCAAGTCGTCGCTGATCAAGTGCTTGTCGGGTGCCACCGTGCCCGACAGCGGCGAGATCCGCCTTGACGGCGAGCCGGTGCACTTTCGCTCGCCGATCGATGCGCGCCGTGCCGGCATCGAGACGGTGTACCAGGATCTCGCCGTCGCCGCCGCGATGACGATCGCCGAGAACCTCTTTCTCGGCCGCGAGGTGCGGCGCGCGGGCTGGCTCGGCAGCGTGCTGCGCATGCTCGACAAGCAGAAGATGCTGGCCGAGAGCGTGGCCCGCATGCAGGAGCTGAAGGTGGGCATCCGCTCGATGACGCAGCCGGTCGAGACGCTGTCGGGCGGCCAGCGGCAGTGCGTCGCCGTCGGGCGCGCGGCCGCGTTCGCGCAGCACGTGGTGATCATGGACGAGCCCACCGCCGCGCTCGGCGTCAAGGAAGGCAACATGGTGCTCGACCTGATCCGCCGCGTCCGCGATCGCGGTCTGCCGGTGGTGCTGATCTCGCACAACATGCCGCACGTGTTCGAGATCGCCGATCGCATCCACGTCGCGCGGCTGGGCAAGCGCTGCGCGGTGCTCGATCCGAAGAAGATCAGCATGAGCGACACCGTCGCGGTGATGACCGGCGCGCTGCCGCCCGAGCGCATCCCGGTCGAGTGCCTGGCGCACTGAGGAGCGGCGTGTTGTCGAGCGAGCAGCGCAGCGTGCCCCACGCGCGGGTTGTCGACGAGGTGCCGCACGGTGCCGACGCCCGGCTGCGGCCGCGTGGGTCGAACCAGGGCGGCCTGCGCCAGTTCAACGAGCGCGTCGTGCTGCAGGCGATCCGCCTGCACGGCAGCAGCGCGAAGGCCGAGATCGCCCGCCTCACGCACCTGACGCCGCAGACGGTGCAGCTGATCATCCCGCGGCTCGAGGCCGACGATCTGGTGCGCAAGCTCGCCCCGGTGCGCGGCAAGGTCGGCCAGCCGTCGGTGCCGATGGCGCTCAACCCCGATGGAGCGTTCTCGATCGGCATCGTCATCGGGCGCCGCCGCATGGACATGCTGTTGATCGACTTCGTCGGCCAGGTGCGCGAACGGCTGTCGCTGGACTACCGGTTCCCGGACCCCGACACGCTGTTCGACGACATCGATGCGCGGCTGCGCCAGCTGCGGCGCAAGCTGAAGCCGGCGCTGCGCTCGCGGCTGCAGGGCATCGGCATGGCCGCGCCGCTGTCGATCGGCGGCTGGCGCGAGCTGCTCGACGTCGAGCCCGAGATTGCGCAGCGTTGGGAGCACGTGGACCTGCCCGAGCGCGCGGCGGCGCTCAGCGATGCCATCGGTCTGCCGGTGGAGCTGGTCAAGGACACCGCGGCCGCGTGCGTCGCCGAACTCGTCGCCGGCCGCGGGCGCAGCCTGCGCAGCTTTCTGTACATCTTCGTCGACACCTTCATCGGTGGTGGCCTGGTGCTCGACAGCCATCGCTTCGAGGGCGTGCACGGCAATGCCGGGGCCGTGGGCTCGCTGCCGCTCGGGTTGCGTCAGGGTGCGGAGCGGCAGCCGGCGCAGCTGCTGTCGGTCGCGTCGCTGTGGCAGCTCGAGGCGCGTTATGCGGCGGCGGGTCTCGCCACCGACGCCTGGCACGACGCGCGCGCGTTCGCCAAGCCGTGGCGCGCCGTGACGCAAGCGTGGCTCGCCGACGCCGGCGATGCGACCGCGCTGGCGATCAACAGTGCGGTGTGCCTGCTCGACCTCGACGCGGTCATCGTCGATGGCTCGTTCGGGCGCGAACTGCTCGCCGCGCTGCTGCAGGCGATCGCCAAGGCGCTCGATCTCTACAGCTGGGAGGGTGTGTCGCGCCCGCAAGTGCTCGCCGGCACGGTGGGCAGCGACGCGCGCGCGATCGGCGGCGCGATGCTACCGCTGCACGCGGCGTTCGCGCCCGACCGCGAGCTCTTCCTCAAGGGTTCGAAGGCGCGCTGACCGTGGGGCGGCACCCACCGCGGCTGCAGGCCGCAGGCTGCCCGGCGGGGGTCGTTGATCTCAAACGGCTTCGTGACGCAGCGTGAGGGGATCGAGTCTCTCGTGCACGGCCGCGGCCAGTTGCTCGCGTGCCGCGCCGCTCGCACCACCCAGCGATACGCGGATCACCTGGCCATGCCGCGCATCGGCCGTGATCTGCACGGCTAGCGGCTTGCCGTCGGCGCTCAAGCCCTCGAGCAACTGCTCGGCGACGCGGCGCGCAGCGTCGCTGCGCAGCGCTGGCTTGAAGATCTTGCCCACCGCGGTGAGCGGCATCGGATCGACGAAGTACAGCGCCACCGGCACCGCCGCGCGTTCCGGCGTGCTCTCGCGCAGGTAGGACATCAATTCGGCTGCCGTGGCCGTAGCGCCAGCCTTCAGCTGCACGTAGGCCACCGGCAGCTCGCCGGCATAGGCGTCCGGCTGACCCACCATGGCGGCGAGCGCGACGGCACTGTGACGGTACAGCAGCTCCTCGAGCGGCGCGGGATCGATGTTGTGCGCGCCGCGGATGATCAGGTCCTTGGCCCGGCCTGTGATCCACAACTGGCCGTCGTCGTCGAATCGTCCGAGGTCGCCGGAATTCACCCAGCCGGGTTCGACGAACGCGCCGCGGTTGTGTGTCTCGCTCAGGTAGCCACCGAACACGCCGGGGCCCGACATCGCGACGACGCCGATTTCATTGGGCGCACAGTTGCCGAGCAGGCGGCCTTCGGCGTCGAGCTTGACGACGCGCGTGCGCGAGAACGGCAGCGGTCTCCCGACGGCGCCGGCCTCGCGCGGCATGTCGGGGTAGACCATCGTGTGCACGCTGGAGGTTTCGGTCATCCCGTAGACCTCGAGCACGGGCAGGCGGAGCTGCTGTTCGTAGGCCTGAATCACCGCCACCGGGATCGCCGAGCCGCCCCCGGACACCAATTGCAAGCTGCTGACATCGTGGTCGCCCGTGGGTACCTGCAGCGCGGCGGCCAGCACGGTGGGAACGGCCCCGAACAGTTGTGGGCGGTAGCGCTGCACCAGCGCCCAGACGTTGCGCACCGCGCGCGGGTCGCGCCAGCCCGCGGCGCCGAGCACCACGACGTGGCCGCCATTGGCCAGCGGCGCCAGGCCTTGGGTGAGCGCGCCGCCGACGTGGAACAACGGCAGCCCGAACAGCAGACCTCGTCCGGGCTCGGCCAGCCCCATCAGGCGCAAGGCCCAGGCCTGCGACACCTGGTTGGCGTGGCTGTGCCGCACCAGCTTGGGCGTGCCGGTCGTGCCTCCGGTGTGGAAGTACCCTGCCGCCTCGTCGGCCCTCGGCATGCGGCCGCTGAGGAGGTGGCCGCCTGGCTGCGGATCGAGCCAGGCGTCGAAATCATCGGGTGCGGTGTCGGCATGCGCGCGGCCGCCGACCACCAGCACCGACTTCAGGCTCGGCACCTGCTGTCGGATCACGCGCACCTTGTCCCAGATGTCGGAGCCCTCGCTCGGGCCCAGGGTCACCAGCACCCGGGTGCCGGCGGCGCGCAGGATGTCGGCAATCTGCGCCGCCGACAGCATCGGGTTCACCGGGTTGGCCACGCCGACGGCCTGCGCGCCGAACAGCGCCACGAAGGCCTGTGGCAACAAGGGCAGCAGCAGGCTCACGACGCTGCCGCTGCCCACCCCCAGGCCGTGAAAGAGATTGGCCGCCTGGGTGACGCGCGCCAGGAATTGGGCGTGCGTCAGCGCCTGCGGCGACTCGTCCGGGCTGGCGTTGGACAGGAAAGAGATCGCCGGCGCCGACGGGTCGATGGCCGCGCCCAGTTGCAGCGCCTGGTAGGTGCTCTGCGCAGCGACACGCTCCGCGTACGGCGCCTGGGCCTCGAAGGCCATCACGTCGGCCATCGAGCGAAAGCGCGGCAACTCGGCGCCGATCAGCTTGTCGAGCACATGAGCACGTGAAGGCATCCGCTGCTCCTTGCTTCAGCCGTGGATCAGTCCGGCGCGCCGCGGCCGCGACGGGGCGCCGCGCGCGCGCGCAAAGGCACGAGCGCCGATGGGGCGCTCAGTTCGGATCGCCTTCGACCGGCTCGATCCCCTGCGCCAGACTGCCCTTGGGCCCCTCGACGAGCTCGTAGCGTACGCGCCGGCCTTGCTCCAGCGTGCGATAGCCCTCCATGCGAATCGCCGAGAAGTGCGCAAAGACGTCGGGCCCGCCGCCCTCGGGTTCGATGAACCCGAAACCCTTGGCATTGTTGAACCACTTGACTGTGCCTGTCGGCATGCCAGCCTCCCTCCGAGCGTGTCTTGAACTTTGAATTGGCCTCGTGAGCCAACCGCAAATTTTTCGCGGGCGTTCCCAAACGTGTCAAGACGGTGCGGACCCGAGGCGAGGCGCATTCCGCCGGTCCGGCCGAGGGCCCGAAACAGGCCCGCGGCGTGTCGCTATTTTCACGGCTTGACATGGGCGACAACGCCACAAGATGACCGCCTGGACACCCCGCAAGAGCCAACTCGATAGAATGACTCATGCCTCCCGAGACCCCGAAACTGCCCCCGAAAGCGCCCACCGTGACGCGCCCGGACGGTGGGCAGGGCGCGGCCGTCGCCGAACGCAAGCTGGCGAAGACCAAGCCGCCGCGGATGTTCCAGGTGGTGATGCTGAACGACGACTACACGCCGATGGAATTCGTCGTCATGGTGCTGCAGCAGACTTTCAAGCGTGACCTCGAGACGGCCACGCAGATCATGCTCAAAATCCACCACGAGGGTCGCGGCGTCTGCGGGGTCTACTCCAAGGACGTGGCGGCCACCAAAGTCGAACTGGTCCTGGCCGCAGCGCGCCGCGCGGGACACCCGCTGCAGTGCATTATGGAGGCTGCATGATCGCGCAAGAATTGGAAGTCAGCCTGCACATGGCCTTCGTCGAGGCCAGACAGCAGCGGCACGAATTCATCACGGTGGAGCACCTGCTGCTCGCGCTGCTCGACAACCCGTCGGCGGCCGAAGTGCTGCGCGCCTGCGCCGCCAACATCGAGGACCTGCGCAAGAGCCTGACCACCTTCATCAAGGAAAACACGCCGACCGTCGGCGGCACCGAAGAGGTCGACACCCAGCCGACGCTCGGCTTCCAGCGCGTGATCCAGCGCGCGATCATGCACGTGCAGTCCACCGGCTCGGGCAAGAAGGAGGTCACCGGTGCCAACGTCCTGGTGGCGATCTTCGGCGAGAAGGACTCGCACGCGGTCTACTACCTGCACCAGCAGGGCGTGACGCGGCTCGACGTTGTGAACTACATCGCCCACGGCATCAAGAAGAGCGATCCCCCGGAGACGCCCAAGAGCAACGAAGGCGGCGCCGAAAGCGAGAAGGAAGAGACCGGCGACAGCAAGGGCTCGCCGCTGGAGCAGTTCACGCAGAACCTCAACCAGCTGGCTCGCGACGGCAAGATCGATCCGCTGATCGGCCGCGAGGCCGAGGTCGAGCGCGTGATCCAGGTGCTGTGCCGCCGTCGCAAGAACAATCCGCTGCTGGTCGGTGAGGCCGGGGTCGGCAAGACCGCGATCGCCGAGGGCCTGGCCTGGCGCATCACGCAGAACGACGTGCCCGAGGTGCTGGGGCAGTCGACCGTCTACGCGCTCGACATGGGCGCGCTGCTGGCCGGCACCAAGTACCGTGGTGACTTCGAGCAGCGCCTGAAAGGGGTGCTGAAGTCGCTGAAGGACCAGCCGCACGCGATCCTCTTCATCGACGAGATCCACACGCTGATCGGCGCCGGCGCCGCCTCGGGCGGCACGCTCGACGCGAGCAACCTGCTGAAGCCCGCGCTGTCCACCGGCGCCATGAAGTGCATCGGCGCCACCACCTTCACCGAGTACCGCGGCATCTTCGAGAAGGACGCGGCGCTGTCGCGACGCTTCCAGAAGATCGACGTGGTCGAGCCGACGGTGGAGCAGACCATCGAGATCCTCAAGGGCCTGAAGACACGCTTCGAAGACCACCACAGCGTCAAGTACGCGTTGGGCGCGCTGCAGGCGGCGGCCGAGCTGTCGGCCAAGTACATCAATGACCGTCACCTGCCGGACAAGGCGATCGACGTGATCGACGAGGCCGGTGCCGCGCAGCGCATCCTGCCGGTGGCCAAGCGCAAGAAGACGATCACCAAGTCCGAGGTCGAGGAGATCGTTGCCAAGATCGCGCGCATTCCGCCGGCCAGCGTCAGCAGCGACGACCGCAGCAAGCTGAAGAACCTCGACCGCGACCTGAAGAGCGTGGTGTTCGGGCAAGACCAGGCGATCGAAGCCCTGGCCGCCGCGATCAAGATGGCGCGTTCGGGGCTCGGCAAGCCCGACAAGCCGATCGGCTCGTTCCTGTTCTCCGGCCCCACCGGCGTCGGCAAGACCGAGGTGGCCAAGCAGCTGGCCTACATCCTGGGCATCGAGCTGATCCGCTTCGACATGTCCGAGTACATGGAGCGCCACGCGGTGAGCCGCCTGATCGGCGCGCCACCGGGCTACGTGGGCTTCGACCAGGGTGGCCTGTTGACCGAGGCGATCAGCAAGAAGCCGCACGCCGTGCTGCTGATGGACGAGATCGAGAAGGCGCACCCCGATGTCTTCAACGTGCTGCTGCAGGTCATGGACCACGGCACGCTGACCGACAACAACGGGCGCAAGGCCGACTTCCGCAACGTGATCATCGTGATGACCACCAATGCGGGCGCCGAGACGATGGGCAAGGCGACCATCGGCTTCACCACCAAGCGCGAGCAGGGCGACGAGATGGCCGACATCAAGCGGCTCTTCACGCCCGAATTCCGCAACCGGCTCGACGCCACGGTGAGCTTCCGCGCGCTCGATCACGAGATCATCCTGCGCGTGGTCGACAAGTTCCTGCTGCAGCTCGAGGGTCAGCTGGCCGAGAAGAAGGTCGAGGTCACGTTCACCGACGCGCTGCGCAAGCACCTGGCGGTGAAGGGATTCGACCCGCTGATGGGCGCGCGCCCGATGCAGCGGCTGATCCAGGACACGATCCGCCGCGCGCTCGCCGACGAGCTGCTGTTCGGCCGTCTGGTCGACGGCGGCCGCCTGACGGTGGACATCGACGACAAGGGCGAAGTGCTGCTCGACATCCAGCCGCCGCGCAAGAGCGACAAGCCCAAGGCCGAGACAACTCAGGTGTAGCTGACCCCCGAGGTGGCGTGGCCGCCACCTCCCCCTCGAGGGGGCGTCGCCGGCGGCCCGGCTTCAGCCGGATCCGTGGCGTGCACTTGGGAATGCGGCGCTGGAGCGCCGCAACAGCACTGCCGGCTGCGCAATCAGCGCGCGGGCGCTGCGGGGTCCTGCCGGAAATAGCCGGCAAACAGCGCATACAGCTTCGGGTGTTCGCTGCGCATGTCTTCGGGGGCGACGAAGAACGCCTCGACGGCAACGGCAAAGAACTCGTCGACGCTCTCCGCGCCGTAGGGGTCGAGCACCGTGTCACGTCCCGCGTCCACATGGCGGCAAAAGCGTTCGTACTCGGCGTCGAGCAGCGCGATCCAGCGTTCGCGCTCGGCCAGGCTCGGCAGCGGCGGCGCGCCATCGGCCTCGCCGTCGGCCATGTCGAGCACGTGCGCGAACTCGTGGATCACGACGTTGTAGGCCCACTCGGCGGACTGGCCGGCTTCGTACACGTCGGTCCACGACAGCATCAGCGGGCCGCCACCCATCGCCTCGCCGCTGAGCACCTCGTCGTACTGGTGCACCACGCCGTCGTCGTCGACCACCTCGCGCGGCGCCACCACTTCGTCGGGGTGCACGACGATGCCGACGAAACCACGGTACGGAGCCAGGCCGATGCGCAGCACCGGCAGGCAAGCCTGCACCGCGATGCGCACCGCCATCGCGTCGGTCACCGCGAGGCCACCGGCGCCGCTGAACTCCTTCTCGTCGAGGAATAGGCTCGTCAGGCGCCGCAACTCTGTCAGGTCGGCATCGCTGCGACGCGCGAGGAACGGCAGCGCGGCCAGCGTGTCCAGCCACAGCGAGTCGGAGATCGCGCGGCGCTGCGCGATGCGGCGCTCGCGCTGCGCCCTCAGGCGCGCGAGCCAGCCAGCAATCACCCGCGCTCCGGGCTCAGCGCCAGCGCCGGCTCGACGCGCACGCCGCGCGCCGTGATGCGAATCACGTTGCCGCGCGGATCGGACGCGCCATCGAAGTCCCAATCGGACAGCACGTGCCGGGTCGCGGTGGGCGAGAGCATCACGCGCCCCGGCCGGTGCGTGTGGCCGTGGATCAGCGTGTCGCTGCCGGCAGCGTCGAGCAGCTGCAGTGCGGCGGCGGCATCGACGTCGGCCCACAGCGCGGGCGAGCGCTGCGCCTGGTGCGCGGTGCTGGCGTCGCGCATCGCGCGCGCGCGCTCGCGCCGCTCGGCCAACGGCAGCACCATCACCGCGGCACGCCAGGCCGGGCTGTGCACCATGGCGCGGAAGCGCTGGTAGTCGACGTCTTCGAGGCACAGCGCATCGCCGTGGCTCAGCACGGCGCGGCGGCCGAACGCGTGGAGCACGGTGGCGTCGGGCAGGGCGCGCATGTCGCAGTGCGCGAGCATGGCCTCGCCGAGCATGAAGTCGCGGTTGCCCGGCATGAAGGCCACCGTCTTGCGCGCCGAGGTTTCGCGCAGCACTTCGCCGACCCGGTGCTCGAACGCATCGTGGCGCGAATCGTCGCCGACCCACGCCTCGAACAGGTCGCCCAGGATGAACACGGCGTCGGCGTCGCTGCCGCGCATCTGGGCGCACCAGGCGTCGAAGGTGCGCGGCGCCTCGGGCTGGAGGTGGACGTCCGACAGCAGCTCGATCGTGCGCCACTGCGATGGCGCCTCGAACCGGTGCAGCGCCAGCGGCGCCGCGGCAGCTGCGTCGGCCATGTCACCGGACCGGGTGGGCGCCGGCCTAGACCTCGACGGCCTTGAGAATCACCACGTCCTGCAACGGCACGTCGTCGTGCATGCCCTTGCGGCCGGTGGCCACGCCCTCGATCTTGTCGACCACGTCGTTGCCGGACACGACGCGCCCGAACACCGCATAGCCCCAGCCTTGCGGCGTCTCGGAGCTGAAGTTCAGGAATTCGTTGTCGACGGTGTTGATGAAGAACTGGGCGCTCGCCGAGTGAGGCGCCGAGGTGCGTGCCATCGCCAGCGTGTGCTTGGCGTTCTTCAATCCGTTGTTGGCCTCGTTGGCGATCGGCGAGCGGGTGGACTTCTGCTTCATGCCCGGCTCGAACCCGCCGCCCTGCACCATGAAGCCTTTGATGACGCGGTGGAACACCGTGCCGTTGTAGTGTCCGGCGCGCACGTATGCGAGGAAGTTTTCGGTGCTCGCTGGCGCCTTGACGTCGTCGAGTTCGACGCGGATCGTGCCTTCGCTGGTGGTCAACTCGACCGTCTTGGTCATTTGCTGCTCTCCAAGGTGGCCTTGCGGATGACCACCGGTTGCTGGGGGACATTCTGGTGGGGGCCCCGGTTGCCCACCGGCACCTCACGGATCTTATCGATCACCTCCATGCCCGATACGACCTTGCCGAACACTGCGTAGCCGTTGCCGTCGCGCGCGTTGGCGGCGTCGAGAAAGGCGTTGTCGACCACGTTGATGAAGAACTGCGAAGTCGCCGAGTCGGGCACGTTGGTGCGCGCCATCGCGACCGTGCCGCGCAGGTTGTTCAATCCGTTGCGGCTTTCGAGCGGGATCGGCGCACGGGTGGGCTTCTCGCGCATGTCGGCATCGAAGCCGCCGCCCTGGATCATGAAGGTGGCGATCACGCGGTGGAAGATCAGGCCGTCGTAGTGCCCGTCCTTCACGTACTGCACGAAGTTGGCCACCG
>Ga0335076_10004949_pt1 | contig 13512 bp, 9 predicted proteins | sample Lox_Sample_25_FD_206717 | JGI IMG/M metagenome (GOLD analysis project Ga0335076, IMG submission 206717) | Soil microbial communities from Loxahatchee National Wildlife Refuge, Florida, United States - Lox_Sample_2.5 | ecosystem: Environmental > Terrestrial > Soil > Wetlands | place: USA: Florida... | reverse complement strand
TTACTCATGAAACTGACGTTTCCCGTTGTATTTTCGAGCGGCCGAATTGCTTGATGCAAGATGACGCAAGAAGCTGAGCGATCAATCGTTGTCATTCCGTCGGTTGATCTCAACGTGGTTCTTTGAGGGTTTTGAAGAATTTGTTTCTGCGCTTTGCTGGTCCCGACGATGTTGGGAGACGCTGAACATGCGCCGCGGCCCTTCTTTCGCATTTGCACAACCTACCCGCCGCCGTGCTTGTCCGGCTGCCACGAGAATTTTTCGCTCGGTTTGTTGTGCGCTTCACACACTCTGCAGTTGAGCGGGGTTAAACAAGTCGCTGGCGTAAGGATGTCCGTCATGCGCACCAGCCCATTGGTTTTCACGGCAATATTGACCACTGCCGGTCTGATCTGGCTGTCTGGATCGCCTGCGCGATCGCAAGCGCAGACAGCGCCCGCGGCCGCTCAAAGCAGCCCGCCGCCCTTGAAATGCACGCCGGCAGCAAACCCCGATCCCTTCCTGCCTGATCCTTTCAAGGTCAGGCTGGCTGGCGAATTTCCCGCGGGATTGCTGCCGATCGACGACACTGTCAAAGACAGCATCATGAAGTCGGGGCTGCCGTGCCAGGAAAACGTGCGGCCGAACGTGGGGCAGGAGAGCGAGGGACTGGAAAACCTGCAGCGCGGCTTTGATTTCTATTCGTGGCGCACCTTTATCGCCCTGAATTCGCCTGCCGACGGAAAGACCTCCTTCGATCATGCCAAGGCGGACATGCGGGCGCGCTGGGAGGACATGGACAGTTTCAAGCCGCTGCTCGACGTCATGCTGCCGCCAAACCTGCAGCCGCCGAAATGGCCGACCGACAGAGCCGGCATGGAGGCCGAGCGCGAGCGGCTGGTCCCGGAGCAATGCCGCGACCTGCACAAGCAGTTTCCCGACAGAATGATCGTGAAAATGATCGAGGAGAGCTTCAACGAGCCGTTCAAGACCGGCCCGTTGATCGATCAACAGGGCCACTACGCCATTTTCGACATTCTGATGAATCGGGAGATGTTCAACTACATCACGATGAATCATCTGAATAGCAGGCCCGGACAGATGAGCGCAGCCAATTCCGGTCTCACGGTCGACTTTCCGCCGGGCACGCACGACACACTCGGCGCCTTCATGCTGAAAGTCTCCTGGAAGATTCTCGTGCCGGAGGAGATCCAGGCACAGAACTTCCACATGGTGAAGGCACTCGTCCTGATGCCGCCCGGCGACCCAAAAGCGAAGCGGCCATGCATCCCCGAAACCCTGGGATTGATCGGCTTCCACGCCGTGCACAAGACCGTCGGCCGCCCGCAATGGATCTGGACCTCCTTCGAGCACATCAAGAACGTGCCGGACAGAAATGAGGTCGCTGCCAGGACGTTTGACGGTCCGTACAGCTTCTTCAGCGTCAGCTGCAAGGACGACTGTCCGACCGAGAACGCCACACCGCCGCGGCCTTGGGATCCAGATCCGGCGCTGCAATTGCGGTTTCGAAAGGACGACTCGTACAGGAGCCAGATCGTCCGCGAAACGCCGCTCGGACATGCGACCAGCAACATGAACAGGGTGTTTCAAAGCATGTTGCAGGACAGCGTCTGGAAAAACTACATGCTGATCAATACGCAATGGCCGAGCGCATTCGCCTGCACGTCGCTGCGCTCGCTGAGCTTCGATGCTCCCGCACCCAAGAACGATTTCGTAAGGCAGCCCGACATGACATGTTCGCCCGCGCCGACATTCATGGCGAACTCCACCCTGGAAACCTACAGCCAGGGAGATATTCCGCAGGCGTCGTCAAGCTGCATCGGCTGTCACGGCAACGCGGTGAGCTTTCAGACACGTCCGTCGAACCCGAAGCTCGGCACTGTCAATCTCAATCAATCGGATTTCACGTTCATGCTGGAGAAGGCGCAGTAGGCGAGATCTCTCGCGCAATTATCCCTTTGTGATTTGGAGTTTCAAACGGTGAGGGCCGGCCATGGGACGATCACCACACCTTCGGCATCATGAAGTCGCGCCAGGCACGATGCAGCCCGAACCGGCTGGCGACGTGTCGCGTCGCGCCATGCTCGCCGGCACCGTCGCGACGACTGCGGTTGCGGCCGTTCTGCCGATCGGCGGTTCGGCCTATGCGGATGCACCCGATCCGAATTCGAAGCAGGACATGATGGCATTTCTGCTGCTATCGGCAGCGCTCGCCGGCGTTCACGTGGCGACGCTGGCGCCCGAGTTCACGGCGGATAAGAACGACGTCTTGAATTCGGATCCGGGCGTCGACCCCTTCAATATCAAGAATGAGTATTTCAGGTTCGTCAACGCCGCCGCCGACGCCGCTTCATTCGGCAAGCTGCTGCAGATTGCCAGGGATCACCGCCAATCGGCCGCCGACATTGTCGCCGCCGCGGCAGCCGGCGACGACACCAGGTTCCTCGCGCGAAGCATTGTGCTGCTCTGGTATCTCGGCTCCTGGTACAAGCCGGACGATCTGAAGAAGAGCTCGGCGGCCGGAACACGCGCGTTCATCCCCTCCCAGGTCGTGTCGGCGAAGGCTTACACGCAGGGACTGGTCTGGCAAATCGTCCAGGCCCATCCGATGGGCTACAGCAACCTGCAATTCGGCTACTGGTCGCGCGATCCGCGCGATCCCAACGATCCCCTCGACCGATCAAACGTTGGCGTCATCACACCAACGATACCCTAAAGCGAGCGAACCATGGCCGACTGCATCAAGTGCGATGTCGCGATTGTCGGATCCGGATTTGCCGGAGCCATGATTGCCAACGAATTGAGCCAGAAGGGCATCAGCGTTGTCGTTCTGGAGGCCGGCGCGGGCATCACGCCGAACATCAACGACTACATGAAGCGTTTCTACAAGGCCGATGCCAAGGTGCCGGAAAGTCCCTATCCCCCGGAGTTCGTCGATTCGAAAGGCGACGTGATCGAACCGGCAAAGGTCGCGGCGGGAAGGCCGACCGTGCTCACCCTGGGCGCCTCCAATTGGAAGGACCCCAAGCAGGCCTATCTCGTTCAGAAGGGTCCGCGACCGTTTGCAAGCACCTACGAACGCGTGGCCGGCGGCACGTCGCATTGGCTCGGCACCTCCTTGAGGTTTGTGCCGAATGATTTCCGCATGAAAGCGAGCTACGGCAAGAACCAGCTGGGTTTTTCTCTGCCGGATTGGCCGACTGCGATCAGCTCCGAAACGATGAGCCCGTATTACGCGAGAGCCGAGAGCGAGCTCGGCGTGTCCGCCGACGTGAAGGAGCAGAGCTTTCTGGGCATCAGTTTTTCCAAGGGCTACAACTATCCGATGCCGAGGATTCCGCCTTCGCTGCTCGATCAGCGCATCGGCGACGCGCTGACGCTGCTCAACGACGACGAGACGAAGTTTCTCGGAATGGACAAGCCCGTGACCCAGGTTGCGGTGCGAAGCTTGCCCGCGGCGCGCAATTCCCGGCCCTATCGGAACAGGCGCGCCTGCGCCGGCAACACCAATTGCATTCCGATCTGCCCGATCCAGGCCAAATACGATCCGACCATCACATTGAACGAGGCAACCAACCGCGGCGCCCAGCTGATCGACCACGCGGTTGCAAGAGAGATCGTCATCGACAATGACCGCGTCAGCCAGATCAACTTCATCAGATACAAGGACGAGGCAGGACCGAAGACTGCGGATGGCTGTCTCAAGGCCAGGATCTATGTCATCGCCGGCAACGCCATCGAGACGCCGCGGCTGTTGCTGATGTCCAAGAACCAGGGCCGGACGGCCAAAGGCGTGGCCAACTCCAGCGACCTGGTCGGGCGCAACCTGATGGATCATCCTTACTATGTTGCTTGGGGACTGTTGCCGATGACCGCAAGGCCGGTGTTTCCCTATCGCGGTCCGCTGATCACCTCGGGCATCGGCGATCTCTGCGACGGTCCGTTCCGCGCCAAGCGCGCCGCTTTCCGGATCGATATCGGCAACGAGGGCTGGAACTACGTGATCGCCGGCGGCGCATTCGGCGCCGATCCCCATCTGACCACCATCGATTTTGTCAATGGAATGAACTCGAGCGGCCTCAACAAGCAGGAATTCAGCCAGGTCAAAGACAACTCCGCCCTGCTTGGTGCTGGCCTTGCCCAGAAGCTGAACGATCTGGTTTCGCGTCAGTTCCGCATCGGCTTCCTGGTCGAGCAGACGCCGGATCCCAACAATCGCGTGACGCTGTCGTCGACGTTCACCGATGCGCTCGGGCTGCCGCGTCCGGAGATTTCCTACGACATCTCCGACTATACGAAACAGGGCATCGTCGCGTCCTTCCGCACGAAGAACCTGATCTTCCGGAAGATGGCAGCCCAGGATTTCACCGAGCGCGCCGAGGGCGATCCCACCGGCTTCGACGAGGTCATCGACGGTCAAACGGTCAAGCTGAATTACGGTGGCGCCGGTCACATCATGGGCACCTATCGCATGGGCGACAACCCGAAAACGTCGGTGGTCGATTCGTTCCAGCGCTCGCACGATCACAACAATCTGTATCTGGTCGGAAGCGGTACGTTTCCGACGGGCGGCACAGCCAACCCGACGCTCACGCTCTCGGCATTGGCGATGCGGACCGCGGACAGCATCGTCAGCGACCTCAAGTCGCAGGGTTGAGCCGGATAGTCCGAAGTGGAGACGAGAATGACGCGCCCGCGCCCGATCACGATTGTCGCTGCCGCCATCGCAGTCCTTTCGATAGCGGCAAATCCGGTACGGGCCGCAGCGCAGGCGTGTCCGGCTCCGGCGGAAGACCACATTCCCAAAGCTCCGCAAGGAGTTCTCAATCTTGGACCGATCAAGGATCTGCTGCTCGAATATCATCAGAAATACTACGATATCGACCTCGCGGCCGTATTCGAATCGGCACAAAAGTATCTTGAGCAGAACGCCGGCCAGGCGAAGAAACCTGCGCTTGTGATGGACATCGACGAGACCTCGCTGACCAACTGGCCGAATCTGCTCGCGGACAATTTCGGTTTCGTGGCTGACGGGTCTTGCGACCTGTTGCCGGCCGGACCCTGCGGGTTCAACCAATGGATTCTCAAGAGCAGCGCGAAACCGATCGAGCCTGCGCGCAAGCTGTTCGAGGCGGCAAAAGCCAGGGGCGTCGCGGTGATTTTCATCACGGCCCGCCCGGACAAGCAGCGGGACGCAACCGTTCTCAATCTCATTCATGCCGGATATGAAGGCTGGACTGAGCTCAGAACCCGACCCGACCGGGACGATCTGCTGAACGTGCAGGAGTACAAGACCGCCGAGCGGACCAAGGTCGAAGCCGAGGGCTACACCATCATCGCCAATATCGGCGATCAGATCAGCGACATCGAGGGCGACCATTCCGGATGTCGCTTCAAGGTCCCCAATCCCTTCTACTTTATCCGCTAAGGCAGCGCAGCGGGGCGAGGGCCGAAAGACCCTTGCAACCTGTGCTTCACTCCCCATCTTCGCGACGGGGAGCGGGTCAGCGGATTGGAATCTCCCATGGCGGCCGTCGATTTTGCGAGCGAAGCGTTTTTCCGCGACCCGGGCGCGGCCGTCGCGGCGCTGCGGGCCTCGGGACCCGCGGTTTCGGCCCATTTTCCGATGGTCGGCAAGGTCTGGGTCACCACCACCTACGAGGCGGCGGCGCGCGTGCTGAAGGATTCATCGACCTTCACCTTGCGCAAGGAAGACGGCGCGGTTGCCGGCGTCCGCTGGTGGATGCCAAAGCTTGTGCAAGCGCTTGCGAGCAACATGCTGACCACCGACGAACCGGATCATGCAAGGCTGCGCGGCATCGTTGACGAAGCGTTCCGTCGCCGCGCGGTGCTCGATATGCAGCCGCGCATCAGGGCCCTGGCCGACGAGCTTGCGGACGAATTGTTCGCACAGGGTAGCCCCGCCGATCTTGTCGCGCGCTATGCGCAGATCCTGCCGCTCTCGGTGATATCCGAGCTTCTCGGCCTGCCGCGCGCCGACCGACCGACCTTCATCGCATGGGCTGGTTCGATGTCGCGCGTCAAAGGCGCGATCGGCTTCTTGAGCGTCATGCCCGCTCTCGGGAAAATGAGACGCTATATGATGGAACGCCTGAGGGCCGCTCGAGAACAGGGCGGTGAGGGATTGATCGCCGAACTCGTGCGGGTCGAAAGCGAGGGCGGGCGCATCAGTTCGGAAGAGATGGTGGCGATGCTGTTTCTTCTTCTCAATGCGGGATCGATCACGACGACGCACCTGATCAGTGGCGCGGTTTATGAGCTGCTCAGGGAGCCGGCACGACGGGATTGGCTGATGGCGGATTGGGACCGCGCGGGACTTGCGGTGGAAGAGTTCCTCCGTTTCGTTTCACCCGTGATGTTTACGAAGCCACGCTATGTGCGCCACGACGTCGACCTCGACGGCGTCAATTTGAAGAAAGGCGACTGCATCATGGCGATGATCGTCGCTGCGAACATGGATCGGCAGGCGAACGAGCGGCCGGAGCGGCTCGATCTCGAGCGGAAGCCGAACCGGCATTTGTCGTTCGGAACCGGAATTCATTTCTGTCTCGGTCACCAGCTCGCGCGCATCGAGGCGAGCTGTGCATTGCAGGCATTGTTTGCGCGCTGGCCGAAGCTTCGGCTCGCGATCGATCCTGCGCATGTCCGGTGGCAGCGCCGACCCGGCCTGCGTGCACTGGAAGAACTCCCCGTCGCACCGGGCGCCTGACGGCAATCCCGGTCGGCCCCGCGTCAATCCGACAGCGCGCCGAGGTAGCGGATCGCCGCGACGCTGGGCAGGAACGTATAGGCGCCGCCCTGCGTCGTGACGAAACGCGGCAGGCCGCGCAGCCGGATTGTCCCGCCCGACTTGAGCAGCAAGTCGAACCAGCCGGTCTCGACCGCGTTCGCGCCGATCAAGGGATCGTTCGATCCCGTCACCCGCGGATCCAGAAGGCCGACATTCACCCAGTCGCAGGCCATCGCCTCGAATTGCGCCCCCAGGCTCGCGCCGATGAAATTGCCAAGCAGCCCGCGCTCGGCGTCTTTCGTTGCGGCGTTGTTCGGGTCAAAGGCAGGGCCATAGGGCATGCCGCGCCGGATCAGACGCCGGCTGAAATTCGCGACCCGCTGCACGATGATCGCGCCGCGCGGATTGGTGCGACGGACATGCGATCCATAGGGACAGCGCCCGCCATCGGGGAACCTCACGGGATCGCCATAGTCGAAATTGGTCTGGCTGACCGAGGGGTCCGGTTTGTCCGGTGACAGCGCCATCGGCGTGCCGTCGCGCCAGCGTCCGCACATATGCGCGGCGACGACCTCGCGCAGTGCCGCGCGTCGCGAAAGGCCGGCGCCGATCGAAGATTCGGCGCCGAGCGGGAGCAACTCTTCGCCCTGGGGATGGGTCATCAGCATGTCAGCGGCCTCGTCGAGATAGGCTTCGAAGCCTTTGACGTCCTGCTCCAGGATGCGGAACGCGCTGAACGTGCCGTTGTGGCCCAGCGCGACCGGATCGGGGACGCGCCAGACCAGACCCTCGAAATTGGTGTCATAGCCGAGCAGCACGGTGCCGAGCGGTGCAAACGGCTGCGGGTCCTGAAGATCGGCAGCGTTGTGAATCTCGGCGAATTTCGGCTGCGAGATGTTGTCGGTGTAGCCGAAATGGACGCGATCGCCGTCGAAGCAAAATCCGTCGCGCTGTCCGAGCAGGTTGAGGCCCCTCGTTCCTTCGAGGGCCTGCTTCTTGATGCGGTCGAGCTGCGCGACATCGTCGGCGAAGATCGTCGCGATCAGATGAATCCGATGCGGCTTGTCGAAGGGGGCAGGCCAATTTTCGGGGGCGCTGTCGCCGACGTCGCCGAGCTTTATGGCGCGCGCCGTCATCCCCTCCTTGTATTCGGTCGGAAACGTGTCGAGGGACGATTGCGCTGCACCCAGCGCCCGCAAGCCTTCGTAGGTCACGCCGATATTGAAGGTCGTATCAGGCTTGGTCTCCCACGGCTCCTCGGTGGTGATCTGAGGCACGGTGCCGGCGCGGCCGGAGACGCTGGCTGCGAGCCAGCGCCGCGCCTCGCCGCGGTCGGTAACCTCGAGGATAAGATGGCGGACACGGGGCTTGTGATAGCCGCGCAGGATATTGCCCTGGATATCGGCGGCGTTGAATACGGTGCTCATCACCAGCCGATCCCGAATTTCTCACGCACCTGCGCGACGGAATAGCCGGGATAGGCCCGGTAACCGCTGCCCAGCGAGACGTTGGGGTTGGCGTGTAGTTGCAGTACGATATTGCGCGGCAGCGCCTGCAGATCGTTGATCCCGGATGTGTCGCCGTTCATCGCTTCCTGATCCCTCAATATGTCCGTCACCGTGTCCGGCACCTGATACGCATCATGCGCGTGCACCCAGTCGATGAATTTCTCGACGTTTTGCTCGGACGGAATCACCCCGTCGCCGCCCTCGACAAGCCCCACCACGGCATCGAAGACGCTTCCGATCGTGGCGATGAAATCGCGGATGTAGTTGGTGAAATCTCCATCATAAACCGAGAACATGCAGATATTGTCGTCGACGATCACAAACCGCGCGAAGTGGACGGTGCCGACATTGTCGAGGCCGGCATAGATCTCGTCCTTGTTGGCTGCGATCGCCTGCGCCGCCATGGCGCGGCCGATCGCCGACTTGTCCTTGAGCGGCATGATGAGGTTCATCATGCGCTGGACGTTGTCGCCGGGTTGCACGGAATAGCGCGGTCCGCCGGGCAGCGGCTTGGTCGGCTGGCGCCAGGCCCAATAGGGCACCAGGATCTTTGCCGCAAACCACGCGGCCAACTGTTCGAAAACGGTCATCGGCCTAACTCCGGTGGAACGGGCATGCGGTGGCGCCGCGCCGCCTCTGGGACTCCTGATAGGCGTCGCGACGGGCCAGCAGAATGGGGTCATCAGATGCTTCGATACCCGGAACGAGGTGCCACGGGTTGAAGCCGATTTTCTCGCTCGCAGCCTCCTGGTCCTTGGCGACATCGGTGAGCGTCAGCGTGCCCATCACCACCCGCACGCGCCTTGCAGGCCAGGGCTGCGTCGGGTCGTCGAGCGCGTCGCCGGGCTCGCCGATCATCATCATCAACAGGAAACGCGCCGGCCATTCGGCGAGACGGACTTCCAGCTCCTTCTTCAGGTAGTCATCGACCAGCGGGTCTTCGGGCTTGGTGGTCCGCACGCCCGCGACCGGTTTCCAGGCGAAACGGACCGGGCGGCGAGTGCCGTCCGGTCCCGTGATGATGAAGGTGTGGACAGCATGATAGGAAGCGCGGGCATAGCTGACGGGAGCGCCGATGGTGCCGGCCTGGACGATGGAGAGCTGCGCAAAGCGGTGCTTGTTGCCGTAGTCGGTCACACCCGCATCGCCGCTTGTGGTCTCGCCCGGGTACGGGTTGCGCGGCGGAAGCTTGAGCTGGAGCTTGGCGATCAATTCTTGCCACCACGACACCTTTGCCATGGGTTGCTGCCGCGCGGACCTGGTGAAGTCGAGAAATTCCTCGACCGTGCGCACAAAGAACTCGGCAAGTGTCATTGCGATCAGGTCGGTGCAGCCTTCCTTGAGATGGAAACGCGTCGCCATGCCGCGCACGTCCGACCAGCCGTCATGCTGCCTGGGGCTGCCCGAACCGTTGGAGAAACGCACCTGGACTGGAACGCGCTGGCCCTGAAAGTGCTCCGCGATGCAATAATTCTTCGCAATGTCGGACGCTTCGAAATAGCCTTCGACACCGACACCGATCGTATGGATCGGCCTGGTCCCCGCCTTGTGGTCCGGGAAGTCTGAGATCACTGCATCTACAAGTTGCTTTGCAAGCGACAGATCGTCCATCGTTTTTTCCTCGGGCAATCAGTTTGTTCAGAAATTCGCTGTGCCGGACCTTGCGCGACCGGCCGTCATGCTGCGCCAGACCTGGATAATGTAACGTCTCGCCTCCGCCGGGTCAAAATGCGATCCGCGCTCGGCCGCAAGTTCGAACGCGGTGTCACCGAGTTTTTCGCGAGCCTTCTCAACGGCATTGCGCGCGGATCGGTCGAGCTTGAGCGGTGAACGGCGCAACGCGCCGGCTAATACGGCAAGGACTTCATAGGCTTCGAGGCCAGCGAGCGGCAGGATCAGCGAGCGGATCGTGAGCCAGGTATAAAATGTCGCACCATGGATCGGCAGCTCGATCAGCGACTCGACATGAATGTCCATCGCTTCTGCCGGCGTCGCGTTGGCTGACCGGAGGTCGGAGATCAATTGCTTGACCCTTTGAGCGCCGAGCGGGTTGCCGGCCATCCGCGCGTATTCCGCCGTCGTCTGGAATTCGTCGATCGCAACCCTGGGATCCTCGGCGACGCCGCCCCGCGCATAGTGAATGTAGCCCATCACGGTCGGCGGCAAGTGCGCCTTTCCGGCTTCGTTGATTTCGGCGAGCAGTTCGCGTGCTCCGCCGCGATCGCCGACCTTTGCCTTGATATAAGCGATCATGCAGAGCGACATCACCTCGCAGGGGACGTTGCCGGCGCGGCGTGCCTCTTGCGCGGCCGCCGTGAGGCTCGCGATGCAGCCCTTGAGGTCGCCGAACCACTGAGCCATCTGGCCCGACACGTGCGATAGCCACCCCCGGCTCGATTGCATGCCGGCCGCCGCTTCGGCCTGCAGGCCGCGCTGGATGAATTCCGCAGCCTTCGTGGAATTGCCTTCATCGTGGAAGGCATGGCCGGCTGCAGCAGCAAGCAAGAGCGGCGCCTGCTCGAGGCGGTCGGCGCCTGGCCTCGCCATGATCCGCTCATACCAGTTGCCGGTCTCCGCGCCGCGGTGCCAGTAGTTGAACAGGAACAGGGGTGCCGCAAGATTTGCGGCAAGCTTGAGATCGCGCGTGACGGCGCGATCGAAGGCGGCACGCAGATTGGGCATCTCGTCGTAGATCGCGCTCGCGGCTTTTGCTTCATGAATGCTTGCGATCTGCTCGCCCAGCTGCCTGGCGCGGGCAGCGTAGACTTCGGCGTGACGCGTCTCGACCGTCTGCAGCAAGCCGGCTTGATCGAGCCTTTCGCGTCCGAAGGCCTGCAGCGTCTGCAGCATGCGCAGGTGCTGGCGGCTTCCGACGTCCCGGCAGAGCAGGGAGGCTTCGGCCAGCTCGTCGATGCCGCGCAGCACCTCGTTCTCGTTCGGCATGTCGGCCGCGCAGATCGCGAGCGCCTGTTCCTCGTGGAAGTTTCCGGACAGGATGGAGAGCCGCTGCAGCACCTGGCGGGTATTCTGGTCGAGCATGTCGTAGGACCACTCGATCGCCTGGCGCAGCGTTCGGTGCCGGCCGGTGCGACGGCGAAAACTGCTCGAGTGCAGGTCGAGCGGCTTCGAAATCCCGCTCTCGATGCTGGCCAATGTATGCTGGCGCAATTGAGCGGCGGCAATCTCGATTGCAAGAGGCATGCAATCGAGGCTTGCGCAGATCCGCTCGACGGAGCCGAGTTCGGCCCGGGTCGGGTTGAAGCGCCGATTGGCGAGCCGTCCGCGGTCGATGAACAGACGGGCGGCCGCGGATTCGCCAATGCGCCACTCGCTGCGCGAATCCAGACACGGCACCTCGTAGATGGCCTCGCCCTCGATGCCGAGCGTGCCGCGGCTGGTGTTGATCAGAAACAGCTCGCCGCAGGCCGAGCCCAACTCGGTGACTGCGTTGGCGATCGGGTCGAGCACGTGCTCGCAATTGTCCATCAACAGGATCGCGCGGACATTGTGCAACCGCTCGAGCAACTGCACGCGTGGCTCCAGGCCAGGCAGCGACGGGATCAGCAGCGCCTCCGCAATCGCCGGCCAGACATCGCTGCCGCGTTCAAGCGCCGAAAGATCGACCAGCCACGCGCCGTCGGGGAACGAGGTTTCGAGCAATCGGGCGAACTCGATCGCAAGCCGCGTCTTGCCGATCCCGCCGGGCCCGACCAGTGTGAGCAATCGCGATTCATTGGCGATTTGCGCAAGCTCTTCCAGCTCTCGTTCGCGGCCGAGGAAAGATGAGAGATTGGCCGGCAGGTTACCGCTGGCGCTTTCGCGCTTGCCGCCGATCGGCGGGAAGGTGGCTGGCAGCCCCAGGGCGCAGACCTGGTGAACGCGGATTGGATCGATCCCCTTGAAATGGTGCTCGCCGAGATCGGAGATCTGGAACGGTGTCTGGATCAGATCGCTCGCCAGGCGCTGCACGGTCACTTGCGACAAAAGAATCTGGTCGGCGTTCGCCGCACTCTGCAATCGCGTGGCCGTCGGTAGCGCCGGACCGAAATAATCGTGCGCGCCGCGCGCCCGCGTCAGCCCGGTATGAATGCCGAAGCGGACCTGGAGTCGTCCCGTCGGACCCCAGTCGGCGTCGCGCATTTCGCGCTGCGCCTCGACTGCCGCCATCACCGCGTCGAGCGGCCGATCGAAGATTGCGAGTACGCCGTCGCCGGTCGAACGGAACGGATCGCCGGCATGGCGGCGGATGGCCGCGTGCAGAATGCGGTCATGCTGGTCCATCGCGTTCAGCATGTCGTTCGGGTGGCGACGCAGGAGCGCGGTGCTACCCACGATGTCGGTGGTGAGGATCGTCCTTTCGCGGCTGTCTGCCGACATATCCGGGATGTCGGTCACCATCATGGAAAGCTGCTCGACCATGCAACAGGCCCTGAACGTTCCGACGCTCGGAATTGGCTGACCGGCATGCCGATCGCTGGTGTCCCGGCGACATTCGCATCATGTAGCGGCGAGCCCGTTTACGATTGGACTCGCGGCGATACTGAGGCGAACGTCAAATCCACCGCAAACTCGCCGTCAGGTTAACCAACCGCCGGTTTTGCAAGGACTGGCACGCCAGCCGGACAAGGATTCCACCCCAAATCCGCCGCTCATGATCGAAAGTCTACGTGAGACCACTTCGCTCCGCAATCGACCGCCAGCGCACGAATCTGTCGGCTGACTTTGGTCAAGGCAGGTCACCGCTTGATGACATTGTGAGGGTTTTGGCGGGCTTTGCGCCCGCCTATTCGAGGCTGGCCTGGCAATTAGTTCGCGTGACAGCGGTCAATCAGCCCTCAGCCGACGACGCGACAGTGAGGGCAGCGACGGGGTGGCTGGGGAACCTGGATTCGAACCAAGACAAACAGAGTCAGAGTCCTACAATAGGCCTTGAAATCCTTGATGAATATGACTTTTTGTTGCAGTTTTGTTGCATTCGCGGGTCGGCTGTCACATATTTGCAAATATTACCACGACGTCTTTGGCAGGTTTGTTCGATGTCTATTCGCAAGCGCATTTGGCCGACCCAAGCGGGGCAGCACCGCGAGGCCTGGGTCGTGGACTACACGGATCAGCAGGGCAAACGCCGCCTCAAGACCTTCAAACGAAAGCACGACGCGGATTCATTTGCCGCGACGACCAAGGTGCAAATCAGTGAGGGTGTGCACGTTGCCGACAGTGCCAGCATCACCCTCAAGGATGCAGCCGAGAATT
>Ga0335076_10004945_pt1 | contig 13516 bp, 3 predicted proteins | sample Lox_Sample_25_FD_206717 | JGI IMG/M metagenome (GOLD analysis project Ga0335076, IMG submission 206717) | Soil microbial communities from Loxahatchee National Wildlife Refuge, Florida, United States - Lox_Sample_2.5 | ecosystem: Environmental > Terrestrial > Soil > Wetlands | place: USA: Florida... | reverse complement strand
TGTTGTCGATTCAGTCGGCGACAAAGTGCTGGAGACCATCACCAACAAGGCCGGCGGCGGCACCGATACCGTCGAGAGCTCGATCGCGTTCAGCCTGGTGAAATATACCAACATCGAGAACCTGACCCTGACCGGCGGCGCCAGCATCAACGGCACCGGCAACGCGCTCGCCAACCACATCATCGGCAACAGCGGCAACAACATCATCGACGGCGGCCTAGGCGACGACACCCTCGACGGCGGCAGCGGCGGCACCGACGTCCTCAAGGGCGGCGCCGGCAACGACACCTATGTCATCGACAGCGCCACGGTGACGATCGACGAGGGCCTCAACAAGGACACCGGCGACCTGGTGCTCGCCAGCATCAACGTCGATCTATCCACGATCGGCGCTGGCAAGATCGAGAATGCGACTCTCTCCGGCATCGGCGACGTCAACGCCACCGGCAACGCCGGCGCCAACATCCTGATCGGCAATGCCGGCGCCAACGTGCTGACCGGCGGCGCCGGGATCGACACGCTGACGGGCGGCAATGGCGCCGACACCTTCGCCTTTGCGCTCGGCGATACCGGCTCGACCCTCGGCCATCGCGACCGCATCACCGATTTCACGGTCGGAACCGACAAGATCGACGTCTCCGCCATCGATGCCGACCCGACCACGGTCGGCCACGACAAGTTCATCTTCGTCGGCAACACCGCATTCGACGGCCAGCTCGGCGAGATTCACACCGTCTACGATGCAGTCCACAACGTGACGATCGTCGAAGGCGACATCGACGGCGACAAGGTGGCCGATTTCGGCATCGAGCTCTCGGGCAACCTGAACGTGTCCGTCAAGGACTTTACGACCAGCAGCGTCATCGTCGGGCTCACCCTGATCGGCGATGGGACAGGCAACCAGCTCGACGGCGACCGCGCCGACGATATCCTCATCGGCAACGACGGAGACGATATCCTGAACGGCGGCGGCGGCAACGACGCCCTGGACGGCGGCAACGGGAACGACACGCTGGACGGCGGCACCGGCAACGACACGCTGAATGGCGGCGCCGGAGACGACACGCTCGACGGCGGCACCGGCAACGACACGCTCGACGGCGGCACCGGCGCCGACACGATGGCGGGCGGCAAGGGCGACGACACGTACATCGTCGATGATCCCGGCGATGTGGTGACAGAGCTCCCCGGCGAAGGCACCGATACCGTGATCACATCCATCCCGCTGACGGATGCGATCGCCAACGTGGAGAACTACACCTTCACCGGCGCCGGCGATTGGAAATTCACCGGCAACGGCCTCGACAATGTCATCACCGGCGGCGCCGGCAACGACACGCTGGACGGCGGTACTGGCAACGACACCGCCGCGTTCCACGGCGACTCGACCGGCTACCAGATCGTTTATGGCGACGGCTTCGTCACCGTGACGGATATCAACGCCGCGGACGGCAACGACGGCACCGATACGCTCACCAACATCGATCACATCCGGTTTGCCGACAAGACCATCGACGTTTCCGGCGAGGCCAGCATCGCAGGTGCGTCGGCCGGGGACAAACTGGGCATGTCCGTTGCCGCTGCCGGCGACATCAATCATGACGGATTCACGGACTTCCTGATCGGCGCGCCGCACGCGACGACCGCCAACGGTGCCGATTCCGGCGCCGTCTACGCCGTCTTCGGCGGTCCCAACGGCGTCCCGGCCAATCTCGATCTCGCCAACCTCGGCAAGAGTGCGGGATTCGAAATCATCGGCGCCGACGCCTCCTCGCTGGCCGGCTTCAGCATCAAGAGCGCGGGCGATATCAACGGCGACGGGATTGCCGACTTCATCATCGGCGCCCCGACCGAGCCGACGGGTGCAACCGGTGCCGCCTACGTGGTGTTCGGCCAGGCAGGCGGCTTCGCTTCAACGGTTGATCTTTCGAAGCTCAACGGCACCGACGGCTTCAAGCTGACCGGCGCCGATCTCGGCACGGAGGCCGGACACTCGGTCGCTTACGTCGGCGACATCAATGGCGACGGCTACGACGACATCGTGGTCGGAGCGCCGCTGGCGGGCAATGTCGTTTCCACCACCGAGCCTGGGGCTGCATACGTCGTCTACGGCCATAGCGGATCCTTCGCCTCGGAAGTCAATCTTGGCACCCTCGACGGCAGCAACGGCTTCACGCTGGAAGGACGAGCGAACTACAACCACGCCGGCTGGTCGGTCGACACGGCGGGAGACTTCAACGGCGACGGCATCGCCGACCTGATCGTTGGCGGCATCTTCGGCGCCCCCGGCGACAAGTCAGTCGATCACAGCGGCGAAGCCTATATCGTGTTCGGCAGCCTCGATGCTCCGGCATCGACCCAAGTCCTCGACAAGCTCGGCGACGGCGCGATCGCGATCCACGGGTTTGAGGCCCAGAGCAAGGCCGGCTTTTCGGTGGCTTCGGCCGGCGACGTCAATGGCGACGGCTATGACGACGTCATCGTCAGCGCGCCCTATTCCGATGCGAACGGCGCCGATTCCGGCGCCGCTTACGTGATCTTCGGTGCGGCTGGAACGGCGGCCCCCGACCTGACGAAACTCGATGGTGCCGACGGCTTCGTGGTGAAGGGCATCGCGGCCGGCGATGACGCCGGATTCTCGGTGGCTTCGGCCGGCGACGTCAACGGCGACGGCTATGCGGATCTCCTTATCGGCGCTCCCGCCGGGGATGCCAACCATTCCGGCGACACCTACGTGCTTTTCGGGCATGCTGGTGGCTTCAGTCCGACGATCGATCTGACGAAACTGGACACCAGCCAGGGCTTCTGGATCGAGGGCAGCACGGCCGGCGGCGCGCTCGGCCAGTCCGTCACATCCGCGGGCGACATCAACGGCGACGGGTTCGACGATCTGCTGGTGGGGGCGCCGGGCGAAGGTCCGAACGGCAACGCCAACGCGGGCGCAGTCCACGTTGTGTTCGGCGGCGATGTCTCCGGTCTCCACCCCATCATGGGGACATTGGGCAACGACACCCTCACCGGAACCGGCAGCGACGAAATCCTGGTCGGGGCCCAAGGCAACGACACGATCAACGGCGGCGGCGGCGAGGACGTCATCAAGGGCGGTTCCGGCGACGATCAGATCCACGTCTCCGACAACCAGTTTTTCCGGATCGACGGCGGCAGCGGCAGCGACACGCTGCATCTCGACTACACCGGCGTCATCAATTTCGGCGATCTCGACGGAGACCCGACGACCTCCGAGCGCGGCAAGATCGCCAATATCGAGACGATCGACGTCACCAACGGCAAGAACAATGCGATGACCCTGCATCTTGCCGACCTTCTCGACATGCATGTGCAGAACACCGATGTCGGCGGCGTCGCATCGCTCGACAACGTGCTGAAGATCGACGGCAATGTCGGCGACACGCTGCACCTGGTCGGATCGGACGGCTGGGGCGCCGCCGATACTACCACCCTGGCAGGTTATGCGATCTACACCACGCATGGCGAGAGGATCGCCGTAGATACCGACATTCTCGTGGACTTGCGGGTCGGCGACAACAACGCCAACACCATTGTCGGCGGTGCGGGGAACGACAACCTGTCCGGACTCGCCGGCGACGACACGCTCATCGGCAATGGCGGCGACGACATTCTGGACGGCGGAGCCGGTGCCGACACCATGTCAGGCGGCTTCGGCGATGACACCTATTTCGTGGACAACGGGGCCGACGTCGTGGAGGAGCCGGCCGAGGGTGGCACGGACACCGTCATCACCTCGTTTCCGATCACGGACGCTTTCGACAACGTCGAGAACTTCATCTTCACCGGCAGCGCAAACTGGGATTTCAAGGCCAACGCCCTCGGCAACCTGATCACCGGTGGTTCGGGGAATGACACGATCAACGGCGGAAGCGGCAACGATACCGTGGTCTTCCATGGGAATTTCGCCGACTACCAGCTCGCCTACAACTTCGGCAACGTCATCATTACCGATCTCAACACCAAGGACGGAAACGACGGCACCGACACCGTGATCAGTGTCGAGCACCTCAAGTTCGCCGACAAGACGATCGACATCTCGAACGAGCCCATCGTCTTCGGCGGCCAGGCGGGCGATCAGGTCGGGCGATCCGTGGCCGCTGCCGGCGACATCAATCACGACGGTTTCGAGGACTTCCTGGTCGGCGCACCCCACGCCACCGGGGATGCTGCCGATTCCGGCCTGGTCTATGTGGTCTACGGCACCGGCGCGAGCCCGTCCGAGATCGACCTGGACGCCCTCAACGGTGCGAAGGGATTCCAGATCCTGGGTGCGGGCGCGGGCGACAATCTGGGCATGAGCATCAAGGCGGCCGGTGACATCAATGGCGACGGTATCGCCGACTTCATCATCGGCGCTCCCGGTGCCGGCGCGGGCGCGGGCGCGGCCTATGTGGTGTTCGGCCAGGCCGGTGGGTTCGGCGCGACGCTCGACCTCGCGAACATCAACGGCACGAACGGGTTCAAGATCGATGGCCTCTCCGGGTCCGATGCCCTCGGCCTATCCGTCAGCGGCGCCGGCGACTTCAACGGCGACGGTTACGACGACATCATCGTCGGGGCCTGGGGCACCACGGTTGGCGGCAATGCCACCGCGGGCACGGCCTACGTCATCGACGGCCATAGCGGCAGCTTCACATCCAGCTTCGATCTGACGAAGCTCGACGGCAAGAACGGCGTGGCTCTTACCGGAACCGCCGTCGGTGACCAGACCGGATGGTCCGTCGCATCGGCCGGCGATTTCAACGGCGACGGAATCGGCGATGTCATCATCGGCGCGAAGGGCGCCAACGGAACCGGCATCACCACCATCGTCTACGGCCAGCAAGGAGCCTGGAGCGCGACGCAAGCCTTGGATAGCCTCGGCACCCATGGATTTCAGGTGCCCGGTGTCGCTTCTCAAGGCGGCAATGGCTTCGCAGTCTCCGGCGTCGGGGACCTCAATGGCGACGGGTTCGACGACCTCGTCTTCAGCGCGCCCTATACCCACGTGCCGGACCAGAGTTCCGGCACGGCCTATGTCCTCTTCGGCCATGGCGGAAGTCCGACCCAACCCGACCTCACGAAACTGGACGGCACCAACGGATTCGAGATCCAGGGGCTCGCCGGCGACGACATGAACGGCTTCTCCGTTGCCTCGGCCGGCGACGTCAATGGCGACGGCTTTGCCGATCTGATCATCGGCATCCCGTACAACGTCCGCAACGATGCCGGCAGCGCCTATGTCCTCTTCGGCCATGCCGGTGGGTTCGGCGCGTCGATCGACCTGGCGCATCTCAATGCCGGTCAGGGCTTCTGGATCGACGGCGACTTCGTGGGCGACAAGGCCGGAACCTCCGTCTCCGCGGCCGGGGATATGAACGGCGACGGCTATGATGATCTTCTGGTCGGCGCGCCAAATGAGAATGCGAGCGCTAACGGCGCCAGCGGCGCCGTCGAGGTGGTCTTCGGCGGCGATCTCCTGGGCATCCATCCGATCGCCGGCAATTCCGGCGACAACGTCCTGAACGGCACCAGCGCGGCGGAGACCCTGATCGGCGCCCAGGGTAACGACACGATCAACGGCGGGGGCGGCCACGATGTCATCAAGGGCGGCTCCGGCGACGATCACATCCATGTCTCCGACAACCAGTTCTTCAGGATCGACGGCGGCGCCGGCAACGATACCCTCCACCTCGACTACTCGGGAACGATCGACTTCGGCAACCTGGACGGCAACGCGGCCACGTCCGATCGCGGCAAGATCGCCAATATCGAGACGATCAATGTCGACAACGGCCAGAACAACAGCATGACCTTGCATCTGGCCGATGTCATCGACATCCATGCCGTGAACACCAATGTCGGCGGCGTCGCCTCGCTCGACGACGTGCTGAAGATCGACGGCAATACCGGCGATACGCTGCATCTCTCGGCATCGGACGGCTGGAGCGCGGCCGATACCACGACATTGGCGGGGTATGCGATCTACACCACGCATGTGGCGAAGATCGCGGTGGAGACCGATATCGGCGTGACGATCGCCTGAGGCTGCATTTTCCGATTCCGAGTCGCCTGAAACGATTCAGGCGCCCCCGCCGCGACCCCGATTGGAATCGCCGCCGCGCGTGCTAAGCTGTCGGCAAAGGACGCAGGCGTCCATTGGGGGCATTCCTCATGCCGATGGCGCGATCAGGGAAGGTGAAAAGGAAGGCTGCAGGAGCGTCGCGGCGCGCGCCGCGCCGCACCCTGCCGCGACACCGGCAATATGGGGCTATTCCGATCCGGTTCGCGCCGCGGAGCGGAATCGAGGTTCTCCTGCTGACCTCCCGGACCACCGGTCGCTGGGTGATTCCGAAGGGCTGGCCGATGCGTCGAAAAACGCCGGCCGCGACGGCCGAGCGTGAAGCCTACGAGGAGGCGGGGTTGAAGGGGCGGCTATGGTCCCGGACGCCGATCGGAAGCTACTGGTACCGCAAGGAAGACGAGGACTTCACCGGGAGCATCCTGGTTCGCGTCTTCGTCCTGGCCGTGGATGAGCAGAAGCGGGGATGGCCGGAGCGTTCGCACCGGGAGACCTCCTGGTTTGCGGTCGAGCACGCCGCCAGGCTGGTGCACGAGCCGGGTCTTGCCCGGCTGCTGCGGCGGATTCCGAAGATCGTCATCGCGCGGATACGCGCCGCCGCGCCGGCACTGCGCTAGGCCTGGAACGCCCCGTCGAAGTTCCGGTCCAGGGCCTCGAGTGCATCGGCCTCCTGGAGATTGAAGCCCAGCGTCTGCAGCACGAAGCCGACGCTGACCGGGTTCGCGTCCTTGGGGTTGATCGGTTCCAGCGTCGATTGCAGCGAATGGAGCAGCAGGTTGATGGCGCCTTGCAGGTGCGTGAGGACGATGTACATGATCGCCTCGCGCGCCCACTCGGCCGGATCGTCGGTCAGCCCTTCGAGCGACGGCAGCTGGCTCGGCGCGATGCTCTTCAGTTTCTCCGAGATGCTCAAGATCTCCTCGGTCAGGCCGGGTACTCCCGCGAGCTGCTGCAGCCACTTCAGCAACAGCTGATCGGCCAGCTTCAGGATGTCGATCAGCTTCGGCAGGGTGATGCCCTTGTCCTCCTCGACGATGTCCTTCAGCGTCGGGTCGGCCTCGCCGAGCAGGATCGCTTCGACCTTGCCCTCGAATTCAGCCCAGGCGGTGTTGCTGTCGGCGATGACCTCGGAAACCATCTGCACGTAGTGGAAGAGCGCCAGCTTCAGGCCGGGCAGCAGCGGATTGACGTTGAATTGCTGCCTCAGGGTCTCTTTTCCCCAGAAGGTCGGGAAATTCTTGCGGGCGGTCCACCTTTTCTGCCAATCGCCCTTCTTGATCACCGCCCGGCTGATCACGACGCTGGCGACGACGACGCCGAGCAGCTGGCCGATCCGCTGCATCCGCTCCGGCGTCGCCCAGGCGAAGTCCGCGGTCGCCGCGGCGCCGGACCCCAATGAGGCCGCCGCCTTGCCGAATCCTCCGGTGAACTCCATCACGTCCTTGGCGAAGTCGTCGTCGAGCAGCAGGGCGGCGATGAAGCCTCCGGCCGCTCCGGCGCCGGCGATTTTGCCGGGCTTGGTCCGCGCCAGCGCGCCGACCTTGGTGGCGACCTTCTTCAGGCTCAGCAGCATCAGAGGGACAAGCCCGCCGGCAAGGGCGAAGTTGGTCAGCGCGACGGCACCGACTGCGTATTCCGTCGTCTTCACCACCTTCATCGCTGTCTGCACCGCGCCCTGCACGTCGTTGTAGACGCCGGCCACGTCCTTGCCGGCGCTCTCGATCTCGTCCTTATAGTTCTTGAAGGTCTCGAGGAAGTGTCGGTGGCGCCAGCGGTCCCAATCCTGCTCGGACGGCACCGGCACCTCGGCGATCTCGGCATACAGCTCGAGGAAGCCCTTGGCCTTCTTGTAGTCGAGGAAGTAGAGATTGTCGATCAGGGCGATCAAGGCGGTGCCAGCCTCGACGGCGATCTCGACGAAGCGGTGCGAGAGCGCGCTCGCGACCGTCTCGTTGATGAAATCCTTGAGGGCCGACATCTTCTCATCGATCCAGCGCAGGATGCCCTCGATGCGCATCAGCAGCTTGACCGTGCGATAAGCGGCGGGCTCGAGGTTCAGCACCGACTCCCAGCGCCGGATGATCGCCTGGAAGGCGTGCTCGGTGAATCCTTCGGCGAAGCCCTCGAGGAAGGAGAAGATCTTCCGCCCCGCGGTGGTCTCGCCGAAGATCTTCTTTCCGAGCAGGTCCAGCACCGGCAGGATCAGCAGCGCCATCAGGCGCAGCCGGAACCTCTTGAAGGTCTCGGTGATCAGCTTCTGGATCGCCGCTCCTGATATCTTGTCGGCGATGTACTCGCCGACATATTCGCGAAAGCCCTGGATCAGCGTCTCGGTGCCGATGATGCCGACGCTCATGACCACCGTGCCGCCCCACACCACCGCCTTGATGATGGGGATCATCCCCTTGGTGGCGTCATAGATCTCCTGCGAGATCTGCGACACGTTCTGGTCGCGCCAGAACACGAACATCGGCAGGCGCGTCACCAGCCGCGTGCTGTTGTTGTAGAAGTAGACGTAGCTGTCGTCGCTGCCCATGACCCGCTTGTCGGGCCCGTACTTGGTGCCGCGCTTCACGAGGTAGAGGTTCGGATCGGCGTTCGCCTTCTTGATGAGATCGTCGATCGTCTGGCGCAGGGGCCCGACCGCCTTCTTCTGGGCGGCCCGCAGCTCGTCGAGGAACAGCTTGTCCCGGTCGATCTGGTAGAACATCTCGATGTAGGAGTTCTTCCAGAACCAGACCCACTGCTCGGAGAAGCGCAGCCTGACCATTTCCCGGAGCCAGTCCCGCGAGGTCCAGCGCCTCTGTGCGTCATCAACGGCGTCCAATGCGAGGCCGCGGGCGGTCTGGACGACCGCCTGTGGATCGACCACCTGCTCCATCACGTTCAGCGAGAGATTGCCCGATGCCGCTTCCTGCTGGGTGAACTTCGGCGGGTGGTCGGTGCCCTCGAGCGTGTAGATGAAGGAGGCCGTGCCCTTGATCTTGTTGTTCTTGGCCTTTTCCGCGGCGATGTACTCGTTCACGATGGTGAAATAGTTGCCCAGCTCCGGCACGCCCTGCCCGATGATTCCCTCGTATTGAAGCTGGCCCTGGCCGTCGAGCATCAGCTTGACCAGCACCATCATTCGTCCGACCTCCAGATAGAGGTGCACGAATCCCTTCTCGAGGTCGTAGGGCCGGTAGTTCAGCTGCAGATAGGCGTCGCTCAATGCATCGAAGCCGAAGACGCGGTCCTTGGGTGCCGTTGGATTGGCGGCCAGCCATTTCTGGTAATAGGGCTGGCCGTCTTCCTCAGTGGCATAGGTCCCCTGGGTTGCGGCGGCGGCGTAGAAGCGGGAACCGTTGTCGAAGAAGCCGGTGTTCTCGTCGTCTTCCGGGGGCTTCACGTCGGAGAGCGAGGCGCCATAGACCTTCCGCCGCACCGACGCGGAAAGTGCGGTCGCCACGTTCGTATAGGGAAATTCCGAGGCCAGGAGCTCGGTCGCATCGTCCCAGACCAGGTCCGCCCGTCGCTTGAGGAAGAAGGCCGGGATGAATCGCACCTGGTCGCGCGGAATGTTCTCCGACGTGAAGAAACGGAAGGACGACACGCCGCCTTCGCCATCCGAGGTGGCCGCCGGCGCCTTCTGCACGATGGCCATGTACTTGTTCGTGATGCCGAGGCGCTTGGCGCGGGCGACGTCCGTAACCCCGTTGGGCGTCAGGTCCACCTTGTTGTACCGGCTGAAGCCGGCCAGAATCTGCCAGTCGCGCGCGTCCAGCACCTTGGCTTCGTTGAAGACAGCCTGGGTGAGGACGCTGAGCGAGAGCCGCGCGCGAGAGAACGCAGGATCGTCTGCCATTGCCCGACCGGTCAGGCGTCCGTGAAGTCCGGCAGGCTGTTGTCCGGCTGCAGGAAGACGAGACTGGTCGGCACTTTGACCTCCCAGGCATCGCCGACCCGGCGGCCGCCGAAGGAGTAGGGGATGCCGGTGGCCGAGGCATCCACGTAGCCGCGGTCGAGCGTGAGCTCGGTGGGCGACACCACGTCGATCACCCGGTAGATGCGATAGGCGATCATGATGTCGCGATCGATGTGCAGGGTGCGGTCGAAGGCGGTCACCGTCGTGCCGCCATGAGTCACGGCGATCGTGCCCTGGCCCTTGTTGAACGCGCCGCGTTGCTCGTCGATGATCTCATCGACCATCGACTTGTAGAGCGATCCCTGGATCTGGAAGGCGGAATCGTCTTCCTCCCAGGGCTTGTTCCCGGTTTGCAGCAGGTAGAGCACGGCCTGCTCGAATCCCGGTGTCACCGGGATCTGTACCCGCGCTGCGCCGGCCTGGAGGAACTGCGCGAACAAGGGATCGCTGTCGTCCTGCCGGAGGTAGTTGGGCCATTCGGCCTTGCGGCCCCAGAAGTAGGGGTAGAACAGATAGCTCATGTTCACCCACTCGAAGGCCTGCTCGAAGAACTCGATATACGATCCCTCCGCCGCGGCCTCGGCGATGTTCATCTGCGGATAGCCGTAGGGCGGCACGCCGCGCCGCATCGCGTCGAAGTCGTCGTATTGCTGGTTCGTGAAGAGCGAGATCGACTGCCGCTTCAGCTCGCGGCGCTCGATCTCGCGGTTGGCGTCGGGATTCTTGCCGAGCACGCCGCTGCCGGACTGGGCGTTGAGCTCCAGGCGGCTGAGGGCGGCGTCGTACTGGCTCTTCAGGTCGTTATAGGCGCCGACGATCTTGTTGTAGGTCGAGAGCTGCCAAGCGGCGAGCGTCTCCGGCATCCGCGTGCAGAGCACCTCGATGGTGACGGCCACGGCGGCGACGCAGTAGCCATGGGCGACGACCGGGATGGCGGCGTCCTCGCCGTTCATCGGGCCGGCCTCGTTCACGTTGATCTCGGTGCGCCCAACGTGGAAGTTGACGAAGGCCGGCGGCGTGGCGCCGTCATAGAGCAACGGCTCGCCGCCCACCCAGGCCCGCTCGGCCGCATAGCCGCTCGGCACCTGGAGATCGTTGTTCATGATGGTGGTGAAATCGTCGCCGTCGGCGGGCTCCTCGGCCAGCGTGATGCCGATCGTCTTGTGCAGCGGCGGCGGCGGGTCGATGCCGGAGACGCCGTACTTGCTGACCCAGAACTGGTAGTTGGCCGGGGACACGTCGCTCGGCGCCAGCGGGACGAAGGTGCCTGAGGGATGATGGCAATAGCCCGGCGGATCCGGCAGCGTGAGGGTCATGCCCTCCGGCGGCGCCGCGGTCAGCGCATAGCGATAGAAGGCGGACGGCTCCGGCACCACGAGCTCGAACATCAGCCGGAGGCCGTAGCTGGTGACCTGGGCGCTGTAGATCTTGTCCAGCCAGCGGTACACGCCCTGGACGTGCTCGGTGCCCTTGGTGTTGTCGAAGTCATGATGGCTGATATCGGCGACCTCGTGCACCGTGGTCACGGTGCGGCGCTCGAGCACCCGGGTCTGCACCTTCTTGACCGCCTTGTCCACGACCTCGCGTGCGTAGTTCATCGCGTTCTTGGTCGTGGTCTCCTTGGAATCGCCGGTCGCGCTGCTGATGTTGGCGGTGCCGGATGCAAACGGCCCATAGGACGCTGAGATCGAGAGCGCCAGGTTCCGCGAGCTGTCTTCCTTGACGACGTTGTCCGATTCCTGTTGCAGCTCGTACCGATCGGTGGTCTCGAGATCGCGGCTCTCCTCGTTCGTGACCTCGGTCTCCTCGGTCACGGTCTCGGTGGTCTTCGTTACCTCGCGATGCTTGCGGCGACGCGACTCCGTCTTCATGACGTTCTCGACGTGGGCGATCTCGCCGAGCTCGTAGCGCTTCAGCTCCTGGCGCACCAGCAGCAGGTCGGCGACGCCGATCGGGCGAATGGCGCTCTGGGTGGTCGCGGGTACCGTTGGCGTGGCGCTGGACGGATCGTCCGTCGCCGGCGCCGAGCACGATCCCGGCGTGCTCCAGGTATCGCCGAACCCTTGCAGAAGGCCGGCATTGCCGCGCGGGATCCACTGGTCTCCGACCCGGGTCACCGTGCGGGCATTCGGCGCCTGGAACAGCTTCGCCGCCGTGGTGGCGATCTGCCCCTCGAACGAGACGACGGCATACGGCACGTCGACGAATTGGTTGGCGACGCCGAGATTTCCGAGCATCTTGCTGGTCGTGGCGCTCAGCTTGCCGACCGCCTTCGCGGAGAGGACACCCGCCGACAGCGGCCCGGAGGACGGTCGGAAGACGGTCTTGCCTGCAGCGGCCTTCGCCGCCTTGCCCCCGGCGGCGGCCTTGGCCGAAACCGTGGTGCCAACCGACTTCGCCTGGCGCAAGTCGTTGGTATCGGCACGCAAGGCGCCGTGCAGCTCGGTGATCGCGCTCTGCATGTCCGAGATCTGTTGTGCCAGCTGCTCGATCGACTTTTCGTCCTTCGCCCGTTGCTTGGCGCGGTCGGCCGCGGCCTGGTCGGCCTCCGCGTCCCGCGGGTTCGTGGTCGGAGGCAGCGGGAAGATCTCGGACGGCAACAGGATGCGCGTGCCGACGACCCGGTCGCGGTCGATCGTCGTCGCCGGCGCCGTGGCGAGCAATTCGAGCAGGCCGCAGAGCCGCATGTAGCCGGAGACGATGCCCTTGTCCTTGCTGTTCTCGCCCTGGACCGTGAGGGCGAGCACGCTGTCGGCGATGCGGCGACGGGTTTGCACGTATCCGGCCGAGGTGACCAAGGTCTTCACATCGACGCCGAGCAGCGCTTTCACGCCGGCGGCGAGCGTCGCGGCCGAAGCGCGCGCAGGCTGGCTCGCATACCAGGCGCTGAGGCGCGGGATGTCGACCGGCAAAGCGGCGCGAAGGGCGTACTGGTCGGAGCCGATGAACTTCGCCGCGATGCCCGCGAGCTTGCTGCGATCGCCGCCGGACGCCCGCATCTTGCTGAGATCCGTGTTGAGCGTCGTCGGATCGCCGGAAGTGAGCCCGATGGGGGGCGTGGTGGCTGGGCCGTTGGGATCGCGCAGCGTGCCCCGAAGGTTTACGAACCGAAAGATCTCGCTCGTCATGTACCCCTCCAATCGGCGTGTACGACCGTCCCCGCTTCCTCAGCGTAGGCTTCCTTGCGGGAGACGCCATCAGGATTTGAGGAGGTTCGCTCCATTTCTGCGGAAGGTGTGTCGGTCTTCACAGTTTTCGCGTGGAGCTTTACGACAACGTCCGGCGTCGGCAGGTACGTATGAGAGCGCAGCGCTCGTTCAGGCGCGCGATTGCCTCCGCGAAGCGAAGCGGACAGTGAATGAAGCGAAGCGGGCAGTGCCGGCCATCGACCCGCAGATGATCCACTCGCCCCCGGGAGAAGGTTGGTGGCGTCTCGGCGATGGACGACGGGCTTTGACGCGCTGGGTATCGTGGGCTGCGACGGCATGCGCAAGTCGGCGCTGCTGCTCGATGAGATCGCC
>Ga0335076_10004944_pt1 | contig 13518 bp, 10 predicted proteins | sample Lox_Sample_25_FD_206717 | JGI IMG/M metagenome (GOLD analysis project Ga0335076, IMG submission 206717) | Soil microbial communities from Loxahatchee National Wildlife Refuge, Florida, United States - Lox_Sample_2.5 | ecosystem: Environmental > Terrestrial > Soil > Wetlands | place: USA... | reverse complement strand
GCGAAGGCGTGTGCCAGCACATTCGGGGCAAGTGGCGTAGCCGCGGAAACGGCTGAGAAACACGCGGACGTGCAACTTGTATTTCTTACGCTCCAGCCAGGCAAAGAAACCCTTCACCCCTTCATACTTGTTTTCCGGATCGCCTTCGAGAACCAGTCGGCGCTGCTCGGCGGTGAGCTGGCGCCAGGGGACGTTCGTGGGAATGCCGCGAGTTTTGGCCCATTTGCGGGCATCCTGAAGCAGAGCGCGATAACGAGGCTTTGTCCAAGGCTCGATGGCGCCGTCATCGAGCGATTTGCTGGCATCCGGCACCACCAGGTTCAGGTCGAAATCGATGGTGTTGCCAAAGCCCTGGCAACGCGGGCACGCGCCGTAGGGATTGTTGAAGGAAAAAAGACGCGGCTCCGGCTCCTGGTAAAGCGTGCCGTCATTCTTGCACTCGAAGCGTTCGTTGAAGACCAGCCGTTCGGTGGCAATGCCTGAACTATCGGCGACAAATTCGAGAATGGCTTCGCCACCGCCTTCGCGATAGCAGATTTCGATGGAATCGACGAGGCGCGCGCGGGATTCCGGATTGACGGCAAGGCGATCGACCAGGACGTAGATCGGCTTCGCGAAATCGATGTCGAGAAGCGATTCCGGGGAAGAAAATTCGTGCACTCTGCCGCCCTGGCAAAGGCGATTGAAGCCGCGCTTTTGCAGTTCCACGAGAGCGGCTCGGCGCGCATCAGGCAGCGGTTGCGCCGCAGATTTCTTTTTTGGGACTTTCTTGGCCGTCCCCGCAGCCTCGGCGCCGGCGAAACGGAGCGTGTAGAGGACGTAGAAGCGGCGGCCGGGCTGCATCGCGAGTATGCGGTTCGCGATTTCATCAGGAGTGTCGCGTTTTACTTCGCTGCCGCACTTGATGCAATAGGTCGTGCCGCATCGCGCAAACAGCAGACGCAGGTAATCGTAGATCTCCGTAGCGGTGGCCACGGTCGACCGAGGATTGCGCGTGGAGTTCTTCTGGCGAATAGCGACAGCCGGGGCAATGCCGGAGATTTCGTCGACGTCGGGCTTCTCCATGCGCTCCAGGAACTGGCGCGCGTAGGCGGAAAGCGATTCGACGTAGCGGCGCTGGCCTTCCGCATAGATGGTGTCAAAGGCAAGGGAGGATTTGCCGGAGCCGCTCACGCCGGTGACCACGGTCAAAGCGTTATGCGGAATCTCGACAGTGACGTTCTTGAGATTGTGCACACGGGCCCCGCGGACGAGGAGAACCTCCTGCTGAGGAGGGGCGGGAGCGATGGTTTCGTTCGTGGCCAAGGATAAGCCTGGTCAGTGGGCTTCGCAGCGCACTGCCTAAACTTAAAATTATATGACTGGTGCGGAAACGGAGCAAATTGACGGCGGGCCGCTCATTCTACGAAAAGCAGATTCCTCGCTCCGCTCGGAATGACATATAAGGATTGCCCAAGGTGGCAGGCCAGGAACCGCAAAGCAGCATCTGTCTGGCAGAGACCGCCGTTGAATTGACGCCGTTCTTGCGATGTCCGAAGACTATTCCTGGTCGAGACGAATGTGGCCTATTCCGCCCTCGACCGTGAGGCGAATCGTGTTGGGAGCTTTGCCGTAGACCGAGTTGACATAGCGGCCGCCTTCTTCCTTGAGGCCGTTGACATCGATCGAACCCAGGCCGCCGTGAACGTTGGCGACAACGCCGATGTTCTTCGGGAGACGGACGATGGCTTCCCCGACCCCGCCATGTATGCTGGCATCCAGATCCTTGCCGCGTTCGCCGGTGAGATCGACATTGACCTGTCCGGCGCCAATGTTCAACTGTAAGCGGGTAAGGTCCAGCTTGGAAAGGTTGAGGTCGCCCTTCCCAGCGCCCATGTCCACTTTCAAATCGATGGCCACTTCGTCATCGAGCTTGAGCTTCCAGATATTGTCGGAATTGCTCATGAAACTCTTGGAGCTCGGCTGGTTGATGTTCAGCGTGCCCGTGCCGTCTTCCACCGAGTAGTCGATACTCGGAGTTTCCCAGGAAGGACCCTGTGAGAAATCGGCTTCCAATAAATGCTCCGCACCGCCCGTGATAATCAGTTCTCCTGCGGGCATATCGACCAGGACGCGCGCGGCTTTGGCTCCTTTGCGATCAACGACCTGGGTTTCACGGCTGCCCCGGTGCCCCGAATCACTCGACGCGCTGACCCAACTGGAGTGCCGATCGCCACGATGATTCCAGAGCAGCACTGCCATGATGATTAGAAACGCTACGGTGCCGAGCGTAGTGCCCACCGGTACGTGCGGGGCACCCTGAGGATCGTTGCCGCGCCGGGTGCGATCGAAGAACATGCCCGCACCGAGCAGGACGAGCAGGAGCGGCCAGTATTTCCAAAGAATAGGGCCGGGATGGAAGTGCGGCACTTCGCGCCAAATCAACACCAAAACGCCGAAACCGATGAGCAGCAGCGGGAAGACCACCGAACTGCTGCGCAGACGATCATCTCGGGACATAGTTATCCCTCTGAGGATTGGTACGCAAAATAGAAAGTAAATGTTTCACGGGCAGTTGGCTTCATCGTAGGCCCGGCAGAAGTTGGCGTCAATTCCCTGCCTGCGCTCGGCGTGTTAGAGTGCAGCGGTGATGAGAAGGAAGCACAGCCAAGAATGGCCGTGCCCCGGACAGAACCCAATGGCGTTTGATCGAGTGATTTGGGTGGTGCTGGACAGCGTGGGAATTGGAGCGCTGCCGGATGCCGATGAGTATGGAGACGTGGGCCGGAATACGTTGGGACATATAGCGGAGTCGCGGCCACTGCGGCTGCCGAATCTGCAGAGGCTTGGGCTGGGAAACATTGCTCCGCTGGCGCACTTGCCCGCCGCGGAAAAGCCGCTGGCGTCCTATGGAAAGGGCGCCACGAAATCGCCGGGCAAAGATACGACGACCGGACATTGGGAGATGGCCGGCGTCTGGCTGGACCAGGCTTTTCCTGTTTACAAGCAGGGATTCCCGCCGGAAGTCATAGATGCGTTTGAAGCGCAGATTGGACGGAAAACCATCGGGAACAAGCCCGCTTCCGGGACGGAAATCATCAAGGAACTAGGCGAGGAGCATGTGATGACGGGCAAGCCGATTGTGTATACGTCTGGCGACAGCGTGTTTCAGATCGCCGCGCATGAGGACGTGATCCCGATCGCCGAGTTGTACCGGATGTGTGAAATCGCGAGGAAATTGCTGGACGGAACGCACCGCGTGGGGCGCGTGATCGCACGTCCATTCGCGGGGCCTGCCGGGAATTTTGCGCGGACTTCGCGTCGACATGACTATGCAGTCGATCCACCGCGGCCGATGCTGCTGGACGTGCTGCAGGAACGGAACGTGCCGATGTTTGGCATTGGCAAGATTCACGATATCTACAACGGGCGCGGCGTGGACGAATATGTGACGACGAAGTCTAACGCAGATGGAATGGAGAAACTCACGGCCGCCACGCGAGAGCGAAAGAACGGACTGATTTTTTGCAACCTGGTGGATTTCGATATGTTGTATGGACACCGAAAAGATGTGGAAGGGTTCGCCCGCTCTCTCGAGGAGTTCGATGCTGCGCTGACGGAGTACCTGCCGCTGCTGGGCGAGGGGGATTTACTGATGCTGACGGCAGATCACGGCTGCGATCCGGATTTGCGCTGGGAGACGACGGACCATTCGCGGGAGTACGTGCCGATTGTTGCGTACACGCCGCGGCAGAAGGCTGGACGGAATTTGGGGACGCGAGCAACGCTGGCGGATATGGGCCAAACGGTGGCGGAAAATTTCGGGTGCACAATTCCGCACGGGAAAAGTTTCGGAGAGCGGTTGAGGGAGTAAGGCGATGGCGACTTGTTTCCGACTTCTCGCGGACAAGAGGTTCAGCGGTGCTGAACCCCTACTCGATTAGCCGAGGCCTTTGCTGACGCGGAAGACGTGGCCGTCAGGATGGCGGACGTGCATTTCGCGGACGTTCCAAGGCATATCGGTGGGAGGAAAGGTGACGTCCAGGCCCTCGGCAAGGCAGTGTTTGTGAATTTCATCGACATCATCGACCCAAAGCGACATCCACACGCCCTTGTCGGCCTTCTCATCGCCATCCGGACCGAACGTGGTGCGGTTCGTTCCCTTCCCGCTGCCACCTTGCCCGCCTTGGCACAGAAAGATTTCGGCCACGCCAGAGCCGACGCCCCCGAAGGTTGGCGGGTTGCCCCAATCCCATAGCTTCTTCCACCCAAGTTTTTCGAACCAGGCGAAACTCGCTTGGATATCAGCCACGTTCAGAATGGGAGTGATGTGTTTGGCGTTCATGGGCCTTACATAGTACATGCCGGGACGATGGCTAGAAAGAAACTTAAGAATGTATAGAGTAAAAGGTGCAAGGTGGAAAGCCAAAGAGAGGATCCAGCTTCGCAAGAACTGCGAAAGACGGGCCGCCCTTAAGATCTAGTGAGTGCTGCAGAGGAAACATGACGCTGAACTACGAGGAGATGTTAGCCGTTGCGATCGAGGAGGCAAAGAAGGGGCTGGGGGAAGGAGGGGTGCCGGTCGGAGCAGCGATTTTCGATGGAGCCGGGAAGTTGTTGGGGGCGGGGCGCAACCAGCGCGTGCAGAACGGGGATCCGTCGGTGCATGGGGAAACGGACGCGTTTCGAAATGCTGGGCGGCAGAAGAGTTACCGGAAGCTGATCATGGTGACGACCTTGGCGCCGTGCTGGTATTGCAGCGGGCTGGTGCGGCAGTTTGGTTTTGGGACCGTGGTAGTGGGAGAGAGCCAGAATTTTCAGGGCGGGATTGAGTGGCTACGCTCGCTGGGAGTGAAGGTGATCGATCTGCATTCGAAGGAGTGTGTGACCATGATGGCGAATTTCATACGCGACAATCCGGAACTGTGGAATGAGGACATCGGAGAAGACTGATTTGTGATACGCCACCCTCACGGAGCGGACGGGATGAAATTTTCGTAGGTCGACCAGTGGCGCAGAAGTTCGTGGACTACCGGAACGCCGACGCGATAGTTGGCTTCGAACGCTGTGATTTGGCCGGGACCTTCGTCTCCGATCGTAGACGTGGCGAGAATCCCGGGTGGCGGTTCGCAGGTGTTGCTGGCAGTGCGAAGAACCAGCACACGATTGAGATCGACCAGACCCGCTTTGGCAAGAACATTCATTGCGGAAGCCATTTGCTGGCTTTCCATGTTGGTCATGGTGAAGACCCCTTTGCCGCCGGTCCAAAGCTTGACCCAGTCTTCCGCCCATTTCGTGCGCATGGAACCGTGCCAGTAGCGAAACGAGCCCATGGTTTCTCCCAGGAGAACGAAAGGGGCGCGTTGCGCGTTCGGAAAACCCTTCCAAAGCTTGCGTGACTCTGCGAGTTGTGGGGTATCGGGAATCGAGACGTCTTGAGTGAGATGGAAAGCCCAACGCGCCAGGCTTTGATTGAGATCGTAGACCACGCTGAGAGTATCGGCGCTGGTCATCCCCGCGTAGCTGTTGGGATCCTTGGGAAGCTGGTTCGGCTTGCTGGCGCCGATGGCGAAAAGGCCGTACGGCCAATCGTTGGGAATCTGGCGATCGTCGAATTCGCGTAGCGTGTCGCCATTGATGACCCAACGCGACCACGCGGCGCTACCTACCGAGGCGACTCTCGGATCGACGCCAGAAGTACCGGTGAAGAGCCAATAGGTTTTGCGAAAATCGAAACGGGGATCGAGCACAAGAGCCATCAAGCCTTCTGTAGGACCGTCAAGAAGCTTGTCTGTGCCGCCCCAGGCAATGCCGTAGAGGCCGTCTTTGTTGCGGCGGAGAGGGCGTAACGCCCCTTTGATGGGAATGCCTTCATCGAGGTGTTCGCGTTCCGCCCAGAATTGAAATTCGCCAGGCGCGTCGCCGACGTCTTCGCCCGGTTCGAAGTTGGCGATGACGATTACTTTAACGGGAATGCGAGAGGTGGAAGAAATAGAAGGTACGGCGCCTTGGCGATGCGAAATGAGAGATATGGCGAGCACGGACGGAATCAGAAAGGCACACAGAAATAACAGAGGTCTTTTCATGGGCGTTCCTCTTCGAAGCGACACCAGCGAGTAGTTGCAAGACGACGCGATAGCTGCCTTGCTGTGTATCTTAATCGGTGTGATGGAAGTGCGGAAGAGATCGCCGGGCGATTGACCGGGACGAAAGCGGCGGCAACCGCAGGCGAAAGACAAAGCGAATGGTTGAGATTGTGCGCACGTGGGGTTCAGCGATGCTGAACCCCTACAAAAGAGTGAATGCCGGCGATAAGAGTGCCGGGCTAAAGCCACGGCGCTACAAGGCGGTGGCTGCATGACGGCCACTCGGGCCTAGGATCATTGCGCCAAGCCTAGAGCGCGGATGGCATCGCCGGCGCCGGACAGATTGGCGAGACGCATTTCGGAGTATTTGCGCGAGAGAAGCACACCCGGCGCTCCGGCGGTAAAAGCCGCCTTGACGGCCGATTTGACACTTTGCGGAGTGCATTTGCTATTGTTCGGCTCGGTGGGGATATCGATATCGATGCCCGGCCAGATGAGGGTCTTTGTGCCGGCAACGCCGTCGAGGGCGCGCCTGGTTTCACGGGAGACATAGTCGGGAGACAGCCCGGTGTGCGGGATCTGCTCGTAGCTCCCTTCCTTCAGGTCCATCACGCCGTAATTGAAATCGAGTAAAACTTGATGAGAGAGGTCGCGATACACGGTGGAGCCGATGTTGTCGACGTAAAGAGCCATACGCTCGCCGCCGCAGTTGTTGTACATGACCACCTTAATGAAATCGGAATAATTCGAAAGTTCGTGGAGATCCTGCTCCGCGCGGTAGATCGGGTTGAAAGAGTTGTTGTGCCAGATGTGCCATCCGACAGGAATGTTGGGATTGGCGGATTTGACGGTTTTGTAGATGGCGGCGTAAGTCTCGCGGAGGTTTTCGGTCCAAAGCATTTCCCAGGCGGCGAGCTCGGGGTATCGCAAGAGTAGGCGCCAGAACTGACCATAGTAGCCGTCCACGGGGCGGGTACCGGCGCGCGAGGCGCGAACAAATTTCTCCAATTCGAGGAACCCTTGCCGAGCGCGCTCCGGATTGATGCCACGCTGTCTGGCCTTGGCCTGGCAGAACTCGCAGAAACAGGTGACTTCGCCGGGATCGACGGGAGGAACGTCGTGCGTGGCGCCGATGCTGTCGCAAAGAGCGCCTTGGCGCTCAGAGCCCCACATCAGGCCATCGATTTCGTAGGAGCGCGCGTAGTCTTCCACGAGGCCGGTGAGGAAATTGCGGTATTCAGGATTGTTGACGCAGAGCGTTTCGGCGTTGCGACCGTAGAGATCGCGTTCCTGCAATTTTTCGATGTTAGGAAGATCTTTGCGGAAGACGTCTTCGAGCCAGCAGATCGTTTTCATACCGCGTTTTTTGGCATGAGGAATGACTTCGGCAAGGATGTCTAGATTGCCGTGATCGGGAGCGCGTGTGTCCTTGAGAACGGTGTTCTTGTAGAACTCCGGATGAGGCATGGCGAAATTGCCGCCATGAAAGTTGAGGTCGTACTCCTGCTTTCCATGATCCGGAAGAGGCTGGCCGGGGATCTGGCGTCCGGCAATGCCGCGGCCATAGGTGAAAACCGCGAGGAACAGTGTGTTGACGCAAGCGCGCTGCTGAAGAATGTCGAGAACTTTTTCGGTGCCTTCATCGACAAAAGAAATCGCGCCGACCTGAATGCCGATCATTTTGGAACTGGAAGCGGCGTGCGCTGGAGATGGCAGGGCCAAGGCGGCTCCCGCTCCCGCGGCAATTTTGAGAAAATCGCGACGGTTCACGTCCTGTGTGGACATTCATGGCTCCTGAGGTGATGGGTGATTGCGCGATTGGCGCGGGTTCATGGTATAGCGGACGAGAAAATTATTCCACGGAGGTATCGGGAGAGGAACGGCAAGCGCAAAGACGAAGAATAGCCCATCCTTTGCACAAAACGCGTGCAAAGGATGGGGCGACCCTCAAGATCAGAGGGAACTAGTTAGCGTCGGCGGTGACGGCGGCTTGTGAGCCAATCGCCGGGTCCGAAGTGCTCGGGCGGCCGGTCTCGACATGCCCTGCCAGTTGGCGTGAATACGCGGAGTCGGAATCCACGCTGACCGTAAGGTCGTACCAGCCTGAAGATTTGTGTAGATCACTCTCGAAGGAAGCGCTGTCGCCCGGGTGAAGACGCTGCATGTGAGTCTTGCCGGAATAGGCGTCGAAGATGCCAAGCTTGACGGCACTCGACCCATGATTGCGCAGAACGAGAATAATGCCTCCGTCGTCATAGGTAGCGGCAACGCTCACGTTCGCCGCCGCCGGCGCAAGATTGCCAGCGAAGGAACGGAAGAAGCCATTGGGTCCGTAGACCGCGTAGTCGTAGGAAGTCCCGCTGGCAGAGCCGAAGGTGTCGTGCGTTTGGTCACCCGCGCCGAGAGTGTACGTCCACGGACCCGTCTCGCCGTCGCCGGAACGAACCTGGAAAGCCGCGCCCACCTTCCCGGAGTTGCGGAGCGAGATTTGAACGCCGCCGGAAACCACCTCGCCATGAACGTGAAATTCGTAGGGCAGAGCGCGTGCCGGACGCGTGCCCGGTTCCTGTTCAGGAAGGGCTTGGTTCGTTGGAACCGAGGGGACGTAATCGGGGTAGCGCGTCGCGTTCTCGATGTCTTGCGCGGGAGGTTCGTACGACGCAGTGCCTGGCAACGAGACAATCTTGTCATTGGGATTGTCGAAGTTGAACGCCGAAGTGAGATCGCCGGTGACCGTGCGGCGCCACTTGGTGATGTTTGGCTCGAAGACGCCGAAGCGGCGCTCGATAAATCGGATCAGCGAAGTGTGGTCGGAGACCTGCGAATTGACGAATCCGCCCTTGGACCACGGCGAAATGACAAGCATCGGCACGCGCACGCCGAGACCGTAAGGACCGGGAGTGTTCGAGTCTGCGGGATAGTAAGACGAGCCGGTGAAGATTTCGTTGGTTGTGCCGACGGTCGAGAGGCCTTGCGCGCGAGTCATCGGCGGCGTCGGAGGAACGACGTGGTCGAAAAAGCCGTCGTTCTCGTCGAACATATAGAACAGTACGGTCTTGCTCCACACGTCGGGATTCGCGGTCAGCGCGTCGAGGAACTGCGAGACGTACCACGCGCCGTAGTTCGGGGGCCAGTTGCCGTGCTCACAATACGCTTCCGGAGCAACGATCCAGGAAACTTGCGGGAGTTGATTGTTGAGGACGTCGGCTTTGAAAATATCCACCAGCGAGCCGGACTGGGAGACGTTCGTGCCGGTGCGCGCATAGAGCGCGAGCGGATCGCTGTCGGGCGCATTTTGATACTGATGGAAGTAAAGGAGCGAATTGTCGCCGTAGTTGCCGATGTAGGCGTCGTCGCCCCATCCCCAGTAGTCCGCAGCATCCAAACCGGCGCCGGCGTCCTGATAAATTTTCCACGAAATACCTGCGGCTTGGAGACGCTCGGGATAGGTGTGCCAGTCGTAGCCGACTTCCGCATTGCTGATGACCGGGCCACCGCCGTTGCCATCGTTGCCGACCCAGCCCGTCCACATGTGATAGCGGTTGGGATCAGTGGGGCCGAGGAGCGAGCAATGATAGGCGTCGCAGACGGTGAAAGCATCGGCAAGCGCGTAGTGATACGGAATATCGTTGCGAGTGAGATGGGCCATGGCGGTGGTGCCTTTGTTGGGTACCCACTGGTCGTAAACGCCGTTGTTCCACGCTGCGTGAGTGGAGTCCCAGTCGTGTGGCGTGTCTTCGATGAAGGTGAGGCCCAGGTTGGTGTGATCGGGCCGGAACGGGAGCGTGTAGCCGTCTGGATTGGTGGGATCGGTCTGATGAAAAACACTTTTGCCATTGGGAAGCCTGACGGCGCGAGGGTCGCCGAAGCCCCGCACTCCGCGGAGCGCGCCGAAGTAATGATCGAAAGAACGATTCTCCTGCATGAGGATGACGATGTGCTTCACGTCGCGAAGGCTGCCGGATTCGTTGTTTGCAGGAATGGCTAGAGCCCGAGCGATACTGGCGGGAAACGAGGAAGCGGCTGCGGCCGTGGAGACGAGTTTGAGGAAGTCGCGGCGATGCGTAGTCATAAGGAAATTCCCCTCAGTTAAGTTTGTAAATGCGCGCGGCAGAGTAACCGGGGTGTATTGCGGAAGCGTGAGGATTGGGTTTCGGGAAAGTGAGGATTACATTGCGGGAATGTGACCTGTTGAAAAGCGTGGCGAGAAGCGCCGAAGGAGAGGATCGGCTCAAACGGCGGACGCTATATGCGCGAACCTGCACAGGCTCAAGCCTATGCTACGGCTACCCTACAAAGGCGAGGCGCACAGCCAGGAAAGGCGTGCCCTTATTTGCCGGAAGCGGAAGAGGAGGTGCCGGGAGCGTAGTAGCCGTTGCGCGTACGCGCAGTGAGTTTGCCGTGGCCGTGTGGCGGAATGACGTCGACGTGGACGCTGCGGAAACTGCCGTCCTTCGCGGTATTTGAGGGATAGTAGGCCAACGTGTACTGATGGCGAATGTCGTGGGCAACTTGTTCGCATATCGAGTGAACGTCTTCCACATTCTCCGGGAAATACGCGACGCCGCCGGACGCCTGCGCGATGGAGACGAGAGCCTTGCGCGCGTTCTTGGCGGATTTCTTGGACTCCTGGCTCAGAAGACCGATGGTGTAGATCACCGTGTCGGTCTTTTGAATTTCTTTCACGGTTTTCTCCAACGAGTTACGACTGGTGTTGTCTTCTCCGTCGGTGACGATGAGCAGAACTTTCTTTTCCTTGTGGCCCTTTTTGAGATGGTCGAGGGAGCCAATGATGGCGTCATAGAGAGCAGTGCTACCGCGCGCATCGATGCGCTCTAGAGCTTCCTTGAGTTCCGGAACACTGTTGGAGAAATCCTTGTCAAGATCGAGATAAAAGTCGTCATTGAAATTAACGACGAAGGCCTCATCGGAGGGATTGCTGGCCTGCACGAGAGTGAGGGCTGCTTCGTTGACGCGTGGGCGCTTGTCGCGCATGCTCCCGCTGTTATCGATGACCAGGCCCATGCTGACGGGAATGTCTTCGCGTTTGAAGATGGAAAGCTTCTGCTCGACCTTGTCTTCGTAGACGCGGAAACTGTCTTGAGCCAGCCCATCGACGAATTTTCCTCGATCATCGAGGACGCTGGTGTGCAGAACGACGAGGTTGACGTCCAGCTTGATTCTGCCGCCGGCCTGAGGTGTGCCGGTATTTTGGCCGGGGGGAGGGGGCGGCGGGGTTTGAACCTGAATCTGAGCTGATGCGGTGGATGCGAAGAACAGAGTGATCGCCAGGACAAAAAGAAAAAGCAGGTTCCTCGCCGCGCTCGGAATGACAAATTTAGCAGTGCCACCGGGAGCGCCACTAATGGGCAGGGGCGTAGTAGCCGGTCTTGGAATAGACCGAGAGAGGCGGAAGGCCCTTAGGAGGACGGAGTTTGACCTTAATCTTGCGCCAACGGGCGTCGTGGGTGTGATTGCTTGGTCTGTATCCGAGAACATATTGGTTACGCAACTCCATGCCGATCTTGGACGCGATGTCCGGCAGATCATTAAGATGCTCTACGGCGAAAACGCGACCGCCCGTCAGTTCGGTCAACTCAGCGAGAAGCGAGGGGCCGTTGAGTTCTTCCGGCGTACGATTGCGATAACCAAGCGGGTCGTAAATGCCAATGGCGTAAAGCTGGGTATCCGCTTCCTTAACGAGCCGCTTGATATCGTTCTCGTTGTACCGACTATGATTATCGCCTCCATCGGAAAGAATGAGCAAGGCACGTTTGGCGTTATGTGCACCCCTCATCTGGCTCAATCCAAGGTAGATAGCGTCCAAAAGGGCAGTCCTGCCCTTAGGGGCAGTCAGCATCATACGAGACTGAAGATCTTCCACCGAGTTGGTGAAGGTACTAGTAAGCTCGGCGCGTTCATTGAAACTGACCAGGAAAAACTCGTCCTGTGGATTCGCGGTCTTGAAGAATTGGAGTGCCGCTTCGCGCGCCTTGTCGACCTTATTGGCCATGCTTCCGCTGAAATCGAAAACGACTCCGATCGAGATGGGGACGTCTTCGGCCGAGAAGCTGACGAGTTCCTGCTCGACATTGTCTTCGAAAACGCGGAAATTGTCGGGTTCGAGGCCAGTAACAAGGCGGTTATATGGGTCAGTTACGGTGACATTCACCAGCGCCAAGTCCACATCGGTACGGATCACCTTGCCAGGAGTGATCTTGACCGATGGAGTGTTGTGAGTAACGTCGTCGCTGCCCAGTTTCGGTAGCGCCACGGAAGCAGCTGGGGCAATCGGGTTACTCTCCGGCGGCTTATCTTGTGCTGGAAGAAGGTTGACGGCGAACAGGCAGAGAACCGGCGCGAGCAGGCGGAAGCTTCCTAACCCAGGAACCACGCGAGTCTTGCACCATTCGCGTCTCACGGCTTCCCCCATCATCCTCTCGTGTCGGCGAGAGGGCCGCGCGGATGTCTCATAATAGCACCGGGCAAATGGAAGGCAAGAGCGAATGGATTTGTGGCATGCGACTCCTGTCCGTATCGCCTGTGTTAGCATCGGCCTCGTAATCGATGGGAGCAGCAGCGTCTATGTCGGATCTCAAAGTCGTAGTCGTCATACCAGCAAGGTACGGTTCCACGCGGTTGCCAGGCAAGCCCCTCCTCTCCTTAGCGGGCAGGCCGATGATACGGTATGTGTTCGAGCGGTCGAAGCAGGCACAGACCGTGGGACGAGTGATCGTGGCGACGGATGATCAGCGAATCGTGGACGCGGTCCAGTCATTTGGGGGCGAAGCCGTTATCACGCGGGCGGATCACCGGACCGGGACGGAGCGGGTGGCAGAGGTGGCGGCCCGTGAGGAAGGGGACGTCTTTGTGAATGTACAGGGAGACGAGCCCCTGATTGACCCGGCATCGATTGATACGGCGGTGGGAGCGTTGCTGGAAGAGCCAGCGGCGCAGATCGCGACGGTCGCGACGCCAGTGCGGCACGCAGGCGACATCATGGACCCGAACGTGGTCAAGACAGTCCTGGATTTCGACGGCAACGCCCTGTACTTTTCGCGCGCGCCGATCCCGTGGGTTCGGGATACCCAGACGAAGGTTCACGTGAAGTACTGGAAACACTTGGGACTATATGTATTTCAGCGAGATGCGCTGCTGGAATATCCGACCTTGCCTCTCGGCGAATTGGAACGGGTGGAGCAACTAGAACAACTGCGCTGGATGGAGAACGGCTGGAGAATCCGCGTGGCGGAAGTGGCACATGATGCTGTTAGCGTGGACGTGCCGGAAGATGTGGAGCGGGTAGAGAGGCTGATGAAGACGGGAAAATAGGGGAGCGGGTGGGCCGCGTAGGTGCTGGGATGAAGCCCGGCGCTACAGAACCAGTGCGGCACCGGCTGAAGCTTACGCTACTGGGATTGAAGTTTGAGGATGCCCGCGGTAGTGCGAGTGG
>Ga0335076_10004940_pt1 | contig 13521 bp, 10 predicted proteins | sample Lox_Sample_25_FD_206717 | JGI IMG/M metagenome (GOLD analysis project Ga0335076, IMG submission 206717) | Soil microbial communities from Loxahatchee National Wildlife Refuge, Florida, United States - Lox_Sample_2.5 | ecosystem: Environmental > Terrestrial > Soil > Wetlands | place: USA... | reverse complement strand
CCGCCACCCCTCGCCCCGGGCTCACCGCGAGACTCCGTACGCCGTGCCCGGCGCCACCCCATGGGGCGTTGTGCAACGCGGCTATCCCGATCGCCAGGGCGGACACGATCGCGGTGAGGGCGCCGGCGCCGGCCAGCCGGCGCCGACGCCTGATCCGCCGCGCGTCCCGCAGCGCGCCGCCGATGATGCCGGGACGGATGGGCGGCTCGTCGCTGTCCATCGCGCGCCGCATCGCCAGCCGGAGCGACTCCCCCGTCGTGTCGTGAGGCCGGCCCGGCCGGCCGCTGTCAGTCGGCAAGCGTCAGCTCCGGTCGGCTCTGATCCAGCAGCGCGCGCAGCTTCTGCAGGGCACGCGCGCTCTGAGTCTTCACGCTGCTGGTCGAGCACCGCAGCAGCTCCGCTACCTGCTCGACGCTCTGGTCCTCCCAGTAGCGCAGGACCACGATCGCCCGCGCCTGCGGCGGCAGCGTCGACAGCGCGTCCAGCAGCACCACCCGCAGGTCTGTCATCGTCGGCTGCCCGGCGATGTCCGGCACCGACGGGATCGGCACCTCGCCGGCGCGCCGGGTCTTGCGCTGCCCGAGGTAGGCGTTGACCAGGGTCCGGTGCGCGTAGGCGTGCGCGTTCTCGCGCCTGGCGATGCGCCGCCAGGCGAGCAGCGTCCTGGTGAGCGCGATCTGCGTCAGGTCCTCGGCCGCGTGCCAGTCCCCGCACAGCAGGAACGCCGTCCGCCGCAGCCTGGTCATCTCGACGGCAGCGAACTCGATGAAGTCCTCCGGACAGTCCACCTCGTGCCGCCGTCAGTCCAGGCCCGGCAGGGGTGGCTCGCCGCCGGGCCAGCGCCGCACCCGCACCGCCTTGCCTACCTCGGTTCTCGGCACCGACTCCGGCGGCAGCAACCGGACCTCGACCGAGAGCCCCAGCACGTCCCTGAGCTGCGACTGCAGCTGCGAGCCGACGGAGTCAGCGGCCGGAACAGCCGACGTTCCCAGCTCACAGCAGGCGATGAGACGGGCCTGCGGATTGCGCTCGTCGACGACGAGCAGGTAGTCGGGCGCCAGCGCCTGGTGGCCGAGCAGCACGCGCTCGACCTCGCTCGGGTACACGTTGACGCCCCGGATGACCAGCATGTCGTCCCTGCGGCCGGCCACCTTGCTCATCCGGGCGAGGGTGCGGCCGCACGGGCACGGCTCGCGGTTCAGCGCGGCGATGTCGCCGGTCCGGTACCGCAGCAGCGGCAGGGCCTCCTTAGTGACCGTCGTGAACACCAGCTCGCCCAGCTCGCCGTCGGCGACCGGCTCGCCGATGACGGGGTCGATCGTCTCGACCAGGAACTGGTCCTCGTTGACGTGCAGTCCGTCGGCGGCCACGATGCACTCGCTGGCAACGCCGGGGCCGATGATCTCCGACAGCCCGTAGATGTCCAGCGCGGTGAGGCCGAGCAGCTCGTTCAGCCGGGCGCGCAGCTCGTCGGTCCACGGCTCGGCGCCGAAGATCCCCGCCGTCATCGCCGGCCGCACGCCGGCCTCGGCCAGCGCCTCCCCCAGCCGGATCGCGTACGAGGGGGTGCAGGTGAGGACGTCCGGCTGCAGGTCCCTGATGAGCGTGACCTGGCGCGGGGTCATGCCGCCGGAGACCGGGACGACGGTGGCGCCCAGCTCGATCGCGCCCTGATGGATGCCCAGGCCGCCGGTGAACAGGCCGTACCCGTAGGCGTTGTGCACGATGCTGGACCTCGTCGCGCCGGCCGCAGCCAGGGCGCGGGCGCACATCCTGGCCCACAGCTTCAGGTCGGCGCGGCTGTAGGCGACCAGGGTCGGCCTGCCGCCGGTGCCGCTGGAGCCATGCACCGCGACGACATCCTCGCGCGGCACCGCCAGCAGGCCGAACGGGTAGTGATCCCAGAGATCCTGCTTGCCGATGACGGGCAGCGCCGGGAGGTCGGCGAGCTTGACGTCCGCGCCGGCCGTGACGCCTGCGTCGGTGAGCCTGGCCGCCTGCAGGCCGCCGGCGGCCAGCAGCTTGTCGACGAGGCCGCGCAGCCGCTGCTGCTGTAGTTCAGCCAGTTGCTCCTGAGGCAATGCCTCGGCGTCCGGCTCGAACATGGCTGGCAAAGCCTGCTGCGACATTGTGCCTACCTCTGTGCTGGGGCGCCTACCATATCGCTATGACCACTGTGCCCGAACGCTCCCGGATCCGTCTGCCGGGTATTAGCTCTCGTGCTTACGAGCACCCCGCCGACCGATCCGCGCTCGTCGCACTGCGCAAGCTCACCGGGTTCGATGCGATCCTGAAGAACCTGGCCGGGCTGTTCAGCGACCGGGCGCTCCGGCTGATGTTCCTGGCCAGCGCCGTGCGCTGCTCGCCCGAGCAGTTCCCGGACCTCTACCAGTCCATGCTGGACGGCTGCTACATCCTGGACCTGCCGCGGGTGCCGGAGCTCTATGTCAGCCAGGACCCGACCGTGCAGGCGATGGCGCTGGGGACCGACAAGCCGTTCCTGGTGCTGACCAGCGGCATCGTGGACCTGCACGACCCGGAGGAGATCCGGTTCGTGATCGGCCACGAGCTGGGCCACGTGCTCTCTGGCCACACCGTCTACCGGACGATGCTCTACTACCTGGTTAACCTGGCGCAGCGGCTGGCGCTGGTGCCGTTCGCCTGGATCGGCCTGAAGGCCGTGATCTGGGGTCTCGAGGAGTGGTACCGCAAGTCCGAGCTCTCCTGCGACCGGGCCGGGCTGCTGGCTACCCAGGACGTCGAGGCCGCTCGCCGGGCGCTGATGAAGATGGCCGGCGGCAAGCACCTCGCCCAGCTGAGCCACGACGAGTTCCACAAGCAGGCGAAGGAGTACGACGCGGTTCCCGACGTCCGGGAGTCGCTGCTCAAGCTGCTGCAGCTGCAGGGCACGACGCACCCGTTCGCGGTGGTGCGGTTCGCCGAGCTGGACCGCTGGTCCCAGGAAGGCGAGTACCGCGACATCCTCGCCGGGCGCTACCCCCGGCGCGAGGAGGACTCCGACACGTCGGTCGGCGACGAGTTCCGGTCCGCCGCCAAGTCCTACCAGGAGTCTTGGAACCGCAGCGCCGACCCGCTGATCGGCGCGGTGCGCGGCGTGGCAAACGGCGCGATGGACGCAGGCTCACGGCTGCTCAACCGCTTCGGCGGCGGCAACCGGGACGAAGAGGACTGAGAGGGCCGCCGCCCAGCGCCCCTGTGCTTCAACCTCATTAACGCGGAGTGTTTGGTGGCTGTCAGCCACCAAACACTCCGCGTTAATTGGCCACTGCCGAGTTATCCACAGCCTCAGGGGTGAAGCTGGCACCGTGCAGGCGCCAGCATGAAGCTGAATGCGTGACTGGACTGCCAGGGCGCCTCACTCGAGCTGCGATCTTCCAGGACGCCGTGCTTAGCGTCGGCCAGCTACTAGATGCGGGATTGTCTCGGGCCTTCATCAAGTCGCAGGTCGACCAGGGCAACTGGCAGCGGCTGTACCGTGGCGTGTACGCGACCTTCTCGGGCGAGCCGCCGCGCCAAGCGCAGCTCTGGGCAGCGGTGTTAGCGGCCGGACCGGAGGCAGTGCTGAGTCATGAGTCAGCCGCGGAGGTCGCCGGCCTGGCCGATAAGCCGCAGCGCATTATTCACGTAACGATCGCGGCTGAGCGCCGGGTTGCCCGGATCCCCGGTTTAGACATCACCCGTTCAGCTCGGGTTCGCGAGGCGGTGCATCCGGCGAGGCTGCCGCCGCAGACCCGGGTCGAGGAGACCGTGCTGGACCTGGCAGCGGCGGCCGCGACCCTGGACGACGCCATCGGGTGGGTGACCCGCGCCCTGGGCCGCACGCTCGCCACCCAGGCCGACCTGCGGGCGGCAATGGCGCCGCGGCAGCGCATGCGCTGGCGCGGCGAGCTCACCGAACTGCTCAGCCCGGACGCCGAGGGCATGCACTCGGTGCTGGAGGTCCGATACCACCGCGACGTCGAGCGGCCGCACGGCCTGCCGGCGGGCAGCCGCCAGGCTCAGTTCCGGGTCGGCAGCCGGAAGGCGTTCCGGGACCGGTTCTACCAGGAGTACCTGACCGTCGTGGAACTCGACGGCCGCGCTACGCACACCATCGACAGGCGGTGGGACGACATCCGGCGCGACAACGCCACGTCGGCGGGCGGCATCCTGACGTTGCGCTACGGCTGGCTGGAGGTCACCAAGCAGCCGTGCCAGGTGGCCGCCGAAGTTACGCTCGCGCTTGCGACCAGGGGATTCACCGGCGCGAGGCCGTGCTCGCCGGGCTGCCCGGTTGCCCAGGCCGCGCGCACCGCCCAGGCCGCGAGTACCGCCCCAGGCCACACGGGCCGGGCACGCCGCGGCGATCGCGCGCCGGGTCAGTGTGCCTGATCGACGGACCCGATCGACGCCAGGCCAGCCAGCACCGCCGGCACCTCGCCGACGTGAATGACGCCCAGCCGCTGTGTGGCCCGGGTGAGAGCCACGTATAGGTCGTTCAGCCCGCGCGGTGACTCGGCCAGGATCAGCGCCGGATCGGCGATCAGCACGCAGTCGAATTCCAGCCCCTTGGCCTGCCGGACCGTCAGCACCACCACCGGGCTGGTCAGGTCCGGATCGGCGCCGAGCGCGGTGCCCGGCAGCACCGAGCTCACCGCCTTGCCGAGCGACTCCAGCCGGTCCTCGGGCACGATCACCGCGAGCTTGCCATCGCCTGCCTGCTCCCCGAGCCGCACCGCGGCCGCGGCGACCCACTCGGCGAGCGACTCAGCCGTCGCGGCGACCCGCCACGGCTGGTGCCCGGAGTTACGCACCGACCTGGGCAGGTCCAGGCTGGGGTCGATCGCCGCCAGCACGTCGGCGGCGACGGCCATCACCTCTGACGGGGTCCGGTAGTTCACGGTCAGCGGCGCCAGCCGCCACCGGTCCTCTAGGTACGGCCCGAGCGCGTCCGCCCAGGTTGCCGACCCGGACAGGTCACCGGTCTGGGCCAGATCGCCCACGATCGTGAGCGAGCGCGCCGGGCAGCGCCGCATCAGCATCCGCCACGCCATCGGCGACAGCTCCTGCGCCTCGTCGACGATCACATGCCCGAACGCCCAGGTCCGGTCCGCCGCCGCCCGCTCCGCCGCGGTCAGGTTCTCCTCGTCCTCGAAGCGCTCTGCTAGCCGGCTCGCGTCGATGATGTCCGCGCCCATCAGCAATTCGGGGTCGTCCTCGTCGTCGCGGCCGATTATGTCCAGGACGCCCTGCGCGTACGCCTGCTGCAGCCGCCTGCGCCGCTCCCTCTCCGCCCGGATCGCGTGCTCGTCCTCGCCGAGCAGTTCCGCAGCCTCGTCGAGCAGCGGAACGTCGGCCGGCGTCCACTCCGCGGCCGCAGCCGCGCCCGCAGCCGCGCCCGCCGATGCACCCGCGCCCGCACCCGCAGCCGCGCCCGACCCCGCGCCCGCCGATGCACCCGCGCCCGCGTCCGCACCCGCATCCCGCAGCAGCAGATCGCGCTCGCCCGCGGAGAGCCCGGTCGCCGCCGCCTTCAGCCGGACCGGGTCGGTCAGCAGGTCTGCCACCAGCTGCTGCGGCGTGAGGATCGGCCACAACTGGCCGATGACCGCCCGCACCGCCTCGTCTGAGCGAATGTCCGCGCGCAGCTCGTCGATGTCCTGCTGGCCCATCAGGTTCCCGCCGCCGAGCACGTTGCGGCCGAGGCTGCCCGCAAGCTGCCGGGTAAGCGCCGTGACCACCTCCCTGGCGAACACCGGCCTGGCCAGGTTGTGCGGCCGCCGCGACCGGCGCGCGCGCTCGCGCGCCGCGGCCACCATCCGCGGCGTCAGCCTCAGCTCACCCGCGTCTGCCTTGATCCGCATCGTCTCGGCAGGCACCCGCTGCCGGTCCCTGACCGCGGCGTGGATCACCTTCGCCATCCCGATCCGGCCTTTGACCGCGGCCACGGACGCCGGCTCGTCCGCGACGGCGCTGACCCCGGGGAACAGATCCCCGATCGTGGAAAGCAGCACGCTCGTCTCGCCGAGAGACGGAAGTACCTGACCGATGTACCGCAGGAACGTCGAGTTCGGCCCGACCACCAGCACGCCGCGCTTCTCGAGCTGACGGCGGAATGTATAAAGCAGGAAAGCGGCGCGGTGCAGCGCGACCGCCGTCTTCCCGGTGCCAGGACCACCCTGCACGACAAGCGCGCCCGGCATCGGGGCACGAATGATCGCGTCCTGCTCGACCTGGATCGTCTCCACGATGTCGGCCATCGTCCCGGTCCGGCTGGCGTTCATGGCGGCCAGCAGAGCGGACTCGCCGGTCAGCCCCTCGTGCCGGGACGGATCGGCGATCGCGAGATCGAGCACCTCGTCGTCCAGCCCGACGAGCCTGCGGGCGCGCGTGCGAAGATGCCGCCGCACCCTGACATCTCCCGGCGAGGCGGCCGTGGCCAGGTAAAACGGCCGCGCCGCATCGGCCCGCCAGTCCATCAGCAGCTGGGTGTAGTCGTCGGAATCGGCGTGAATGCCGAGCCGGCCGATATAGCGGAGTGCGCCGTCGTTGAACTCGAGCCGGCCAAAGCACAGCCCGTTCTCCGCGGCATTCAGCTGAGTCAGCTGCTGGCCGTACATCACGCTGAAGTTGTCGCGTTCCAGCCTGGCCTGATGCGTGCCGCCGGTCTGCCGCAGCACGCTCGCCATCCGGGCACTGGCGCGCGCTCTCAGGTCATCAAGCCGTGCGTAAAGCACATTGATGTAATCCTGCTCGCGCCCCAGCTCTGCGTTTGACAAGCACGCTCCTTCTGCTTTATACTTCTGGCGTAAGCTATTTGTGTTTGTATTTTCAGCGACACGCGCTACAAAATGTAGCGCGTTTTTTCGTGTCCGGGTAATTCGAGACGTTAGCCAACCCGACGGTCGGTGCCGCGCGGGCCGAGGCCGGCGCCCTCGGCTGGCAGCTCGGGATCCCAGTCGAACACCACCGCGTCGTCCTCGCCCCCGATCCGGACCTCAGCCCCGGCAGTCGCCCCGGCCCTGGCGAGCGCGTCCTCGATGCCGATCTTGGCCAGCCGGTCCGCCAGGTACCCGACCGCCTCGTCGTTGCTGAAATCGGTCTGCAAGATCCACCGGCGCGGCTTGTCGCCGCGGATGACGAACGTGTTCTCGCCGACCGCGATCACCTCGAACGCCGGACCCGCGACCGGCTCGGGCCGGAGCACCAGCCGCGTCGGCTCTGGCGGCGGCGCGGCCGCCCGCGCCGCAGCGATCACGGCGGCCATCGTGAACGCCAGGTCGCGCAGGCCCTCGGTAGTCGCGGCCGATACCCGGTGCACGGTCAGCCCGCGGGCCTCGAGCTCGGGCTCGACCAGGTCCGCGAGCTCCCTGGCCTCGGGCACGTCGATCTTGTTCAGCGCCACGATCCGGGGTCGCTCGGCCATCCGCGCGCCGGTCAGCTCCTCGTACGCGGCCAGCTCGGCCTCCAGCGCGTCCAGATCGCTGATGGGGTCCCGGCCCGGCTCCTCCGTCGCGCAGTCAAGCACGTGCACGAAAACCGAGCAGCGCTCCACGTGCCGCAGGAAATCGAGTCCGAGACCCTTGCCCGTGCTGGCGCCGGGGATCAGACCGGGAACGTCGGCTACTACAAATTGCACCTCACCCGCCTCGACGACGCCCAGGTTCGGCGTCAGGGTGGTGAACGGGTAGCTGGCGATCTTCGGGCGCGCGGCTGACATGGCCGCGATCAGAGAGGACTTGCCTGCGTTCGGAAATCCGACCAGGCCCGCGTCCGCTACGGTCTTGATTTCCAGCACGAGTTCCAGCTCGGCACCCGGCTCGCCCTTCAGCGCGAACCCCGGCGCCTTGCGCTTCATCGAGGCCAGCGCCGCGTTGCCGAGGCCGCCGCGGCCGCCCTCGGCGGCCACGTACCTCGTGCCCGTGCCGACGAGGTCGGCCAGTTCCTCCCCGCCCGCAGTCCTGACCACGGTGCCGTCGGGCACCCTGAGTACAAGATCGTCGCCGTCGGCGCCGTTGCGGAACGATCCGGATCCGGGCTTGCCGTTGCCGGCCTTGCGCACCGGCCGGCGGTGGAAGTCGAGCAGCGTCGCCGTGCTCGGGTCGACTTCGATGATCACATCGCCGCCGCGGCCGCCGTTGCCGCCGTTAGGCCCGCCGAGTGGCTTGAACTTCTCCCGGTGCACGGAGGCGCAGCCGTTGCCGCCGTTGCCGGCGTGCACCCGGACCTCTGCCTGGTCCGCGAACTCAGCCACGACCGTTCATCTCCTCGGGTCAGTTGCAGCCGGGAAATGCTAAAGGGCGGACCCAGGCGGTCCGCCCTCCGCCGACCTGGTTATACCCAGGCCGCGAGCTGTACCTAGCTGGCGTCTGCAGCGTCCGTCGGCAGCACGCTGACAGCACGCCGGCCGCGCCGCCTGCCAAACTCGACCTTGCCCGCTACCAGGGCGAACAGTGTGTCGTCGCCACCGCGGCCCACGCCCACGCCCGGGTGGAAGTGGGTGCCGTGCTGGCGCACGATGATCTCGCCGGCGTTCACGAGCTGGCCGCCGAACCGCTTGACGCCGAGCCGCTGTGCGTTGGAGTCGCGGCCGTTCCGGCTGGAGGACGCACCCTTCTTGTGTGCCATCTCAGCCCTTCTTCCTTGCGCTGGCCTTAGCCGTGCTGGCCTTGTCCGTCCCGATGCTGGTGATGCGCACCTGCGTGTGCTTCTGCCGATGGCCGAGGCGGCGCCGGTAGCCGGTTTTGTTCTTGTACTGAATCATGTTGATCTTGGGGCCGCTCGCGGCGCCCACGATCTCAGCAGTGACCTGGTAGGCGCCAAGCTCCGCCGGGTCGCTGATGACCTTGCTGCCGTCCACGACGAGCAGGGCCGGCAGCGTCACGCTGGATCCGACGTCACCGGACAGCTTGTCGACGGTCAGGACGTCGTCTACCGACGCCCTCTCCTGCCTGCCGCCGCAGCGCACGATCGCGTACACCGAGAGTCTCTCCTCTTTTTGCTCGCCCGCTCACGGATAACCATGCCGCTGCTGTAGCCGGGAATGCTGGAGCCGGGCTCGCCTGACGTTGCGCGCCTGATCAGCCGGGCCTTGTGGCCTGCGGCTCAGGTGCGCCGACCATAAAGCGTATCAGATCACGCGGGTCCTCAATCGCCCGCTGGCCTGCCCTCCCCGCCACTCGCCTCGACCTGGCCGACGGGCCGATCGGCACCCTGCCCGTTATGCTCGGCTTGCGGTGACTCGGCCCCGGCTCGCGGTGACTCGGCCCCGGCTGCCTCGGCCCCGGCTGCCTCGGCCCCGGCTGCCTCGGCCCCGGCTGCCTCGGCGGCGGCCTGGCGGCCGCGCCTTGACCTGGCCCGGCCGGCGCCTGTCGAGGCGCTGCCGTTGGCCGTCCCCCCGGCGCCTCGCCCGCTGGCCGCGGGGGCCGCAGGGGCGTCGAGGGCGCCGCCACCGTTCCCGGACGGCTCCGGCCGTCCGGGAACGGTGGCGGCCTCGTGGGTTTCCGCGGCCTGCCCGCCGCCGTCAGCCTGCCCGCCGCCGTCAGCCTGCCCGCCGCCGTCTGCCTGCCCGCCGTCGTCAGCCTGCCCGCGCCCGGTACCCGCCTGCCGGGATCCGGACCTGGACCGCGAACGAGAGCCCCTGGATCCGCCGGCACCCTTCTCGGCGCCACGGCTAACCGTCTCGGCCGGGCCGTCGGCCCGGTCGCCGTCGCCGGGACCGGCATCGCCGTCGGCGGCGGCAGCCCCGCCGGCCTTGGCGCCGCCCTTGCCCTGGCCGCCCCTGCCCGACCCACGCCCGCCGTTCCTGGACGAGGCCTGATCCTTGCCGCCGCGGCCGCCGTCCTTGCCGTCGCCGTCCCGGCCGCGGGCGTGGCCGGCGTGCGAGTGGTCCACGGGCTCCATCGAGATGAGCACGCCGCGGCCGCTGCAGTGCTCACACGGCACCGAGAACGCCTCGAGCAGGCCAGAGCCGACCCGCTTCCGGGTCATCTGGACCAGGCCGAGCGAGGTCACCTCGGCGACCTGGTGCTTGGTCCGGTCCCTGGCCAGGCACTCAAGGAGCCTGCGCAGTACCAGTTCCCTGTTGCTTTCCAGCACCATGTCGATGAAGTCGATGACGATGATGCCGCCCAGGTCGCGCAGCCGCAGCTGGCGGACTATCTCCTCGGCCGCCTCCAGGTTGTTCCTGGTCACGGTCTGCTCGAGGTTGCCGCCCTGGCCGGTGAACTTGCCGGTGTTGACGTCGATGACCGTCATGGCCTCGGTGTGGTCGATCACCAGCGAGCCGCCGCTCGGCAGCCACACCTTGCGTTCCAGCGCCTTTGCGAGCTGCTCATCGATCCGGTAGGCGGCGAACACGTCCTTGTCGTCCGACCACCGCTGCAGCCGGTCGACCAGGTGCGGCGCGACGTAGCGGACGTACTCGTCCACGAGGTCCCACTCGCTGTCGCTGGCGATGACCAGGTTCGAGAAGTCCTCGTTGAAGATGTCCCTGACCACCCGCAGGGTCAGGTCGGGCTCGCTGTAGAGCAGGTCGGGGGCGGAGGCCGTCTTCGACTTCTTCTCGATGGCCTCCCACTGCGCCGACAGCCTGGCGACGTCACGGGAGAGCTCCTCCTCCGACGCGCCCTCGGCCGCGGTGCGCACGATTACCCCGGCGTTCTCCGGCATGACCTGCTTGAGTATCTGCTTGAGCCGGGTGCGCTCGGTGTCGGGCAGCTTGCGGCTGATCCCCGTCATGCTGGCACCCGGCACATACACCAGGTACCGGCCGGGCAGGCTCACCTGGCTGGTCAGCCGCGCGCCCTTGTGCCCGATCGGGTCCTTGGTGACCTGCACCAGGATCGACTGGCCAGACTTCAGCGCGGACTCGATCCGCTTGGACTCGCCCTCCAGGCCGCTGGCGTCGAAGTTGACCTCGCCGGCGTACAGGACCGCGTTGCGGCCCTTGCCGATGTCCACGAACGCGGCCTCCATCGAGGGCAGCACGTTCTGCACCTTGCCGAGGTACACGTTGCCGACATAGGACTGATGGCTGGCCTTGTCCACGTAGTGCTCGACCAGCACGCCGTCTTCCAGCACGGCGATCTGGGTCCGGTCGGCGTGCTGGCGGACCACCATGACCCGCTCGACCGCCTCGCGCCGGGCCAGGAACTCCGACTCGGTAATGATCGGCGGCCGGCGGCGGCCGGACTCCCGGCCCTCGCGACGCCGCTGCCGCTTGGCCTCCAGCCGGGTCGAGCCCTTGACGGCCCGGACATCGCTGTCGGCGGCCGCCCGCGGCTGCCGGACGTGGACGACGGTGTTCGGCGGGTCGTCGGATCCGCCGTCGCCGCCCTGAACCTCGCCGTCGCCGCCCGTGCCGCTGCGCCGGCGGCGCCTGCGCCGCTTGCCGGCGGCCGTGCCGTCCTCGGCCTCCGCGTCCCGGTCCTGCCGCTCGTCGCCCGTGGCCTCCGCGGCGGCGGACTCGGCCGCCGACGTGCCCGCGGCCTCGCCCGACTCGGCGCCCTGCTGGCCCTTGCCGCGGCCCCTGCCGCCGCGCCTGCGGCGCCGCGCCGCCGATCCGCCGGCCTCGTCCGTCTCAGCAGGCTCGGCGTCTTCGGCGGGCCGGGCGGGCCGGGAAGCCTGCCGGGCTTCGGTTATCTCCGGTGGCTGGAAGATCACCAGCGGCGGCTGGAACGCGGCCGCCGGAACCGGCTGGCGGGCGGCCTCCGGCTCGGCGTCACCCGCAGCGTGCTCCTGTCCGGCGCCGGGGCTCTCCTGTCCGCCGGCACCGGCCTGCTTGCCAGCCGCCGCCGATTTCGCCGACCGCGACCGGGTGGAACGGCTGCGCGAGCCGGCCCCGGCCGCCTGTGCCGCGGCAGGCGTATCGCCGGCCGCATCGGGCGCCTCGGCCGAGCCGTCAGGCTCCTGCTGGCCGCCGCCCGGCGGACCCGCGGACGTGCCCGCTTCCCGCCGGCCGCTGGTCCTGGCGCCCGCAGTCGCCGACCGGCTACTGGTCCTGCGGCGCCCCTGGGTGCCAGTCTGGGCCTGGCTATCCCCCTGCTGCTCCCCGGCGCCTGGCACCGGAGCGGCAGAGGTGCCGGTCTCGGGCGGCGCCTGGATGGCAGGCGGTGCCGCAGCGGGCGGTGCCGCGACCGAAGCCGCGGGCGGCTGGCCCGCGGGCTGTGCCGGTGCCGCCGCGGGCGGCCCGGCCGGGCGCGTTACGGCCCGGCGGGCCCTGCGTAGCAGGCCGCGCCCCTGGCTTTCGTTCTGTTCGCCAGACTCATCGCGGCCATTAGCTGACTCGCTGTTCTCTCGCTCGATCTCGAGCATTCGGGCGATCTCTCCCGTCGGGCTCCCGGGCGCAGCCGACCTCGTCGGGCCGCTCCGCGCCGCGCGGGAGCCGTTGTTCGTACGCGCTCACTGGAGCGGTACACGCCGAGCTGGCGTTCCCCGCGTCCAGGCACGTTGCCAATACCTGTCCCTGTGCAGCGCCCCGCCGCTTTGGCTCGGGCGCTTCCGCCGCATCGCCAGCCCGGTCCGGACTGGCCTGCACCGTGCTGGCCGGCCCCGCGCCCACTGGGGGCACCGCGCCGGCCGGCGCCGGTGACTCAGGCTCGCGGACGGCCTGGCCGACCGCGACGCCCTGGTCAGGCGCGCTCGTGCCTGCGGCGGCAGCATTACCGCCATGCGGGCCCTGAGCCAGTCGTGTCACCCTCGGGGGTGACGACGGCTCAAGTCCCGACAGGTGGCGGAGCGCAGCCAGGATGTCGTCGGGTCGTACGGCAGGTGTCATGTGCCGAACAACCATTCGAAGTATCGCACATCCGGCGTGCTCGCCCGCGACGGCGCGCTGGTCAACGACCAGCGATACCACCGGGGCCCTGGCGTCCAGCCGCCTGACGCCGCTGCTGGTGAGGCGTTCGACCTCCGAGTGCTCGGAGGCGAGGAACGACTGCACTGCTGCCTGCGCGTCGTGCTGCTGCACGCCTGGCAGTTCCACCTGCCAAACCGAGGCCTCCAGCGCCGGCGCCGCCGAGGCGACGGCCAGGTCAGCGGCCTCGATCACGTCAATTCCATCCGGCAGGGCGGCGTCCAGCGCAGCCCTGACATCTTCGGGGTCAAGGCGGGCGATGAGCCCGATCTCCAGGTACTCGGCCTCACTGGCCGCGCCGGTCGGCGCGCCGCCGTGATAGGAGATCTTGGGATGCGGGGAAAAGCCGGCTGAGTACGCGACTGGTAGGCCAGCTCGTCGCACTCCCCGTTCCACTGCACGCGCGATGTCCCTGTGGCTCGCGAAACGCATCCTGCCGCGCTTAGCGTACCTGACGATCAGCCGCTGCACCGCAGGCGGCGGTGGCGGCGTCGTCGGCTGCTGGCGGCCCGGCATGCCCTAGCCCCTGCCTGCCGCATGTACCGCGCCCGCGGCACCAGCGCCCGTGACCGTCAGCGGGAGCAGCCGCCGGCCGGTGGGCCCGACCTGCGTCTGCGTGCCCATCGCCGAGCAGGCACCGCATTCGAAGCAGGGCGTCCACCGGC
>Ga0335076_10004939_pt1 | contig 13524 bp, 8 predicted proteins | sample Lox_Sample_25_FD_206717 | JGI IMG/M metagenome (GOLD analysis project Ga0335076, IMG submission 206717) | Soil microbial communities from Loxahatchee National Wildlife Refuge, Florida, United States - Lox_Sample_2.5 | ecosystem: Environmental > Terrestrial > Soil > Wetlands | place: USA: Florida... | reverse complement strand
TGATAATTTGCGACAAATTTTAATTTTTTATTTGCCTTTGCAGCCTCTTCATACAATTTCCTGAAATGAGGCTCTTCGTCTGCCATTGCTTTGTAAAATTCATCAACGCTTCCCTTCATGCAGGATGCGGGCATAAAGGAATCGTTCCGTATATCATCCATTTCAATAACTCCCCCGGTTTCCCTCACCAAAATCATGATCTTCCGCATCACATCAGTTCCACTCAGATCCAATCTTGGATCGGGTTCAGTATATCCTTCATCCTGGGCCTGTTTAACTACCTGCGCAAAACTTTTCTTTCCGTCATAGTTATTAAAAACAAAATTAAGTGTGCCGCTCAATACGGCTTCAATCCGGTTTACTTTATCACCACTGCGAAGCAGGTCGTTCAATGTTCCTATCACCGGCAGGCCGGCGCCAACATTGGTTTCAAAGAAGAAGGGAGCATTGAATTCCCTGGATAAATTCTTAAGATTCCTGTAATATGCAAACGGTGAGGAGCAGGCTATTTTATTGCAGGCTACCACAGCTATACTTTTTTGTAATAGCTTATCGTAGCTGGTCCCAACTTCACGATCGGCGGTAATATCCACAAAGACAGCATTGCGCAGATTCCTGGAACGAATCATTTCAATGAATTGTTGCAAATTCATTTCACTGCCTCCCTGAAGCTGATTTTTCCAGTTGTTCAGGTCAATTCCTTCGTCACTAAAAATCATTTTCTTGCTGTTGGCAATGCTGATCACGCGGACCTGTAACCGAAGATGAGCCTGCAGATAATCCTGCTGTTGCTTTAACTGTTCCAATAACCTACCACCCACATTTCCAGTACCCACCACGAAAAGATTCAATTGCTTATTCGTAGTTTCAAAAAATTCTTCATGCAGGATATTAATGGCTTTTTTAACATCGCGGTTCGCAATCACGGTGGAAATATTTCTTTCCGAAGAACCTTGTGCAATCGCGCGTACATTCACACCGTTTCTGCCCAACGATCCGAACATTTTTCCACTGATGCCCGGATGACTTTTCATATTGTCTCCAACCAGGGCAACGATTGCCAGACCCTTTTCAATAATCAAAGGTTCAACCTTTCCTGTTTTTATCTCGTGCTCGAAGGCATAATCCACAGCAAGCTTGGCTTTGGCAGCTCCTGATTCCTCCACTCCGACGCAAATCGAATGTTCTGAAGAAGCCTGTGTGATCAGAATAACGTTGATCTTTTCATCAGACAGGGCTTCAAAAAGTCGTTTTGAAAAACCCGGGATGCCAACCATCCCGCTTCCTTCCAGGCTAAGCAGGGCAATATTGCTGATACTGGAAATACCCCTGATACTGTTTCCGTTTCCGGAACTGACTTTCTCAATTAAAGTGCCCGAATCGGCAGGTGCAAAAGTATTTTTTATCCATACCGGAATCCCCATATTCATGACTGGCTGAATGGTGGGCGGATAAATTACTTTGGCCCCGAAATGTGATAGTTCCATTGCTTCCTGATAGGAAATATTGGGAATGACTTTAGCGTTCGAAACCAGTCGCGGATCAGCAGTCATCATGCCTGATACATCCGTCCATATTTCCACCACGTTTGCCTGAATGGCCGCGGCAAAAATAGCAGCCGTATAATCCGATCCGCCTCTTCCTAATGTGGTCGGGGCGCCACTTCCGTCAGAAGCAATAAACCCGGGAACAATGAATAAGGAATCCGTCGAGCCCAAAAAAAATGTTTGCATTTTTTTGTTCGTTGCGGCAATATCTACTGCAGCGTAACCGAATTGCGAATCTGTTTGAATCAGTTCCCTGGAATCTTTCCAGACATTACTAATTCCAAGCGATACCAGTCTGCCGGATACAATCTGTGAAGAAAGCAGTTCTCCATAACCGACAATTTTATCCTTTGTACGAACAGAAAGTTCCCCAAGCAAAAAAACACCGTTGCAAATATCTTCCAGCTCATTGCACCTTTTTTTAACGAGGCTCAAGGCACTGCTTTGCTGTGTTATTGGTATCAGTGATTTGACAGTTTCCAGGTGACGCTGTTCAATCTGCTGCAATTTTTCTTTGTACGATTCTTCCCCGGATGCTGCCAGCACGCCACATTGGATCAATGCGTCTGTAATACCTCCCAGGGCAGAGACAACCACAATGGCTTTATCCCTTTTGATGGCCGACTCAATAATTTTGATTGCCTTATTGATATTTTCAGCATTAGCAACTGAAGTACCTCCGAATTTTAGAACCTGCATCGACTATAAATATTTTTTGAAGAAATTAATAAATTAAAAAGATAATTTCTGTGTGTACAGCAAAGGCCCAATGAATGATATGAAAATGTATAATCCGCTTTCAGCGGATCGTTGTAGTTGTAATAACTGAGATTTGTGCAACGATTAAAATTGCAGAAAGAAAAATACGAGCAATATGATGTGTTGAACAAATCACAAATTATAAGAAGCGCAAAGATAAATAATATTGTGAAAAAATAATGAAAATCGGGGATTTTTTTAACGAAAATGAATTATTTTGAGGAATATTTTAATTTATTGCTGCTTGCTATAGTATTTGTTGAACGATTATAATTTTAATCATGAGTTATCAGTTATCACAGGGGTTGCAGCAATTCAAAAACCTGGTTGGAATTAAATTTCAACTGTACAACAGCTTATTCACCTCTCTCCCCTTTCACCGGATTGAAAAAACCGGAATTTTATTGTCCCTGCTTCTGACTTTCTGTGAAGAAGGATACAAAAAAAAACAAAGCCCGGAACAGATCATTGAAGAATTTTTTCAAAAGCACACTTCTTATACCAGCGACAGGGAAAAAGCGGATATACTTTTCCGTTTTGTACAATATGTGGAGCGCCAGGTAGTACTTTTTGATGCATTGGAAGATGCAGCTTTTAAAGATGTGAATGACCTTGGAGGTATTGGAACGCTTAAACATTTATCATCAGAAGTCCTGCAGTTTAATAAAGAAGACGAACTCAAGGCAAAACTAAAAGACTATTCGGTCAGGTTGGTATTGACTGCTCATCCCACTCAGTTTTACCCCGGGCCGGTTTTAGGAATTATCAATGACCTGTCGCGCGCGGTGATCGAGAATAATGCCAGCCAGATTAACATGTATATGCAGCAACTCGGCAAGACACCGTTTTTGAAGAAGCAAAAACCCACTCCTTACGACGAAGCCATCAGCCTGATCTGGTATCTTGAAAATATTTTCTATCATGCTGCAGGAAGAATTCTCACCTCGATGACAAACCAGTTTCCTGATGCGGTTTCTGAAAATAACCCGGTTATCAGAATGGGATTCTGGCCGGGAGGAGATCGTGACGGCAATCCTTTTGTAAATGTTGCTATTACATTAAAAGTTGCCGATGCGCTTCGCGGCGCCATTATCAAGTGTTATTATCTTGATGTCAGGAGATTGAAGCGCAGGCTCACATTCAAAGGAGTAGATACCATATTGACCAGTCTTGAAGAGAAGTTGTACAATAATATTTTTATACCGGAGCATAAAGCAGATCTGAACAAGCAGGAAATCCTCACCGCTCTAAAACAAATAAGAGAAATCCTGATTTACCAGCATAATAGTTTATTTCTTCACCTTGTGGATAATTTGATCAGCAAGGTTCATGTATTCGGACTTCATTTCGCCACTTTGGATATCAGGCAGGACAGCAGTGTGCATGGCAAAGTGCTTCAGGCTATTGCAGAAAAAGAAAATTTATTGCCTCGCGATTTCAGCGCTCGAAGTCAGGAAGAAAAATTACGGGCTTTATGCAACGTATCCGGAACTGCTAACCCGGATGTATATGCGGATCCACTTGTAAAAGATACACTGCAAACTATCTCCACAATCAGGAACATTCAGCGTGCAAACGGAATTCCGGGATGCAACAGGTATATCATCAGCCAGTGCAACAGTGCCTTGAATGTGATGGAAGTGTACACCCTCTTCCTGCTTAATGGATGGAAGAAAGAGGAACTTCCTATAGACATAGTTCCTTTGTTTGAAACAGTTGATGACCTGCAAAATGCTTCTGCAATAATGAGGGAATTGTATGAGAACCCGGCTTACAGAAAACACCTGAATCAGCGCCAGCAGACACAAACTATTATGGTTGGTTTTTCCGACGGCACGAAGGACGGAGGATATCTGATGGCAAACTGGAGCATTTATAAAGCCAAAGAAGAACTGACGAGGGTTTCAAGAGAATATGGAATCGATGTAGTATTTTTTGACGGACGAGGCGGCCCTCCGGCCCGGGGCGGCGGAAAAACGCATAAATTCTATGCGTCGATGGGAAAAAATATAGCAAATAAAGAAATACAGCTTACCGTACAAGGACAAACAGTGAGCTCAAGTTTCGGGACAATTGATTCTGCACAATACAATATCGAGCAACTGGTACATGCAGGGATTTCCAATGATCTTTTTTCATCCAGAAAAATAACCCTGGAACCTCAAGAGGAAAAAACATTTCAGGAAATGGCTGATGAAAGTTTTGCAAGCTATACTGAATTGAAGAGTCACCCTTATTTTATGCAATACCTCAATGAAGTGAGTCCTTTGCAGTTCTACAGTGAAACAAATATAGGCAGCCGCCCCAGCAAACGAAGCCAGTCAGGCCGGCTCGATTTAAAAGATCTGAGGGCAATCCCGTACGTGGGTGCGTGGAGCCAGTTAAAACAAAATGTGACCGGTTATTACGGCGTAGGAACGGCCTTGCACGGGATGGAACAAAAAGGAAAATGGGCAGAGGTAAAACACCTGTATGATGATTCACTTTATTTTAAAACGCTTATTGATAACTGTGAGATGGCCATGAAAAAATGTTTTTTCCCACTCACAGAACATTTATCGCAACACCCGGTATACGGGGAAATCTGGACGAAGATTTATAATGAATTTGAGCTGACGCAAAAATATCTTTTTAAACTCTCAGGCAAACATGAGTTAATGGCTGATTATCCCGTTGACCAGCTTTCGATTCAAATGAGAGAGCGAATCGTTTTGCCATTAAGTACCATTCAACAATATGCCATTACGAAATTCAGAAAATTGGAAAAGGCATTGATGAGTTCGCCACTAAAAGATGTGTACGAAAAACTAATCATCCGCTGTTCATTCGGTGTCATTAACGCAGCAAGAAACTCTGCATGATAACTATAAAAAAAAATTTCAGTCTTTTTTTACGAAAAATTCAGCTTTCTCGATCTCTTTCCGATTAAAACTCAAAAAAAAATCAAAATTTTCCGTTCCAGGGTTAGCCGCCTGACAATAAGCTATCCCAAAAGTTAAATAAAATTTAATATAATATGTTATGATCAGTAAATCATAGAATAAACACATTAATTTCTTTGTTTTGTGAAATTTTCTTCTCAACTTTGTGTGGAATTACATCATCATAGGTACAAATTCTTGTTTCATGTTAATTTTTGGGCAAATACAACATTTTATAGCGTCCATCGATCCGGCATACATGGACTTATTCAAAATCTTCGCAGGCACGATAGGATGGATTGGCAGCCTGGTTTTATTCATGTGGTGGAAGGAGAAGAGAAAAAATAGCTCACCTGAAAAAATAACGAAAAATCTTTCAATGGATAATAGAAAAAGGGCCTAAAATTGAGGCCCTTTTTAATTGTTGTAATTATTTTATGATTAAGATAATTTAAGTTGTACTTCCAGTTCCTGTTCGGGAATAATAACAGGCTTGACAATTTTCACTGTACCAATTATCCGGAAATAAATATAGCTGAGCACTACTGATGCCACCACGCTTACCAATATTGAAATTTTTGCAATATCCCGCAATTTAGTTTCATTAAATGCAAGCATGGTTGTAAAAATGGACATAGTGAACCCAATGCCTGCCAAAGTGCCCATACCAAAAAGTTGTTTCCATTTCACATTACTGGGAAGATGGGCCAGATTTAATGCAACCATTAGCCTGCTGATTAGGAAGATACCGACAGGTTTACCAATAACCAATCCACAAATAATCCCTGCACTAATAGTTGTATTAAGACACCCGACAATATTTGAAGGCATGAGAATAGATGTATTTGCCAATGCAAAAAGCGGAAGAATTATAAAATTGACTGGCCGGTGAATTGCCCTTTCAATTTTGGCCAATGCATTGACAGGCATGGCAAATGCAAATAATACCCCTGAGATGCTGGCTTCAATACCTGATTGCAGCATGGTATACCATAATGCAAGTCCCAATATAATCTGGATCGTGCCGAACTTCAATTTAAAATAATTTGAAGCCAGCAGAAGCCCATATATAAGTGCACTTATACCCAGAAATATCCAGTTGACCTGACCTCCATAGAAGAGAGCAATAACAATAATGGCTCCAAGATCATCGATAATGGCGAGCGCCATGAGTAAAATTTTAAGTCCAACCGGAAATCTTTTTCCGAGCAAAGAAGCGGCACCAAGTGAAAAGGCAATGTCAGTCGCTGTTGGTATTCCCCATCCATGAGCATAGGCAGTGTGAAAATTAAAAAAAGTAAATATTAAGGCGGGGATAAGCATTCCGCCGAAAGCTGCTCCAAAAGGTAGAATAGCCTTTTTGAATGAGGAAAGTTCTCCGGTTAATAGCTCACGTTTGATTTCTGTAGCAGCAAGTACGAAAAAGAATGCCATCAGGAAATTGTTAATCCATTCGATAAATGAACCTGGCAGTCGCAGGTTTGCTGTAGCATGAATTGTTCCGGTCCATAAATTCGAATACCATCCCGAAGAGGAATTTGTAATAAATATAGAAATCATAGTGCCCCCAATTAGCAAAACACCTGTTGCACGGCTATCATTTATGAAATCCCTCAGTGGAGTCATTATCTTGAAATGCAGAGGCTTGGACTTGGGTGCAATAAGAGTCATAAATTACATTTGGTAAGTTCTAATTAAAAATAATTATAATATATTATTTACCAATCACTTATCTAAATTATGACAAAAAGATAAAATAATAATCGAATTTCTTCTAAAAAAAACAAAAAAATATTCACATATAAATAATATGTAATGTTTATATTTTATCATCTAAAATCATGCTGATCAAATTAATACAACAAATAAAAAAAAGAGCCCCAAAAAATGGGGCTCATGCAAAATTTAGATTTTAAAAAATTCTAGTCCACATAACCGTGAACTCCCATTTCAGGGATATCGAGACCTGCTGACTGATCGGCGTCGCTTGAACGGAGGCCGATTGAAGTTTTGCTTAGAATCTTGAAGAATATGTACATCACAACAAAGACAAACACGAAGCAGGTCGTTCCACCGATAAATTCGGCTATAAATTGTTTGGGGTCACCATAAAACAATCCTTTCACTGTTCCCGGCACTCCATTCCATCCGTCGCCGTACTTGCCATCAGCAAACAACCCCAGTGAAAGAACTCCCCAAAAACCATTTACTCCGTGAACTGCTACTGCTCCCACAGGATCGTCAATTTTGAGTTTTCTATCCATAAAATAATACCAAACGACAACCACTATACCTGCAACAGCTCCGATAATGATTGCTCCGGTAGCATTTACAAATGCACAAGGAGCCGTGATTGCAACTAGTCCCGCCAGCATTCCATTTGCTGCCATTCCCGGATCAGGTTTGCCATATTTTTTCCATGCGTACATAATCGCAAAGAAAGCGCCTGATGCGCTGGCAAGCATTGTATTTGTAGCTATCACAGAAATGCGCAGATCAGTGCCTGACAGTGTGGAGCCGGGATTGAAACCGAACCACCCGAAAGCTAAAATGAATGTGCCTATAATGGCCATTGGAATATTATGCCCTGGTATGGTTTTGACACTACCGTCTTTTCCATATTTACCAAGCCGTGGCCCTATCACTATAGCCCCCGCCAATGCTGCAACACCTCCTACTTCATGCACAACTGAAGATCCGGCAAAATCAACGTGCCCATGGCCTAATCCGAAATTCACGCCCATTTGTGAAAGCCAGCCGCCCCCCCATACCCAATTACCAAAAATGGGATAAACGAACATCGAAATGAAGAACCCATAAATGACAAAAGATTTAAACTTCCACCTTTCCGCCATCGCTCCGGTAGGAATCGTAGCTGTTGTATCCATAAACACCAATTGGAAAAGGAATAGAGCAAAGATTCCTACATCGTAAACATCGCTATTGAGGAAATAGCCTGCAGTTCCCCAAATTCCGAAGTCATGACCGAATAAATGAAGGGTAAATTCATGACTGGTCACTCCTGCAGCTCCGCCTAAGGAAGCTACATTAAGCGCCCCACCGAACATAAATGCAAAGCCGCAGATCCAAAAACCCAAGACCCCCAAAGCATAGATAAGGAAATTCATCGCCATTGTGTGCGCAACATTTTTTTTCTGTGTGAAGCCCGTTTCAACCATGGCAAATCCTGCCTGCATGAACATAACCAGAAAACCGGTTATCAATGTCCACACAATATTGATAGCGATTTTATTGTGACCATCCGCATCACCAATTGAATGAATAGCGGTAGCTAGTTTACTAACCTGCGAGCTAACTGCCTTTACAGTCGTATCCTTTGCCGAAGAAACAGTATCCAGAACTTTGGACAAGGTCGTGTCTATGTCATTCAAAGTTCCGGTCTTGCTTCCATTAGGATCCTGAGCGAATGAAAAAATAGGCATCATAAAGAGTAGAAACCCTAAGATGCTCATTGTGGCAATTCGTTCGAATGCCTGATTACCTTTACCAAATGCTTTTGAAAACATGTGTTGGAATTTTAAGTGTTTGGTTAAAAATTGGTTTGCTTATTTCAACTATCTAGAAATGATAAACTGCTGCGAGCAAAGCACTCACCGTACTTTTTGTATACGGATTGTTTTGATCGTTCTTGTAGAAAAAGTTCTTTGAGCCATTATCCATTCGGATTTCCGGAATCACAGTCAGGTTGCTCCCGATATGAATCTGACCTGAAAGAGTGAGATCAAAAACATTTAATCCCGGAGTTTCTGTCGGATCAACCGGATTTATTTTTACGCCATCGTTGTCTGAAAAATATTCTCCCCGAAGTGTAAGTCCGAAAGTAGAAACCGGGTCGAAGTTGAGATAGAGAGCAGAACCCCACCAGCTGGTCGACTTATCCAGGGCAGAAGATTTGATAGCTTGAACGGTACCATTATAGCCAATACCAAACTTGCTGCTTATAGTGGCATTGATCACCACATCAAACTGGTTTAAACTTTGAAACAAAGTATAGCCGGGAGCGATCTCTTTGTCTTCGCTAACCCCGCCATATCCCTGGTAATTCAGATAAAATTTCAATTTGCCATTTTTTGTACCTGTACTGAATTGTGCAATAGCGACCTTGGTCCCAACATTGGTGGTTGAAAAATCAGTTGGGTTGGCAATACCAACCATAAAAGCTGTCGTGCTGCTCAGGGTAACATCTGCTTTTAGGCCTGTATGAAAAAATGGGCCATAAGAGAACATATAATCCATGCTGTAATTCCTGTTGGAATAAGCATCCAGCACTTCATATCCGATATGCGTTCCCCATTTACCCATAGTGAACTTAATTTTGGACGATGCCTGCCAGCTTAAAAACAATTGTTTTACTGCAAATAAAGTCGGGTGAGCTGCGTCGTTATAAGAGAACTCTTCTGCTCTCCTTCCAAAGCCCAGATCAGCTGTTGCACTTACTGCTCCAAAGCTGTGATCTGCCCTGATAGAAGCCATCCCCAGTTCAAATGAACTCTGTGAATTTGTAAAACTGGTGTAGTTATTGGTCTGACCTGAAGGAGCATTAAAATCGTACCTGTAATAAGCATCTACTGAACCCGTGATTGTAACGGGAGGCGGTGTAGGAGCTGCCTTGGCTGCTGTGTCTGCTGCTTTTTTTGTGGAATCAGTTCCTTGCGAAAAACTAATGACAAAACATAACAAAGCCATACTTGTTGCTAAAAGTTTTTGTAACATTGCAATTGGTTTTAAGTGTTAAAAAGGGGTATAGCATAGGAACTTGTCCCAGAGTTCTGATTATGCTGTACCTTTTTCTTTTTATAAAGCGTTGACTTTATAATTTGGTATTCCCTGATTCTGACAAGCAATACAAACCAACAAACCAGAATGCGGATATCTGTCATGCAATATCCAGCTTCCGGGCAGGTACCCGGAACGACCCGGTTTGAAAATGTTCAGAATTCCCCAAAAGCCAACTACAGCGGCAATAAGGATTTCCTTTTGTAAAAGAGAGCAAGCAAGATTTTCGTGAAATAATTCACTGGATAAAGGCAGTTGATTGTAATATGTTGAAGGAAGCAATACGAGGATGATAATAAAAAATAAAACCATATTTAAAATCGATATCTGCTTAACCAAATTTTCCAATTCCTATTAATATTTTGACTAAGATAGCCAATTCAATCAAAAAAAAACAAAATTGTTTATAAATATTTAAATATAGATTATTATAATATAATTTAATTTTTATAAAATACTGATTATTAATATTTTTAAATAAAATTGGTTTCATCCGAAAAAAAAATTAATAACATTACATTTAATATTAATATTAGTTTTCCTGAGGTTTTTAGTTTTTACAATTCTATTCCCGAGCAATCGGACACAGAACTTGTTATATCCGGATTGATTTTGCATCTGTTTGATGCTGTTCAAAAAATCAGGGAAACCGGATTATGCAATTCAGCATATCGATTCCGGTTCAATTCTCCTTTCAAAAATAAATCTTACCGGACCTCAGATTCCCGGTGATCCGTTTTCATCTTGGTATATTAATTGCCGTTGAAAAAAAGCAATTCCTCATTAAGAAAACTGCGTATGATGCAGAGCGATAGAGTAAGCTTTACAAATTCAGGTTTTCCTGTTTTTGTGCTTATATGGATTTTTTAATGTAAATTTCCAATTGCTACCTTGATCTGCACCTTTGACTTGTTCTCCAAAAAATGGTTGCAATGATCCGACATCTCGTAAGGAATCTTTATTTCCTGACCTTTGTTAACGGTTTTTTATTGGCGAGCCTCTTTTATTTTAAGATGGAAGCCAACTATGAAGAAGAATTGTTCAAAGCTATACAATCAAATATTGATACCAACATCAATCTGAACGATGATCAGGATTCCATTGTAGTCAAAGTGATGCATGAATGTCATTCCCTTTTACAAAACAGGTCTCTCGTGTTCACCAACCAGAAACTGGACGGATTTAAAGTGGATTACCTTCAGCCTACATCAATTGATCTGATGACTGCAAGAGGTGCCTGCGGAAGCTATGCCATGGTGCTGACGAGAACGCTTGAAAATTATAATTTCCCGGTTAGGATTGCACAAATGAAAGCCAAAGGAATATTTGCCGCACATAACGTGGTGGAAGTGAAAACCAGCAAGGGATGGGCAGTCCTGGATCCCTTATTTGATGTTTATTTTATCAAACCAGGTTCCGGGCTGGCAAGTTTCAATGACGTAAAAAACAATTGGGACTATTATAAGAAGCAATTACCACAGGGATACGATTACGCATATAAATATGAAGGCGTGAGATATTCCAATTGGGGAAAAATTCCTATATTCTTACCGGCTATAAAGAAAATGCTTGATCTGGTTCTGGGAAAAGAAAAAGCCGATACTATTTCTATTCGTACTTATTTTATGAAAATGTATGATTTTTACTTTTACTTCACCTTGCTCATATACATTCCCATTTTCTTGTTTACTCTCAGACGACTGATAAAAACAAAGATTTTTCCTCAGACAAATATTCCTTTCACGCTGGCAAATATTATTAAATATTCAAGAGTCCGCTTTTCAGATAAAGATCTAACGGGCAGCGTGAACAGTTAACATGTGATTGACGAGCAATCTTTCCTAAAAATTTCCCTTATTGTGTCGATATAAGTCTTCTTTATTTACGACCACATTAACCTCTGTTCATATATTCACATTGTCTATATTTGGATAATAAAACATTTTTTGATGCTGAAAGTAGGTGTATTCGGCACCGGCCATCTCGGAAAATTTCATCTGAATAACTGGAAGGAAATTAAAGGAATTGAATTAATCGGCTTTTATGATCCCGATGATACCATCGCAAAAGAAGTTTCGGAAAAATATCAGCTGAAACGATATACTGATATTGATCAATTGATGGATCAGTGCGATCTGATTGATATAATTGCTCCTACCAATTTTCATTACGATCTATGCCAAAAAGCAATTCGTAAAGGCAAACACGTATTTGTCGAAAAGCCTCTTGCCAATACTATGCAGGAAGCTTCAGAATTGGTAAAACTTGTAAAAGAATCCAATACAAAATTACAGGTCGGTCATGTCGAGCGCTTCAACCCGGCTTATCTCGCATTATCTGCAACCCCGCTTTACCCCATGTTTATCGAAGTGCATCGGCTTGCGCAATTTAATCCCAGGGGAACTGAAGTCAGCGTGATACTTGACCTGATGATCCATGATATTGATATCATTTTAAGCATTGTCAAAAGTGAAGTAAAAAATATTTCTGCAAGCGGAGTGGCTGTCATGACCGAAACGCCTGATATTGCCAATGTGAGAATAGAATTCAACAATGGTTGTGTCGCCAATCTCACTTCCAGCCGAATTTCGATGAAAAGAATGAGAAAGATGAGATTATTTCAGAAAGACGCTTATATAGGTATTGATTTTTTAAATAAAAAAACCGAAATCATCAGGCTGAAAACAGACTCTGACGAAGATAGTTTCGCATTTGAGATCGACACGATCAACGGCAAAAAAACGATTGCCATCATTAATCCCCAGGTTCCGGAAACAAACGCTATTAAACAGGAGCTGGAAGAATTCTGCCGGTCAATCATCAATAATACTCCTACCATTGTGTCGGAATTGGATGGCTATCGTGCAATGGATATTGCTCACCAGATATTGCAAAAAATAAAAAACAATACCCTCAACACCTGACGATTAATGCCTCTTCCCAAAAAAATCCATATTACCTGGTATATTTTGAGCGACTATTTCGCAGGTATTGTGGCCTGGATCATTTTATATTTTGTGCGCCGGCTTTTATTAGCTGAACCGATCACCAGAAACCATCACCTGCTACTGAACAACCGATTTTGGATGGGTATCACTATTATTCCTCTCGGTTGGCTGCTTTTTTTTGGTGTCATGGGTTCTTACCATTCTTTATATAAAAAATCAAGGTTAAATGAATTGACTATTACTGCTGTTTGTAGCCTGATCGGGTGCACGGTTCTTTTCTTTTCTATAGTGATCAACGATCCGCAAACTGATTACCGTTATTATTATAAAGCTTTCTTTACTTTTCTGTTCTCGCAATTTATTCTCACCTGGGCAGGCAGGCTGATTATTCTCAATCTTACCAAACGTCAATTAAGAATGGGAGCAGTTCGATTCAATACCTTGTTGATCGGAGGAAATCCCATTGCTTGTAAGATCTATAAAGAAACTCACAAAGGACTCGGAACAATTGGCTATCATTATATCGGGTACACTGGTAATGATTTAAATGGC
>Ga0335076_10004938_pt1 | contig 13525 bp, 13 predicted proteins | sample Lox_Sample_25_FD_206717 | JGI IMG/M metagenome (GOLD analysis project Ga0335076, IMG submission 206717) | Soil microbial communities from Loxahatchee National Wildlife Refuge, Florida, United States - Lox_Sample_2.5 | ecosystem: Environmental > Terrestrial > Soil > Wetlands | place: USA... | reverse complement strand
GAACGAGGGTCGGGCAAATGGCAGTGAAGGACGGCTGGAAGGGTAGGTTCTACGAGGATTTCGAAGTGGGCGACGTATATCGCCATCCGCTGGGGCGCACGGTAACCCAGGTGGACAACATCTGGTTCACTCTCCTTACGCAGAACACTGCGCCCATTCATTTCGACGCGCACTATGCGGCACAAACAGAATTCAAGCGCCCGCTGGTGGATTCGACGTTCACCGTTGCCTTGGTGACTGGCCAGAGCGTGACCGACATCTCGCAGAACGTGTTTGCCAACCTGGGCTGGGATGAAATCCGTCTGCCCAATCCTGTATTCGAGGGCGACACCCTGTATTCGCAATCCGAGGTGCTCGAGAAGCGCGAGTCCAAGTCGCGCTCTAACGTAGGCATCGTCACCGTGAAGACCATCGGCTTCAACCAGAATGGAACGGTGGTAATTGCCTTCAAGCGCACCGTGATGGTCTACAAACGCGGGCAGAGTCCCACCATTCCCCAGCCTCATATCCGAGGGGGTTGACCAGCCCCGTCCTCGAAAATTGCGCCACACGAAGGCGCGCAGCCACCACGTCAGGGTGGGGCTGTACTTGCGCACGCTCCGGAAGCGCGGATCTGTAAGTGTCACGTAAGATCACTTCGGTTAAATGAGAATCGATACCGAGCGAACCGGATTGGCCCGCCGTTCGCGTATTCAGGGCCTCTAGCCAGCCAACCTCCGTCCCAGGAGGCGAGCCAGCCATTTTCCATCACGGCGTCTGTGAGGAGGAATGGCAGGCATGAGCAGCGCATCCGCATCCAAACTTCTGATGGGTCTCCTTGCTATTTCATCCGTCGGTGCCGCCGCGGCGGACCCGGAGCCGGCAGAAGCGACGTCATCGAGTGTCGAGACCCTACAGAAAAAAGTCGACACGATGTCCCAACAGTTGGAAGAGTTGAAAGCGCAGCTCAAACAACTTCAGCAGCAGAATGGTGCGCCTGCCATGCCACTGCCAGCAGCGGGGCAGCCTGCCGGGGCAACCGAACCGGCGCAGGCAAAGGTGCCGGAGCCCGCGCAGGCCAAGGCGGAGCCCACGCCCTCGGAGGAGCGTCCCCCGCCCGATATGTCACGCTGGGAGAAGTTGAGTATCTGGGGGTATGGCGAGGTCTACTACATGCACCCGACCCAGGACTCGTCGCAGACGCAGGCCGACCTCGCACGCGCAGTCTTTGGGATTGGCTATCAGTTCAACGCCAACACCCGTTTCAACTCCGAGTTCGAGGTCGAGCATGCGGTTGCTTCCGCCGACGACGTTGGGGAATTCGAAGTCGAGCAATTTTACGTCGATCACAATTTGAACAACTGGGCGTCATTCCAGGCAGGGCTGTTTCTGATCCCGACCGGCCTGCTCAACGAGCATCACGAGCCCACGAATTTCTACGGAGTACAACGCAATTTCGTCGAAACGCTGATCATTCCCACCACCTGGCGTGAGGGTGGTTTGGCATTCAAGGCCGTGAGCCAAAATGGCTTTACCGGCACAGTGGGCATCACGACTGGCTTGAATCTCTCCAAATGGGAGTTCAACCCGGCTGAGCCCCTTTACAACAATGCGTTCGAGCTCGAGATCAACGACGTGGCGCCGATGCAGGCGACGCACCAGGAGCTCTCGGTCGCGGACGCGCAGCACCTCTCGGGCTTCGCGTCGCTCAACTACACGGGCGTGCTGGGGCTGCTGGTCGGTGGTTCGATATTTACCGGCAAAGCAGTCCCGGCGCTGAACAATATCGCGGACAACGAGCACTCGACGCTGTGGGAGGTGCATGCTCGCTGGACGCCAGCCAGGTTCGACCTCTCCGCTCTGTACGCGCGCGGCTACATCACCAACACCGCGGAAGCGAACCTTCAGTTCGTCGGCGCAAGCAATCCGCTGCCGGCTTCCTTTTACGGGTATTACCTGCAGGCGGCGTATCGGTTGTGGGACCACGATGAGATGTATCTGAGCCCGTTCGTGCGCTGGGAGCGCTACAACATGGCTTCCAGCTACCAGGGCGTGAACTGGCAAGTTCCTCCCGCGGGATTTCCAGAACCCTTCGATACTGTGACCACCGTCGGACTGAACTACTACCTGACGCCGCAAGTCGTGTTCAAGGTCGACTATCAGCACTTCCTGGTGAACTCGACCTTTACACGGGTTGACCTGGGGATGGGATTGGCATTCTGAGCGCTCGAAGCCTCCGATCAGCGCGCCCAGACAGTACAGCGGCCAGCACCGCGGCGATGATGAACAAGACAAACCACACTAGCGCCCATTCGGGAATGGACAGGCCGAGAAACTTCCACGTCACCTTGGCGCAATCGCCCTCGCCCTTGAAGACCTTCGGAAGCACTTGCCCGAGCGGCAGCGAATCCAGCATGTAGGCGAGGTCGGGCCCGCATTCGAGAATATTAGGAGGATTGTGTTGAAGCCAGGACTGGCGTCCGGCGATGACCGCTCCGGTCCCGGAGGACAGCACCAAGAGCGCGCCGTAAATCCAGCAGCCAATTTTCCGCGGACCGTGGACGGCCGCGATCAAGGCGATCACTCCCGTGAGCACGAAGGCGTAGCGCTGGAAGATGCACAGCGGGCACGGCTCCAGCCTCTCGACGTGCTGGAGATACAGCCCGAAGCCCATCAAACCGACACAAGCGACGAAGACAGCGAGGTAGATCAGCCGGGGGCGCAAGAATGTCGACACGATCCGAACCCGGCGTCAGATTGCGACCAAAGCGCGCTCGAGATCGGCGATCAAGTCCTCTGCGTCCTCGATTCCCACTGAGAGCCGAACCAGATTATCCGTAAGCTTGAGCTGCGCACGCCGCTCCGGCGGAAGAGAGGCATGGCTCATCAGTCCCGGATGGCCGATCAGACTTTCCACGCCGCCAAGGCTCTCCGCGAGCGTGAACAGATCGCAATGTTCCAGAAAACGTTTGGTGCCCGCGAGGTCTGTCTTCAAGTAAGCCGCGATCATTCCCCCGAACCCGCTCATCTGTCTGGCCGCCAGGGCGTGCTGCGGATGCTTCGCAAGGCCCGGGTAGATCACCCGCTCGATCTTCGGGTGCGTGTCAAGCCATTGCGCGATCACCAAAGCGTTGTAGCAGTGCTGGTGCATGCGCAACGGCAGCGTCTTGACACCGCGCAGCGCCAGGAAGGCGGTGAACGGGTCCATGATGGAGCCGATGGCGTTCTGCATGAACTCGAGCTTTTCTTTGAGGTCGCGGTTGTCGCCGATGACGACGACGCCACCCACCGCGTCGGAATGGCCGTTGATGTACTTGGTAATCGAGTGTACGACGATGTCGAAGCCCTGCTGCAGAGGCCTCTGCAGAGCCGGAGATGCGAAGGTGTTGTCGCAGACGGTGAGAATTCCGCGCGAGCGTGCAAGGCGTGCCACCGCCCCCAGATCGGTCACCTTCAGGACCGGGTTGGAGGGAGATTCGACCCAGATCATCTTCGTGTCCGGCCGGATTTCTTTTTCCATCGTTTCCGGGCGATCCGGATCCACGTAGCTCACTCTCAATCCGGCGGTCCGTTTGCGAATACGATCGAACAGGCGCCAGCTTCCACCGTACATGTCATCCACTGCGACGATGTGGCTGCCCTGGTCCAAGAGCTCCAGCACGGTGGCCATGGCTCCCAGGCCGGAAGCGAACGCGAACCCGTGGGCGCCGCCTTCCAGATCGGCGATGCAGCGCTCGAAAGCCATGCGCGTCGGATTCTGCGTCCGCGCGTATTCGTAGCCCGTATGCACGCCGGGCGAGGACTGCTTGAACGTCGACGTGGCGTAGATCGGCTGCATCACCGCTCCTGTCGTCGGATCAGGGGACTGCCCGGCGTGGATGGCACGGGTGGCGAACCCGGAGGGCCGCGAAGATAGCTTATCTGTCATGGTGCTTTGTGCCGCAGATAGTTGAGAACGTCGATACGCGTGATCAGACCCCAGAACTTACCCTGATCGAGAACAATCGCCACGAAGCCCTTGTTGAACGTTTCCATGAGTGAAGCGAGCGGTGTCTTCAGTCCGACCGTTTCCAGCCGCCGGGTCATGGCGCTGCGCACCGGCTGGCGGAATTTGGCGGGGTCGTCCTGCACCGCCGTGAGCAGATCCCATTCGTCGATCAAGCCGATTACTTGATCTTCGCCTTCCAACACGGGGATCTGAGAAATGTCGTATAGCTTCATGCGCGCGTACGCGGTCATGAGCGTGTCCTCGGGTTTGATCGTCACGACGGCGCGCTCATCGGCGCGGCGCGCGATGATGTCACGCAGGTCCCCGTAGCTGTGACGCTGCAGGAAGCCCTGGTCCGCCATCCAGTAATCGTTGAACATCTTGGACAGATACTTGTTGCCGGTGTCGCAGATGAAGGTGACGACGCGCTTTGAGATCTTTTGCTCCCGGCAGAAGCGCAGAGCTGCCGCCACCAGCGTGCCAGAAGAGGAGCCTCCGAGGATCCCTTCCTTCTTCAGCAACTCACGCGCCGTGTTCAAGCTCTCCGCGTCGCTGATGGAGTAGGCGGCCTTCACGCGGGAGAAATCGGCGATGGCCGGGATGAAGTCCTCGCCGATACCTTCCACGACCCAGCTTCCCGCTGTGCCGTATTTGCCGGTTTTGATGTAGTCGCACAACACGGAGCCGTCCGGATCGGCCAGAACCATTTCAGTTTTCGGTGAGACGCGCGCGAAGAAACGAGAGAGCCCTGCCAGGGTACCGCCCGAGCCCACTCCGCACACTACTGCATCCACATCATGCCCCATCTGCTCCCAGATCTCGGGACCCGTGGTTCGCTCGTGCGCCTCGGGATTGGCGGGGTTGCCGAACTGATTGACGAAGAAGGCGCCGGTTTCTTTTGCGATTCGCTCCGCGATGTCCTGGTAATACTCGCGATGGCCCTTGCCGACGTCCGAGCGGGTGAGCATGACTTCCGCGCCCAGCGCGCGTAGATGGAAGATTTTTTCGCGTGCCATCTTGTCCGGCACGACGAGAATCAATTTGTAACCCTTCTGCGCCGCGACCAACGCCAGCCCGAGGCCGGTATTGCCGGCAGTGGCCTCGATGATGGTGCCGCCGGGCTTCAGCCGCCCGTCGCGCTCCGCGGCTACGATCATGGACAAGCCGATTCGGTCCTTGATCGAGCCCGCCGGGTTCTGGTTCTCCAGCTTCACGAACAGCCGGCACACGCCGGTATCGAGGCGTATGATTTCGAGCATCGGCGTGTTGCCGATGAGCTCCAGGAGGTTTTTCGCGGTCATCGTAAATCTCCCTGGGAACTCGCTTTCCGGAGGATCGACAGTCAGCTGGTGACAGTGCGCAGGCAGTCGCCAGCACCGGGCGCAAGTTTACTCTGTCGGCAGAGGGTGCAGGGGCCCATGGCTTTCGATCTGATGTCTTGACCTCCACGCCCGCGCTTGCCGACGACACCTGCCCCAGACCTATGCGTGTATGATTTTCTGAGCTCAAGCATCCGTGGCTGTTGAGAGGGTGATGGAGGACCTACATGATGACTAGTGCGTCGAATCGTTATTGTTTGCGCCGGAGCATCCTTGCTCTCCTGTTCGCGGTCGCGGCAGTTTTTCTGAGTTCGGGCTGCGCATCTACGTCAAAAACGGAGACGCCGATGACGATGGACCAAGTCGTCAAGATGAGTAGAAACGGAGCCGACGCGCCGGCGATCATTGCGAAGATGCAGGAAACAGGAACTGTCTTTCGACTCTCCGCTACGAGCGTGGCGATGCTTGAGAGTGAAGGCGTGCCTGCTCCCGTATTGGACTACATGTGGCAGACTCGCTGGCTGGCTGAGCGTGCGCAGGCTGATGAATGCTTCAGATGGATCTGGTGCATCATGGGTCCGCCGTATTTTATTGCGAGATAGAGAGGCGATTCTGTCTGCCGCAGCAAGAGTCGCCATGGCGGCCCAACAATCACCGGCGCATGCTCTATCGCTAGCGCGGGCGAACGAATGACCCGGGTTCTATATCGCGTTGTGCCGGGCAGCGGTCTAGTCACGCGTAGCGCAATGGCTGGCACCGTAAAGGCCTGGGTTCGGATGCGTCTTACACGCAAAAACATGAACCGGTGTTATCTTTTCCTAGCCATCTTCCTCACGATCGGTTGGTGGCCACAGTTCGTCCTTCCCGCCACCGAAGGCGAGCCAGCCCCTCAAATGAACGTCAAGCTGTTGGACGGCACACTGTTCAAGCTTACCGACAACGCAGGCAAAGTCGTTGTCGTGAACATCTGGGCGACGTGGTGTGCGCCCTGTCGCGCCGAGATGCCCGCACTGGAGGCCTATTTTCGCCAGCACCGAGACGATGGCCTGGTGCTGCTCGCCATCAGCATGGACGATCCCAGAGACGAGGCGAAAGTGCGCGAGTTCGCGAAGGCCTATTCGTTTCCTGCTGCGCTGGCGCGGGATGCGGATATCAAGGGCTACGGGCGCATCTGGCGGCTGCCGCTCACGTTTGTGATCGACCGGCAGGGGGTTCTGCGCAAAGACGACTGGTACGGCGATCCGGGCCTCGATGTGCCGCTGTTGGAGAAGACCGTCACCCCGTTGCTGCGCACGCCCTAGTTCGAACCGCCGAGGCGCGAGGTTTCGAGACCCGCGGCGGATTAAAACGAATAGCTGGCGCCGATCGTGCCGGTCCAATGCGGAAACAGCTGATACCCCTGAAGCCGACTGTAGACCGGGAGCTGCACGAAAGCATAGACCTGCAGGTTGTGCACCACGGAGACAGCTAGTCCCGGGCTGACGTAAGCCACCGTACCGGCGGTGTCTTGCGTGTCGGCCAGCGCACCTTGGTCGGACATTTTGCGCGAGAGGTTGACCTGGATTTGCGGGACCCAGATGGCGCTCGCAACGTAGCGCGCTCCAAAGCTCACTGTGGCGAGGTTGCCGGGACGGAAGTCATTGCCGGTTTGATCGAGCTTCTCGGCCACCGCGGCCTGGTAGCTCGCGTTGACATAAACGTCCCAGTTCTTACTGACGGCCTGCGAGTAGTAGGCACCAGCGATCAGGTCAGTGCTGCCCGTTCCGGGTTGCAAGCTCGCATCAAGCGGAGTCCCCGCGTTCGGGCCGGTGCTGAATAGGACAGAATCGTAGTACGCGCCGGTAGGCAGCTTTACGCCAAGCTGTATACCGAGATTGTGCGTCGGTAAAATGCCGCGATAGGTGCCGATGAGCTTCATGTCGCCCACGCTCGAGCTGTCCGACCCGCTGAGCGGTGGGAGCGGTTGGTCAGACTCGAAGGTGCCGTACGTGGTGTGGCTGCGCATGACGTACGGCACCCAGACGAAGGCATTCCAGTCGGCGCTAGGGCTGTAGCTGACGCCGAGACTGAGGTAGCGGTTGATTGTCTGGTGCTCCAGCTCGGTCCCGTCCGGGACGGTCGAGACGGCGCTCGTGCCGCTGCGTAGCTGGTTTTGATTGATGAAGTCGTACTCAAGGTTGACGCGCCAGCCGGTGCTGCTGGTGTACCCCATCGCGCCGTCGTAGCTCAGCGTACAGCCGCAAGTCGCGCAGGCAAAAGCCGGCGACGGTGCAGCAACGACGAGCGTACCAACCAGCCACACGCTGCACCCGCGGCGGACAAGTTCTTGCAAGTGCGGTTCTCCGTTTTGTACCTCGGGTGGTCAATGGTCCAAGTCTCCCGTGTGCGCCCCGGTTGCGTCAATGCGACAATTTGTCGCGTCACCGAGAAGGGCCAACGGCGCCGTCGCGGTAACCCCCCAGTGGCCATCGAAGTTGTAGTCGAAAGCCGCAACCCAATTGGGGTTGATCGTCTGAACTTCTTCGGTCTCTTCGGGCACCTCTCCAAGCCCGACCTTCGTCGCGCCTTGCTTCGGTTGCTTGAGGTCAATGAACTCGAAGCGCAGATCGACTCGGCCACCCGGCTCTGTCCACAGCCCCTGCGTGCCCCAGTCGGCGTTGACGGTGCAGAACGCGCTGCCGCAACCCCCGTGAGCGGCCAAGGGACAAGCCAATCCGAGCCCGATAACTGCAGCTTCAAGTCTGTGTCGCATCTCCATCCCTCGCTCTTGAATGAGAACGAGGGATTAGCTGCGTAAGGTTCACGTAAGAATGTGACCAGATGTCGCAGCCGATATCCGAACGATGGAAGCCTGTGGCGCGAACGTGTGTGTGCGCACGTCGACCGGTTGTCAACATGACTGCAGGAATGCGCGGGAAGATTCCTTACGAGCTGACGTTGAACGAGTAGCTGCGCTCGCGCGCCCCCCGGTCGGCAGGAAGCGAAGACCGAGAAATGGCCGCGGCCGGACCGTCACCGCGCCGGCCGCTTTGCCAGCTTTCTCTGCAGGGTGCGGCGATGCATATTGAGACTACGGGCAGTCCCGGAGATGTTGCCGTCGTGTTCCGCGAGGACGCGCTGAATATGCTCCCACTCCAGTCGCTCCACCGATAGCGGGCGCGCGGCCACAGCTGCATGAGGATTCCCGTGATCGCGTCCGAATGCTGCCACCACTTCATCCGCGTCGACTGGCTTTGCCAGGTAGTGGGTGGCGCCCAACTTGATCGCTTCGACGGCGGTCGCGACGCTGGCGTAGCCCGTCAGTACGACGATGCGGACCAGATCGGATTGCGCCTTGAGCGCGGGTATAAGGATCAGCCCGGAGTTGCCAGGCATCTTGAGATCGATCACTGCATAGGCGGGAGGTTCGGCACGAGCGCAAGCCAGCGCTTGCTCTACATCGTGCGCCAGCGCGACGCGGAAACCCCGACGGATGAGCGCGCGTTGCATCACGCTGCAGAACGTGGGGTCGTCGTCGACGAGCAGCAGATGCGGTGGCGATGCGGAGCTCACGCACTATCCCCGGACGTCAGGCTCGCGAGCGGTAACTCAAGCAGGGTGCAGATACCGCCACCCGCGCGTCCCTCGAGGCGCAAATGTCCTCCGAGGCGCTCCAAAGTAGATTTCGCGAGGAGCAGGCCGATACCGTTGCCTTCGCCTGCGGGCTTGGTACTGAAGACGCCGCGGCCCGCACGGACCTCGGCGTCGCCCCTCAATCCAGGCCCCCGGTCGCGTATCTCCAGTCGCAGCCGATCATTGCCCCAGCTGCAATCGAGCTCCACGCTCTGCGGCGAGACATCTGCAGCATTGTTGAGAAGATTGACGATCGCCTGCCGTAGCGTGTGCTCAGTGACAATAGTGGGCGCCGGGGCCGGGCCGCTCAGCCGTTCGCTCAGTCTCACCGCGGGTCGGAGCAGGCGCCAGCGGTCCACCGTATCGCGCATAAACTCGTCCACTGCTTGTGGCCCCCCTCCCTCGGCCCGTGCCTGGTCTGCGGCAGCCACGATGCGCGTGATGGTGTCCTTGCACACGTTGACTTGCGCGCGCAAGGTGAAGATATCGCGAGCGAGCGCCGGCACTGCTGCATGCTCCTGCGACATCTCACCCAGGACCACCGCCATCGTAGACAGCGGGGTGCCAAGCTCGTGCGCTGCCCCTGCCGCCAGCGTTCCCAGCGCTACGATGCGCTCGTTTCGCAGACCGGTTTCCTTTTGCCGCGCGAGCTCGGCGTCGCGATTGCGAATCGCTTGCGCCATGCGGACCACGAAGAAGGCGATGAACCCGGCACTGAGGACGAAGTTGATCCACATCCCTACCAGGTGCAAGTGGAACCCGGCTTCGCCATGGCCGGAATGCATGCGTTCAAGGGGTAAGTTGAAGAAGAACAGCAACCCGTAGCACGCGGCAGTGATGCCCGCCATGCACCACGCATAACGTGGGGGCAAAGTCGTGGCAGCGATGATCAGGGGCAGTAGATAAAGGGACACGAATGGGTTGGTCGAACCGCCACTGACGTACAGCAGTGCAGACAGCACTGTCACGTCGAGGAGAAGTTGGAGGAATAGCTCTGCCTCGCGGATCGGCGTTGCATACCGCAGTCGAATTCGGGTGAGCAGGCTCACGGTCGGAAGCAATAGCAGTACGGCGACCATCGGGCCCCATCGCAACTCCATGCCGAAGCCAAGAATGGCGATAGCCATGGTCGCAGCGAGTGCGCAAGCGAGGACGCTGCGCAGCAGCATCAAGCGCTTTACGTGCTCGACAATCGGATTTGCGTCGGTATCGATGTGATTCACGTGCGTGTTGTTCCGCCCCGAATTCTATCGCGATGCAATAGCATCTGCCGCGGGTGCGCTTCAACGCGGTCATCGCGAAACCCGCAAGCGATTATGTAAGCGGGCTGAAATAAATCGTCGTTTCGGTTGGTGTACTCTGCGCGTCGACGCCTGCGGGGGACGGTGTCAACGTGACGCGCTCCAGCCGTGTTTGGGGGACGGTGAGGAATGCGAAGGAAGCTTCCAGCACAACACAAACTATCCCAACGAGGAGAACAATCCATGGAACTGACACGACGGGGATTTCTCACCGCTGCAGCAGCGACTAGCGCGGCTGCGGCAACCAACGCATTTGCGCTGAACCAGTACGCAACCGACCGCGACTGGAGCGGCGAAGTTACGGTTACCTATCCCGAGCCGGCATGGGAAGTCTACGACAAGCGCTTCAGCGGCAAGCAGGGCAATTCGACCCTGCAGCGCATCTGGCATGGGATGGGAAACGATCGGGCACTGTGGTGCGAGGGTCCGGCTTGGATGGGCGACTGGGGCTGTCTGGTGTGGAGCGACATTCCGAACCATCGCACGCTGCGCTGGTGCGAGGACGACGGCCATGTCAGCGTGTTTCAGACCGAGTCTGGCTATTCCAACGGTCACACACGCGACAACCAGGGCCGGTTGATCGCGCTGGAGCACGATACGCGCCGGGTGCGCCGGCGCGAGTATGACGGCACCTGGACGGTGCTGATCGACAGCTTCGATGGCAAGAAGCTCAATGCGCCCAATGACGCTGCGGTTCACCCCGATGGCTCGATCTGGTTCACCGATCCCGGCTACGGCATTCTGGGGCCCTACGAAGGGCACTTGGCCGAGTTCGAGCTGCCCACCCGCGTGTATCGGCTCGATCCCAGCGGCAAAGCCACGGTGATGGTGGAGTCGATGAAGCGCCCCAACGGTATCTGCTTCTCGCCGGACTACAAGAAAGTCTACGTCGTGGATACCGGCGCCACCGACGGGCCTCAGTACCCCGCCAACATCATGGTGTTCGATGTGGTCAAAGATGGAACCGGCGTGGCCAACGGCAAGGAGTTTGCGGACTTCAGGCCCGGATTCACCGACGGCATCCGCTGCGACACGCAAGGCAACGTGTGGTGCGGTTGGGGCTGGGGCGGACCGACCACCAATGGCGTGCGGATTCATGCTCCCAACGGGGACAAGCTGGCGTTCCTGCATCTGCCCGAGGTGTGCGCCAATCTGGCATTCGGGGGCACCAAGCGCAACCGGCTGTTCATCGCCGGCAGCACCTCGATCTATGCCATCTACGTCAACGCAGTGGGCCACGCACTGACCTGAGCCCGCACCGACCGCACCAACCCGCATGCGATGGCATGCGGGTTTTTTTGTCGCACCGCAGCTGTGTAAGCCTATTGAAAGGAAGTCGCCCTTGTTGTACAAGGGGCGCTCTGCCAGCGAACCTCCAAAAAAAGCCCGCAGCACCTCGGATGATTTCTGCCGAGCTTCGAGCGCATTGCGTGCGCCAAGCGGGCATTGGTTCATGGTGGAGGAGCCTCAACACCAATAAACAAATACCGAGGAGCGATCAATGGAACGAGTACAGCTGCATAAATTCATCGACTTGGCAAAGCCAACGGAGCAACCGAAAGAGCCCAAGGGCATGAGCCGCCGCGACTTCCTGGCAGCAGTTGCCGGCACTGCTGCCATCACGGGAATGGCGTCTGAAGCCTTCGCGCACAACTTCATCGATCAATACGATCCCGATGGTCCCATCTCGCGTTATCCCAACCCGGACGTAATGGTCCTGGATAAGCGCTTCAAGGCCAAGCTCGGCAACACGCCTATTGTGCGGCTCTACCGCGGCACCATGTGGGCCGAGGGGCCCGCTTGGAACGGCGTCGGCCGGTATCTTTCGTGGAGCGATATTCCGAACAACGAGCAGTTGCGCTGGCTCGACGAGGACGGCAGCGTACACAAGCAGTACCGCTATCCATCCAACAACTCAAACGGCAACTTCTACGACTATTCGGGACGGCAGGTCGCCATGGAGCATGCTACGCGGCGAGTCGCCCGTTACGAGTTAGACGGCAGCTATACCGTCCTCGCAGACAGCTATCAGGGCAAGGGGCTGAACGCACCCAACGATGGTGCGGCGCACCCGGAGGGTTGGTACTTCTTCACCGATCCCGGCTACGGCGGACTGATGAATTACGAAGGCGTGCGGCTGAACACGGGCTCGGTGCAGCCGGTCCAGAAGGAAGCGGTCTATCGCATCGACGCGCCGGGCAAGATCGAAAAAGTAGCCGACGAGCCCTGGAAACCCAATGGGCTTTGCTTCTCACCCGATTACAAGAAAGTCTACATCGCGGACACCGGCAAGTCGCATTACCCGGATGCCAAGAGCGTCATTTGGGTCTACGACGTGGATGGCAAGAAACTCAAGAACGGCAAGTTCTTCGCCGAGATGACCATGAACGGCAAGACCGGTTTCGCCGACGGCATCCGCTGCGACGAGGATGGCAACGTATGGGCGGCTATGGGCTGGGTCGGTGACGGGTATGACGGCGTGCATGTCTTCGCGCCGGACGGCACGCGCATCGGCCAGATTCGGATGCCGGAAATCATTTCCAATATTGCCTGGGGTGGAAAGTTCCGCCAGCGACTCTTCATGACCGGCAGCACTTCGCTGTACGCGGTCTACGTCGAGACTCGCGGCGGCCCGATCGGCGGCTAGAAGCGCGCTCGATCCGTCATGCCCCGCCCGGTGAACCCGGGCGGGGTTTTCTTTTTCAGGCTAGCGCGGAAGCGGCATCGATTGCCTACGCCGCCGATCACAACTGCGTGGGACTGACCTCTCCGCGATCGATGACAAACAACGAGTCCAGCATTTCTTTCGAATGGGTCAGGTCGGACTCGGTCAGCAGGATGGAGAGCCCCTGCTGCTTCAGTTCGCCGATGACCTCGGCCAGACGGCGCGCCAGCACCGGGGCGACACCTTCGAACGGCTCGTCCAGAAGGAGTATCTTGGTTCCGCACATCAGCGCCCGAGCGAGCGCAACGAGCTTCTGCTGGCCGCCTGACAGCAACATCGCCTTGCGCTGCGCGAAGGCCTCCACCTCAGGAATCATCTCGTAGATCTTGGCCAGCCGCGCTTCTAGCCCCGGTAGATGGGTGGCCCAACCCGGCATCAGAACGTTCTCTTCCACGCTTAGATCGGGCACCAGTCTCCGGTCTTCGGGCATGTAGCCCAGCCCTGCGCGCGCGCGCATGTAAGTCGGCAACGCATCCAGCGTGGCGCCGTCGAAATGGACCGACCCGTTGCGCGGTGAAAGGATGCCCATGATCGAGCGCATCAGTGTAGTTTTTCCGGCCCCGTTACGACCGATAAGACCGGCGAACTTGCCCGAAGGTAA
>Ga0335076_10004937_pt1 | contig 13525 bp, 14 predicted proteins | sample Lox_Sample_25_FD_206717 | JGI IMG/M metagenome (GOLD analysis project Ga0335076, IMG submission 206717) | Soil microbial communities from Loxahatchee National Wildlife Refuge, Florida, United States - Lox_Sample_2.5 | ecosystem: Environmental > Terrestrial > Soil > Wetlands | place: USA... | reverse complement strand
TCTCTTCGAGCGATGCGGCATCCTCGAGCAGCTGGCGGCCCGCGTCCGCGGCGTTGCGCATGCGGAGCGCCCAGCCTTCGGCGCGTCGGACCGGCACGCGCTGTGCGGGCATTGGGCCGTGGCTCTCCGACCAGGCATGCAGCCGTTCGAGTGCCGCCATCGTGCCGTCGAAGTCGCCCATGACGGACGCGGTCCCGACCTGGAACGCACGGACGGTGAGCATCACGTTGAACGGATCGTGCTGCTGGACGTGCACGCTGCGCGCTCGAAGCGGCGGCAACGTCGCGCGGACCGCCTCGCCGTACAGCGGATGGGCCAACCGCACCTCGGTGCCGCCGGTCGCGATCAGACCGTGCGCCTCCGCCTCTATCAGCGTCTCCTCGGAGGTCAACCCGCCGGTCTCCTCGAGCGCGAGCGGCTCGCCCAATGCGAGAAGCTCGACCGCCCGCCGGTGATCCGCCGCCAGCCCGTCCATCCGCCGCACGATCAGGTCGACGAGCGACGGACCGGCGGTGATGCGGCCTTCGAGCCGCCAGAAGCCCGGCGAGCGGACGAGCACGCCGCCCTCGACGGCGTCGCGAACCAGCTCGCGAGCGTAGAGCGCGTTACCCCGGCTGACCTCGGCGATCCAGTCGAGCGCGGCCTCCTCCACCGGGTCGCCGAGCACGGTCTCGACCAGCGCACGGACCTCCTCGTCGCTCAGCGCGTGGAGCTCCAGCCTCGGCGCGGTGTCGTCCTTCCACAACGACACGACCGCGTCGGGGCACGGCTCGCCGACGCGGACCGTCGCAAGAATGAACGCGGACGAGGACGTCGCGAGATGGAGTACGAGCGCCGCCGAGACCGGGTCGAGCAACTGCGCATCGTCGACCACAAGGAATGCCGGACGACTCGCGGCGAGAGCGCGGAGATCGTCGGCACAGCGGCGGAGCAGCGCCACGATGTCGTCGGTTCGGGCCTCGTCCGGGACCAGTTCCGCCATCGCCGCGAGGCGAGCTGCTCGGCGCCCCGCACAAGCCCACTCACCTCCGCAGCCTGCGCGGCCCATGGCGGCTCGGGTCCCGTGGGGCGTACGAGCGTCGGCGTGGCGATCCGCTGCGTCTCGTCGCCGAGCCGAAACTGGCAGATCCGCCGCGACAGGTCGTAGAGCGGCATCCCGGACAGGTCGTAACCGCGACCGAGCCGCTTCAGGCGAACGTGGATCTCCGGCGAGAACAGGCCCGCGAGGTGAAGCTCGCGCTCAAACGATCCCCGATCCTCCTCTGAGAAGGCCCCTACCTCGGGATCGGCTGCACCCCAGCGAGCAGCGGTCCGCAGCACCCCCAGCTCGTATTGATGGTGGGCCCTCGGCGCTCGCACGGCGGATCGGACCGTCACCTTCATCCGCTATGCGACCTTCTGCACCGGCGCGGTGTCGCCGTCGCTCGCCGCAGACGACCGCTTGATCGCCGAGAAGACCAGCGCAAGCGGGATCGCCCAGTTGAAGATGATGTTCCCGCGCCGCGTGTTGATCGTGCCCGCGATCACATGGAACGGCACCATCGCGGCGAACACGAACCCCCACATCGCGGTCAGCCATCGCGGGATCGGCCAGGAACGCAACGGCGACGAAGCCGATGAACGTGACCACGGCCCCGACCTCGAGCAGCTTGGGACGGCCCTTGCGCACACCGGGCAGCGCGATCCCGACCGCGGCGGCGAGCGCCGCCAACGATCCGAGCTGCAGGCTCGAGTGCGCAACCAGCACGGTGAACAGGAGCCACGGGATCAGCGCGATGAAGATCGCCTTGCCGCCGGCGCTCGGCTCGGCACTCTCACACTTGTTGGACGACATGACGGTCTCCTTCCGGTTGATGTGGTGGCTGATCGCCATGCCGGAACTCTCCCGCCGCCCCGCTCGTACGTCCTGCGTAGCGGACTACGTAATCGGGCCGGGCGCCCGCGGTATCGTCGGACGGCCCCCCGAATCGAAAGGCGCACTCGCGATATGGACTGGACGCTTGAGGTCGTCGTGCTCCCGGTAAGCGACATCAACCGCTCGGTCGCGTTCTATCGCGACCAGGTGGGCTTCGACCTAGACCACGACACCCACACCGAGCACATGCACGTCGTTCAGCTGACGCCCCGGGGCTCGGGTTGCTCGATCGTTTTCGGCGACCTACCCCCGCAGCGTGAGATGGAGCCGGGTTCGATGAGGGCGCTGCAGCTGTGCGTCGCCGATGCCCGAGCCGCCCGCGCCGAGCTCGTCTCTCGCGGCGTCGAGTGCAGCGAGGTGACGTCGTTCGACGATCGGGACGGTGGCACGTTCTTCGGGTTCACCGATCCGGACGGCAATACGTGGGCCGTGCAGGAGCTCAGGGTGCGCGGCGAGAAGCCGCTGATCCCGGTCGAGGCGAGGGGACGGTTCGGCGCGTAGCGCGGAGATCACCGGCGCCGGCGGGCTGCCGGCTTCGCCGCCGCCGGTGGCATCAATCCGTCGATGAGGTCGTGGACGACGGCGCGCACCTGCTCCTTCTCGGCGCTCGCATCGTCGGCGTTCGCGATCGACATCGCGGCTTCGTCTAGCGCACCGATCATCACAGTCGCCAGCGGACGGACGGGCTGGGCCTTGAGCTGCCCCGCGTCGATCGCGGCGGTGAGCAGTTGCTCGGTCATCCCCAGGCCGTAGCGCAGCGAGATCTCGCGGAAGCCGGCCCACCCGAGGATGCCGGGGGCGTCGAGCAACACGACTTGACGGACTTCCGGTTCGCCGGCGATGTCGAGCCAGGCGTCGGCGGCGGCGTGCAGGGTGTCGGCGGGCGTACTGGGCCTGGCCCCGGCGACGGCGATTGCCAGCCGCTCCATGACGTCGGTCTCGACGGCCTCGAGGACCGAGACGAACAGCGCGCTCTTATCGGGGAACTGGTGGTACATGGCGCCGCGGGTGACGCCGGCGGCCTCCGCGATCTCCGGGGTCGAGACCTCGGCGTAGCCCCGCTCGCCCCACAGCCGGCGGGCGGCGGCCACCAACGCCTGCTGCGTCGCAGCCGATCTTTCCGCTTGGGTTCTTCGCACTTGCATTTACATACAGCCTGTGGGTATCTTACGTGCAGCCTGTACGTAAATCACTTCCGGAGGACCTCATGCCCGCTGTCTCTCTGAACATGGGAAATATCCATTATGAGAAGGTCGGCCCCGACCACGGCCAGCCGGTCGTGCTCATCCATGGCTACGCGATGGGCGGCTCCTTGTGGCGGCCGTTGACCGAACGGCTGGCCGCGAACGGCTTTCGGTGCATCGCGCCGACATGGCCGCTCGGCGCCCACACCGAGGCGATGGACAAGGACGCGGAGCTCACGATCGAGGCGATCGCCGCGATGGTCGGAGAGCTACTCGACGAGCTCTCGCTCGAGGGCGTCGTGCTGGTCGGCAACGACACCGGCGGCGCGATCGCTCAGGTCGTCGCCACCACCATGCCGGAGCGGCTCGGGGCGCTGGTGTTGACCAGCTGCGACGCGTTCGAGCACTTCCCGCCGCCGATCCTGAAGCCGTTCATCGCCGCCGCCAAGTTCGCGCCCACATTCCAGGCGGCGCTCCAGCCGTTGCGCACCAAGCTCGGCCGTGAGCGCGCATACGGCGCGCTCGCTCATGCCGACATCGACGCTCTCGTCACCGAGTGGACGGCGCCGGCCCTGACGGACTCGAAGGTTCGGAACGATCTGCGGAGGCTGACCGCGTCGCTTGATCAGCGCACGACGCTGCAAGCCGCCGAACGCCTACCCCAGTTCGACAAGCCGGCGATGGTCGCGTGGTCGCAGGACGACGCGTTCTTTCCGCTCGAGGACGGCCGCCGGCTCGCCGCCAAGCTACCGGATGCGCGGCTCGAAGTGATCGGCGACGCGAGGACGTTCTCGATGATCGACCAGCCCGACTCGCTGGCCGGACTGATCGGGAGCTTCGCGGACGGTCGCGAGAGCCGGCGAGCCGCGTAGCGGGTTACCGCGTAGCCGGCGCCGGCGCGAACTCCAGGATCGCGCCGGCGACGGCCGCCGGGTTGTCGACCGGGACCCACGTCTTGGCGCCTTCGACCGGGACCAGTTTGGCGCGCGGGAACTCGGAGGCGAGTCGGTGGGCGTGCTCGATCGGGAAGAAGTCGCACGAGTCGCCCCAGACGAGCAGGACCGGCCGGTCAAAGCGCGGAATCGCCTCGGCGGCGTCTAGGAGGAGTTGCGGGCGGAAACCGCCAAAGGCCGCGACGAAATCGCCGGCCACCCGCCGGTCTCGCCGGATCGGCCCGAAGAAGGATTTCTCCCGCTCGTCGTCGAGCCCGGTCGCCGTGACGCCGGACAGCCCCCTGCGCGTGGCGATCGATGATCGCCACTGGAGCCGAACCAGCGCGCGTGAGAGGCGAGGCATCGCGCGACACATCGCCGTCGCCTTCTGGAGCTTGTCGGGCGGGAACTGGTCGTAGTTGTCGCAGTTCGTGAGGACGAGACGCCCCACTCGGTCGAGCGCCGGATGTTCGGTGGCCAGCGACAAGAGCAGCAATCCGCCGGCGGTGTCGTTGGCGACGACCGTCGCGTCCTCGACATCGAGCAGCTCCAGGCAGTCGAGCATCAGCTGAGCCAGCGAGACAGGGGAGCGGTCGGCCGCCGCCGACAGCGGCCAGCGATGCGCTCCGAGCGGGAGGTCGATCGTGACGCAGCGGTAGTGGTCGTCAAGCGCGGCTACGACGTCGCGCCACAGGTCGTGGTTCGCGAGCGCGCCGGCGAACAGGACGAGCGTCGGCCCTTGGCCGGACGATTGCCAGGCCAGGGGCCCGAGCCGGGTTTCGAGTGCTTGAGATTCCATGGGTACACAACATACTCTTGGTATGTAAGATGTCAAGGCCACGCGTTCGCGTAGCGCGCGGACCCGGGAATTACTGCTTGTTCTTGCCTGGTACGAGCCCTCGGAGCATCGGCTCGAGCGCCTGCCCGAGGGTCTCCCTGGCTGCGTCCGGATCGCCGGCGCGGGCGATCAGCAGACCGCCCAGCAGCGAGAGGCCTCCGACCATGTGAGCGAGAACGTTGGGGTCGAGATCCACGATCTCGCCGCGATCGATGGCCGAGGCGATGAACGCCCGCAGCGCTAGGTGGCCCGGATGCTGCTCGGCGGGTCCCTCCGGCTCAAGACCGAGCACGGTCGGCCCGTCGATCAGCGTGATCCGCTGGACCTCTTCGTCCATCGCGACATCGAGATAGGCCAGCACTCCCGCCACGATCATGTCGATCGGCGCCCCCTCGGGGTGGACCGCCCCGGCTGTGCGGGCTTGCGCCTCGGCCTCCACCTCCGAGTACACGGCCCGGAACAGCTCCTTCTTGCCCGCGAAGTGGTGGTACACCGCACCCTTGGTGACCCGGGCCGCGGCCGCGATCTCGTCGATCGAGCTGTGCGCGTATCCCTTGGTCCCGAACGAAGCCCGGGCGGCGGCGAGCACGGCGCGGCGAGTGGCCTCGACGTGCTGGGAGCGGAGCATCGGCGCCGCCTCGGGATCGCCTCCATCCGGCGTTCTTCGCCTGGGCACGCGGCCAGTATGTCAACGGGCGCGAAGGCTGACGGGGCGTTGCCGGCGAATCGCGCCGACGGCGCTGGATGCGAGCGGGAGGACCGGCAGCAAGCAGGCCTGAAGCGCGTGGTAGATGTCGGGCTTGCCGTACCAGGGGTGTGTTTTTCGCTGGTTGTGCGCGTCGAGCTCCGGATACCAGCCGCCCCGGTCGCGGTCGATCAGATGGGTGGCGGCGAACTCCCAGAACGTCCGGTACCAGTCCTCGTACCGCTCGCCGCCGGTCACGCGCTCCAGATACGAGCTCGTGGCGATGCCCTCGGCTATCGGCCACCAGTAATGGTCTGGGTCGGCCGGGGCGCCGTCCCAACCGACGGTGTACGCCAGCCCGCCGTGCTCGCGGTCCCAGCCAACGCTTACGCCCCTGTCGAACATCGCTTCCGCGGCGTCGACGAACCAGTCGTCGGACCGACCGGTCGCGATCCGAGCGCAGATCACGAGCCGGGACCACTCGAGCGAATGCCCGATGGTCGCGCCGTACGGGCGGAACGGGTCGTCGAGGTTGTCGCGGTTGTACTCGAGCATTGGCTCCCAGCACAGGTTGTAGTGCTCCGGGAGCAACCAGCCGTGAGCTCGGGCCTGGCCGTCGATGAATCGGGTCGCCAGCCGAGCCGCCCGGTCGGCGAGGTCGGGTCGTCCGCTCACCTCGGCGGCGGCGAGCAGGCTCTCGCACAGATGCATGTTGCTGTTTGCTCCGCGATACGCCTCGAGCGGCCGCCACTCGCGGTCGCATGCTTCGATCGTGGCGGCCCCGTCTTGCTCGGACCAGAAGTGCTCGTCAATCACCGTGAGCGCGTCGTCGAACAGAGCGCTCGCGTCGCTGTGGCCGGCGGCCAGGGCGCTCGCGGCAGCCAGCAGCACGTGAGCATGACCATATGCGGCCTTGGTCGTGTCGCCGGGCCCGCCGTGCCCGACGGCTTCGAAGTACCCGCCGGCGACTGGGTCCCGGTGTTCGTCCCACAACGTCCTCAGCCCGCGGCCCACGATCGCGCGGCCGCCGGGGATCCCGAGCATCTCGCCGAGCGCGTATGAGTGGACGACCCTGGTCACCGTGAGGAGGTTCTGCCGGGGAGCCGAGGCCGGCGGGGACCCCATCGGCAGCGGCTGCCCGTCGTCATCGAGCTCGACGAAGCGCCCGTCGCGATCGACCGAAGCAGTAAAGAACGACAGCAGACGTAGCGCTTGATCGACCGTCCACGTCTGGTGCTGGGAGGACTCGAGCCAGCTCCCGTCGACCCGCGGCATGATGTCGGTGGCCGTCGTTGTCATTGCCTTGATTACGTTGTCATCCATCTTGCGGTGACGATCATCGCAGACGGCAGAGCCTCCCGGACTTTGTCTTGACACGTTCCGAGGCCAGTGCTAGCGTCGATTATGTCATCGATGTCAGACATCGATGTCAGGCTTCGTCCAGGCCTTCGAGGTAAGGAGAGGTTGGTGAGTAACACCGAGCCGGCGCCCGCCCGGAGCGGGACGCCCGACGCGCCGCTCGTCGAGATCAGAGAGCTGACCAAGCGATACGGGAGCGTCATCGCCCTACGGGGCGTCAATCTGGAACTGCACGCCGGCGAGATCGTCGGACTGGTCGGCGATAACGGAGCGGGCAAGTCGACGCTGGTGAACATTGTCGCCGGCGCCCTCCCGCCGACTTCGGGCAGGGTCCTGGTCGACGGCCGCGAGGTGACCTTCCGTACCCCCATCGACGCCCGCAAGGCCGGGATCGAGACCGTGTATCAGGACCTCGCGCTGGCGTCGGACCTGAGCATCTGGGGCAACATGTTCCTCGGGCGCGAACAGGTCGTCGCCGGGCCACTGGGACGGTTCGGATGGTTGGACCGCAAGGCGATGATGGAGCGCGCCGCGGAGGACCTCGACCGGACGAAGATCCGTATCCCCTCGGTCACGACTCGGGCCGAACGACTGTCGGGCGGCCAGCGCCAGGCGGTGGCGGTTGGGCGCGCCGTGGCCTGGGGCTCGCGCGTCGTGCTAATGGACGAACCCACCGCGGCGCTCGGTGTTGAGCAGCAAGCCAAGGTCGCTGAGCTGATTCAGACCGTGGCCGGCCAGGGCCTGGCCGTTCTACTGATCAGCCACAACCTGCCGCAGGTCTACGAGATCTGCCATCGCGTGCTCGTGCTGTTCCGCGGAGAGATCGTCGCGAACCTGCGTCCGAACGAGGTCGACATCGACGACATCGTCGGATGGATCACCGGCTCCGCGGTGGCGGCGCGCCGGCTGCACGGGGCGTGATCGCATGAGTGTCTCTGACGAAGCCAAAGAAGTGACCCCGGCGGACGCGCCGGACCGCGACGCAGTTCCCGCTTTCCAGCGGTTCATGGAGCGGATCGGGAACTTCTGGACGCTCGGTGTCCTGATCCTGGTGATCGTCATCTTCGGGATCTTCGCGCCGTCGCTGTACACGAAGGCAGCGTGGCTATCGACCTCGAGCTACGCGGTCGAGTACCTGATCCTCGCCGTCGGACAGACATTCGTGATCATCACCGCCGGGATCGATCTGTCCGACGGAGCGATCCTCGGGTTCTCGGGAATGGCCGGCGCGTTGCTGATGGAGCACTTGATCAGCAGTCAGGCGTCCGGCGCCCTGACGGTCATCCTCGGAATCGGAGCGATGCTGGTCGCAGGGCTCCTGGTCGGGGTCATCAACGGCGTCCTGATCACGAGGCTCAAGCTTCCCCCGTTCATCGTGACACTGGGCACGCTGACCGCGGTTACCGGGTTCACCAACCTGTTGAACCACGGCACCGAGATCACGACGCTGCCCAACTTCATCACGAACCTCGGCACCGCCAGCGTCCTTTCGGGCTGGCTGCCGGTCCCCGTGCTGATCGCGCTCGCCGTCGCGATCGTGTTCGGGTTCATTCTCGCCCGTACCCGATTCGGGCTACGAACGTAGGCGATCGGCTCCAACGAGGTCGCGGCCCGCCGCGCCGGCATCCGCGTCGACCGCCACCTGGTGATCGTGTATGCGATCTCCGGTCTGCTCGCCGGCCTCGCCGGCCTGCTGGTCACCGCGAACTTCTCGTCGGCGACGCCGCTCGCTGGAGCCAACGATGAGCTGTACGCGATCGCGTCGGTGGTCATCGGCGGCGCCAGCATCTTCGGGGGCCGCGGGACGATCTTCGGCACGTTCATCGGCACCGCGATCCTGTCGGTGCTGACGACCGGACTGGTCCTCACGAACGTGGCGCCGTTCTGGCAGCAGGTGGCGATCGGGGTCGTCGTGATCGCCGCCGTCGCGATCGACCGAGTGCGCACAAGGGTGGGCACGGATTGAGTCCACACCGTTCCTGGGGGACCCGACACACATGTCTCAATCAAAGGAGAGTGCAGTGCAAATGAAGTCAGTGACCAGGTCTGCGATGAGGCGCAGAGCGCTGTTCCTGGGGATTGCCGTGGCATCGGCTGTGGCACTCGCCGCCTGTGGGAGCTCGAGTTCGTCAACGACCTCGGCGGCCGCATCGTCGGGGGCGAGCTCGTCGTCAACGTCCGCTGCGGCGTCGACCTCGCACAAGAACCTGACGATCGCGCTGGTTCCCGGGCTCACCGTTGACCCGTTCTACATCACGATGCACGCCGGAGCTGCTGAAGAGGCGAAGAAGCTCGGCGTGAATCTGACCTGGCAGGGCGGAACCACGTTCAGCCCCACGGCGCAGCTCCCGGTCGTGAACGCGCTGCTCGCCAAGAACCCGAGCGCTCTCCTGATCGCCCCGACTGACGTCAACGCGCTCAAGGCTCCGATTCAGAAGTTCGTCAACGCGAACATCCCGGTGATCGCCGTCGATACGACGATCAACGACACGGGGCTGCTCACCGCCGCGATCACCTCCGACAACACACAGGGTGGCGCCGCGGCCGCCGACGCGATCGCGAAGCTCGCGCACGACAAGGGCGACGTCGCGGTCGACAACGTTAACCCCGGAATCTCGACGACCGACGCCCGTGCCGCGGGTTTCATCAACGAGATCAAGCACTACCCGAACATGCACGTGGTCGCGACCGAGTACAACAACGACAGCGCGACGACGGCCGAGAGCCAGGTGCGGAACCTGATCCTCGCGCACCCGAGCCTCGTCGGCGTATTCGCGACCAACCTGTACGGCGCCCAGGGCGCCGGCACCGCGATCGCCGCCGCGCACAAGTCCGGCAAGGTGTTCGTGGGTGCGTACGACGCCGAGCCCGCGACGGTCGCGCTGCTCAAGAAGGGCGCGATCAACGTGCTGGTCATCCAGCAGCCGGCAGTCGAAGGCATGGACGCGGTCCTCTACGCGTACGAAAAGCTGACCGGCAAGTCGTCGCAGATCCCCAAGAACACGCTCGTGCCGAACGTCGTCGCGACCACCGCAACGGCGTCTGACCCGAACATCACGAAGTACTACTACGTGACGTCGTTCTCGGGCTGAACGTCACGTAGTCAAGACACCTGAGGGCGCGCACGCGGCGGAGTCAATGGTGCGACGCAACTCAGCCGAACGGCGGCCGGGCGAGGGGGGCTCCCTCCTCGCCCGGGCTGCCCCGGCCGCGCTGCTCGTCACCGGGCCGCCGGGATCCGGAAAGACGACGCTGGCGACGGCGCTCGCGTCCGCTCTGCACTACGCGATCATGGACCTCGATACCGTCACCGGCCCGCTCACGCGCGCGGCGCTCCGCATGGCGTTAGGTGACGAGACCGCGATCGACTCGGTCGCGGGTGTGGCGCTGCGGGCTTCCCGGTACGAGTCGCTGCTCGACGTCGCCGCGGCCAACCTCGCCGTCGGGATCGGCGTGGTGCTGGCGGCGCCGTTCAGCGCGGAGAGAGCGTCGCCCGAGCTGTTCGAGGAGGCCGCTCGCCGGCTGGGTTCGGACGTGGGTCTGCTCTACATCAGGGTTCCGGACGAGGTGGTCCGAAAGCGTCTGGAGGACCGTGGGGCCGCCCGTGACCGGGCCAAGCTTGCGCGCTCGCCGCTGCCGGCGGAACCGCCCGCGCTCGGCCCCGGGGCAATCGTGATAGATGGGACGGCCGGCGTCGACGAGCAGGTGGCGGAAGCCCTTGACGCGGTCGCGCGTCTAGAAGAAAGTCGCTTGAACGAGGGCAACCCGGCGTCGTGCTGATCGTCAACCCCAACTTCACAATCGACCGGACGATCCCGCTCGACGCGATGGTCCCGGGCTCGGTGCACCGCACCCGAACGGCGACCGCCAGCCTCGGGGGCAAGGGCGTAAACGTCGCACGTGTCGCCCGCGCGTTCGGCCGCCCAGGCGTGCTCGTCGGGTTCATCCCCTCCACGAGCGCGGCCGAGCTCGCGATGCTTGCCGCGGGCGAGGGCGCGGAGCTGGCCGGGGTGCCGATCGCCGGCGTCGTCCGGGTGGCGTCAGTGTTTCTCGAAGATTCCGGGCGCGTCACCGTGTTCAACGAGCCCGGCCCCACCGTCGGCGAGGGCGACTGGAGCCGTCTTGCGGCCGAGGTCGAGCGGCGCGCGCCCGGCCAGCAGACCGTGGTGTGCTCGGGCAGCCTGCCGCCAGGCTCTCCGGTCGACGGCTATGCCCGCGTCATTCACGCCGCCCGGGGACTGGGTCTGCGGAGCGTCGTCGACTCGACCGGGGAGGTCCTCGCGAATGCGTTGAGCGCCCACCCGGACGTGGTCAGTCCGAACCTGGCCGAAGCCGAGACGCTCGTGTTCGGCCCCGCGGTCGAGGGAGTCGAGCCGGAGGGCGACCTGGTCGTGCAGCGGGCCGTCGAGGCGGCTCAGCGGTTGGTGGCGCGCGGTGCCACGCACGCGATTGTGAGCGCCGGCAGTCACGGCGCGGCATTCAGCGACGGCGCCGAGACCGCGTTCTGCCCGGCTCCCGAGGTGTCTGTGGTCAGCCCGATCGGCGCCGGCGACTCGCTCGCCGGCGGGCTCGTATACGCGCTCGAGGAGGGTCAGTCGTTTGGGGACGCGGTCCGGTTCGCGCTCGCGGTGGCCTCCGCCTCGTGTGAGCAGCCGGTGGCCGGCGCCGTTGATGTGTCCAGAGCGCGGGAATTGGCGGCGTCGCTGATGTCACGCACACCATGAACAGCAAGCCGACGATCCGTGACGTCGCCCGCGAGGCCGGCGTGAGCACGAAGACCGTCTCACGGGTCACGAACGGCGACGATTACGTGGCCGCCGAGACGGCCGAGCGCGTCCGGCAGGCGATCGAGCGGCTCGGGTACCGCGCGAACCCGCTGGCGCGGTCTCTGCGGAAGGGGCGCGACGAGGCCGTCGCGATCATCGTCGAGTCGATCAGCGACGTGTTCTTCGCGTTCATGGTGGACGCTGTCGAGAAGGTCGCGCGCGACGCTGGGCTGTTCCTGATCGTGGCCAGCGCGGGGCGGACCGCGGACGAGGAGCGGGCGGTGGTCAACGGCCTGCTGAACCGCTCGATACGCGGGCTGATGATCGTGCCCTCGCACCTCGAGTACGGAGACGAGCACTTCCCGATCGGCGTCGGCGGCGTCCCGGTGGTATTCGTCGACCGGCCGCCGCATGGTCTCGCCGCCGACGCGGTCACGATCGACAACGAGGCGACCGCCCGTCACGCCGCCGAGCACCTGATCGCCCATGGCCACCGGAGGATCGCGTTCGTCGGCACGGACCTCGACGAGACGCCCGTGAACCTGCGCCTGGCCGGATACCGCAAGGCGCTGGCCGCCCACGGACTCGCATATGACCCGGAGCTCGTAGCCTGTCACCGCCACTGGATGTCGGCGGACGAGCCGCTGCTCGCTGGCGCGATGGCGTCGAGCGACCCTCCCACCGCGGTCCTGTCGGGCAACACGGTCTCGTCGGTCGCGGTCGTCCGCGAGCTTCACCTGACCAGGCGCACCGACATCGCCGTCGTGAGCTTCGACGACTTTCCGATGGCCGACGCCCTCGATCCCGCGATCACGGTCGCCCGCCAGGACCCGGCCCTCATGGGTCGCCGCGCGTTCGAGCTGCTGATGGAGCGGATCGAGGGCAAGAAGACCAGGCCGCGTAGGGTCGTGTTGCCCACCACCTTCATCGAACGGGGATCCGGCGAGATCCGTCCTTCGGTCGATGCCGGCCCGCGCCGGCGCCGCGCCCGCGCGGCGGCGGCGCGTTAGTAGAGGTTCACGAAAGACAGGAGATCCGATGCCTGATACCGCATCAACCAACACAGCTGCCCAGGGGCTCGCGCCGATCAGCGGGCCCGACGGCACGCTCGCGATCGTCGCCATGGACCAGCGCAACACGCTTCGCCGGATGCTGAGCGCCGAGGGCCGCCCCAGCGAGTCCGAGACGATTAGATCGTTCAAGGTGGATGTCGTCGAGGCGCTGAGCCCGGCCGCGACCGCGGTCCTGCTGGACCCGTCGCTCGGCGTGCCGGCGGTCCGCGATGCCGGCGCGATGGCGCCCGGGTGCGCGATGTTGGTCGCGGTCGAACCGGAGGAAAGGGATTCGTGGCACGGCGAGCCGAGGGCGAGCCTCGACCCCGAGCGCACGGCGGCGTGGGTCCGGGAAATGGGTGGCGATGCGGTCAAGCTGCTGGTCCAGATGCGCCCGGACCGGCCGCACCGCGCCGGCGATCCCGATCTGGTGGCGGAGGTCGTCGAAGTCGTCCGGGCGGTGGTCGACGACTGCTCCGCCGCGGGCGTTCCGTCCGTGATCGAGACGCTGCTGTACGCCCTCCCGGACGAGGAGCCGCTCCCGCTGCGCCGTCGCGCCGAGTTGATCGCCGAGTCAGCGCGAATCTTGTCGGACGCGGGGCCCGACCTACTGAAGTTGGAGTATCCCGGCGATGCACGCGGATGCCGGGCGGTCGCGGGCGCCGTGGCGGTGCCGTGGGCGATGCTGTCGGCCGGGATGCCGTTTGATGCGTTTCTCCAGGCGGTCGCCACGTCGTGCGAGGACGGCGGCGCCTGCGGTTTCATCGCCGGGCGCGTGTACTGGAAGGAGGCGG
>Ga0335076_10004936_pt1 | contig 13527 bp, 11 predicted proteins | sample Lox_Sample_25_FD_206717 | JGI IMG/M metagenome (GOLD analysis project Ga0335076, IMG submission 206717) | Soil microbial communities from Loxahatchee National Wildlife Refuge, Florida, United States - Lox_Sample_2.5 | ecosystem: Environmental > Terrestrial > Soil > Wetlands | place: USA... | reverse complement strand
GAGCGCCAGCCGCGCCCTTTTCTGCAGGACCAATCAGCAGAGTAATTTCACCCTTTGCGGGATGCGCCTCGAGCGACTGGAAGAGTTCCGTGAGCTTGCCACGGCGGAATTCCTCATGAATCTTGGTGATTTCGCGCGCAAGACAAGCCGGCCTGTCGCCTAGAATCGCGGCGGCGTCGGCGATGGTATCCGCGATGCGATGGGGAGCCTCGTAGAAAATGAGGGTGCGATCCTCGATGCGCAGTCTTTCCAGGGCACGTTGGCGCTCGCCACTGCGGGCGGGGAGAAAGCCGAGGAAAAGAAATTCTTCGTTGGGAAGGCCAGACGCGGCAAGCGCGGTGAGCAATGCCACCGGGCCGGGGATGGGAATAACCGGAATGTGGTGGCGGATGGCGAGGGTGACGAGGCGGTGGCCGGGGTCAGACACCAGCGGCATACCGGCGTCGCTGACCAGCGCGATGTTGACACCCTGCTCCATGGCGAGGACGAGTTCCGGAGCGCGTGTGAGTTCGTTGTGCTCGTGATAACTGACCAGTGGTTTGTGAATCTCGAAATGACTCAGAAGCTTCAGCGTGTGGCGGGTGTCTTCGCAGGCGATCTGGTCCACCTCTTTGAGAATGCGAAGAGCGCGGAGCGTGATGTCTTCCAGATTGCCGATCGGGGTGGCCACCAGGTACAGGCTGCCGGTAGGCGCGTGCTCGGGCAAAGCGGAATTGGCGTGCGATGGCATAGGTACAGAAGCGAGTCTAGCACGCCGGGGAGAACGGTTGAGGGTGCGTGCTACAATCAAGTTTTGACGATTGCTGAGGAGGACCGACTGTGCCGCTGTACGAGTATCAATGCACAAAGTGCCATAAAAAGACGGAGAAGATCGAGAGCGTCTCGGGTCCCCACCTGAAAAAGTGCCCGCACTGTGGCGCCAAAGTGGAACGATTGATGGGAGCGCCCGCGATCCAGTTTAAAGGCGCGGGCTGGTATGTGACGGACTACGCGGGGAAGAAGAGCGCAGGGAGCGACGGCGCGACAACCGAAAAGGCTGGGACGACGGAAAGCGCCAAGGACACCCCTGGCAAGGAAACGAAAGAAGCGAAAGAAACGAAAGAGAAGAAGGGCAGCAAGAAGTAGAGTAGGCGTGACGCGTCGCGCGGCGCGCGAGCCACGCGGCAAACCGCGGATTGCCGAAGTTAAAGCTTCAGTGTTTTAAGGTAGGCGCGGAATTGTTCGCCGAACTCCGGATTTTGCATGCCGAGTTCGACGGTGGCTTTCAGGAAGCCGAGCTTATCCCCCGCATCGTAAGAAATCCCCTCATAGATTAGAGCCCAGAGGCCCTGCTCTTTGGCGAGAATGCGCATGGCGTCGGTGAGTTGGATCTCCCCGCCCGCGCCGGGCTTGGTACGTTCCAGGCAATCGAAGATCGCTGGCGGCAGGACGTAGCGTCCGGTGATGGCAAGATTCGATGGAGCCTCGGCGGGCTTAGGTTTCTCGACGAGATCGCGGATGCGCAGCAGGCGCTCGCCGAACGGGGCCAGGGGAGCGGGTTCACCGGCGACGATACCATACAGGTGAGTTTTGTCGCGCGGGACTTCCTCGACAGCGATGGCACCGGTGCCGGTGGCGTTGTACACGTCGATGAGCTGTTTGGTAGCCGGATTCATGCCCGGGATCAAAACATCGCCGAGGAGAACCGCGAAGGGTTCATCGCCGACGAGATCCTTAGCGACGAGCACCGCGTGACCAAGTCCGAGCGGCTCCTTCTGGCGCGTGTAGCTGACCTGAACCATATCGCTAATGCCGCGGACCATGTCGATCTGCGCATGTTTGCCCTTTTCCTCGAGGAAGCGTTCGAGGGCGGGATTGTGATCGAAGTGGTCTTCGATGGAATTCTTGCCCTTCCCGGTGACGATGATGATGTGCTCGATGCCGGAGGCAACGCACTCTTCCGCAACATATTGAATCTGCGGTTTGTCGACCACCACAAGCATTTCCTTGGGTTGCGCCTTGGTAGCGGGCAGAAAACGCGTGCCGAGGCCGGCGGCGGGAAGAACGGCTTTACGGACTTTGCGGGTGGGCGGGTGAGTGGGAACGGGCGAAGCGGGCTGAGACATAGATCGATTTGTGCGAGCCACTTTCAGGGAAAATTTGAGCGACACAAGCACAGTAGCCGCCGCGCGGGAAGTTTGTCAATCGAGGGAAACTTGGGGGCGCAGGTAAACCGGACGCGCCGGATGAGGGGGCGCAGCGACGGGCAGCAGGGCAGCAGGGCATTCTTGGCGCTGGCGCATCGGGAGAACGGCGTACCAGCAGTCTGCTTAAACACTCGCAAAGTGGTCATTCCGAACGGAATCAGCGCATTCCGGGCGAAGCGAGGAATCTGTCTTCGACGGGCTGAGACCGCTCTTCAGCAACTGGTAGAGCTTGCCCATGAAAAGAATTTTTCCGATTGTTGCTATTTTTGCTTGCATTGAAAAACGGATTGATATAGGAAATAACACAATTTCTCCGGCATCGTCTTGGTCGGCTGGGCGCCGGAGTATAGGTTGCCTGTTGCACCCGAAAAGTAAGGGGCCGCAAGGCCAGGGATGTGGCTCCACTTGCTAGTGGTGTATGCAGATTTGCGAGAGTCGAGCGAGGAGGGGGTTGCATGATCTCGAAGAAAGCGATCGTGGTGGTGGTGTTATTGCTGACCCTATTAATCGGTGGAGTGGTAAGGGTAAGCGCGCAAGCAATTGCAACAGGATCCGTCCAGGGGGTCATCACGGACCCGAGCAATGCGGCAATCGCTGGAGCGACAATCACCCTTAACGAATCGGCGACTAGTACCACGCGTACAGCGGTCACGAACGATGCCGGGCGATACATCTTTGCGAACGTACCGGTGGGTTCGTACGACATCACAATAAGCAAGACCGGCTTTCGAATGACAAAAATCGCGAAGCAGCAAGTCACTGTGGGTGCGACGGTAAATGTCGACGCAAAACTGGAGCTCGGATCGAGTGTGGAGACTATTGAAGTTACGGCCTCGGGGGCGAACCTCGAAACGGCAAACGCGACCGTCGGAAACACCATATCGGGTGTAGCCCTGCAATCGCTGCCGACATTGGGCTTGGATGTGAGCACCTTCGCTACGCTTCAGCCGGGAGTCTCACCCGACGGCAATGTCGCTGGTGCAGTATTGGACCAGAGTTCTTTCATGTTGGATGGTGGCCAGAACACCAACGATATGGACGGAAGTATGAACATTTACACGAGTAGCTTCGCGGGAGACCCAAGCGGAGGTGCCACTTCTCACCAGAGCAACTACTACCAGTCGATGGGGACCGGTGGGCCGACCGGAGTGATGCCCACGCCCGCTGATAGCATCGAGGAGTTCCGGGTATCGACGACAAACCAGACGGCCGATTTTAATAGTTCGGCGGGTGCGGAAGTGCAGATGGTCACGAAACGCGGCCAGAATCAGTGGCATGGGACCGCCTACGAGTACTATCTGGACAACAACTGGAATGCAAACACGTTTGACAACAACGCCACCGCAACGCCGAACCCCAGTTATCACTACAACCGATTTGGCGGCGCTATCGGCGGCCCGGTAATTCCGAAAGACGTATTGGGTGGGAAGTGGTATATCTTTGCGAACTACCAGCGATTTAGTTGGCCGAATTCGACGACGATTGAACGTCCAGTACCCTCAGATGCGATGAAGGCGGGCATCCTACAATTCCCGGACGCTCAAGGCAATGTGCAGTGCTACAACCTCTCCAACGCCCCACAAACGAACCCCTGTAATCCGTCTGGCCCGATGTTAGCACCCTCGCAAGACTGCGCCAAGACAGCGGCAAACCCGACCGGCGCGTGCGATCCGAGGGGACTTGGCGTCAATGCGCTGGTGCTGCAGATGTGGAATAAGTATATGCCTCCCTCGAATGAACCCGCCGATCAGTGCGGGCTCGCTCTGTGCGACGGTCTTAATGTGCTGGGCTTCAAAGGAAACATGGCCGTTCCTCAGTCGGACAATTTCGGCGTTGTTCGGTTGGATCACGATTTTGGTAACAAATGGCATTTCATGAGCAGCTATCGTTATTACCACCTCGTGAGCGCCACTACGGACCAGATCGACATCGGCGGATTTTTCCCTGGAGATAAGCTAGGTGTGCCGTCATCAGTCTCCACCGCTCCGCAGGTGCCCTGGTACCTGGTCGCTGCATTGACGACAAACATCAGCAATAACGTCACGAACGATATTCACTATAGCTTCTTGCGCAACTATTGGTCGTGGTCTCGAGCAGGAGACACGATTCAGTTGCCTGGTTTAGGCGGAGCGCTGGAGCCGTTTGGGGAATCTCACTACAGCGTGCTTGCGCCATACAACGTCAATACCCAACAGACGCGTACCCGATTCTGGGATGGCAAAGATCAAATGATTCGGGACGACGTGACTTGGATCAAGGGACGGCATACGATCCAGTTCGGGGGGACCTACCAGCACAACTTCAATTGGCACGAACGTACTGACAACGGCGGCGGCATCAACTACCAACCGGTTTACCAGTTGGGAACGACCAGTGGTGCGGGAATCGATATGACGAATTTCGTTCCGGCAGCTGTCGGTTCCGCTAAGAACTGGGGACGCGACTATGCGGCAATGCTGGGAATTGTTTCTGTCGCGCAGATCGCCTACACGCGCACTGGCTCTGACCTGACGCTGAATCCACCGCTGACTCCCGCGTTTGATAAGAGCACAATCCCGTACTACAACTTGTACGTCGGCGATTCTTGGCATATGAAGCCTTCGTTCACCTTGACTTATGGACTGGGGTGGACATTGGAGATGCCACCGGTTGAGGCTCAAGGAAAGCAGATTGTTCTCGTGGATTCTAACAACAAGCCCATTGACCTCCAGAATTACCTCAACGCCAGAGAGAAGGCCGCCTTGGCCGGACAAGTCTACAATCCGCAGGTTGGCTTTACTCTGGTGGGAAATTCTGCGGGACACCCGAAGTACCCGTACAACCCCTACTACAAGTCGTTCAGTCCGCGTGTTGCAGCGGCGTGGAATCCAAACTTCGACTCCGGCTTGCTTGGCGACGTTTTTGGGCAAAATAAGACAGTGGTTAGAGGGGGATACAGCAGGATTTATGGGCGCCTAAACGGCGTGGATCTGGTGCTTGTGCCCCTTCTTGGTACAGGTTTAATTCAGCCAGTCCAGTGCATTGGAGCACTTAGCAACGGATCATGTGGTGGAGCGAATCCAGCAAACGCATTCCGCGTCGGAACTGATGGTTTGAGTGCGCCAATCCCGACACCAAGTCAGACTCTGCCCCAACCCGACTATCCGGGGTTCAACGCGATCGCAGCCGGAGCGGGAGAAACGTTGGATCCAAATTTCAGACCCAACAGCAGCGACCAGTTCGACTTCACAATTCAGCGGCAGCTCAACAGCAAGGTGATGTTCGAGGTCGGCTACATTGGTCGTCTCCTGCACAATGAATATCAGCCGGTCAATATGAACGCCGTACCTTACATGATGACTCTCGGCGGGCAGAGATTTGATCAGGCTTATGCCGCCGTGATGCTGCAATATTGCGGTGGGGTTGCAGGGCTTGCCGGCGCTAACTGTGCCGCCAACGCCGCCGCCGTAACGAAGCAGCCATTCTTTGAAGCTGCCATGAACCCGACATATTGCGCAGGTTATGCGAGTTGCACGGCGGCGGTGGTGGCGAATGAGGGAAGTAACTTCGCAAGCCAAAGCGTCTGGAATCTGTGGAGTGATCTCGATAACGGCGGATTCAGTTTTCCAAGAAGCATGATGAATACGCCAATTCCATGCAGTGGGACCGGTACATGCTACGGGGCTGCGGGACAGATGACATCTGGAATTGGTGTCAATGCCAGCATTGGACACGGGAACTACAACGGGCTCTTCTTTACGGTGAAAACGTCGGATTGGCACGGTGTAACATTGCAAACGAATTTCACCTATGGGAAAGCGTTGGGGACGGGAGCGACCGTGCAGGCGACCAGCGAATACACCGTCGACGACCCGTTTGACGTCAATCGCGGCTATGGACTGCAGCCGTGGGATCGCAAGTTCGTCTACAACATGTTTATTGTCTATCAGACGCCGTGGTACAAATCCCAGCACGGAGTGCTAGGGCGCGCCCTCGGCGGGTGGACATTCTCACCAGTATTCTCGGCGGCAAGTGGTCTGCCGCTCCAGATCAATACCACGAATGGTGCGAGCCAGGCCTTCGGCGAGGGAGACTCTCTCAACTTCTTCTCACTCGAGAGCGGCGTACTAGTTGGCGCAAACACCTTCGGCAGCTCGCGTCACAACAATGTCTCGGGTTCCGGCGGAGTTGGGACGAACGGATATGGCGTGAATATGTTTGGCGATCCGCTGGCGGCTTGGAACGCTGTAAGAAATCCCGTTCTAGGGCTGGACAACGGTCATAACGGGGCGGCGGGGAACATCTTTCGCGGGATGCCATTCTGGAACTTGGACATGAGTGTCAGCAAGACCGTGAACATCACGGAGCGGGTCAACTTCCAGTTTACAACAATCTTCACTAACATCTTAAATCATAACCAAATGGGCGACCCATTTCTTGACTTAAGCAATCCTGCGGGGTGGGGAGTCTCACCTGGGCAAGTCAACACGCCACGGCAGATTCAATTTGGGTTCCGCATCAGCTTCTAGGCGGGCTCTCGAACAGCTCCAGGAGGCTTCGAAAACAGGGAGAGCTGAACGGCTCTCCCTCTTTTTTTGGTCATGCTTGTGGGGCGCCGATGAAGAGAAGGGGTCGGCAGCGTGTGCTAGCATGAAGTTTTGGGAGTGATGACGACGGATACCACAAGAGGGGCGCGCATTTTGGGGATTGAGTCGTCTTGTGACGAGACGGCGGCGGCTGTCGTGGTGGACGGGCGGCGAATCTTGTCGAGCGTGGTGGCTTCGCAGATCGATATTCACCGGAAATACGGCGGCGTGGTTCCGGAGCTGGCATCGCGGGAGCACTTGCGGCAGATCATGCCCGTGGTGCGCGAGGCGATGGAACAAGCCGGGTTGCGCTTCGAGGATCTGGATGCGATTGGCGTGACCCAGGGACCGGGACTGGTAGGCTCGTTGCTCGTCGGGATTACCTACGGAAAAACGTTGGCGGCAGCGCTTGGGAAACCACTGGTTGCCGTGAATCACCTCGAAGGGCACATCCACGCGGCGTTTTTGGAGGCGTACCAGAGTGGGAAGACGCCAACGTTGCCGGCGGTGTGCTTGATTGTGTCCGGCGGGCACACGGTCTTGTATGAGGTGACCGCTGCCGCGGATGCGGCGAGAGAGTCGTTTGCCTATCGCAAGCTGGGGCAGACGCGAGACGATGCGGCCGGCGAAGCCTACGACAAAGTGGCGAAGTTGCTGGGACTGGGTTATCCGGGTGGGCCGATTCTGGATCGACTGGCGAGTGCGGCCGGGAGCGTGGCGGCGCCAGTGAAATTTGGGCCGACGAAAACTCGCGGGAACGCGCTGGACTTTAGTTTTAGCGGGCTGAAGACCGCGGTGTTGTATCACTTGCGGGAGCATCCGGAGTACAACGAAGAGATTCGCAGACGGCAGGAGCTGCTGGAGCAGGGCCATCGCAAATTCGAGGAACTGCTGCCGATGTGCGGCGCGCAAACCCTAGGGCTGGTGCGCGAGTTCCAAAACGCGGTGGTGCGCGAGCTTGTCGAACGCGCGATGGCGGCGGCAGAAGAGTGTGGAGTGGAAACGATTCTGGTGTCCGGTGGAGTGGCGGCGAACAGTCAGCTGCGGAAGACGTTCGAAGAGCGGGCGGCGAGGGCGGGCCTGAAGGTCTTCTTTCCGAGCCGGGCGCTTTCGACGGATAACGCCGCGATGATCGCGGCGGCGGCGTATTCGAGGTTTGTGAATGGACAGTATGCGGATGTGAAGCTAAATGCGAAGGCGAGTATGCCATTGGCGTGATGGACGGAGGACGGCAGATATTTGATTTTAGATACCAGATATCTGAGATCAGATCGGAAAAGCGGTAATCGGTAATCCGTAATCAGCTGGAGACCCGTGCACGCGAGGCCGACCGCCTCGGTACTTCGCGCTGCTCAGGGTAAAAGGGCGGTCGGTACAAAAGAAAACGGGCAATCCCGGCGTGCGGAACTGCCCGTGAAATAGTTCCAAATTGAAACTGGCTACTCGAACTTCTCCTGAAGCATTGGGAACTGCAGCTTGGCCTTTGCCAGGGAGCGCACCACCAAGTCTTCGGCGGTTTCCGCGGTCATGTTGCGCGCGGTGGCCATTTCACTGACCAGAAGATACTTGGCGCGTTCAAGCATTTTCTTTTCGCGGAAAGAAAGGGGCTTGCTGCGGCTGAGGGAGACGAGGCTCTTGAGAACCACGGCTACTTCCAGAAGGGAACCCGTGCGCATGCGCTCGGAGTTCTCTTTGAAGCGGTGCTTCCAGTCATGGTGCGAGTTGAGCTTGCCTTTTTCGAGGAAGCCCAGCACCTTGCTGGCATCGTTGGAGCGGATCACAGACCGCAGGCCAACAGCCGGCGCGTTGGATGAAGGAACCATGACGCGCAAGCCGCTGGAAATGATGCGAATCATGAAGTAACGTTCGGTTCTGCCATTAAGGATGCCGTAACTAATTTGCTCTACTACCCCTACGCCGTGGTTCGGATAAACGACTTTGTCGCCGATCTTGTATTCCATAGCTTCGGTGGCCCCCAGGAAGGATAAAGTGAGTCTAGAAGGTTGTGTTGGAAGAGTCAAGATATATCCCGTGGAATGAGGGAGATAGGGAAATGCGTCGGATGGGATGGAACTCAAATTGCTTGGGGCAATGCCCCGTTCTGGTGCAATCCAGACAAGTCGTCAAAGATCGCGAGCGGGCTCTAGGGCGAAGAGGCATGAAACTATTGTTACAACTCGTTTAGTTTGAGAGAGTAAGAGGCTTAGGGATCTGGTTTGATTACTTTGGCAATTGACACCAGTGAAGCGCGGGGCAGCGTCGCATTGCTCCGGGACGGGCAGCGCTGCGCGGGCGCTGTTCACTCAGAGCGCACGGATTATTCCGAATGGCTGATCCCGGCAGTCGAAGAAGTTCTGAGGATAGCGGGAACCAGAATGGCGGTCGCGGACCTGTTTGCCGTGGCCACGGGCCCGGGTTCGTTCACGGGCGTGAGAGTGGGACTGACGGCGGTGAAGGCGTGGTGCGAAGTGTACGGGAAGCCCGTAGTGGGGGTATCTCGGCTGGAAGCAATGGCACGGTTAGTAACCGCGGAAGCGGGTATGGTGGCGGCGAGTTACGATGCACAGAGGGGGCAATTGTTCGGCGCTATTTATAGGAGCTCGTACGGGCGGCTGGCGAGGATTGGGGACGAGATGGTGATTGCGCCTGAGGCATTTCTGGACCTCGCGGCGCGAGAGGCTGGTGACGGCGCGATCCATTGGGCTTGCCTGGACCCAGAATTAGTCACAGGCTTGAAGGGCTGGCCAGCTCGAAGCTCGCGCGGCGACGTAATGACCGAGGCGACGAGCGAACTAGCGGCGAAGATTGGGTTGATTGCAGAGGAGAAAGCGGGAAGGGGAGAGTTCAGTGACCCACTAGAACTGGACGCAAACTATGTCAGGCGCTCCGACGCCGAAATTTTCTGGAAAGGGCCGTCAGCGCATGCGCGGTGAGGAGTTGCAGGTGGTCCCTTGCCGAAGGGAAGACCTGCTAGCGATTCGAAGAATCCTGGAGGATGCGCCAGAGGCAGCGCTGTGGTCGGAGGAGGCGTTGGCGGCCGCTCGAAATGCGACGCCTGATCAGTTTTTGGTGGCGCAGAGGGCTGAAGAAATCGTGGGGTTTGTTCTAGGGCGGGAGATAGGAAGTGAAGCGGAGATCCTGAATTTGGCGGTCAAACAAGAATTCCGACGCGCCGGTGCGGGCTCAGCGCTAGTCAATACACTGTTGAAACAATACGACGCAGGTGGAATTGGCAGGGTGTTCCTAGAGGTTCGAGAGTCGAACGGTGCGGCAATCGCGTTTTACGAGAGGCTAGGCTTTCAGCAGATCGGCAGGCGTGCGGGGTATTACCGCGATCCCGTGGAGGCAGCCCTGGTTTTAGCGCGGGGCACGTGCCGGAAAGGATAGTACGAAAAATTCACAAGGGAGGTACGGATTAGCTCTTGACGGGGCAAACCCCGGTGTTAGGCTGCGTTCATGTAGTGTTCACAATCCAGTCGTCAGGAGGTACGCATGGCCACAGCGCAGCGGAGCCCTCGGGACGTAATTTTCGAAGCGGACGCGGAGTACCAGCGTCTCGCAGAGAAGCACCGCCAGTATGAAGCAGAACTCGTAAAACTCTCGCAGTCACCCTACCTGAACTCCGAAGACCTGATCGAAGAAATCCGACTGAAAAAACTAAAGCTACACGTAAAGGATGAAATGGAGCGCATAGCCGCGCAAGTCCACGGCGCGCGCGCTAGACACACGCAGTAGCCCCACCGGACACGCCTACCCGGACGAGAAGTATCGTAGAATGACCACAGCGCTCCCGTGGCGGCAAGCCGCGACGAGTTGGCGGAGAGGTATGGTCCGGGAAGGCTATTCGTTCGGATTACCACCATTCTTAATTGGCCTGGCGCTCCTGACCTGGGGCAAAGGGTGGATATTTGGCACAGGAGTGGTTTTCCTGATGGTGGGTCTATTTGTGTTCAGTTTCTTCCGGAATCCAGATCGAGTAATTCCCACGGAAGGTGGAGTAATCGTCGCGCCCGCGGACGGCCGCGTGGTGGTGGTAAAGGAGGAAGAGTATAGCGGGCGGCCCGGCAAGCGGGTCAGCATTTTTCTGGCTGTGTGGAATGTGCACGTGAACCGCGCACCGGCGGCGGGAACGATCACCAAGCTGGAGTACAAGCCCGGCAAATTCCTAGCCGCTTGGGACGAACGAACGTCACTGGAAAACGAACAGAACATTTTCACCCAGACGACCGAGCACGGGGAGATCGTGTACAAGCAAATCGCGGGATGGGTAGCGCGGCGCTGCATCGCATGGAAACAGGAGGGCGACGCAGTCACCTGCGGTGAGCGGATTGGACTGGTGAGATTTGGCTCCAGGATGGACGTGTGGCTGCCCGGAGAGCCGGAAATCGCGGTGCGAGTGGGCCAGCACGTGAAAGGCGGCTCGACTGTGCTGGCGCGGATGGGGGAAACAGCGAACGTGAGAATTGGCGGGCCCGGGGATCGCTCCCTTCGACGTAAAGATGCCGGGCTAAAGCGCGACGCTACGGAAGACCAAGGCTCGTAGTACTCTGTTGCAGAGAACAGTGAGCGAAATGGCCGAATACGAACAGCAAAGCATGCCGTTGGGGGAAGAGAAAAAACGCAGCCGCCGGTTGCGGCGCGGGATCTTCCTGCTACCCAGTTTATTCACGGTGGCGAACCTGTTGTGTGGGTATTACGCGTCGATTGCGGCGCTGATCGGGGGCCAGGAAAACTTCGATCATGCGGCGAAGGCGATTGGATTGGCGATTCTGTTTGACTCGATGGATGGGCGCATCGCGCGAATGACCGGGACGAACACGGAGTTTGGAGTGCAGTTTGATTCGCTGGCAGATGTGGTCAGCTTCGGCGTGGCGCCGGCAATTTTGGCCTATGCCTGGGGATTCCGAAGCAACTTTGCGCCAATGGACGGAAACCACCAGCTCGGAGAGTTTGCCTGGCTGTGCTGCCTGACGTTTTTGATTTGTTCGGCGTGGCGGCTGGCGCGATTCAATGTGAAGGGCATGGAGCCGGGCGGGAACAAGAATTTCGTGGGGATGCCGACGCCGGCGGCGGCGGGAGTGGTGGCGGCGATTGTGCATGCGTGTCACTGGTATGGACCACTGACCGAGCGGCCGTGGGCGATTGCGTGGTTCGTATTATTGCCGGTCCTCGGCGCGCTGATGGCCAGCACCGTGCGCTATTACAGCTTCAAAGATATTCCGTGGTCGAAGAAGCAGCCGTCGATCACCATCATTCTGCTGTTCCTGCTGGTCGGCGTGATCTGGCGGTACTCGGAATATGTGCTGGTGATTATCGCAGGAACGTACGCGTTAGCGGGGATCGTGTTGCATCTGGTGCGTTTTTTGCGGCATCGCCTCGTTGCCAGGACCGCCTGACGTATGTCGCCTGACCGGAACGCGCAGAGAATCGTCATCGCCGGGGCGTCCTCGTTGTTAGGGAACGAGGTGAAAACAGTTCTGGAGGAAGGGCGATTCGCCGGATGGGATCTGCGGCTGGTGGATGAAGAGTTGGTTGCCGGGACGCTTACCGAGGCGGGCGGGGAAGCCACACTGATTCAGAAAGTGGAAGAGGACACGTTCCACGGGGCGCGATACGCGTTTCTGAGCGGTTCCACGGAATTTGCCAAGTCGTGCGTGGCTGCGGCACGAGAGGCCGGCGCGACGATTATTGATTTGTCGCGTGCCAGCCTGTCGGACCCCGATGCGGTTCCGTGGTTTCCGAAGATCGAACTGCTGACCGGCAAGAGCATCGCGAAAAATGCGAAGAGGTTCAGCGTGTTTTCCGCCGGAGGCACGGCAGTCGCGGGCCTGGCGCTGGCATTGAGAAGCGCAGGATTGCAGCGGTTCGTGGGAGTGATGTTTCGGCCGGTCTCGGAGACGGGGCGCGCGGGAATCGAGGAGTTGGAGACGCAGACGTCGCAGCTCTTGTCATTCCAGAGCGTCGGGCAACAGGTTTTTGGCACGCAAGCGGCATTTAATTTGTTGCCGCGTTTCGGTTCTGAGAGCCGCCAGGATTTGCGGAGCCAGTTGCTGCAGATTCGCGCGGAGGTGAGTGCGGCGATCGGCGATGCGGACGAAGACGCAAACATCACGTTGAATCTGATCCATGCGCCGGTGTTCTATGGACTGACGTTCAGCATCTGCGCCGATCTGGACGGAAAGGCCGAAGCCGCGGCGCTGGCAGCAGCTTGCCGGCGGGCCGGCTTCACGCTGGCAGATACGGCGGAGGCTGCGCCTAGCAATGTGAGCGTGGCGGGAGAGAGTGGCGCGTTCCTAAGAATGCCGGAACGAGACGCGGCGCGGGAGGGTTCGTGGTGGTTCTGGGGCGCGGCGGATAACTTGCGATTGCCAGCAAGCAGCGCGGTGAAGCTGGCGGAGTGGCTGGAAGGATGAGAACGGGGAAGTGGATGACGCTGGCGGTGGCTGCAGCGATTTCCGTTGCGGGTTGCGGATACCATGTGGCAGGTCACTCTGACATGCTGCCGAAGACAATCCACGTGATAGCGGTGCCGACGATGGAGAACAAAACGAACACTTTCAAGATCGAGCAGCAGCTTACGGCGGCGACGATTCACGAGTTCCTGGCAAAAACAACTTACAAGATTGTGTCCAATCCCGATGGCGGAGACGCCGTGCTTACGGGAAAAGTGCTGGGCATGCAAGTAGTGCCCTTGCTATTCCAGAGCACGCCGAATCAACCCACGGGAGCGCAGACGCAGGCACAGGCTACGGCAATGATGATCACGATGCGATGCG
>Ga0335076_10004935_pt1 | contig 13527 bp, 9 predicted proteins | sample Lox_Sample_25_FD_206717 | JGI IMG/M metagenome (GOLD analysis project Ga0335076, IMG submission 206717) | Soil microbial communities from Loxahatchee National Wildlife Refuge, Florida, United States - Lox_Sample_2.5 | ecosystem: Environmental > Terrestrial > Soil > Wetlands | place: USA: Florida... | reverse complement strand
CACGGTCAGGCGGGCTACAAGCCCGCCGCAGGTTGAAAACCGGCCCCACAGATTCTGCCGGATCCTTGCGCCAGGGGAAGACTATGCGGCATTGGGCAATCGCGCCGCGACGCTGGGAGCCGTTCTGCTACTAGCGGCCTTACCATCGCTTCTCACCGCGGAAATCGTGGATCGCATCGCGGTCTCCGTCGGAAACGCGGTAATCACCACCAGCGATCTCGACCGTCAGATCCGCTTGTCTGCCTTCCTCAGCGGTACCACTCCGGTTTTCACGGCAGCCGCCAAGCGCCAGATGGCCGATCGCATGGTGGAACAGGCGCTGATTCGCAAGGAGCTGGAAAGCAGCCGCTATCCCGTCCCGACCCTCCAGGAAATCGAACCCGAGTACCAGGCATTCCGCGCCCGGCACTACCCCGATCCGGCGGTTTTCGCGCAGGCGCTGCAGAAAGCCGGAATCACCGAACAGGACCTCAAACAGGAGCTGGTCTGGCAGCAGGCCTTTACGCAGTTTCTGGATGTCCGTTTCCGCCCCGGAGCGCAGGTTACCGACGCCGATATCGAAAAGTATTTCAACGATGTGGTGGCCCCGTTGGCGCGGCAGGCGCACCCGGGCCAGCCGGTAAATCTTGCCGACTACCGGCACGAGATCGAAGCCAAGCTCTCCGGCGACCGCGCCAATGACGAAATGGACCGATGGCTGACGGAAGTCAAGAGGCGCACGCAGATCGTGTTCCACGATGAGGCATTCCGATGAGCCGGCGGGCGCGCAGGGCCCTTTTCGCGCTGGTCGCGCTTTCCACGCTGGTTCTGTCGTTCGCCTTGGCTGCGATATGGATCCTGCGCAGTTCCTGGTTCTACGACCATGTGCGGCAGCGCCTCATTTCCACCATCGAGGAGTCTACCGGCGGGCGCGTCGAGATTGCCGCGTTTCGATTCGACTGGAAAACCCTGCGCGCCGAAGTGCGCGGCCTGGTCCTCCACGGGCGCGAGCCCGCCGGCAAGGCCCCTCTGTTTCGCGCCGATTCGATCGCCGTCGGGTTGAAGGTGGTCTCGATCTTCAAACGCGATGTCGATATCCAGTACCTGGAGGTGGAAGCGCCGCGCGTCAATCTGATTATCGCGGCCGATGGCTCGACCAACATTCCGGAGCCCCGAATCAAACGCGCGAAAACGGAAGATCCCATCGAAACGGTGCTGAAGCTGAAGGTGGGACGATTCAGCCTGCGCCATGGCGAAGTCGACGTGGAAGACCGCGGATCGTTTCCGTTCGACCTTGCGGGACGGCAACTCGCGGCCCAATTGCTATATGACGCCAATGGCCCGCGATATCGGGGCGATCTGGAGATCCAACCGCTGGACGTGCGGTGGAATGGCCATCCGCAAACCAACATCGCGGTGCACACCAGCCTCACGTTCGAGAAGAACCAGATTGGCGTCGACAAATTGGCCCTGGCGAGCGGAGCCTCCGCCCTGGAGCTTTCCGGCTCGATTCGAGATCTGGCGGCGCCGCGCGCCACATTTCAGTACAAAGCGAATGTCGCCGCCGCGGATGCGGCCCGCATTCTGCAAATTCGCGGCCTGGTGGGACGGGTGGAGGCGCGCGGGAAAGGCCAATGGTCGGGCGCCGGCGGCTATTCGGTGGAGGGCCCGTGGAAGGCCGCCGGGGTTGGATATCGCACCGGCGATGTCGCGCTGGAGGGCTTTGGCGTGTCCGGTTCGCTCCGCGCCGATTCCCAGGCAGTCCGGCTGTCGGCGGTCCAGCTTGCGGGAAGCATCGCCGGATTGTTCCAGCGCAGCGCCCTGAATGTAGATGGATCGGTCGCCGGTGTGGAAGTACACGGCGACGAGCTCAGGCTGCTGAATCTCGCGATGAACGTGCTGGGCGGCACATTTCATGGCGACGGCAGCTTGCGCAATTTCGAAGAGTTCCAGGTGAGCGGGGAAATCGCCGATATCGCCGCCCGCAGAGTGGTGGCGTTGCAGAGCCGGGAGGCTCTTCCCTGGGATGCCCTGGTCTCCGGCCGCGTGGCGGCCGATGGATCGCTGGCGCATAACGGCGCGCTGCACGCCGCCGGCGAACTGGCGATGGCTCCGGCCGCGGGCAGCGCGCCCGTCGATGGCCACGTCACGGCGACCTATGATTCGCGCACCGGCATCGTCGATCTGGGCCATTCGTCGATTCACCTGCCGTCGTCGCGAGTCGAGCTCTCCGGCGCCATCGGACGCCAGTTGCAGGTTTATCTGGAGACCCGCGATTTCAACGATGTTCTGCCTGCATTGGGCGAGTCGACGAAATCTCTGCCGGTTGCGCTTGATAAAGGAGACGCCAGGTTCGACGGCACCGTCACCGGCAAGCTCGACGATCTGCACTTTCGGGGTCACGCGGTGGCCTCGCGGATTGTCTACCAGGGCCAGTTGATCGATCGCGTGCAGGCCGATGTGGTTGGCTCGCCGGAGAATGTGAAAGCGCAAAACGCCACGGTTGACATCGGTGCGTTGCGGGCACAGGGGGAGGTGGCGGTCGCGCTGGCCGATTGGAAGACGTCACCCGCCAGCTTGATCTACGGCAAAGGCTCGCTTCGAAATGCGCCGGTTGCCGAACTGGCGAAACTCGCGGGAAAGCCGGACGTTCCCGTTTCGGGGACACTGGACGCTTCTGCGGAAATCACGGGGACCATCGGCAACCCGCTGGCGGAGGGGGATGTCACACTGACGAAGGCGGTGGTCCGCGGCGAGCCTGTGGATCGTATGAATGCGCACGTGCGCTATTCCGGAACCCGTGTGGAAGCATCCTCGGCGCAACTGACGTCGGGAGCGAAACAGCTCGCTCTTTCCGGAACGTTCGATCACCCGCCGGATGCCTGGAATACCGGCCGGCTGGTGTTTCAGGTGTCGAGCAATGCCATGCCGCTCGACCAGATCCACGCCGTGGAAGAGGCTCGGCCCGGGGTGAAGGGCGCCGTCACCGTGACGGCGAACGGCGCCATCGACCTGGCGCCGCCCCAAGGCAACGAACAGGGCTGGCGGATTCACGATCTGCATCTGAATGTGACGGGCCAAGGGCTGCAACTCGCCGACCAGCCGATCGGCGACGTGCATCTTTCCGCCAATTCCCAGGGCCAGACGCTGCGCGCCCATGTGGATTCGGCTTTCGCCGGATCGGCCGTCACCGGCGACGGCGAATGGCAATTGACGGGGGCATATGCGGGTAGCGCGACGGTAAAATTCAGCAGGCTGGATTTCGCCAATCTCCGCCAGTGGATCGCGCCCAATACGGAGAGCGGCGCGGCCTTTGGCGGATCGGCGGAGGGAGAACTCCGGATCGATGGTCCCGCGCTCGAACCGCAGCAATTGCGAACAGAACTGCGAATTCCCAAGCTGGAACTGCTGCCTCCCGCCGGGACCGTGCCGCCCAGCGCCACCGAAGCGCTGACGCTGCGCAACTCGGGCGACATCGTAGTCAGCATGGTCAATTCCGCGGTGAAAGTGGAAAGCGCCCGGCTGGTGGGCCGCTCCACGGACCTGTCGATGACGGGCGCGGCACATTTGCAGCCGAAGGCCGGGCTCGACTTGCAGGTGCATGGCCATGTCGATCTGGCGTTGGTGCGCGACCTGAACCGCGACTTCCAGGCGTCGGGGACCGTCACCACTGAAGCCACCGTCCGCGGCACACTCGATTCGCCCCAGGTGAGCGGACGCACCGAGTTCCAAAACGCGTCCTTCAACATCGTGGATCTGCCAAACGGCATTTCCAAGGCCAACGGTGTGATTACGTTCGCCGGCCAGCAGGCCACCATACAGAGTTTCACCGGCGAAACCGGCGGCGGGACGATCTCGCTTTCAGGATTTGCCGGCTTGAATAGCGGCCAGTTACTTTTTCGGCTGGCGGCCCGCGCGCGCGAAGTGCGGATTCGCTATCCCGAAGGCGTGAGCACCGTCGCCAACGCGAATTTGAGCCTGACCGGCACCTCCGACCGCAGCATGTTGTCGGGTACGGTCACCATTCAACGCGCCAGCTTCAATCCGCAATCCGACTTCAGCTCCCTGATTGCGGCCTCGGCCCAGCCGGTGGAGACCCCCTCCGCGCGCACCGGCCTGCTCGGCGGATTGTATTTCGATGTCCAGGTGAACACCGCCAGCGACCTGCAATTTCAAAGCTCGCTGACGCAGGATCTGCAGGCCGACGCCAGCCTGCAGGTGAAGGGCACTTTCAGCAATCCGGCGATTTTGGGCCGCATCAATATCACCCGCGGACAGGTGTTGTTCTTCGGCACCAAGTACAGCGTCTCCCAAGGGTCGGTGTCGTTTTATAACCCGCTGCGCATCGAACCGATCATCGACGTTTCCCTGGAAACGAAGGCGCAGGGAGTGGATGTGACGCTGACGATTTCGGGTCCGCTGCACCATTTGAATTTGACGCCAAGCTCCGACCCGCCGCTTTCCTTCAATGAAATTGTGGCCCTGCTGGCGACGGGCCGGACCCCGACGAGCGATCCGGCATTGCTGGCGCAGCAGACCAGCGCACCGCAATCGTGGCAGCAGATGGGCGCTTCGGCTCTGTTGGGCCAGGCGATCGCCAGCCCGGTCGCCGGGCGGCTGCAGCGTTTCTTTGGGGTGAGCAACCTGCGCATCGATCCAGCCATCACGGGGGTGGACAATACGCCGCAGGCGCGCCTCACGCTGGAGCAGCAGGTGACGCCCGACATCACGTTCACGTACATCACCAACGTGACCACATCGAATCCGCAGGTGGTGCGTGTCGAGTGGTCGATCAGCCGGAGATGGTCGGCCGTAGCGGTGCGGGATGAGAACGGCATCTTCGGGGTGGACTTCTTTTTCAAGAAGAGGTTCAAGTGAAACTCCTGCTTGTGGTGTTCTGCGGAATGCTGGCGCGGGGCGCGACGCTGCGCTACTGGGTGGCGCCCTGTTCGGATGAATCGAGCGGCTGCCGCTTGGGCGATCCCGAGCTGGCGCAATGGGCGATGGAAGCCTGGCAGGCAGCCTCCAACGGCCACCTGGCCTTGGAAAAGACCGCCGAGCGTCAGAAGGCTCACATCCGTCTCTACTGGACGAACGGCAGCGCCGGCCTGTTCGGCGAAACCCGGCCCATCATGGTGGATGGCGTACGCGGCGCCGAAGTTTTCGTGTTGCCGACCGTGGTGCCGCCCGGCGAAAAAGATGCGATCCTCCGCGACGCCATCGTGTACCTCACCTGCGTTCACGAAACCGGCCACGCGCTGGGGCTGGAACATACGGCCGATTTCACCGATATCATGTACAGCTTTCAATACGGCGGCGACATCCACGAGTACTTCGACCGCTACCGCCGGCAACTCTCCTCACGCGCCGATATCCACAGGCACAGCGGCCTATCGGCTAACGATCGCAAACAACTCGCCGAGTCCTACCACTGAAGTCAACGCGAAAAACGCGCTCAGCCTGCCGAAGAGTACATGGGAACGGTTTTTGCCTGTTCCCTATCGGTGAGTCCGCCGCCAAGAGCGAGTACATGACGTTACTGCTGATTCTGATCGCCGTCGCCGGTAGTATGCTGCTTGGATTCACTCGCGGATCCCGCCTGGACGGCTCGATGCTGCGCTCGATCAGCCGGAAATGGCGGCGGGCATGGAGTCGTCTGTTCGACAGGCTGGCCAATCGGCAGATTACCGTCGCCATCACCGGCGACGAAGCCGGTTTCCGCTATACCGTGCAATACCCCCGCCTGCGGCTCCTGCCGCGTATCCTGCTCCCCTATGATACCGGCGAAATCGAGTTCGACACCGACGACTTGCCGGCCGACCGGGACGAGAACGATTGAAGCCATCGAAACCTCCAATCCCCCAGTTCGAAGTGTGATAGCGTAGTGAATTCAACAGAATGGAGGACAAATGGAGGCCCTAGGCCTGATTGAAACGAAAGGTTTGGTGGGCGCCATCGAGGCGGCCGACGCCATGGTGAAGACGGCCAACGTCGTGCTGCAGGGCAAGGAGTTTGTCGGCGCCGGACTGGTCTGCGTCACAGTGCGCGGCGACGTCGGGGCGGTCAAGGCAGCTACCGATGCCGGCGCCGCGGCGGCCCGGCGGGTCGGCGAACTGGTGAGTGTCCACGTCATTCCCCGGCCCCACGAGGAAGTGGAAAAGGCCCTTCCCACAGGCGGTCTCAAGAAGTAATTTCCGATGCTCGAAGATAAAGATCTCCTGTCGTTGCAGGAGGTCCGCTCCAAGGTTGAGAAAGCGTTCCTCGCCTGGCAGAAATACCGTACCTACACCCAGGAACAGGTGGACGCCATTGTCGAGCGCATGGCCGCCGCGGCGCGAGCCAATGCGCGGCGGCTGGCCGAGTTCGCCGTGGAAGAGACCGGCTACGGCAACGCTAAAGACAAGTACATCAAGAATCTGCTGTGCTCGGATTGGCTGCCGCGCCGCATGCGCGGAATGCGCACGATCGGCGTGTTGCGGGAACTGCCGGAAGAGAAAATCGTCGAAATCGGCGTGCCTATGGGGGTGGTGGCGGCAATTCTGCCCACCACCAATCCCACATCCACCGCGATCTATAAGACGCTGGTCTCGCTCAAAGCCGGCAACGCCATCGTCATCAGCCCGCATCCGCGGGCGCATCGCTGTACTTGCGACACCGCCGCGGTGCTTTACCGCGCCGCCGTCGAAGCCGGAGCGCCGCCTGAAATCATTCAGTGCATCGATCACGCCACCATCGAAGGCACCAACGCGCTGATGCGCCACGAGCGCACCGGCGTCATTCTCTCCACCGGCGGCGCCGGCATCGTCAAAGCCGCGTATTCGAGCGGGAAGCCGGCATTTGGCGTGGGACCGGGCAACGTTCCCGTGCTGATCGATACGTCGGCCGATCTCGAGGACGCGATTCCCAAGGTCGTCGCCGGCAAATCCTTCGATTACGGCACGGTCTGCTCCAGCGAGCAGGCAATCGTGTGTGAAGCATCGCTGCGCGACCGGGTCATCAGCCTGCTGCGCGCCCAGAAGGCCTTCATCTGCAATGATGCGCAGAAGGAAGCGCTGGCGAAATTGCTCATCACGCCGAATTTTGCGGTCAATCCGCAGTGCGTCGGCCAAGCCCCCACCAAGATCGCGAAGATGGCCGGATTCGAAGTTCCGCACGAAACCTCGATCTTGTGTACGGAGTTGACCGGAGTCGGCAAGCAGCATCCCCTGTCCGCGGAAAAGCTGTCGCCGGTGCTGTCGCTGTTTTTCGTTCCGGATTTCAATGCCGCCGCCGACATCTGCTTCGCGCTGCTGAAATTCGGCGGCAACGGACACACCGCCGTCATCTATTCCAAAAATGACGCGCGGGTCCGTGAGTACGCCCTGCGCATGCCGGCCATGCGGGTGCTGGTCAATACACCCGCGCCTCAAGGATCCACCGGCATCACCACCAACGTTTTCCCGTCCATGACGCTGGGCTGCGGAGCGGCCGCCGGCAATATTACTTCCGACAATGTGGGGCCGCAGCACCTGATCAACATCAAGCGGCTGGCGTACGTAGTGCGCAAGCCGGAAGAGGCCTTCGAGATGCCGCTCGACATCAACGCGGCGCCGAAGGCTCCCGGTCCACCGCCGCCCGCCCCGGTCGATCGCAATACCGTCGTGCTGGCCGTGGAGCGCTATCTGGCTTCGCGCGGCATCGCGGTCGCGGTCACGGGCGGACCGTCATGTACCACCTCGTGCGCCGGCGAACCGGCGCCCGCGCCCAAGACGGGGGTGGTGTCAAACGTCGCGGCCGAAGTGGTCGATCGCTTTCTGGCGCGGCGTACCCCCTCCGGAACGCCGGCGCCTTCCGGCTCCCAGGGAGGTTATGGGTGACTGACTTCGGAGGCCCCGTCCGAGACTCCGAAAGCGGCGCCGCCGGCTGCCGAACCAGCCGGCAAGATCACCGATTTTGTGTGCGAGGCGGATGTCCGCGATGCCATTCGCGACAAGAGAAAAATTCTGATCGGGCCCAAGACCATCGTCACGCCTTCCGCCCGCGATCTTGCGGGCCCCTTTGACATTTTGATGTTCGCACGGAGTTAAAGTAATCTCGTGGACTTGAATCTGGATACGCTCAAGCGTGAAATTCCCGACTACCTGGACGCCAACGGGTTCGCCGTTTTCCGTACGCGCCCGGGAGCGCTGGAGGGCTTCCCTCTGCTTCTCTGGGATACCGACAACCATCCGGACTACCAGCCCTATCTGGACGTCGCGCGAAAAACCGGCACCGCGGTGATCCTGTTCGCTACAGCGGAATTCGCTCCCAGCGACATCGACGACCTTGTGGAACAGCTCGAAGCCATGGAGCTGACGCGCGACGAGCAGCGCGACTACGAGAAGCGCCTGCGCTCGTTCCGCACTTACGAAGGCGTCACCTGCTCGCTCGAGCTGGCATTCGATTACAATTCGCGCCTCTACGTATACGAGCTGCAACCGGATTGGTATGAGGAATTCGTCAGTCTCGAAGAGGAACTGATGGCCCGCCTCGGGGAAGACGATTCCGACGAAGATGACGACTCCCTGGGCGGATATTACTCCAGGAATTAGCATGGCCAGTGGGGCAGACGATTGTTTCTGGTCGTCTGCCGGTTGCTTGGGGCCATCGGCGACACCACCCCGGCGCAGCGAGATGAGTCTCGATGCGGCCGGCAGGAGTGCCTGCGCCACAGTTGCGCCATGACCTCCATCTGGTGCCTGCCAACCGAACCACCGGGCGCTGAATCGCTGTCGGCATCGCTGAAGATCGGACCGCTGGCGGCCCGCGTCTTGTGTCATCGCGGGTATTCCGATCCGGAAACCGCCCGCCGTTTTCTGTCGCCTTCACTCGATCACCTCCACGATCCGCTGCTGCTTCGCGATATGCCGGCGGCCGTCGAACGGCTGCGCCGGGCCATCGACGGACACGAAAAGATCCTCATTTATGGCGATTACGACGTCGACGGCACCGCCAGCGTCGTCCTGCTCACCAAACTGATCGAGATGGCCGGCGGCGTCGCGGAGTATCACGTGCCGCACCGCCTCAAGGACGGTTATGGCATGCGCCCGGAGGTGGTGGAAGCCGCCGCCGCCAATGGCATCCGCCTCATTGTCAGCGTGGATACCGGAATCCGCGCGGCCGAGGTGGTCCGGCGCGCGGCGGAACTCTCCATCGACGTCATCGTCACCGACCATCATCTGCCCGAGTCGGACCTGCCGCCGGCGCTGGCCGTCCTGAATCCCAACCGGTCCGATTGCGGCTATCCGGAGAAGAATCTCTGCGGCGCCGGCGTGGCCTTCAAGCTGGCCCAGGCGCTGCTGCGATCGCTCGATTGGCCCGCGGACCGGCAGCGGCGCGTGGCGGAATCACTGCTGAAGATCGTCGCCATCGCCACCGTCGCCGACGTGGTGCCGCTTACCGGCGAGAATCGCGTGATCGTGAAACATGGCCTCGCGGGTCTCGATCGGGTTCGCAATCCGGGGCTGCGGGCGCTGTTGGAAGTGGCCGGCTTCACCGAGGGCGTCGCTCCCAACGCCCGCCAGGTGGCGTTTCAAATCGCGCCCCGGCTCAATGCCGCCGGCCGCATGGATACCGCGCGCCACACCGTCGAACTCTTTCTCACCAGCGATCCGGCACGCGCTCTGGAACTGGCGCGCAGTCTCCACGATCACAATACCGATCGCCAGCAGGTGGAGGCCGAGGTTCGCGAGATCTGCGAGCAGATCACGGTGGCCGATGGCGAAGCCGCGCTGGTGTACTTTGGCGAAACCTGGCACCGCGGCGTGCTGGGCATCGTGGCCAGCCGCCTGGTGGAGCGATTCCACCGGCCGGTGTTCGTCCTCGGGCGCAATCCGGATGACGGCCTGGCACAGGGATCCGGCCGCAGTATTCCGGCGTTCCATTTGCTGAACGCCCTGGAGTCGATGGCGGATCTCTTCACTCGTTTCGGCGGCCACGAACACGCCGCCGGAGTGACGCTGGAGGCGGGGCGGGTAGAAGAATTCCGGCGCCGCTTCAACGACTACGCTGGCGGCCTGCTACAGCCCGACGATTTTCGCCCGCGCCTGCAGATCGACGCGCTGGTGGAACTGACCGACCTCAGCGAGCGGAACATCAACGAGGTCTTCACGCTGGCGCCGTTCGGACACGGTAACCCGGCGCCGTTATTCGCGGCACAAGGTGTCGAAGTAACCGGACCGCCCGTGGTGTGGAAGGAAAAGCACCTGAAGGTGATGGTGCGCAAGAACGGCCGCGGCCTGGCGCTGAAGGCCTGGAATTTCGCCGAACGCGCCGGCGAATTGCCCGCGGGCGCGCGCGTCGATCTCGCATTCCAACTGGAAGAAGACGCCTATTCAGCCGCTCGCGGCTACCCCGGATGGAGCGCCGTGCTGCGCGACGTGCGGCCCGCCGATGGGTAAATTACCCAATTCTTTGCCTGTAAGTCCTTTAGATTTAGATTTAGAGACGCTCGAAAACGGCAAATTTACCCAAGCAGTAGCTCTCGTACCTGTTCCAACACCTCTTTCGGATCAGCGCGGTCGACCCGGATTACGCGGCATCCCGGTCCCGATGGTCGCCATCGCTCGAACATTCGAGGCGCTGGGAATCCGGCGAATATGCTGATGAGCGGAACGCCGGACGCGGCGGCTACATGTTGTCCGGCCGAATCGTAGCCGACATAGAGCGCGCTGCCGGCGATGATCGATGCGAACCCAGCGAACGATCCGTCCCAGAATTTCGCCGCGACGCCCGCCTTCCCGGCCGCGCGCTCCACCCGCGCTGCTTCTTCCCCGCCCGCGCCCTTATCGATCCAGAGCGGCCCACGACTGCCCAACAGTTGGAGCAGCTCTTCTTCGAACGGATCCGCGATGCGCTTTGCCGGATTCTCGCCCACGCCCAAACTGATCGCGATTCTTCCATGTTGCACCGGCGCCTCTGCCAGCGCCAGATACGGCCGCGCACCCTCGATGTCCATCGTCTCCCGTGCCCAGGCGGCGGCCAGTTCGGGCAGAGTCCGCGCGCTGTCGCCGCCGTAACCGCGGCTTTCGAAGAAGTGATAGCGCCCTTCGTCGCACACCGGCACCAGCCCGAGCTGCGTCAGCCGGCTGTCGGGATCGAGCACCACCGAATCGGCCAGGTCCAGCACCGCGCGCAGCTCGTCACACACTTTCAGCCGTTCCGCCAGCGACCCGCGCCGGTAATTCGCCCCCAGGAAGCCGATCCGCGGATCGCCGGCAAACAGTTCGTAGTTTTTGCGGGGCCCGGCGAACACGATTTCGGACTCGGGAAATCGCCGTTTGGCTGCGTCCAGCAGCACGCTGGTAATGGCGACATCCGCGCCGAGGGTGACTCGGGAGAGCACGAACACGCGCCGAGGTTCGCCCGCGATCAACCGCGGACGGCGGACACGCTGGTATCGCTCGACCAGCCTTGCGGCATCTCCCGGAGCGACGGCCGCCGCGAACAGTCGCGCGTAGGCATCGCATAGCGCGGGTTCGAAGCGGTCGCCGAGACCTTCCGCGAGAACGCCGAAGAGCGCGGAGCCGCCGGGGTCGTCAACGAGTTCGCGCGGCAGGGCGTCGGGTGGCGATCCGGCGAGACAGGATTCGAGCACCTGCGCCGCCAGGCTCTTCAGTTCCGTTTCCATGTCACGCCCGCCCTGTGGCGCAGGCACTCATGGGTGCAGCGCCGACGCTCTCGTCGGCGTGGTGGCTCGCTAGATGGAATGCACAAATCAGATCAAAACCCGGCGCGGGCGTCGGACCGCCGGCATGAGTACCGGCGCTGCACGCAAGAGTGCGTGCGCCGCGTCTAGCTGATGTACTTGTCAATCAGAATCCCCAGCTTCAGGCGAGTGGCCTCCGGCACCTTGGCGCGATCCGTAATAATGGCATGCGCCAGCGCCGACCCGCATTTACACGCGCGCCCCGACGGGACCCGCGCCACCGCCTCCGCCACCACCTTGCAGGCGTTCGACGCGTTCTGCACCAGGTTGGCGATGATGTCGTTGACCGTCACCGCGTCGTGATGCGGATGCCAGCAATCGTAATCGGTAACCATCGCCACCGTCACGTAACAGATCTCGGCCTCGCGCGCCAGCTTGGCCTCCTGCAGGTTGGTCATCCCGATTACGTCCATGCCCCAGCTTCGGTAGACGCTGGACTCGGCCTTGGTCGAGAACGCCGGCCCTTCCATGCAGAGGTAGGTACCGCCTTTCTTGGCGTTCACGCCACCCGCCTGGCACGCCGCCATCACCACGTTGCTCATTTCGGGACACACCGGATCGGCAAAACTGATGTGCGCCACCAGCCCCTCGCCGAAGAACGTGGAGACGCGGCCGCGAGTGCGGTCGAAGAACTGATCGGGGATGACGAAGTCGAGCGGCCGATGTTCCTCTTTCAACGACCCGACCGCGCTGAGCGAGATGATGCGCTCCACGCCCAGCCGTTTCATGCCCCAGATGTTGGCGCGAAAATTCAGCTCCGACGGCGAAATGGAATGGCCTTGGCCGTGCCTCGCGAGAAACGCTACCTGGCGTCCGCCGAGTTTGCCCAGGACGAAGTTGTCCGATGGCGGGCCGAAAGGCGTCTCGATAAGCGCCTGCTCCTGCGCTTCGAATCCCGGCATGGAATACAGGCCACTGCCGCCGATGATACCGATTTCCGCTTTCATGCGCGATCCTCAAAACCAATGTTAGCCACGGATGCACACGGATGCACACGAATAAAGCCAGCACACTGCTTTCTTATCCGTGTGAATTCGTGTGCATCCGTGGCCATAAAACGAACTTACTGATCCTGAATCAACTCCAACAGCACACCACCGGCCGATGCCGGGTGCACGAACACATAAAGATGCCCGCCCGCGCCTGCGCGGGGTTCGTTCAGCAGACGCGCGCCGGATGCCCGGAGCCGCTCCACCGCGGAGGCAAGATCGGGAACGCGCAGCGCGACGTGGTGCAATCCGCCGCCGCGCTTTTCGAGAAATTTCGAAATCGGCGAATCGGCGGCCGAGGGTTCGAGAAGCTCGATGCGGGATTCGCCCGCCGGCAGCATCGCGACGTGTACTTTCTCCTGCTCCACCGTTTCGCGATGCGCCACCGCCAATCCGATGGATTGATAAAACGCAATTGCCTGATCGAGATTGCCCACGGCGATGCCCAGATGGTCGATCGCCGGCAGTGCCGCGCGCGTGGGGGTGCGCAGCGTGCGCCGCTCGGCTGGATGCTCGATGGCCTCGAGCAACTCCGCGATTCCCACGCCTTCGGTAGCCACCGTCTTCACGATCGGCGGCTTCGGACCGTCGGTGAGGCTCAACATCGATTGCAACTCGAGCTCGACGCGCGCCGCGCCCGGCAAATCGCTCTTGTTGATGGCGAAGACACCGGCGATTTCCATGATGCCCGCCTTGATGGCTTGCACGTCGTCACCCATGCCCGGAACGAGCACGACAACCGTCACGTCCGCAAGACCGGCGATTTCGATTTCGTCCTGCCCCACGCCCACGGTTTCGATGATTACGTAATCCCTGCCGGCCGCGTCCATCAGC
>Ga0335076_10004934_pt1 | contig 13527 bp, 11 predicted proteins | sample Lox_Sample_25_FD_206717 | JGI IMG/M metagenome (GOLD analysis project Ga0335076, IMG submission 206717) | Soil microbial communities from Loxahatchee National Wildlife Refuge, Florida, United States - Lox_Sample_2.5 | ecosystem: Environmental > Terrestrial > Soil > Wetlands | place: USA... | reverse complement strand
GGGTTGAACAAGATATAGAAGGTGAGGAGCGTTGGTGGGAACGGAAAGACTGACCGATAAAGAGAGTTTGGCGACGGCAAAGGGGAACTGGCATCGCGCAGGGCCCGATGTATTTGCAAAGCCAATGGAACGCAGAAAGAAAAATGATGAGGCGCTGAACGCAGGGACAGGTAAGTTGAGAGTTAACGGTTTGAGTGCAACTTTTGAAATTAAAACGCATCTTACTATTGACGGGCGTAGTGGAAGGTAAATACACTACGCCGCATGGCAGAGGGAGTGAACGGGTGATGTCATGGCATTTATCCGCCGTAAAGGAAACGCGTTTTACCTGGTGCACAACGTGCGCCGCGGCGGAAAGGTGAAGCAACTCCATCTAGCGCGGTTAGGAGAACGCGCGCGCATTACCGACGAAGTGGTCCGCGAAGTCTCCAAGAAGCATCCGTTTGTTGCGTTGAACTGGCGCACGCTGCGCGCGCAGCTCAATCAACAACTGGACCTGGGCAATCCCAACTCTCCCGCGGTCCAGAAGCTCATTGCGAGCTTGCGTTCCTTGCACGTTGACCTGGCTGACCTGTTTCCGCCGGTCCTTCGAATTTCCGAACAACCCGCGGTGGCGCGGGAGCTGCTGGTGCAACTGCGGCTCCTGCATTCCACGATTCAAGTGAAGCTGGATCAGTTCGAGCCGGCGCGCGGGCGTTACGGGAGCGCGTCTTCTCAGGGGCGGAGGCGCTAGGAGGGGGTCATGGGTTCGCACACACTTCCACTCGATCCAAGCAAACGAAGCAGCGGCACGATCGATTTTCAGACCGCGCTGCGGGCGAAGATTGTCGGGCAGGAAGAGGCGATTCAGGCGCTGGTGGATTTGTACCAGGTGTTTTGCGCGGGCTTGAATTCGCCGGGGCGTCCGGTGGGGAACCTGCTGTTTCTGGGTCCCACGGGCTCGGGGAAGACGCGGATTGTGGAAGCGGCTGCAGAGATCCTGTTTAACGATCCCCGGGCAGTGATCAAGGTGGATTGCGCGGAGTTTCAGCACTCGCATGAGATCGCCAAGCTGATCGGGTCACCTCCGGGGTATTTGGGGCACCGGGAGACGCACCCGTTGATCACGCAGGAAGCGTTGGCGGCTTCACATACGGACAAGCTGAAGCTGAGCTTTTTGCTATTTGACGAGATCGAGAAGGCGTCGGATGCGTTATGGCAGTTGCTGTTGGGGATGCTGGACAAAGCGACGCTGACATTGGGAGACAACCGGCGGGTGGACTTGTCGCAGACGGTGATCTTTCTGACCTCGAATTTGGGAGGGGGAGAGATCACGGAGCTGATGGAAGGGGGGATGGGGTTCATTCAGCCGAAGGACAAACCGGACACGAAATTGGATGAGAAGGTGGAACGGACGGCGGTGGAAGCGGCGCGGAGGAAGTTTTCACCGGAATTCATGAACCGTTTGGACAAGGTGGTGGTGTTCCATCCGCTGAAGAGGGACCAACTGCAAGAGGTATTAGAGATCGAGTTGGGACAGGTGCAGCAGCGGGTGCTGGAGACGGCGCGAGGGCAGTTTTTATTTCGGGTGACGAGCGCGGCGCGGGAGTTTTTGTTGCAGGAAGGGACGGACCAGCGGTACGGAGCAAGGCATCTGAAGAGGGCAATTGAGCGGCACATCGTGTATCCGCTGGCGAACCTGCTGGCGACTGAACAAGTCCATCTCGGCGACCTGGTTAAGGTGGATTGGGACGGCGTACATAAGAATCTGACGTTTGTGAGGGAGAGCGAAGGGGCGCTGGTGCCAAACCAGACTCCCGAAGTGCTCGCCGCAGCCGCTCCTATTGAGGCGACCGACGGAAGAACAGTGGACGCACCTACGGAAGCGGTGGCAGAAGAACGTAAAACCCGGTCGGCCGCGCCGAACGCCGCGCCGGCTGCCGCGCCACAGAGCCGGAAAAAGACCGATCGCTAAAGAATTTCAAGTAACTCTTTAAGTTGAAACAGGGCGTGCGAATCTGCGCGCCCCTTTTTGTCGTCAATTGGATGACACAAACTGTTTCAACTCTCTCACTTTGCGCCGCAGTGGCACAGAGTCTCAACAATTGAGACACCTTCCAAAAATGAGAGATTCCTATCTCCTTGAGATTCCATAGGTTCAACGGGTGTTTAGCTAGAGGGCCAATTGGCCTTTCTCATGCACTATAGCAGCCCAGCGTGCCGATGAGACGCACGCAGCGTCTGGGGGGCTGGACGCAGGGAAGGAAAGAGCAATGAAAGCAGCGGCGCGACAGCAACTCGATCCGACGATAAGAAGCACGGATACGCGCGACTTCGAAACCGTCCTGCGCTCGAAAATCGTCGGGCAGGATGAAGGCGTCCAGGCGCTGGTGGATTTGTACCAGGTGTTTTGCGCGGGCTTGAATTCGCCGGGGCGTCCGGTGGGGAACCTGCTGTTTCTGGGTCCCACGGGCTCGGGGAAGACGCGGATTGTGGAAGCGGCTGCAGAGATCCTGTTTAACGATCCCCGGGCAGTGATCAAGGTGGATTGCGCGGAGTTTCAGCACTCGCATGAGATCGCCAAGCTGATCGGGTCACCTCCGGGGTATTTGGGGCACCGGGAGACGCACCCGTTGATCACGCAGGAAGCGTTGGCGGCTTCACATACGGACAAGCTGAAGCTGAGCTTTTTGCTATTTGACGAGATCGAGAAGGCGTCGGATGCGTTATGGCAGTTGCTGTTGGGGATGCTGGACAAAGCGACGCTGACATTGGGAGACAACCGGCGGGTGGACTTGTCGCAGACGGTGATCTTTCTGACCTCGAATTTGGGAGGGGGAGAGATCACGGAGCTGATGGAAGGGGGGATGGGGTTCATTCAGCCGAAGGACAAACCGGACACGAAATTGGATGAGAAGGTGGAACGGACGGCGGTGGAAGCGGCGCGGAGGAAGTTTTCACCGGAATTCATGAACCGTTTGGACAAGGTGGTGGTGTTCCATCCGCTGAAGAGGGACCAACTGCAAGAGGTATTAGAGATCGAGTTGGGACAGGTGCAGCAGCGGGTGCTGGAGACGGCGCGAGGGCAGTTTTTATTTCGGGTGACGAGCGCGGCGCGGGAGTTTTTGTTGCAGGAAGGGACGGACCAGCGGTACGGAGCAAGGCATCTGAAGAGGGCAATTGAGCGGCACATCGTGTATCCGCTGGCGAACCTGCTGGCCACTGAACAAGTCCATCTCGGCGACCTGGTTTGCATTGATTTCAGCAAGCAGCAAAGTTTTCTGACGTTCGTACGCGAAGGCGAGAACCTCACGATGCCGGCACGGAAACCCGAGCCGGTGACGGTGAGCCGGGCAGCGCAGGCGCGCGGCACCAGGGCGGTTGAATCGCCGGCGCCGGGACCTGCACCGGAGTCCACGCCCCGCGTAGCACGTTAAACGATCTTTCCTCACCCCCCTGACGAAGGCCCGGGCGTTTCGGCGTCCGGGCCTTTTTCTTTCTGCGCGCTCGCGGTAAGGTAAAAAAGGAAGCAGGAAATAGCGGGGGTTCATGTCAGCTCGCAGACATAGGATTCGAAACGCGGCGCTTGGCGCGATTCTCGCGCCGCTTGCGCTGGCATCTACCGCTTTAGCGCAGCGGACGGAATTGAAGCCGGGCTGGAACATGTTTTCGACGCAGCAAGACATTCAGGTGGGAAGGCAGGCTGCGCAGGGCGCGGAGAAACAGTTGGTGCTTTGCAACGATCCAAAGGTAGATGCGTACCTGACAAAGCTGGGAATGAAGCTGGTGGCGCACTTGAATACGCAAGGAGTGCAATACCCCTGGGAATTTCATTGCGTGAACGACAAGGCGATTAATGCGTTTGCGCTTCCCGGGGGATTCGTGTTTATCAATCGAGGGGTGATTGAGGTCGCGGACGACGAAGCCCAGCTTGCCGCGGTGATGGCGCACGAAATTTCGCATGTGGCGCTGCGGCATGGGACCAACCAGGCGTCGAAGGCGGAACTGGCGCAAGGTTTTTTGGGAATTACGAGCGTGCTGCTGGGTGGAAGTAACGCAGGAGCATTGCTGACACAGTTGGGCGCATTCACCGCGGGAGGCGTGCTACTGCGGTATTCGCGGTCGGCGGAAACGCAGGCGGACGTGATGGGTACGCAAGTGCTGTACGACTCCGGGTACGATCCGCGGGCGCTGGCGCAATTTTTTGAGAAGCTGCAGACGAATTCACAAGGCAAGAATCCACCGGAATTCTTCTCGGACCATCCGAGCCCGGATCATCGCGTCGAGCGAGTGGATGAAGAGATTGACAAACTGGGAGGAGTGCCTGCCAACGCGAAAAGGGATTCGCGAGAGTTCGAAGAGATCAAGAGGGAAGTGCTGGCGCTGCCGGTGGTCAAAAAGGGAGCGGAATTGCCGAGGAAGGGAAGTTTCAGGAAGCCGGAAGCGCCGTCAAAAACATTCAGCGATTTTCATGGGAACGGGTACACGATGCGGTATCCGGAAAACTGGGCCGTGCATCCGGGCAACAGCAGCAGCGCGATCGGGCCGGAGGGAGGATTTGCGACGGATAGTAGCGGGGCTTCGGCGCTGGCGTACGGTATGACTGTGGGCACCGAGAAATATGACGGGGACGCGAAGGCGGCGAATGCGCTGGAAGATGCGACGAGAAAGCTGATCGAGGAATTGCAGCAGGGAAATCCGAAGATGCAGGTGACGCGCGAACCGGGGAAGGTGCTGCTGAACAACGAGCCGGGGCTTTCGACGTACCTAAGCAATGATTCGCCGATGGGCGGGCAGGAAACCGACTGGCTGATCACAGTGCTGAGGCCTGAGGGGCTGGTCTATTTTGTGTGCACGGCGCCGCAGGGAGAATTTTCGAGTTACGACAAAACGTTTGGCGCGATTTTGGACAGCGTGCGATTCAGTAAGTAGTTTGCGGGACCGCTGACGGATTTTCCACGCGTGCCTGCCAGCGCGGATCGTTCTTATATTCCGCGCGATACAACTCTCCCGCGCGGGAAATCGCTTCTGTTATGTTGGCGCAAATATTTTCCTTGCCGACGTGGCGTTCGAACTCCGCCTGATGCATGAGTTTGGCGGGCTGTTCGCGGGCGCCGCAGAGAAGCAGCTTCCTTCCGGTGGCGTGAATTTGATCGGCAAGCTCTTGGATCGCGCCCAGACCGGTGGCGTCAATGGCCGTCATGTTGCGGAGGCGCAAGACCACGATCGGAGGCAGAGAATCGAGACGATCGAGGATTTCGGAGAACTTGTCCGTAGAGCCGAAGAGGAAAGGGCCGTGGATACGAAAGACCGTTGCGTAACTGGGGATGTCTTTGCCCTGGAGAACGTGAACGCGGCCATCTTCGACGTAATCCTTAGTGACGAGGCTGACGGTCGTTGTTCGGGATACCTTACGGATGAACAAGAGCGCGGCGAGGACCATGCCGACTTCCATGGCGAAAGTGAGGTCGGCGACGACCGTGAGGGTCATGGTGACGAACCAAACGGCGATATCGGCCGCGGAGAGCTTGAGGATTTCCGGGATTTCCTTCCAGTCGCCCATGTTGTAGGAGACCATCATCAAGATTGCGGCCAGAGCCGCGAGGGGAACGTCCTTGACGAGCGGAGCGGCGAAAAGAATGATAGCCAGCAGAGTTAGAGAATGGATCATGCCCGCGATGGGCGATTTGGCGCCGGAACGAATGCTGGTTGCGGTGCGGGCGATGGCGCCGGTGGCGGGCAATCCTCCGACGAGCGGAGAAAAAATGTTGGCCACGCCTTGCGCCATCAGCTCGACGTTGGGATTGTGCTTGTCGTTGCTCATTTTGTCCGAGACGACCGCGGACATCAGAGATTCGATGGCGCCGAGCATGGCCACGGTGAGAGCCGGTGAAAAGAGCTGGCGCATGGTGTCGTAGTGAAGACGCGGAATGACGATGTGCGGGAGGCCGCTGGGAATGCCGCCAAAACGAGTACCGATGGTTTCCACGGGCAAATGGAAAATCATGACCGCGGCGGTGGCGCCGAAACAGACGAGGATGGCGCCCGGGACGCGCTTCGCATACTTCACGCACACGATCATTACAGCGAGGGACAACAGCGAGAGAATCGCCGCGGGCCAGCTTATGCTTGAAAAGGCCTCGCCGATAGCGGCCATGCGATGGAAAAAGTCGCCGGGAACGTGATCCATCCTGAGGCCGAAGAAATCGCGGATTTGCGTGCTGGCGATGAGGAGCGCGATTCCATTTGTGAAGCCAGCGACGACCGGGCGAGGGAAGTATTTCACGGCAGCGCCGAGGCCCGTGACGCCAAGGAGAACGAGCAGGACGCCAGCCATCATGGTGCAGATGTAGAGGCCGTCAATCCCGTACTTGGCGATGATTCCCGCAACCACGACCACGAAGGCGCCGGTCGGGCCGCCGATCTGGGTTTTAGAACCGCCCAGCGCGGAAATGATGAAGCCGGTGATGATGGCGCAATAGAGGCCGGACTGGGGAGGAACGCCGGAGGCGATCGCAAAAGCCATGGCAAGAGGAAGAGCGACCAGGCCGACGGTAATTCCGGCGATTACGTCCGCAAGGAATTTGTGCCTGTCGTAGTGGCGCAGGACCAAGAAAGATTTGGGTAACCAAGCGTCAATAGAAGCGTTCATTCTCGTGCGAACCGTGAAGGAGCAAACACTTTTGTAAGTGTAGCAGGCGAGCGGGTGGCAAAGTGGGGCGCCGGAGAGCGCTGTGCTCGGGAATGAACAGGAGTTGCGGAGAGTATTTTGCCACGGCGGAACCGGAAGGCATCAGTCCGCGGCGGATTCCTCAGGGGCTGGCTTCCATCGAAGGATGGGTTTGCGGGCGGCGCCGACTTCGTCGAGACGGCTGACGCGGGTCGTGTGCGGAGCGGTCTTCACGACTTCGGGAGTTTTGGCGGCTTCCTCGGCAATCGAGCGCATGGCGTCAATAAAGAGATCGCATTCTTCCTTCGATTCGGATTCGGTCGGTTCAATCATCAAAGCGCCGTGAACGATGAGCGGGAAAGCGGTTGTATAGGGATGAAAGCCGTAGTCAATGAGGCGCTTGGCGATGTCCATGGTGTTGACGCCATTTTTCTTTTGCAGCGCGTCGCTGAATACGACTTCATGCATGGAGGGCAGGGAATAGGGCAGATCGTAAAATCCCTCGAGATGCTTGCGAATGTAATTGGCGTTGACGACGGCGTCTTCGGTAGCTTGGCGAACGCCAGGGCCGTAGGCGAGGATGTAGGCGAGGGCGCGGACGAGAACACCGAAATTTCCGCCGAACGCGCGGACCTTTCCGATGGAATCCGGCCGGACGAATTCGCGGACCACGAGGCCGCCTTCCTTTTCGACAATGACGGGAACCGGACGGAACGGTTCGAGGAATTTTTTCATGGCGACGGGGCCGGCGCCGGGACCACCTCCGCCATGCGGAGTTGAGAATGTCTTGTGGAGATTCAAGTGCATCACATCCACGCCGAAATCGCCGGGCTTGGCGATGCCGGTGAGCGCGTTCATGTTGGCGCCGTCCATGTAAAGGAGCGCGCCTTTGGCGTGCAGGATTTGCGCGATTTCGGCGATGTGGGTATCGAAGACGCCGAGCGTGGAAGGATTGGTAATCATCAGTGCGGCGACGTCTTCGGTGACGAGTTCGCGGAGCTTCGCGACGTCTATCTGGCCGTGCGATTCGGACTTGATGTTTTCGACTTCGTAGCCGGCGATAACCGCGGTCGCGGGGTTCGTACCGTGTGCGGAATCGGGGATAAGAACCTTTTTGCGCGGATTGCCTTGCTTTGCAAGGAAAGCGCGGATCAGAAGCAGGCCTGTGAGTTCGCCTTGGGCGCCCGCGGCCGGCTGCAAGGTGATCGTGTCCATACCGGTGATTTCGAGAAGACACTTTTCCAGGAGGCGAAGTATTTTCAGGCAGCCTTGGGAAAGTTCCTGCGGCTGGTAGGGATGTTCCGTGGCGATGCCATCGAGGCGCGCGACATACTCATTGACGCGCGGATTGTACTTCATGGTGCAGGATCCGAGCGGGTACATGCCGAGATCAATGGCGTAATTCCACGTGGAAAGGCGCGTGAAGTGGCGAACAACTTCGATTTCGCTGACTTCGGGAAAGCCTTCGACGCCATTTTTGCGCCAGCGTGCGCCAAGAGCCTTGGCCGGATCCGCAGCGGGAACGTCAAGAGGCGGGAGTTCGAAAGCGCGTTTGCCAGGAGAGGATTTTTCAAAGATCAGGCCTTCGTTCTGATTCGTGTGCCGCGACGCCTTCTTGATTTTGCTGTTTACGTTGTTCATTAGAGCGGCTGCTCCAGGGCGCGCCTCATTGCCGCAGCGAGCTTTTCAATGTCGCCGCGGGTCGTCGTTTCCGTGACGCAGACTAAAGCGTGCTTGGTGAGTTCGGGATACTGCGCGCCAAGCGAAAACGGGCCGATGATCTTGTCCTTCAACAACTCGGAATTGACCATGCGCGCGGAACGCGGAAGCTCAATTGTGAATTCGTTGAAGAAAGGGGCGTCGAAGGCGCGGCGGACGCCCGGAATTTTCTCGAGTTCACCTAAAGCGAATTGCGCTTTGGCAATGTTTTGTTCGGCCATTTCGCGGAGGCCTTCTTTGCCAAGCAGGCAGAGATGCACGGTGGCCGCAAGCGCGCAAAGCGCCTGATTGGTGCAAATGTTGGAGGTGGCTTTCTCGCGGCGGATGTGCTGCTCGCGAGTGGCGAGAGTAAGCACAAAGCCGCGGCGACCTTCGGTATCGGTTGTTTGCCCGGCGAGACGGCCGGGCATCTGGCGGACGAATTTTTCGCGCGCGGCGATGACGCCGACGTAAGGCCCGCCGTAGCTTGGCGCAAGGCCGAAGCTCTGGCCTTCCATGGCCACGATGTCGGCTTCGGCGGGAGGTTTTATGGCACCGAGCGAGACGGCTTCTGTGATGGCAACGATGAGTAACGCGCCAGAAGTGTGGACAAGGTCCGCGATCGCTACGACATTTTCGATCGAACCAAAAAAATTGGGCGATTGCACGACGACTGCGGCGACATCATCGCGCAGGGCCGCTTTCAACGCGGTAAAATCGAGCATGCCGCTTTTCGTGTAGCCGAACTCTTCCACGCTCAATCCGGAATTTTTTGCGTAGGTCTTGAGCACTTCGCGGTATTCAGGATGGAGCGAGCGGGCGGCGAGGACGCGATGCCGGTCCGTGACGCGCTCGGCCATCAAAACCGCTTCGGTTGTCGCGGTAGAGCCGTCATACATCGAAGCGTTGGCGACTTCCTGGCCGGTAAGCTGGCACATCAACGTTTGAAACTCAAAGATGGCTTGCAATGTGCCCTGCGAAATTTCCGCCTGGTAAGGAGTATAGGAAGTGAGGAATTCGCCGCGGAGGAGAATCGTATCCACAATCACGGAACAGAGATGATTGTAGACGCCCGCTCCGAGAAAACTAGTAAAACCCGAGGAGTTCTCGTTCGCACGAGTTTTGAAATAATCAATTACTTCGGTTTCCGAAAAAGGCCCGGGAATGTTCAACCGCTCGCGCAACCGGAACTTTTCCGGAATGGCGGCGAAGAGCTCCTCGACGGATTTCGCGCCGATGGCGGCAAGCATTTGCCGGCGTTCGGCTGGGCTCTTGGGGAGATAGCGCATCAGGCGGAAGCTTCCTTACCTTTTGCGGTGAGGAAAGCCTCGTAAGCCCCAGCATCCATTAATGCAGCGACGTCGGCGGGATTTGCCAGCTTGATTTTGACCAGCCAGGCCGCGCCGTGGGGATCGGAATTGATCGTCTCCGGTTTGTTTTGCAGTTCGGCGTTGGCCTCAAGTACTTCGCCTGCCGCGGGGGCAAAAATTTCGCTGACGGCCTTTACGGACTCAATGTTACCGAAGACTTTTCCAACTTCCAGCGTGGTCCCGATCTTGGGAAGCTCGACGAAGACGACGTCGCCCAGTTCGTGCTGCGCGTAATCCGTAATACCGACGGTGCCGATGCCGTCCTTCACGTCAATCCATTCGTGATCTTTCGTGTAGCGATAATTCGAAGGATATGCCATTCGGTTGCTCCTCTTGAGGATTTCAAATTGTAGCCGCGGCCTGCGGCGCGCTTGAAGGCCTGGCCCGTTTATAGAACGGAGTCGGCACAACCTGGGCCTTGCATCGTTGCGTGCGAATCTCAACCAAGAGCACGGTGCCGACTGCGGAAAATTCCGGTGGCACATATGCCAGTCCGATATTTTTGCAGAGCGTCGGCGAAGGCGAACCGCTAGTAACCACGCCGATATCTTCGCCAGCGGGGTCAAAGACGCGATAGCCGTCGCGGGCGATGCCGCGCTCGGTCATTTCGAAACCGACGAGCGTGCGATTCAAACCGGCGGAGCTAGCTCTGGACAGCGCCGTGCGGCCGATGAATTGTCCCTTGTCCATTTTGCAATAGCGGCTGAGGCCCGCTTCCCAGACGTTGATCTTCTCGCTGATCTCGTGCTCGTAGAGCGCCATTTTCGCTTCGAGGCGAAGCGTGTTGCGGGCGCCGAGGCCGCAAGGGAGGATGCCGAATCCGCGGCCGGCATCCATGACAGCGTTCCAGACGCGTTCGCTCGTCGCGGCATCGCCGGGAACGTAGATTTCAAAACCGTCTTCACCGGTGTAGCCGGTGCGGGCGATCAAACGGTCCGGCAGGCCGCAAACGGCGGCATGGGTGAACCAATAGTTCTTGATAACGGAAAGGGTTGCGTCCGTGAGCCTCTGCAGGACTTCTGCCGCACGCGGGCCTTGAATCGCGAGCTGGGTATATGCGTCGCTGAGATCTTCAACGACACAGTCCATCTCATTGGTATTCTCGCGCACCCAGGAAACATCCTTTTCGCGCGTGCCTGCGTTGATTACGAGCAGGAAATCATCTTCGCCCAAGCGGTGCACGATGACGTCGTCCACGAAAGTGCCTTCGGGATAGAGCATCGCCGAATATTGCGCCTGGCCGATCGCGAGCTTCGAAGCGTCGTTCATGGTGATGTGCTGGACCGCAGCGAGCGCGCCGCCCGGGGTTTTGCCGCTGCGGATGCGGATGTCTCCCATGTGGCTGACATCGAAGACGCCAACGCTGGTGCGTACGGCCTTGTGCTCCGCGATCAGACCTCCGCTCGAAGGGTATTCGACAGGCATATGCCAGCCGCCGAAATTGACCATTTTCGCGCCCAGCCTGCGATGCAGGGCATTGAGCGGCGTCTTGCGGAGTTCCGTCGTGGTAGGAGAAATTGCCGATTCCATTCCGCTTGCTCGGGCAGAAAGTCATACTAACATGCGCTCGGAAACGCGTCAAAGAAGCCGGCGCCGCCTGGCTGCATGAATAGCGCCGGTGAATCTCTCGCGGCGGCTGGCGCCGCGGCGCTTGCCGGGCCGCGTATTGCTCAGGTACAGTTTTGTTTGGAGGCGCTCATGCCTGTAGGACCGGTGGTCTGCATGCAGTGCGACAAAACGGAGAACTATTGCACTTGCGAAAAATACTGTTGCATCTGCCATGGGATGGACGGAATCCGCCTCTGCGTTGACGGCCTGTATTACTGCCCCGATTGCCGCGAAGCTTGCGACGTTTCCGTGGCCGAATCCCGTGCCCACTGATCCCAAACGCGTACATCTCCAGCTGGATGCCGACCCGCGTTTTGCAGCGGGCGCCGGCGGCGCGGTGCGCTACATGGCGGAGAACGCAGGCCTCGAAGCAAGCGACGCGAGCCAGTTTCAGGCGGCTGCGATCGATGCATGCGAGACAGCATTTTCCAACATGACCGCGGAACACCGGCATTTGGATGTTTTCCTGACACAGTTTGAAGATCGCATCGAGGTGGCCTTTTCACAGGAAGGCGACGCAGCGCCCGCCGTGAGTCTCAGAACGATCATGGAAGGGCCGGTGAACGCAGTCCGCGGAGTGGATCGCGTGCAATACGAACATGAAGGCGGCGCGTCTATCACGCGATTGACGAAATATCTCTCGCCCCACAGCTGATGTCCCACGCACTGCAAACAAAAGGCGGACATTGCTGTCCGCCTCGAGTGAATTTTCTCTGCAGGGTGCGCTACATCTTAATGGCAAAGGTATTGTGCTTGATGAGCGAGGTCATCTGGTCGTCGCTCAAGGACATTTGCAGCGTTACGCGGTCACCTGCGGGAGTGACCTGGGCCTGACTGAGAAGCTGAGCCAGATCTGGATTCTGCTGCTTGGCCTGATACTGCTGATAGACAAAAGCGAGCTGCATCAATTGCGCCAGGGTGTTGGCATCCTGAACGGAGCCGCAGACCGCCTGGAACTTGCCGTCAATCCCGCTATCGGCTTCGACGCTGATCATCAGATTCTGCAAACGGGTGATCAGTTTTGCAGCTTCAGGGAACTGTTCGATCTGAGGGGCGAGCTGCCGAACCGCGAGCCGCGTGTAAGCGGGATTCAGGACTGCCCACACAATTCCGGAACCATTCACTTCGTTGATCAGGCTGTAGAGCTTTTCGTTCTGAAGTAGGCCTTCGGCGCCGCCGAAGCGCACATCCAGCATTTTCTCGATTTCCTTGCGGTGACCGAACGCCGCAGTATTGGAATCGAGAAAAACGAAGAAGAGATCGTTGGGGCCCGCGCCGGTGCCGAACGCATACATCGTGAAGCCGTGCGATTGAAACGTGGGAAGCTTCTGCTGCTTGAAGAATGCCTGGGTCGCATCGGGGGTGAAGTTTCCGAGCGCGATGCCCACGATTTGCTCGCCGGTCGGAACGGCATCGGAGCCAGTGCCCTCGGTCTTTGCCGTGACTCCCTGGGGGATCAGGCCCCAGGCGACTTCCTCAACCTGGGTGTTGGGGTCAACGCCCGCGGAAGCCAGGAAGCGTTCGAATTGCCGGAAGCGTTCGGGGAGCATTTGCTGCTGAAGCTGAGGAAACCATTTTTGGGTGCGAGCCTCTTTCAAGTTCGCATAGGCGAATTCGCCGATTTCCTTGGGGAATAAAGCAAGAGTGTCGTTTCCAAGCTGTTGTGCGGCGGCCGGCTTCGGCATGAGCAGCGCCGCGAGCATGGCGCCAAGCACGAGGATCAAAGCCCTTGGTCTTGCAAAAAACATTTGCATTCTCCTTACAAAAAGCGGCCAGGTTCAGTCCGCGCCGTGATGCGAGTGCTTCCTCTCTTCCAGTTTGCCACGCAGCGCGGAAATTTTCTTGTGCATCGAAGCCACATAGGCGTAATCCTTCAACCCATCCAGATTGATCTCGACATTCGCGAGGGCGCCTTGAGCCGCAGCAGCGGCCAACAACCTGGCTACCTTCAAGTCTGACCTCATAGACGCTGCCGCGACAGACTCCAGTTGTCTTAAGCATTCAAAAAGCGCAACTGTCCGTTCGGCCACTTGGAGAGGTACTTCCGAGGCGCCTTTCGTGGCCTTTTCAATGGCATGCTCGCGCAGATGCATTTCGTGGGCATCGCCCTGGGGCAATTTAAATGCCGCCAGAACTGCATCGTAGGATGCGGCGTCGCGATCAATGGCTTCCGCAAGTGCATCTGACTCTTTTCGAAAATGG